>Ga0070706_100007459_pt1 | contig 10255 bp, 7 predicted proteins | sample KBSK5501metaG_FD_65476 | JGI IMG/M metagenome (GOLD analysis project Ga0070706, IMG submission 65476) | Corn, switchgrass and miscanthus rhizosphere microbial communities from Kellogg Biological Station, Michigan, USA - KBS K5-50-1 metaG | ecosystem: Host-associated > Plants > Roots >...
GGATAGAGCCGGCGGCAGAAATCCGCGATCTGGCGAGCGGTCATCGCGGGAGGCGCGTCCGGTTCCTCGGGGACCACGCCGACGCGCGCCATGAGAGAGGCGCGCCTCTTCCATACGTCCTCTCCGAAGAGAAACGCGCGGCCCGCCGTCGGCTTCTGCTGTCCCAGCAGGCAGCGCACGAGCGAGGACTTGCCGGCTCCGTTTCGTCCCAGGAGCGCATAGACCGCGCCGCGCGTGACCGAGAGCGACACGTCTTCACAGGCGGTCGCGTGGCCGTAGCGCACCATCAACCGCTCGAGGGAGACAGCGGCCTCTCGCGGTGTGGTCATCGTTTTTCTCCTTTGGCTCCATCCCTAAACTGCTTCCATGCGGACTGGAGTTCTTGCGCGGCCTCTGGCGCCCCCGCGCCGATCGTCACCGCGAGACTCGCGTAACGGGTCGCGCCGTCTTTGAGCACCCGCGCCCGCTCTCCGCGTCCCATGGCGGGCGGCGAGTCGGAGACATATGTGCCCTCACCGCGGCGGACCGTCAGAACACCCGACTCCGCGAGCCGCTGGTAGGCCTTTGCCACTGTGGCGGGGTTGATCGAGAGCTCGCGGGCGAGATCGCGCACAGAGGGAACGACTACTCCGGGCAAAAGCGCGCCGGAAGCGACGAGCCGCCGGAATCCCTCCTCGATCTGACTCCAGATCGGCGTCGAGTCGGCGGGGTCCACATGGAGCGCGCGCATTTCTGTATCGGTGTACTATTACACTAATACAGTTCTCTCGCGCCGTCAAGCGCCCGGCACCTTATTTCTCGATGCGCTATTTCTCGATCGGCGTCCCGGCCCGGCCGGGGGTCGGCTCCTGGATCGGGAAGGCGGGAGCCATGGCGGCGTGGTCGCGGAAGTCGTATCGGCGCACGCTCTTGGCTCGGGCGGCGATGACGCCGGCGACCAGCACGGTCGCGGCCCCGCCCGAGACAACCGAAAAGGTCACGCCCACGACCGTCGAGGCGAAGAGGGAGGCCACGAGCCCCGCCTCGAGCTCCCCCAGCTGCGGGCCGCCCATGAAGAAAATCATGTTCACCGAAGTCATGCGCCCGCGCAGCCGATCGGGAGTGATGAGCTGCCGCAGCGTCTGGCGGACGACCGTCGAGATCGCGTCGGCAAATCCAACAGCCGCGAGCGCCACGAGCGTCAGCGGGAAACTTCGGGAGAGGCCGAAGACAACCGTCGCCGCACCGTAGGCCGCGACCGACGCGAGAAAGACTCGCCCCTGTTTGGATGGGAGAGGCCGGATCGAGACGAGGAGCGATCCGATCAACGCTCCGACGGCAGGGGCAGAGACGAGCACCCCGTATCCGCGCGCCCCGACTTTCAGGATTTGATCGGCGAAAATCGGGAGAAGCGACATCGCGCCCGCAAAGAACGTGGCCAGGAAGTCGAGCCCCATCGTCCAGACCATCAGGGGGGTGGTGAAGACAAAGCGCAGCCCTTCCCGAAGTGCCTTCCACGGATGCTCGTGCTCGGTGCCTTTTTCCGGTGCTCCGGAAGTCTTCATCGTGACGAGCGCGAAGATGACCGCCAGGAAGGACAGGGCGTTGAGGAGATAGATGAGTGCGAGCGCCTCGGTCGAGGTCGGGGCGCCGGCGGAAGGAAAACGCGCCGCGGGAACGTGAAGAGGCCCCAAGTGCCCCGCGATGATGAGGCCTGCGAGCGCGGGGCCGCCGATCAACCCCGCCTGGAAGACCGAGAGATTCAACGACAGGGCGCCAGGCAGGTCTTCCGGCGGGACCAGCCGCGGAATGAGCGCCTGCCGCGCGGGGCCGTCGAAAGCGACGGCGGAGGCCGAGAAGAAGTTCAGCGCGTACAAGAGCCACAAGGTCTCCCGATGCGCGAAAGTGACTCCGGCGAGCGCAAGGGCCACGGTGGTCATCGCGAGCTGTGTGACCGTCATCAGGCGGCGCCGATCCAGCCGATCCGCCAAAACGCCTCCCCACAGCGAGAACACCACGATCGGCACGACGCGGGTCAAGCCGACGAACCCCAGCGCGAGCGGCGACCGCGTCAGCAGATAGATGTGCCAGTTGATCGCGACGACCTGCATCTGCGAGCCGACGATCGAGACGAACTGCGAGATCGCGAGGCGCCGGTAGTCGCGGTGCCGGAGAGCCAGATACGGACGGGCGGGCGAAGCGCTCAAGGACGCGGGATCATACCGTCGCTTCCGCTCGTTCGGGATCTGGCTTCGCCACCGGCTCGCGGCTCGCCCCACGTCGCTCCCGCTTGCTCGGAACCTGCGCCTTCGGCGCACCGGCTCGCGGCTCGCCCAAAGGGGCTCGACCGCGAGCCTGTTCCCCCTCGCGCGCCGTCGCTCCCGCGGCGCGAGGCTCCTCCGCTCTGGGAGACTCCTCGCGCCGCGAACCGGATGGCAGTGGGTTGCCGAATCAAGAAGGCTCTCGTCTTTAACTCTCTCAGCCGCTGGTCGCGAAGCGACCGCCGCGGCTGAAAGTCTCGACCGCTCGCCTGATCCCTCGCTCGCTCTCGCGAGCTGACTGTGCCCGGGTCGGCAAATCAGGATGTCTCTTCGTTTTTTCCTCTCCGTCCGTCCTCAAGCCCGAGAGCCTCCTTGTTGGGTTCGCAGCGCGCCTAGTCCGTCAGAGCAACGCCACGCCGAGGACGAGCACTCCCACAGCCAGGCAGGCGGCGCCGATGAACGTGAGGCCGATGGCGCCGCTGGGTTTCTGCGCGGACGGCTTTATGACCGAGAGGAAGAACCCGGCCGAGACGAGGATTGGCGCCGCGAAGAGGAGCCATCGTATGAGCGCCTTGGTGGGCTCCGACAACGCGGTCCGGTCGACATAGAGAATTCCGACCAAGGCCAGGATCACCAAAACCCCCGCGTGCGCGTGTCCCGCGCGGAAGAGCGCCTGGCGAACTGGGTTGTCCATGTAGCCGGGGATGCGCCGGGAGATCATCCAAAGGAGAAAAGCTCCTCCGATCTCCACCGTCGGAACGAGCACAAGGATCAAGCCCGCAACGAAGCGCGACGCGTCCGATACGCCAAACATGGGGGGCTCCTTTCTTGTCTTTCTGTCGGCGCGAGTTTCCCCTGAAACCTGGGCCACGGAGATCCGTATGTGATATTGAAACTGACCGGTCAGTGTCGAAATACCATGCCGCGCGTCAAGACGATAACGAAAAAGCAGGCCATCCTGGAGGCCGCCGGGCGCGTCTTCGCGGCCAAAGAGTTTCATCACGTCCTGATCGACGACGTCGCCGCCGAGGCCGGGGTCGGGAAGGGGACCATCTACCGATACTTCGAGACGAAGGAAGACCTCTACTTCGACACCATCCTCGAGGTCCTGGATCAACTGGAGCAGGTTCTCGTCTCGACACTGCCGGGGGAGACCTCGCCAACCCGGCGCCTGGAACGCATCGCTCGCGAGATTCTGCAGCTCTCCTGGCAACGCCGTCATCTCTTCACTCTTTTGCAGGCGGACGAACGGCGATTCCTTCATCGCGAGGATGAGATCGGACGCCGCCGCGAGGCTATCCAGCGCGTCGTTCAGCAGGCGATTCTGGACGGGATCGAGCGTGGAGAGTTTCGCGGAATCGACGCGCGGATCGGAGCGCAGCTCTTCCGAGGAATGATCCGGGCGGCGGCCTGCTTCCGTCATGAAGAGGACACGACCGAAGAGCTGACCGCCCAGATCGTCGGCATCTTCACCCACGGAATCGCCAAGGCGGATCGATGAGAGGCCGGCACCGGACGACTTCCCGGATGCTCCTGTGGTTTTCGGCTCTCCTCGCGGCCGGGTGCGCGGCCTTTCCTCCCGCGCGCGACATCGACACGTCCGTCGCGCCGAGCTCCGGCACTCCCTGGCAGCCTCCGCCGGAAGCCCGGCCCACACCGCCGCCCACACCGGCCCCCGCGATTCCGCCCGAGTACTTGAAGCCGGGCGCGACTCTCACGCTGCCGCAGATTCTCGATGTCGCGCTTCGCAACAACCCGCTCACCAAGACGGCCTGGTACCAGGCCCGCTCCGCCGCAGCGGAGGTCGGCTCCAAACGCTCGGAATGGTTTCCGTCGCTCGAGCTCGACGCCAATCTCACGCGGCAGAAGCAGACCGTCAACGGTTCCACCGGACGCTTTACGCTTCTCCAGACCACTTACGGGCCGTCGCTGACGCTGAACTATCTTCTCTTCGATTTCGGCGGACGCAGCGCCGACGTCGAAGAAGCCCGTCAGGCCCTCTACGTGGCCAATTGGAGCCACAACGCCGCGATCGAGGACACGATCCTCTTAGTCGAGCGCCAGTACTACGCATACTTGAACGCGAAGGCGCAGGCCGCGGCGGCCGAAATCAGCCTCAAGGAGGCGCAGGAAAGCCTGAACGCGGCCAACGCGCGCCACGACGCGGGAGTCGCGACGATCGCCGACGTGCTTCAGGCCAAGACCGCCGCCTCGCAGGCGGAGCTCGCGCTCGAGACGGCGCAGGGCCAGGTCCAGACCATCCGGGGAGCTCTGGCCACGGCGCTGGGCGTTCCGGCGAACCTTCCCGTCGAAGCCGGAGAGCTCCCGGGCAACGTCGAGGTCGACCGGACAATCGGGACAGTGGACGACTTCATCGCCCAGGCCCAGTCGCAGCGGCCGGATCTCGCGGCCGCGCGCCTGGCCGTCGAGAAGGCGCAGGCGCATGTGCGGTCGGTGCGCGCGGAGGGATTGCCGAGGCTCTCCGCGGTCGGCGCGATCAGCCGTCCGTACTTCTACGGTCCCGACAGAACCGTTCACGCCGACAACTATTCCGGTTCCATCCTCTTTCGCTTCCCTCTCTTCACCGGTTTCCAGACGACCTACGACACCCTTCAGGCGAAGGAAGACGTGCACGTGGCGCGGGAGCAGGCCCAGACTCTGGAGGACCAGGTGCTGCTCCAGGTCTGGACGAGCTACTACAACCTGAAGACGTCGGCTGCCCAGGTCAAGACGGCGCAGGACCTGCTCGCCTCCGCGTCGCAGTCCCAGGAAGTTGCGGCCGGCCGCTACAAGAGCGGCGTCGGCACGATTCTCGATCTTTTGACGGCACAGACGGCTTACGCCTCGGCGCGAGCGCAGGAAGCGCAGGCGCGGGCGAACTGGTTCCTCTCGGTGGCGCAGCTCGCCCACGACACCGGCTCACTCACACAAGCGCAACGGCCGGTGACGGCGGCTTCACAGGAGAAATGATGAAGAGCTTGAAGGCAATGGCGCGCTATGCCGCGGCCTGCGGCATCGCGATCGCCGCGGCCGCGGGGGGCTGCGCCAAGAAACAGCCTCCGCCGCGTGTCGAGGGCGTTCCCGTCAGCATCGGGACCGTGGCGCGCCAGGACGTTCCCCTCGAGGTCAAGGCCAACGGCCACGTCGACCCCTACTCGACCGTCGCGATCAAAGCGCGCGTGGGCGGCCAGGTCACGCGCGTCGGGTTCCGCGAAGGCCAGAACGTTCATCAAGGAGATGTCCTTTTCCAGATCGACTCGCGGCCCTATGCGTCGGCGTTGGCGCAGGCCCAGGCGCAGCTCGAGCGCGACCGGGCGATTGCCAAGAAAGCCGAGCAGGATGTTCAACGCTATGCGGAGCTGGTTGCCAAGGACTACGTGACCAAGGAGCAATACGATGCGGTCGGCTCCAACGTGGCGGCGGCGCTCGCGACGGTCAAGGCCGACGAGGCCGCCGTCGAGAACGCCCGGCTCAATCTCTCCTACTGCACGGTCGCGGCGCCTCTCTCCGCTCGCACCGGAGCCGTCCTCGTCTATCCGGGGAACATGGTCAAGGGCAACGACGACAATCCGCTCGTGGTGTTGAATCAGATCCAGCCCGTCTACGTTTCTTTCTCCGTGCCCGAATCTTCGCTCGCCTTGATTCGCCAGCACGGGCGGCCGGGGGAGAAGCTCAAGGTCCTGGCCTTGGCCGCGGGCGCCTCGGCCAACGTTCAGACGGGAGATCTGACGTTCTTCAACAATACCGTCGACCCGACCACCGGGACGATTCTCTTGAAGGCGACTTTTCCGAATTCAAACGAAGTTCTCTGGCCGGGCGAGTATGTCGACGTCACGCTAACGCTTGCCACGGAGCCCAACGCGATCGTCGTCCCCACGCAGGCGATCCAGACCGGCCAGTCCGGCCAATATGTCTACGTCGTCAAGAACGACCTCACCGTCGAATCGCGCCCCGTGACCATGAATCGGACGCAGGGAACTCTCGCGATCGTCGCCAAGGGATTGCAGCCGGGAGAGCGGGTCGTGACCGATGGACAGCTTCGGCTCGCGCCCGGCGCCAAGGTCGAGATCAAGCAGGCCCAGGGGAGGACCTCATGAACATCGCGGAGCTCTTCATTCGCCGACCGGTCATGACGACGCTCGTCATGGTGGGGATTCTTCTCTTCGGGATCATGGGGTACCGCGCACTGCCGATTTCCGATCTGCCAAACGTGGACTTTCCGACGATTCAGGTCTCGGCGGCCCTGCCCGGCGCTTCGCCGGAGACGATGGCGTCCTCCGTCGCGACTCCCCTGGAGAAGCAGTTCTCGACGATCGCGGGGCTGGACAACATGAACTCGACGAGCACGCAGGGGTCGACGCAGATCACCCTGCAGTTCAACCTCGCGCGTTCGTTGGACGGCGCGGCGCTGGACGTTCAGTCCGCGATCTCGGCGGCCGCGCGGCAGCTGCCGCCCAACATGCCGAGCCCCCCCTCCTTCCAGAAGGTCAACCCGGCCGACCAGCCGATCCTGTATTTGACGCTCACTTCCGCGACGCTGCCACTCTCGCAGCTGGACGAGTACGGCGAGGTCATGATGGCGCAGCGGATCTCCACGGTCTCCGGCGTCGCGCAGGTCCAGGTCTACGGTCCACAAAAGTACGCGGTCCGCGTGCAGCTGGACCCTCGCGCTCTGGCTAGCCGCGGCGTCGGCATCGACGAAGCCTCGCAGGCGATCCAGAACGCGAACGTCAACCTCCCCACCGGGATCCTCTACGGCCCGGCGACCTCCTTCACCGTGCAGGCCAACGGCCAGCTCACCGACGCCGCGGCCTACCGGCCGGTCATCGTCGCGTACCGCAACGGCTCGCCGGTGCGAATCACCGACGTCGGCCGGGTGATCGACAGTGTCGAGAACGACAAGACGGCCGCCTGGTACAACGAAGAGCGTTCGATCTCGCTCGCGATCTTCAAGCAGCCCGGTACCAATACCGTCGCCGTGGCGACGGCCGTGCGTAGACTGCTGCCGACCTTTCAGAAGCAGCTTCCGACCGCCGCGACGCTGCACATTCTCTACGACCGGTCGACGTCGATCCGCGACAGCGTCAACGACGTCCGCTTCACGCTCCTCCTCACGCTGGGCCTGGTCGTGATGGTCATCTTCCTCTTCCTGCGAAACCTCTCGGCGACGGTGATCCCGTCTCTGGCGCTTCCCTTTTCGATCGTCGGCACGTTTGCCGTGATGTATCTGCTCGGTTACAGCCTCGACAACCTGTCCCTGATGGCTCTGACCCTGTCGGTCGGTTTCGTCGTGGACGACGCGATCGTCATGCTGGAGAACATCGTCCGCCACATGGAGCACGGGGAGGGGGCGTTCGAGGCCGCCCTGAAGGGCTCCAAGGAGATCGGCTTCACGATTCTGTCCATGACGATCTCGCTCGCCGCCGTCTTTATTCCGATTCTCTTCATGGGCGGGATCGTCGGCCGCCTCTTCCACGAGTTTGCGGTCACGATCGGTGTGGCGATCCTGGTCTCCGGCTTTGTGTCCCTGTCGCTGACGCCCATGCTCTGCAGTCGGTTCCTGAAGCCCCCGAGCGAAGAAAAGCACGGGCGCTTCTACCAGGTCACCGAGCGCGGCTTCGACTCGGTGCTCGGCTTCTATGGGCGCACGCTCAAGCCCGTTCTCGGACAGCCGGGCAGGGTGCTTGTCTTCTCGGCCCTGGTCCTGGCAGCGACCTTTTATCTCTTCGTGAAGATCCCCAAAGGGTTCCTCCCGACGGAGGATCAGGGCCTGGTCTTTGGGTTTACCGAGGGCGCTCAGGGGATCGGCTTCGACGCGATGAAGGCGCACCAGCAGGAAGTCGCCGCGGTCGTGCGCAGCCACCCCGACGTCGCCAACGTACTCTCCAGCTGCGGCCCGCGCGGCAACATCGCCGTGGGCAATTCGGGCATCGTGCTCGCGCAGTTGAAGCCGCGGTCAGAGCGAAAGCGTTCGGCCGAAGAGATCATTGCGGACCTGCGGCCCAAGCTCGCCCGGATCACGGGGATCCGGACCTTCCTCCAGATTCCGCCTCCGATCCGGCTGGGCGGCAGCTTGACCAAGAGTCAGTACCAGTACACGCTGCAGGACTCCGACACCGCGGAGCTCTATCGCTATGCTCCGCAGCTCGAGGCGAAGATGCGGAGCGTGGCGAGCATCCAGGACGTGACGAGCGATCTGCAGCTCTCCAACCCTCAAGTGAATCTCCGGATCGACCGGGACAAAGCGGCCGCGTTGATGCTGACGCCGCAGAAGATCGAGGACGCGCTTTACACGGCCTACGGCACGCGCCAGATCTCGACGATCTACGCCCCGAACAACGAATACGCCGTCATCATGGAGGTCGCCCCGGAGTTTCAGTCGACGCCCGGCTCCATCTCGATGCTCTACGTGCGCGCGCCTTCCGGCCAACTCGCGCCTCTCTCTTCGCTCGGAGCATTCACCCAGAACACGGGCCCGCTCTCCGTGACGCACACCGGACAGCTCCCCTCCGTGACGATTTCCTTCAACCTGAAGCCAGGCGTTTCGCTCGGCGACGCCGTCAAGTCGGTGGACGCCGTGGCCCGCCAAACCCTTCCCGCGACGGTGCAGACGAGTTTCCAGGGAACGGCTCAGGCCTTCCAGAGCTCCGTGGCCGGCCTCGGTCTGCTCTTAATCGTCGCGATCGCCGTGATCTACATGGTGCTCGGGATCCTCTACGAGAGCTTCATCCACCCGATCACGATCCTGACGGCGCTGCCATTCGCCGGCGTCGGGGCTCTCGTGACACTGATGATTTTCCGCACGGAGCTGTCGATCTACGCCTTCGTCGGCATCATCATGCTCGTCGGCCTCGTCAAGAAGAACGGCATCATGATGGTCGACTTCGCGATCGAGGCCGAGCGCAACGAGGGCAAGAGTCCCGAGGAGGCGATCTATCAGGCGTGCATCGTGCGCTTTCGGCCGATCATGATGACGACCATGGCTGCGTTGATGGGCACGTTTCCCATCGCGTTGGGGGTCGGAGCCGGCGCCGAGTCGCGGCGGCCACTCGGACTTGCGGTGGTCGGCGGCCTCGTCTTCTCACAGTTACTCACCTTGTACGTGACGCCGGTCTTCTACGTCTACATCGACCGCCTCCAGAAGAGACTGGGCAAACACCCGCACGAGAAGGGACCTCGGATCGAGCCGGAGCGAGAGTCGCTGGTGTCCCGCGAGGAGGAGCCGGTTGCGGCAGGTGCCGCCTTGAGGCTGTCGGAGCAGTAAGCCGGCGAGCGATTCGCGACTACCGACTGCCGACTTGGGAGTACCTGCACCCCACTCGCAGCCGCCCTCCCGGCAGGCGCGCGGCGTGCGCGACGCGAATGCGGATCGGGCGCGGCTTTTCCGCGCCGGTGTGCGAGATCTCGGCCTGGCTTCGCGGAGGCACGCTGTGGCCGCGCGCCTGGAACGCGAGCCCGCTATAGCTGACGTTGACGACGGGCGCCGTCAAGCTGCGGCCTCTCGCCAGAAGACGCAGCCGCATCCGCCGGAAGGCAAACCGCGGGTGATGGCGGCGATCTCCGCCGAGGAATGCCCTTTGCTCCCGGCATTCATAGAGGCGATCGTCGGCGACGGCGATCAGCTCCGCCCCGGAGCGTCCGTCGACGGGGACGGAGGCGATCCCGTAGTAGAGATCCATCGCCAGGCCCGAGCGGACCGAGCGTGAGTCCGCCGAGACGCGGCGCCGAATTCGCTCGGCGATCCCGACGGAGGAGAGAAAGTCGGCGCTCGGCAGCAGCAGAATGAACTCGTCGCCCCCCCAGCGACAGGCGATGTCTCCTGGCCTCAGCGATTCACTGATAGTTTTGGCCGTGTACATCAGCGCCCGATCCCCGGCCGTATGGCCGAAGCGGTCGTTGATCGATTTGAAGTTCTCCAGATCGAGCATCGCAATGGAGACGGGATCGCCGGATCGCTCGGCACGAAAAAGATGGCGGCGGAGACTCTCGGAGAGGAAGCGCCGGTTGTAGAGGCC
>Ga0070706_100007460_pt1 | contig 10253 bp, 2 predicted proteins | sample KBSK5501metaG_FD_65476 | JGI IMG/M metagenome (GOLD analysis project Ga0070706, IMG submission 65476) | Corn, switchgrass and miscanthus rhizosphere microbial communities from Kellogg Biological Station, Michigan, USA - KBS K5-50-1 metaG | ecosystem: Host-associated > Plants > Roots >...
AATCGTGCGACGTCGAGCCCCACCTCCCCGGCGTATCGGATCAGCGACGTCGGGTCCAACTCCTCCTGATGCCGGAACAGCAGGTCGTGCATCTCCCAGAACCGCCCCTGCGCCGCCGCGGCCTCCGAGGCCTCCGCGGCCTTCTGCGCGTGGTCGTGCCGGAGCGTGATGGGGAAGTGTCGGAAGACGAACCGCAGGCGGTCGCCCAAGGAGGCCAGCAGGCTCCGGATGACGGGCGCTGCAGCCGCACAGTGAGGGCATTCGAAGTCGCCGTATTCCAACAGGGTGACCCGCGCGCTCGCGGGCCCGAGCGCGTGATCCCGCGCGGAGACGGGGACGGTGAGGAGCTGGGGCGCCAGCCCGGGCGTCACGGCTGGTGCGGACGATGCCGCCGGACCGCCTGCGTCGCGTCGTCGAGGCGGCCGAGGTAGGCGGCCACGGACTCGCCCGCCGCGCGTTGCGGCGGCACGAAGTGCGTGTCGTCCGGCTCGTGGGTGCCGATCCAGTCCACCATGGGGTCACCACCCCTGGCCTCGACCGCGGCCTCGAACCGCTCTATCGCATCCAGGAGATCGGCCAGCTCCTCATCCCGCTCGCGGCCGGTCAGGTGAACGTGGCGCCGGCGCAAGCGATCCTCCACCTCCACACGTGCACGGGCCTGCTCCTCCGCACGGTGCGGATCGAGCATTCCCTGCTGATCTTCGTAGGTGTTGCTCTCGGGCTCCATGGGTCCAGCTCCGTTCGGGGGACTGCAACAGTGCCCCGGCGAGGTCCGCCGGCGCTTGATCATAATTGCCCTCCCCACAACTTGGGGCGGCCCCTCCGGTGGCGCTAGTCGCGGACGCGGGGCCAAGCCGCTCAAAGTGACATCAACCAGGGTCGCCCACACTCCGGTACAATCCGGTATACTTCACTACTTCTCCGTCTGGGCCCGCAGTTGAATCCAGTCGCGTACAAGGGCTTCGCCATCACCGCGCGCACGTTCCAGATCCGGGGCTCCGGACGCTGGACCCTCGACCTCTTGATCGGGCGCCACACGAGCCTGCGGGCCTTCAGCGGCGGCAGGACCTACCCCACGGAAGCATCGGCGATCGAGGGTTGTCGTGAGCTCGCTCGCCGCATCATCGATGGCCGAGTCCGGGATTGCTCGGTCGCCGACCTGTCCTGATCTAACCCGGTTACCTTAACACCGGGTAGCCGCCGGCGAGCCTGCGGGCTCGGGCCTGGTCCACGCCCTCCCCGGGCATCCGGCCCGACGTACTCTCTCCGAGGCCCATCCGATCACTTCCGTAACGTCGCCGCCCTTCCTCACCCGCCTCCTCTCCCGCCGCACGGCGCCGGACGAATTGCTCGGCGGGCCGATCCGCGGCGACCTGCTGGGCGCCGAGCATCTCGCGGATCGCGCGCGGGCGGCGGCGGCCGGCCAACGTCTGGCCAGGGGCCGCCCCGCGCGACGGCGCCCCCGCCTCCTGGCCCGCCTAGACGAGACCCGCCGCATCCTGGACGACGCCCACGCGCGCCTCGCCGACGCCGCCGATCGCGACGTGGACGTGGGGCCCGCGGGCGAGTGGCTTCTCGACAACTTCCACGTCGTACAAGAGCACATCCGCGAGGTGCGCGAGAGCCTTCCCCGAGGCTTCTACCGCGAGCTGCCGGAGCTCGCCGGCGGGGCGCTCCCGGGCTATCCGCGGGTCTACGAGCTCGCGATCACGCTCATCTCCCACACCGAGGGGCGGATCGATTCGGGCAACGTAGACCTGTTCGTGGGCGCCTTCCAGGAGGTCGCCCCGCTCTCCATCGGCGAGCTCTGGGCCGTGCCGGCGATGCTTCGCCTGGGATTGATCGAGAGCGTGCGTCGCATGGCGCTGCGCACGGTGCAGCGCCTCGACGAGCTGGAGAGGGCCGACGCGTGTGCGGAGCGCCTGGTCGCCGCGAGCCGGCAGACGGCGTCCGCGCTATCCGCAGCGCTCAACGAGTTCGTCGCCCAGCCCCCGTCGCTCACCCCGACGTTCGTTTCCCGCTTCCTGCACCAGCTCCGCTCCGGTGGGGTCTCGGTCCCATCTCTGGTCTGGCTCGAGCAGTGGATCACCGACGAGGCTCTGAGCTGCGAGGATGCCGCTGTTCGATCGACCCAGCGCGCCGCGCTGACGCAGATCATGATGGCGAACAGCATCACCAGCCTGCGCGCCATCGCCCGCATGGACTGGGAGACGTTCGTCGAGCGGCAGAGCGTCATGGAGACCGTGCTGCGCGAAGATCCCGCAGGCGCCTACGAGCGCATGACGTTCGCGACGCGCGACCAGTATCGCCACGTCGTGGAGCGCATTGCCCGGCGGACCGGGCGGGACGAAGCAGCCGTGGCCCGCCTCGCGTACGATTTCGCGCGCGCCGCCCCCACCGACGACGCGACCGACCCGCGCCGCGCGCACGTGGGCTACTACCTCGTGGACGAGGGCCGCGCCACGCTCGAGCGCGCGACCGGGTATCAACCCGCCGCCGGCGAACGGCTGCACCGCTGGGTGCGCCGTCACCCGAACATGGTGTTCGTCGGCGGCATGCTCGCCGGCACCGTGGCGGCGCTCGCGGCCGTGCTCTGGCTGGCCGGCGCGGAGGCGCGCACGGCGTGGCCCGCCGTGCTGTTGTTCGCCCTGCTCCCGGCGAACGACATCGCGGTGAACGTGATGAACCAGCTCGTCACGGCGTTCCTGCCGCCGCGGGTCCTCCCCAAGCTGGATCTGAGCCCACCCGGCGGCGTGCCGCCGGAGCTCCGGACGGCGGTGGTCATCCCGACGCTCTTCGACAGCGTCGAGGCGGTACGCGAGGCCCTCGAGCACCTCGAGGTCCAGTATCTCGCCAACCGCGAGGCGCACCTCCATTTCGCGGTCCTGAGCGACTTCACCGACGCTCCGACGGAGTCGCGGCCGAGCGACCCGGCGATTCTCGAGGCCGCGGCGGCTGGCGTTCGCGAGCTGAACCGCCGGTACGCCAACGGCACCGACGACGCGTTCTATCTCTTCCATCGCCCGCGGCGCTGGAACCCGGCGCAGGGTGTGTGGATGGGGTGGGAGCGGAAGCGGGGGAAGCTCGCCGAGTTCAACCGGTTCCTGCGGGGCGGCTCCCTTGAGGCCTTCTCCACGATCGTGGGCGATACGACCTCGCTCCGGGACGTTCGCTACGTCATCACCCTCGATGCCGACACGATCCTCCCGCCGGAGACCGCGCCGCTCCTGGTGGGGGCGCTGGCCCATCCGCTCAACCGCGCCGTGTACGACGCGGACCGAGGGCGCGTGGTGCGCGGCTACGGAATTCTCCAGCCGCGGGTGGGCGTCTCGCTGCCAAGCGCGAACCGGTCCCACTTCGCCGCGATCCAGTCCGGACACCCCGGCGTGGACCCGTACACGACCGCGGTGTCCGACCTGTATCAGGATCTGTATGGCGAGGGCAGCTTCACCGGCAAGGGCATTTACGACGTCGACGCGTTCGAGCAGGCCACGCACGGCCGGTTCCCCGAGAACACCCTCCTGTCGCACGACCTGATCGAGGGAAGCTATGCCCGCGCCGGGCTCGCGACGGACATCATGGTGTACGACGACTACCCTGCCCGATACCTCACCTACACCCGCCGGAAGCACCGGTGGATCCGCGGCGACTGGCAGCTGCTCCAATGGCTGACGCCGCGGGTGCCCGGTCCGGACGGGCCGGAGCCCAACCGGCTCTCCCTGCTGTCGCGCTGGAAGATTCTCGACAATCTGCGGCGCAGCACGTTGGAGATCGCCCAGCTCGCCTTCCTGGTCGCCGGCTGGACCGTGTTGCCAGGATCTCCGTTGCGCTGGACGCTGCTGGGGCTCGGAGCGATCGCGGCGCCGTGGATCGTCTCGCTGCTCCTGGCGCTGCTGCGGCCGCCGATGGACAAGTCCTGGCGCGCCTACTACGGGGAGGTCGGCCGGGACGCGGTGACCAGCGCGCAGCAGGTGGCGCTCGCCATCACGTTCCTGCCCCACCAGGCCTGGGTCTCGGCCGACGCGATCGTGCGCACGCTCTGGCGTCTCGCCGTGACCCGGCGGACCCTGCTCGAGTGGCAAACCGCGTCGCGGACGGAGCGCGTCGTCTCGGGCGGACCCGGCACGGCGTGGCGGGCCATGTGGCCCGCCGTGGCGCTCGCGGTCACGGTGCTGATCGCCGTCGCCGCCGTCGCCACCCGCCGGTGGACCGGCGAGGCACCGTTCCCGTGGTCGCTCGTGATCGCCGTGCTCCCCCTGGTCGCCCTCTGGTCGGCGTCACCCGCCATCGCCCACGCGCTCAGCGCTCCACCCGTGCGTCACGAGCGGCGACTCCCCGACTCCGGCCGGGCGGCGGCGATGCGGTACGCGCTGCTCCACTGGCGCTTCTTCGACTGGTTCGTCACCGCCGGGACGAGCTGGCTCGCGCCGGACAACTATCAGGAAGACCCGGCTCCCACAGTCGCGATGCGCACGTCGCCCACCAACATCGGTCTCCAGCTCCTCGCGACCGTGAGCGCCTACGACCTCGGCTTCCTCACCGCGGAGGACATGACGCAGCGGCTGGAGTGCGTCCTCCAGTCGCTCGAGCGCATGGAGCGTTTCCGCGGACACTTCTACAACTGGTACGACCTGCCGGACCTCAGGGTCCTCGAGCCCGGGTACATCTCGACCGTCGATAGCGGCAACCTGGCCGGGCACCTGATCGCTCTCCGGCACGCCTGCTTCGCCGTCGCCGACGACCCGGTGTTCGACGGGCGCACCTGGCGGACGCTCGAGACCGCGCTGACGCTCGCCGAGGAGCGGCTCCGGGAGGTCGGGTCAGGAGGCGCCGGCGGCACCCCGGGAGCGCGCCAACCCATGGCGGCCGCCGAAGAGAACCTCCGTGCGGCTCGCGTCACCCTCGCCGCGGCGGCCGATGCCGCGACGCCGAGCGCGCTCACGGAGAGCGTCGTCCCCGCCCTTCAACAGGCCCGGGACGCCGTCGAGGCCGCCGCGCCCACCCCGGGCGCTGCGGACGCCGCGACCGAGTGGATCGACTGGAGCCTCCGCCTCATCGCCCGGCACGCTCCCGGACTCGGTGATCTCGACGTGCCGCCCCTCGTGGGGCGCGACGGCCGGAGCCTCACCCGTTCCGAGACGTGGCGCCAGCTCGCCGCGCGGTCCCCTGCCGCGGCGGATCTGATGACGCGCCTCCGGACGGTCGCGGATCGCACCTACGAGTATGCGCTCGGGATGGACTTTCGCTTCCTCTACGACGAGGCACGGGCCCTGTTTTCGATCGGGTACCAGCCGGGCGCCCACTCGCGGGACGGATCGTATTACGACCTGCTCGCGTCCGAGGCCCGCCTCGCCAGCTTCGTCGCGGTCGCCAAGAACGACGTGCCCGTCGATCACTGGTTCCGGCTCGGCCGCGGGCTGACCCACGCCGCGGGCGCGACCGCGCTCGTGTCCTGGAGCGGCAGCATGTTCGAGTACCTGATGCCGGTGCTGATCATGCGGTCGTTCCCCTTCACCGTCCTCGACCGCACCCACGCTGCCGCCGTACAGCGGCACATCGCGTATGGCGCGGAGCGGGGCGTGCCCTGGGGGGCGAGCGAGAGCGCCTACAACCTCCGGGATGCGTCGCAGACCTACCAGTACCGCGCGTTCGGCGTGCCCGACCTGGCGCTCAAGCGCGGGCTCGGCCGCGACCTCGTCATCGCCCCGTACGCGTCGGCGCTCGCCGCGATGGTGGATCCGGAGCGGGCGCTCGCCAACCTCGCCACTATGGAGAGGAAAGAGACCCTCGGCCCATACGGCTTCCGCGACGCCATCGACTACACCCGGCCCGCCCCGGGCGAGCGCTACGCCGTCGTCCAGAGCTACATGGCGCACCACGTGGGCATGGGGCTCGTGGCGCTCACCAACGCGCTCACCGCGCACGTGTGGTGGCGCCGCTTTCACACCGACCCGATGGTCCGCTCGGCGGAGCTCCTCCTGCACGAGCGAATCCCCCGGCGCCTCATGCTCCAGGAGCCGCAGACAGCCCGCGCCGACGAGGCGCTGCCGGATCCCGAGCTGGAGCGCCCGGTGGTGCGCGAGGTGGATCTGCCCGACACCCCGCAGCCGCAGGTCGCCCTCCTCGGCCACCAGCCGTACACGGTCATGGTGAGCCACTGCGGCGGGGGGTACAGCCGGTACGACGACGTCGCGGTCACCCGCTGGCGGGCCGACGGCACCCTGGACGCGACCGGTCAGTTCTGTTACGTGCAGGACCTCACGGCCGGGCGGGTGTGGTCGGCGGCGCACCAGCCCGTGGGCGCGCCGGCCGATTGGTATCGCGCTTACCTCGCCACCGACCGGGTGACGTTCCACCGCGCCGACGGCGACATCGAGACCCGCACCGAGATCTCCGTCGTGCCCGCGGACGCCGCCGAGGTGCGGCGCGTCACCGTCACCAACAACGGCGACGCGCCCCGCGATATCCAGCTGACCAGCTACGGCGAGATCGTGCTCGCCCCGCCGGATGCGGACCGCGTCCATCCGGCGTTCGGGAACCTGTTCGTGGAGACCGAGTGGCACGCCTGGTGTACCGCGATCACCGCGACCCGCCGCCCGCGCTCGGCCGGGGAGCAGCCGCTCTGGTGCGTTCATGTGGTGGACGCGGGCGAGGACGGGGCCGGCCCGGTGACGTATGAGACCGATCGCGCCAGGTTCGTCGGGCGCGGGCGCACGACACGGGACCCGGTCGCCCTGGACGCCGACGGCGCCCTGTCGGGGACCACGGGCGCCGTGCTCGACCCGGTCTTCGCGCTCCGAACACGCCTCCGGCTCGCCCCCGGCCAGTCGGCCTCCGTGGCGTTCACGACCCTCGTGGCCACCAGCCGGCAGCGGGCGTTCGAGCTGGCCGACCGCTACCACGACCCTTACTCGGCACACCGGGCACTCGATCTGGCTTGGACCTCCACGCAGGTGGAGCTGCGCGAGCTCAAGATCACGCCGGCGGAGGCGGCCGTCTTCCAGGAGCTCGCCGGATGTCTCTTCTACGCCAACCCTCCTCTCCGCGCGCCCCAGGCCGAGCTGCTCCGGAACCGCGGCTCGCAGCCGGTCCTGTGGGCCGCCGGGGTCTCAGGTGACTGGCCGATCCTGCTCGCGACGATCGATTCGCAAGAGGGCCTCCCGACGCTGCGCCGGCTGTTCGCCGCACACCGCTACTGGCGACGGCGGGGGATGATGGTGGACCTCGTGGTCCTCAACACCCATCCGCCCAGTTACCTCCAGGAGCTACAGGAGAAGATCACGCAGACGATGTTCGCGTCCTCCGACTCGGGGATCATCGACCGGCCGGGCGGCGTGTTCGCTCGGCGCCGTGACCTCCTCACCCCGGAGGTGGTGCGGATGCTGCGCGCCACCGCGCGGGTGCATCTGCATTGCGACGGCCGGCCACCGGGGCGCATCCTCGAGGCCGCGACCGCTCAGGAGTCCCTGCCGCCGGGTGCCCCGGCCGCGCTCTTGCTTCCGCTGCGGATGGCGGAGCGCGCCGCGGCCCCGGCTCTGCGCGCGCTCATGCGAGTGGTGGGGCGCACGCTGCCCCGGATCTCCTTCGAGCCCGCGGCCGAGGCACCATCATCCACTCTCCCCACCAATGCCGCAGGCGCGGCTTTGGCGAACACGCGCCACGGCAAGGAAGCGTCGTTCGAGAACGGCTTCGGCAGGCTGACCCCGAGCGGAGACTACGAGATCCGGGTGGACGGCGACCGTTTGCCACCGGCTCCCTGGGCCAACGTCGTCGCCAACCCGCACGGCGGCTTCGTCGTCAGCGAGCGCGGAGCCGGGTTCACTTGGGCGGAGAGCAGCCACTCCTTCCGGCTCACGCCGTGGCACAACGATCCGGTGAGCGACCCCGTGAGCGAGGTGCTCTACCTGCGCGACGAGGATACGGGCGAGGTCTGGAGCGCCACGCCCGCCCCGATTCGGCACGCCGGCCCCTACACGGTGCGGCACGGGGCCGGCACGTCCTCCTTCGAGCATCAGCACGCCGGCCTCGTCACGAGGCTCTTGCTCGGCCTCGCCGAACAGGAGGCCGTCAAGCTGTCGCTCTTGCGCGTCACCAACCTCGGCGGGCAGCCGCGCCGCCTCGGCGTGACGGCCTTCGTCGAGTGGACGCTCGGGGTATTGCGCGAGCACACCCAGCATCAGGTGCACACGGCCTTCGACCCGGCGCAGCGCGCGATCTTCGCGCGGAACTTCTTCGACGCCGAGTTCGGCGGGTACGTGGCGTTCTGCGCCATGAGCGAGCCGGTGACGGGCTACACCGCGGACCGGCGGGAGTTTCTCGGCAGGAACGGCACGGTCGCGGCGCCAGCAGCCTTGCACACGCCGCTCGCCGGCACTACGGGCGTGGGCATGGACCCCTGCGCCGCGCTGCGCTGCGTGCTCACGCTCGAGCCCGGGGAAACGCGGGAACTGGTCATCGTGCTCGGCGCCGCCCCGGGCGAGGAGGCGGCCCGCCAGGCGATCGCGGAGTACGGCGACGTGGGTCGCGCCAATGCAGCTGTCGCTCGTACCGTCGGGGGCTGGACCGACCGGCTGTCGGTGATCCGGGTGCGCACGCCCGATCCGTCGTTCGATGCGATGCTCAACCGGTGGACCTTGTACCAGACGCTCGCCTGCCGCATGTGGGCTCGGTCGGCGGTGTACCAGAGCAGCGGCGCCTACGGTTTCCGTGACCAGCTCCAGGACGTCATGGCGCTGGTCTACGCGGAGCCAGGGCTGGCGCGCGAGCACATCCTTCGCGCCGCGGCACGGCAGTTCGCCGAGGGTGACGTGCAGCACTGGTGGCATCCCCGGAGCGGACGTGGCGTGCGGACCAGGTTCTCGGACGATCTCGCGTGGCTGCCCTACGTCGTCGATCACTACGTGCGGGTGACCGGTGACGCCTCGGTGCTCGACGAATCGGTGCCGTACCTGGCCATGCGCCAGCTCCAGCCGCACGAGCACGAGCTCTACGATGTCCCGGAGGTGTCCGGCGAGATCGGCTCCGTGTACGACCATTGCGTCCGGGCGCTGCGCCGGGCGTGCACCAGCGGCGCGCACGGTCTCCCCCTGATCGGTGAGGGCGACTGGAATGACGGGATGAACCGGGTCGGCGTGGACGGCCGGGGCGAAAGCGTGTGGCTCGCGTGGTTCCTGGTGGCGACGCTGCGCGGCTTCAGCGCGCACGGGGAGGCCCGTGGCAACGGCGAGGCTGCGGAGCTCCGAGCGCGGGCCGACGCGTATGCCGCCGCCGTGGAGGCGCAGGGGTGGGACGGCGAATGGTACCGGCGGGCCTACTTCGACGATGGGACGCCGCTGGGCTCCGCGGCGAGCGACGAGTGCCGGATCGATTCCATCGCGCAGAGCTGGAGCGTCATCTCCCGCGCCGGCGACCCGGAGCGGCAGGCCGGGGCGATGCGGTCATTCGAGCGGCTCCTGGTGCGGGAGGACGCCCGGCTCCTCCTTCTCCTCTGGCCCCCGTTCGACGTCACACCGCACGATCCGGGGTACATCAAGGGGTATGTGCCCGGTGTCCGGGAAAACGGCGCCCAATACACCCACGCGGCGCTCTGGGCGGTGCTCGCGACGGCGCTGCGCGGTGACGGCAAGCGCGCGTTTCAGCTCTTCCAGATGCTCAACCCGCTCTCCCACACTCGAACCCCCGCCGACGTCGCCACCTACAAGGTGGAGCCGTACGTGGTCGCGGCCGACGTATATTCGGCAGCCGGCCAGCTCGGACGAGGCGGCTGGACCTGGTATACCGGCTCCGCGAGCTGGATGTATCGGGTAGGCCTGGAAGCGATTCTGGGCTTCAGGAAACGCGGCAATACCCTGTCCCTCGCGCCGTGCGTGCCGCCCGGTTGGCCCGAGTTCACCGTGGAGTACCGGTACGGACAGAGCCTCTACGTCATTGTCGTGCACAGCCCGCACGCCGCGGGGGCCGGTATGCAGGAGGTCGAGTTGGACGGTACGGTGCTGGGCAAGCCGGCAATTCCACTGCTCGACGACGGCGCGCGCCACACCGTGCTCGTGCGTCCGGCGACGCCTCGGGAGGCAGGAGTCTACGGGGCGTGAAAGTGGAGCGGGTCCCGGAGGTTCTGAAGCTCCCGGTAGTAGTAAAGGGGAGTCGGTCGCCGGCCCTTGAGCTTGAGCCGCCTGAGAAAGGCGATTTCCGGTGCGGTCGCCGTGCCGCTGAGAGCAGCATCCTGAAGGAATGCCGTGAGGCCCGGCTCCTCC
>Ga0070706_100007461_pt1 | contig 10253 bp, 8 predicted proteins | sample KBSK5501metaG_FD_65476 | JGI IMG/M metagenome (GOLD analysis project Ga0070706, IMG submission 65476) | Corn, switchgrass and miscanthus rhizosphere microbial communities from Kellogg Biological Station, Michigan, USA - KBS K5-50-1 metaG | ecosystem: Host-associated > Plants > Roots >...
AGTGCCGGTGAACGGCAGGGTCTCGCCCTTGGGCTCAGCCGGCGCGGGCGCCTCGAACTGAGTGCCCAAGGCCCTCGGCGTCACGCTCGGAGGCGGACTCGTGTAATCGCTCGCCTGTGCCGCGGTCGGCAGCGCAAGGCCGAGCGTGAGCGCCGCCCCGGCGAAGAGCGTCGCGGTCACCCGTTTGTACCCGGTCATTTTGAACCTTTCGTCTGTTCATCAGTCGGGGGGTGACCCGCTCGGGCCGACGGAGAGAGAGATTATCCCACGGAGAGCGAGATGATCAAGGGCTCTCACCACTAATCCGTAGACTTTCACCACGCTACGTCGTGGTTTGCCGCGTCTGTCCACCGGTCGCCGCGGAAACGCCAGCGCACCGCCGGCACCCGAGCCGACGGCGCGATGCGGAGCGAGCGGAGCTCCGGGGGCAGGGTGAAGCGGAACTCGAGCGTGATCGACGCGCCGCGCGCCACCCGCACCGCGGGGGCCACGACGTAGGACGGGCCGTCGCTCCCGATGGCGGCGTAGGTCGTGTACCCATCCGCCTCCGCCTGCGACACGGTCCCCGGCAGGGTCACCGCCACGATGCCGCCGTACTCACCCTCGGCCAGACCGCTGTCTCCCGCGGGCCCGGCCACGTACTGCGGCTCACCAGGCGGGACGGTGTTGCGCAACGCCACCCGGAGGACCGCCTCGCGCCCGGCGCCCTGCTGGCCCCGGGGGCCGGCCGGACGCAGCGGCCCCGCGTCGAGGCTGGCGTCGACCTGGAGGAAGCGGTCGAGCTTGTTGCCGCCCCGGTTGAGAATGCCCACGAGCACCGCGTCGGAGTCGACGGCACCGTTCACACCCGCCGACCGCCACGCGTCCTGCTCGTCGACGTGGCTCGACCAGGCGAGGATGTGTCGGCCGCGCGCGGCGGCACCGAGCTCGCGCGCCATGTCCGCGAGGCTCCACTGGCGGTCCTGGATGGCGGCGACCGCCGCCCGGGCGATCTGGCCGAGCTCTTCGCGCCGCGTCGCCTGGTCGGGGTCCTCGGCATGCTCGACGTACTGCTGGTGCAGCAGGAGCTCGACGACGTTGTCCGAGTCCACATGACGACCGTTGACATCGACCGGGCCGACGGCCGCGAGCGTGGCGCGCAAGGCCGAGACGTCGAGCGCCAGCACGCCGTCGACCGAGCCGCCACCACGTGCCTCCCACATGCGCGCCGCGAGCGGGGCGGTCACGTCGAACCGCGGCGACGCGCCGAGGTTGCGCCACTCCTGCGTCGGGTGCAGCCAGCCCCAACGGTCGGCGAGATCGCCCGACAGCGGCACCGCGCCGGGCGGGAGCATCAGGTCGGTGGTCGAGGTGAGATCGCCGACGTGGATCGTGCCGCCGCTCGTGGCCATCACCCCGGCCGAGAGGAACATCCCCGAGCCCGAGCGCATCTCCGCGTTGTTGGCAGCCAGGATGAGATAACGGCGAGGACCTGCGAGGAGATCCGCCGCGGAGCGCGCGCCCGCCGCACCCCGTCTCAGCCCGTCGCGCGTACGCCGAAGTTGCTTCGCCAACTCGTCGTGCGCGCTCGCCACCGGACCGATGAGCGCGCCCCGCGGACCGAGCGAGAGCCCCTTCAGCCCGCGTCCGGCCCGTTCGGCCACCGCGGCCAGGCGCCGCAACACCTCGATCCGCTGCGGGCCGGAGCGGTGCGGCGCGTCGAGGACGCGGCGCGCTTGTATGACCGCCTCGATGCCGGTGCCGGCCACCTTCGTCGCGGTGTTCGAGAGCGCGTCGACCGCCCGCACCTGGCGCCCGACGACCGGCAGGATGCGCACAGGTGCGACGAAGGGGCTCTGCAGGTGCACATGGGCCCGGGAGAAGCGGGCCCGGGCGGTGCGGAGGCTCGGGAGGGGGCGGCCCCGGAGGATGTCGTCCGGTGACGTCATCCCCTTGGCCTGCTCGGCGGCGCGCCTTCCCGCGATCGCGTCGGCCCGCGCGAGCACCAGCTGCACCGCCGTCACCGCCACCCACCCCAACGCCACCGCTGCGATCACCCGCGCCACACGGCGCCGACGGCTTCGCGTCACGCGCTCCCCGGCGCCGGCGGCTGGTCGAGCTCGAAGCGCGTGTGGAGCGCGGCGACGGCCTGCTCGACGGCGTCGGATCGCACGACGCAGCTGATCCGGATCGAGGAGGTGGAGATCATCAGGATGTTCACACCGCTCTCCGCCAGCGTCTGGAACATGGTGGCGGCCACGCCGGGATGCGTCTTCATCCCCGCGCCGATGAGGCTGACGCGCGCGATCGCCGCGTCGTGGGTCACGTCGCCCGCCCCGAGCTCGTCGGCGACCGCCCGCGTCACCTCGAGGCTGACCGGCAGATCTGCCTTCGGCGCGGTGAAGGAGATGTCGGCGTGGCCGCCCACGGAGACGTTCTGCACGATCATGTCCACGTTGATCGACCGATCGGCCAGCGCTCTGAAGAGACGGGCCGCGATGCCGGGACGGTCGGGCACACCGGTGATCGTCACCTTGGCCTCGGACGTGTCGTGGGTTACGGCCGAGATGATCGCCTGCTCCATGCTTGCCCCCTTGCCACCTGACGTGCCCCCCGACTCCGTGCCTCCCGCCTCGGCGGCGCTTCCCTGCTCGGTGATCCAGGTGCCCGGCTCCCAGGTGAAGCTGGACCGCACGTGCAGGGGCACATCGTGGTTCCGAGCGAACTCGACCGAGCGCAGCGCCAGCACCCGGCCGCCGGTGGCGGCCATCTCCAACATCTCCTCGAACGACACGCGTGGCAGCCTCCGAGCGGTCGGCACGATCCTGGGGTCGGCCGTGAACACCCCGGACACATCCGTGTAGATCTCGCACGCCTGTGCGCCGAGGGCCGCGGCCAGGGCCACCGCCGTCGTGTCCGAGCCGCCGCGGCCGAGGGTGGTGACGTCACGCGCGATCGACACCCCCTGGAAGCCCGCGACGACGGGGACCCGGTGCGCCGCGAGCGCCTCGCGCACACGGTCGGCCCGTACCTCGAGGATCTTGGCCCGCCCGTGGTCGGTGTCGGTGACGATGCCGGCTTGGCTTCCGGTCAGCGACTCGGCGTGCGTGCCGAGGCTCTCGATCGCCATGCAGAGCAACGCCATCGAGATCCGTTCACCGGCGGTGAGAAGCATGTCGAGCTCGCGTCCGGAGGGACGCGAGCTGACCTCCGTCGCGAGCCGCAGCAGGTCGTCCGTCGTCCTTCCCATGGCGCTCACGACGACCACGACCTCGTGACCCTGGTGGGACGTTCGCACGACGTGCTCGGCCACGGCGCGGATGCGATCGGGGTCGGCAACTGACGTGCCGCCGAACTTCTGGACGACGAGGCTCACGGGGAAGCTCACCGTACCAACTCGTGAGTGACCGGCAACGGCGTTCACGCGTCGGCGTCACCGGTCTGTGAGACGCGGCAGCCGCCGCCGGCCCGGGCACTAACTTGGGCGGCCATGCCGACCGAGAAACGTCAGCGTCAGAAGGAGGGCCGAGCCTCGCGGCAGGCGGCGCTCGAGGCCTACCGGCGCAAGGCGGCCCGGCGGCGTCAGCTCGTCTTCGGGGTAGGCGCCTTGGCCATCGCCGTCGTCATCGTCGCGCTGCTCTCGCGTGGGGGGGACAAGAGCCAGAAGGTGAAGGCGGGGAGCAGCACAACGGCGCGCGGGAGCAACACGACGGTGGCGACCGGCAAGGTCGGCTCGTCGCCGTGTCCGCCCGCGGACGGATCGGCCCCGCGCAAGATCACGTTCGACGGCGAGCCTCCGACGTGCATCGACCCGGCGAGGACGTACGCCGCCAAGGTCGACACCGACATCGGCTCCTTCACCGTCGCTCTCGAATCCCAGAAGGCACCCAGGACGGTCAACAACTTCGTCTTCCTCGCCCGGTACCACTTCTTCGACGGTGTGAACTTCCACCGCGTGATTCCCGGCTTCGTCGTCCAAGGAGGTGACGCGGCGAACGGCGATGGCACCGGCGGCCCGGGCTACAAGTTCGCGGACGAGTTGCCCAAGAGCGTCGACGAGTACAAGGCGGGCTCGATGGCCATGGCCAACTCCGGCCCGAACACGAACGGGAGCCAGTTCTTCGTGGTGGTGTCGGACGCCGGCGGAAAGCAGCTACAGCAACCGAAGTACTCGCTCTTCGGTCAGGTCACCCAGGGTCTCGACGTGGTGACGAAGATCGAGGCCGACGGCAGTCCCGAGGGCCAACCGAAGGTGCTGCACAAGATGGTCAAGGTCACGATCACCCAGGCTTGAGCAAGCTGCCCGAGAAAGGACGACATGCCCCCCACCCAGTGCCCCGCGGCCGACGGCTCGAGTCCGGCGCGCCGCAACTTCGACGGGCCGCCGCCCATGTGCATCGACCCCGCGACGCAGTACACCGCGACGATGGTCACCAACAAGGGCACGATGACGATCGCGCTCGACCCCGCGGCCGCCCCCAAGACCGTGAACAACTTCGTCGTCCTCGCCCGCTACCACTACTTCGACGGCGTCGGGTTCCATCGGATCATCCCTGGCTTCGTGCTCCAAGGTGGCGATCCCGATGGCACCGGCCGCGGCGGCCCCGGCTACCGCTTCGACGACGAGCTCCCGCGACCGGGGCGCTACGAGATCGGCTCGTTGGCGATGGCCAACGCGGGACCGAACACCAACGGCAGCCAGTTCTTCGTGATCAGCGGGCCCGACGGCGTACGTCTGCCTCCGCAGTACTCGCTGTTCGGCAAGGTCGTCGCGGGCCTCGACGTCGTCGCCACCATCGATGCGATCGGCACGCCGGGCGCAGGCAAGCCCAAGGAGCCGGTCACCATCGAGTCGGTGACGATCGCCGAGAGTTGACCCGCCCGCGGCGCTTTTCAAACCGGTAGCGCGTCGAGCCCCCTCTCGCTCCCGTCCACGAAGACCACCGCGGAGCCGGCGCCGTGCACCGACCATCTGCCATCGGTCGCCCGGATCACCGCCGTGCGCTCGTCGACGGCGAGCAACGGGAGGCCGCTCGGAGCGAGAGCGATCGTGCGCTTCGCCTTGTCTGGCGACCAGGTGTCGTGGTGGGGCACGAACGCGAGCTGTTCGATGAGACCCAGGCCAACGGTGAACGCGCCGCCCCTCGGATCGACCATGGGATCGCAAAGGGCCATCGCCCCCGCCGACGAGCCTGCGAGCACGGCTCCGTCGCGCCACGTCGCCACCAACGCGTCCCACACGACCGACCCCTTCAGCACCGATCGCAGGTGCATCGGGGAGCCTCCCGAGAGATAGAGGAAACGGCTCTCCCGCACCACCCTCGCGTTTGCCTCGTCGTCCGCGTCTTTGCGCCCGACGACCATCAGGGCGCGTACGTCGGCACCAAACCCCTCGAACCACCGCGCGGCCCACTCCACCGCGTGCTCGGGATGCTCGTAGGCAGCGGCCGTCGGCAGCACGGTCACGTCGCGGCCGCCGCTGGCCTCCAGCAGCTGCGCGTCGAACGTGCAGCCCTCCCGCCACTCGGCTCCGCCCACCAGGGCCAGGACCCCGCTCATAGGAGACGCAACGTAGCCCGCGCGAATGGCCGCGACCGGCGTCGAGCTCGGTCGGCCGAAGGCGCGGAACAGTAACGTTGCCGCCCATGACCGTGAAGCGGGTGGGCATCGTGGGTTCGGGGATCATGGGCTCGGGCATCGCCGAGACGGCGGCCAAGACCGGGCACGAGGTGGTGTTGCGATCGCGCCGGCAGGAGACGGCCGACGCGACGGTGGCCGGGCTGGAGAAGAGCCTGGCCAAGCAGGTCGAGAAGGGGAAGCTGTCCGACGAGGACCGCCAGGCCACCCTCGGCCGGGTGACGGCCACGTCCGACCTCGGCGATCTCGCCGATTGCGACCTCGTGATCGAGTCGATCGTCGAAGACCTGGCTGCCAAGCGACAGGTGTTCAACGAGCTCGATCGCATCTGCGCGAGCGGCACCATCCTCGCCACCAACACCTCCACCCTCCCCGTCATCGAGCTCGCGATGGAGACGGGCCGGCCCGAGCGGGTGTGCGGCGTCCACTTCTTCAATCCCGCGCCGGTGATGGCGCTCGTCGAGATCGTCCGGCCCCTCACCGCGAGCGACGACACCATCGCCGAGGTCAGGGCGTTCGCCGAGACCTGCGGCAAGTCGCCCGTCGAGGTGAAGGATCAGGCGGGCTTCATCGTCAACGCGCTGCTGTTCCCCTACCTCAACAACGCGGTTCGCCTGCTCGAGAACGGCGTGGCGTCGAGAGACGACATCGACACCGCCATGAAGGGAGGCTGCGGCTTCCCGATGGGGCCCTTCCAGCTTCTCGACCTGGTCGGCCTCGACACCTCGCTCGCCATCCTCGACGCCCTGTACGACGAGCACCGCGACCCGAACTACGCGGCCGTCCCCCTCCTGCGGCGCATGGTCACGGCCGAGCTGTTGGGCCGGAAGGCGGGCAAGGGGTTCTACGACTACCACCGGTAACCTGGTGGACGATGGCTGACCGCTCGTGGGTCATGCGCACCTACTCGGGTCACTCGACCGCGCGGGCGTCGAACGCGCTGTACCGCACCAACCTCGCCAAGGGCCAGACCGGCCTCTCGATCGCGTTCGACCTCCCGACGCAGATCGGCTACGACCCCGACGCGCCGCAGGCCCGAGGCGAGGTGGGCAAGGTCGGCGTCCCCGTCTACCACCTGGGCCACATGCGCCAGCTGCTCGACGGCATCCCCGTGGAACAGATGAACACGTCGATGACGATCAACGCCACCGCGATGTGGCTGCTGGGCCTCTACATCGCCAACGCGGAGGATCAGGGCATCGATCCAACCGCGCTCCAGGGCACGACGCAGAACGACATCATCAAGGAGTACCTGAGCCGCGGCACCTACATCTTCCCGCCCGGGCCCAGCCGCCGACTCATCGTCGACATGGTCGCGTACACGGTGCGCCACGTCCCCAAGTGGAACCCGATCAACGTCTGCAGCTACCACCTGCAGGAGGCAGGCGCGACGCCGGTGCAAGAGGTGGCGTACGCGCTGGCGACCGCGGTCGCGGTGCTCGACGCAGTGCGCGAGTCGGGTCAGGTCGACGCGGACGACTTCCCCGCCGTCGTCGGGCGGATCTCGTTCTTCTGCAACGCGGGCATCCGCTTCCTCGAGGAGACGTGCAAGATGCGCGCCTTCACCCGGATGTGGGACCGCATCTGCGCGGTGCGCTACGGCGTCACCGACCCCAAGCTGCGTCGCTTTCGCTACGGGGTGCAGGTCAACTCGCTCGGCCTCACCGAGGCTCAGCCCGAGAACAACATCGCCCGGATCGTGCTCGAGACACTCGGCGTCACCCTCAGTCGGGACGCGCGCGCCCGGTCGATCCAGCTGCCCGCCTGGAACGAGGCGCTCGGTCTGCCCCGGCCATGGGATCAACAGCTCTCCCTACGCATCCAACAGGTGCTGGCGTTGGAAACCGATCTCTTGGACTACGACGACATCTTCGAGGGTTCTCACGTCATCGAGAGCCGGACCGATGAGCTCGAGGATGCCGCGCAGGCCGAGCTCGACGACGTGCTGGCACACGGCGGAGCCTTCGAAGCCATCGAGGAGATCAAGGGCCGGTTGGTGCGCTCGCAGACGGAGCGCACGCGCCGCATCGAGGCCGGCGACCTGCAGGTCGTTGGCGTCAACTGCTTCACCGAATCGGCGCCGTCGCCCCTCGGTGGCGACGAGATCATCCTGAAGGTCGACCCTGCGGTGGAAGCGGAGATGCGCGACGACGTCGACCGGTGGCGCAAGGACCGCGACAGCGCCCGGGTCGACGAGGCACTCGACCGGTTGCGGCGCGCCGCGGAGAGCGACGAGAACCTCATGCCTGCCACCATCGCACTCGCGCACGCGGGCGGCACGACCGGCGAATGGGCAGCGACGCTGCGCGAGGTCTTCGGCGAGTTTCGTGCGCCCACTGGTGTGGCGGCCGCGGCCGGCGTGCGCGCCGCGGGGCTGGCCGATCTGGTCGCGCGCAACCGAAGCCTCGCCGGCGGTCCGCCGCGCCTGCTGGTCGCCAAGCCCGGGCTCGACGGGCACTCGAACGGAGCCGAGCAGATCGCGGTGGCGGGGCGAGATGCGGGGATGGAGGTCGTGTACCAGGGAATCCGCTTGACGCCGGAGCAGATCGCGGTGGCCGCGCGCGACGAGGACGTCGACGTCATCGGCATCTCGATCCTCTCGGGCAGCCACCTCGAGCTGATCCCAGAGATCCTGCGTCTCCTCCAGGAAGCCGGCGTCGAGGCCCCCGTGGTCGTCGGGGGCATCATCCCCGCCGACGACCGGCCCAAGCTCGAGAGCCTGGGCGTGGCGGCCGTCTACACGCCCAAGGACTTCGAGCTCACGCGCATCATGACCGACATCAGCGCGCTGGCCGCATCCCACCGGACCGCATGACGTGCCGTCGCCAGCGGGGTTGGGGTCCCCGCTCGCACGCGACGGGCCGGGGCCCGGGTGCCCGTCGCCATCAACAGAGAAATGATGCGAGCGACCTCTTGATTCACCTCTCGTAGTAGCCGATGGTCAAGGGAATGGATCGTCGCGTCCTCATGGGCATCGTGCCGGGCCTGGCGGGGCTTGCCCTCGGCACGGCGGGGGCCGTCGCGGCGTCGCCCCTGCTCGCTCTCCTCGCGGGAGCCTGCGCGCTCATCAGCGCGGCCGCAGCGGTGAGCGCGGTGGGCGCGTTGCGCCGGCGCGATGTCGAGGCCACGGAGCTGCGGCAACGCATCGAAGAGCTGGACGCGGCCCTCGATGCCGGGCGTGAGGCCATCGAGGTCACGGGCCGCTTCGCCGAGATGATGGCGACGAGGGAGATCGAGGCCACCGAAGCTCAGGCCGAACCGGCCGTCAACCGCGAGAGCGGACTCCTGGACGAGCGCTACTTCGAGGTCATGCTCGAGAGCCGGGTTGCGACCGCGCGCCGCCACCTTCAACCCGTGACGCTGCTGTTGGTGACCCTCGAGGGCGAGGAGGGGAACCCGGTGGCCTGGAAACAGACGCTGATCTCGTTCTCCAAGCTGCTGCAAGAGACGTTGCGCGAGGCGGACACGGCGTGCCAGATCGGCACCGCGAGCTTTGCGGTCGTCCTCGAGGACACGCCCGAGGCCGGCGGGGTGTGGGCGGCCGAGCGGTTGCGCATGGCCCTGGTGCGCAAGGGCGAGACGCTCGTGCGCCTGGCGGCGGGCGTGGCGGCCTATCCCTCGCACGCACTGGCTGCCCGCGACCTGCTCAGCCGAGCTCAGGGCGCGCTGAACCACGCGCGTGCTGCAGGGTGCAGCCAGGTCGAGATCGCCACGACCGAGTAACCCGCTTGCCTTACGCAGCCGCGCGCGTCGGGATCGCGAAGCAGCGGTCGCTGAGGTCGCCGAACGCGTACAACGGGTAGAGGCCACCGAACATGGCGCGCGTCCGGTCGGTCCAGTCGAGCGCCTCCGGTGACGAGATGCGCCGGTGGACCTGAAGGATGCCGCCCTCGAACACGCGGTACTCCGCCCACGACCCCGGGTAGTCCTTCACGCTCGCCACCTCGACCCACGGCACCTCACCGGTGGCCTTGAACCGGCGCACTCGGTTGCGGTGGGTGTGACCCGCGAAGTAGCCGACGAGCGCCGGACGGCGAACGAACACGTCGACGAGGCGCTCGGAGTCGTCGGGGCTGATGCCGAAGTAGGTCTCGTGCCGCGTGTTCGACTCGGGACTCCACACGTGGTGGTGCCCGAAGACGAGCACGGGCCGATCAGTGCGCGCGCCCAGCTCGTCGAGCCACTCCAGCTGCTCGGCGCTCACCTGCCCCGTGGTCTGGAGGGGGATGGTCGTGTCGAGCACCGCGAGGCGAACGCCCGGCAGCTCGATCTCGGCGGGTGCCCGATCGGCGAAGGTCTCTCCGAGGTAGCCGTCGTGGTTGCCACGCACGTGGGCCAGCCGCTCGCCGAACGCCGGTCCGTAGCAATCGAGGAACTGCTGGTACTCCTGGCGGGTGCCGGTCGCGGTGAGATCGCCCTTGGCCACGACCGCATCGGGCGCGATGGCCGTGATCTCGGCCACCGCGGCGCGGTTCATGACTTCCGGATAGGGCGTCTCGTCCGGCTCCGAGCGCAGGATCGGGCCCACCTCGAGGCCTTCGACCACACCACATTCCTGTTCACCGAAGTGCACATCGTTCACGGTGGCGACGGTCGCGAGACGGGCGCCCGCGGGTCTCGGCAGGGTGTGGAAGGTG
>Ga0070706_100007462_pt1 | contig 10253 bp, 8 predicted proteins | sample KBSK5501metaG_FD_65476 | JGI IMG/M metagenome (GOLD analysis project Ga0070706, IMG submission 65476) | Corn, switchgrass and miscanthus rhizosphere microbial communities from Kellogg Biological Station, Michigan, USA - KBS K5-50-1 metaG | ecosystem: Host-associated > Plants > Roots >...
CGGGCAGATGATGGAGCACCCCGATCGAGTAAATGAAATCGAAACTCCCCGCGGCAAACGGCGGGCGATGAAGATCCGCTTGAATCACTTGTACGTTACCGGCTCCATCAGTATTTTGCCGAGCCACTTCGACGGCCGGACCGAGATCGATGGCCCAGACTTCTGCGCCGTACTTTGCCGCATAGTAAGCGAAACGGCCGTTGCCGCAGCCAGCATCCAAAACTTTCTTGCCGCGAAAAAACTCCGGACCGTGCGGCTGCATGTAACTGAGAAAGCTTCGGCCCCACTCTTCATACATCTCCGGAAACCGAGTCCACTCGAAACCAAAACTCCGAGCAGTCTTTACCTGTGGATTGTAATCACCGCTGGCCGCACCGTTTCCGAGCAACGCTTCACGCAAGGGAGAGAGCAGCAGCCGGGGAACGTTGTTAATGATGGGAAATTGCTGTTGGCAACGCCGGCACTCCAGGCAAACGTCGCCGTTGCTTTCGACTTTGCTGTTGCTGAGACAAAGCTGACCATGACACTCGGGACAGCGAAGAACTTCCAGCAATCTCTCCATTGAAAGCGACATATGCAACGCTTAGTTGCTGGTTCCCAGCACGCTTTCGTACAAATGCGCATACCGTTCGACGCCGACTCTCCGCACGTCAAACAATCTTTCGGCTACTTCGCGGCCTCGCCGGCGAACCGGTTCCGGTTGGCCGACAAAATCCTCAATAGCAGCAATTGCACTGCGGTATTCGGTCTGACTGAAATCACGCACCAGCACCCCAGTCTTTTCGCGTGTGATCAGCGTATCAGAGTCACCAATGCCCTGGTTAATGATCAAAGGCAGCCCGCAGGCAAGGTACTCGGCATACTTTGTAGGCGATGAAGCCAGTTTCGAAAAGCAGGGTTTGATAAAGGCCAAACCGGCATCGCTGGCCGACAGATAAGAGGGCACGTCTGCGGTAGCGGCCGCCGCCACAGTATAATCCCTCTCTTCAATTCCGCGCGCTCGCATTAAGGTCCTGAGCTGATCGTGATCTCCCGTCGTTAGCCACAAAGCGTGGGCTTCGGGCTTCTCTTTCAGCAGCACGGAAAAAAAGTCGGCCATCTCCTCGGTTAGATACCAGCCGCCGATCGACCCGCTATAAACTACGACCAAACGACCATCGAGTGCGAGTTCGCGCCGGCGCCGCTCCCGATCGGACTGGTTGAATTTGAATAGTTCAAGATCGGCACAGCAGGGCACAACTTCGCGAGCGACGCTGCGATCGCGGAGACCGTCCCAGGTGTTGATGATCGGCCAGATTCTTTCCGTCAGCGTGACCACGCCATCGGCTGCTGCCAGCGCGCGGCGTTCCATAGCCTTGGTGATGCGATACGGCAGTGACTCTTTGCGCCAGTGTCCGGCGTCGAAGTACTCATCAGCCATCAGTCCGCGCACATCAAAGATTACTTTCGCGCCAAAGCGTCGTTTAAGTCGCAGCGCTATCGCAACGGGAATATAGCTCCGCGCATGCACCAATTCAATTTGCTTGCTGCTCACGAGCCGGCCGGCGTATCTGATTCCCGCCAGTACGTCGTAGAACGTGGCCGGTAACGAGGGCCACTTGTGATAACGCAGCCAGTGCCAATCGATTCCCGTGACGGCCAACTCTCGCCGCAGCTCTTCGCACTGCGCCAGTCCTGCAGGTGTATAAGCTTGATCTCGCTCAAAACTAAGCAGCGTGAATTGCACGCCCTGCCGGCTCAGTTCCTTCAGGTAGGGAATGACCTGGCTCTGACCCAAAGGGTCGAGCATTCCATTGTAAGAAACATACAGGACTCTTTTGCCTTCGATAGACAAGACTACTTAACTTTTCTTTCACCCGTCTTAATTCATTGGTTTCGGTCGCCACGCCTGGTGCGCATGTGGTTCTTAATGCGCTTCGCCTCGCTCCGTTTTAGGATAGCGGCAAACCAGCCGGAGAACGTGGCCAAATCGAGCGTTAACGTAATAACCAGGACATAGGCAAACCGCAGAGGATTAAGCAGCCACAAAAGACCGCGGCCTTCCCGCCAAAGCCACAGACGTCGTCCAACCCGTACACTAAGAGCCATGAAGGGAACCAGCAGCCACCAGGCACTCTTCCACGCCGCGAGTATGAAAAAAGGAAGGCCCAGAAGATATAAGCGCGCGACACCGTAGTGCCATTGATTCTGCCTATTGGCCCAGACATTGACGCATGAATAGAGCAGGAACCGGCGAAACGTGCTCCATAAACCGGGGCGTATTTCCCAGTGTACCGTCGCTTTCGGAGCCCATTTGAACTTGTATCCCTTCCGCTCGATTTCTTCGAAAAAGATTAAATCCTCAGCAGCTCGCAATTCGGGAAAGCCGCCCACGGCGTGCCAGACGTCTCTGCGCACCAAAGAAGAGGCGATGAATGGTCCGCGGACCAGACCGTTTTCCCTTGGCACTCTGTGCGAGAGATAAGCGACTGCGGCGCATTGGGTGAAGAAAGAATCGGTAACCGGATCGAAGTTGCCGCAAACGATGCCGGTGTCCGGATCTACGCTAGCTGCCAGGATCAATTGCTCGAGCCAATCGGACTCCAGCCGGTTGCCGGCGTCGGTAAAGGCAATCCAATCGAAAAGGGAATTGGCTACACCGATATTTCTACCCTGACCCGGCAGAGCCTGGCGCGCTTCGATCAAGCGAAAACTCGAATTCTGTTTGCAGGCCTGCCGCAGAAGGTCGATCGTGCCATCGCGGCTCCCACCGTCCACAAAGATGACTTCGTCGGGTTGTCTCGTCTGCCGCTGAATGCTTTCGATTAAGGGCCGAATCGTTTCCGCTTCATCGCGCACGGGAATTATCAACGAGACTCTCTCTTCGGGCCTCGGGTCTTCGACCTGCGGGCCGAGACGTGCGCGCGAAGAGTCTTCCTCATTCCCTCGCCATGGTTCTACGCCGGAGACTGCATCTACGAGATTGCTTTTTTCCAATGCTTTCGGGGCTCTGTCTTCAGCGAATTAGAGCACATCCAGGACAACAAAGTCGGTTATATTCTGACGTTGATCGGGCTGCCTGATAATGTTGAGCGGCACCTTACCATAGAATGACGCCCACATAGTGAATGTGCTCGGCACCCCGATCAGATAATCACATCGCGAGAAAGAGTACATATCTTCGATCAGATCGCCGCTGCCGAATGTTACTTTAAATCTCGAGAAAACCTGGGGATCCAGCGGCCAGTCAGAACAGATCAGGAACGCGACACGTCGGCCGGGAAACATCGCAACCAACTCGTCCATCATCTCTGCGTAACGTTTCGCGCTGTAAAAGTGCTTTCTGGTATTGTCAAAATGAATAATCCCGTGCCGGATGTGTACGCCAACCAACACCTCGGCATCCAGGCGAGCTCGGGAAATTAATTCGTCGATGTTGCGCTGGTTAATCTCAGGAGGTTGAAAGAAAGCTCTTATCTCATCGGAATGCTTTCTCAGGCTGTCAGCGTCGCGAAAGCCCCAGCCTCTGACGAATATCAGTCGTCCGCTGCGGACCAGGCTCAGAAACTCAGGACTATCAAGCGGAAACTGAGCCTCCCAATCATGCAGCGTGATGGCGCGGACGAATCCCAGTTTACCGCCAAGCCTGGCCAGCGCCCGGACAGTGAAATTACTCGCGCGATATAGAAGTCCTCGTCGAAAAGGACTGGCGGCAACTGCTGAGGTCTGGGCAGGAAAGCGACAGAACAAATCTCGTTTGGTTGTGGGAAAGCACTCTGCATAATCCTCAAATGCCGGATTGCTGATAGTTAGACCGCTCTCGATCGCGCGCCCGATGAAGTGAGAGAACAACAGCAACATGTTCCCTAATTGTCCGGGTTTGTCGGCGATGATGAGCATGTTGGGGGACTCAATTCTGAGGGAAGGCTCTGATGATGTCATTGCATTTTTCAATAACATAGGCTGGATTGATGGATCGCAAGCTTTCTATAATCCGCTCTGTTGCGGGTCCGCCGGGGGGGGACAAAAAGGCGCGCATCATCAATCAGGATCACGTGATTCCTGATTCCGTGGCGGCGAATTTGCGCGAGTTCTTCCAGAATCGGATAGTTGAGTTTTCCTTGCGCCGTAATACCACCAGAGAAATGGCCGTCGAGCCAAAACAAGCATGGCTCGGAGATTTTTTCTAAAATGACAGGTAGCACCTCGCTACTGTCCCCTAACATTATGTGCACGCCGGCGCGCATGGAAAACCTGGCACGCGCGCGCTCATAAAGTTCGGGGCTCAATTCAATCGAGTAAACTTCCGTGAAGCAAGACTCAACGGCCGCAACCATATCGCCGAGGTAAGTACCGGTCTCGATCAAGATTTTCGGCCTAAACTCTTTTTGATAATGCTTGACGATCCGTTGCTTAACCGCGTGTGGCGGCGGCACGGGTTTGCCGCGCAGATTCCATTCTAAGATGTGACGAAGGTGACGTAGCGTTTGCATCAATTGAGAGAAAAGGCAAGGGCAACACACTTGCCCTCGCCTTAGGACGAACCGTCTACCCGTTTGAAGCGAACGGTGTCGTTTGGTCGTCGCGCGCGCCGTGGTCAGCGTTTCTTATACACTGACTGCAACCGGGCCAGCGGCGTTAAGCGCAAGTTGACCGGCGATCCAGTGATAAGTGCGTTTGAGTCCTTCTTCGAGAGAGATTCGTGGTTCCCAGTCCAATACCTCTCGCAGCCGGGTATTGTCGCTGTTGCGGCCGCGCACGCCCTGCGGCTTGCTCGTGTCGTAGCGTTTACCGATACGTTTGCCGGAAATTTCCGCGACGATGTCTACTAATTCATCGATCGAGATCATCCGGTCCTGGCCCAGGTTGAGCGGCTCACGATGATCGCTCTGCATCAGGCGGTAAATTCCTTCGACGCAGTCATCAATGTAACAGTAGGAACGGGTTTGCTTGCCATCACCCCAAACCTCGATCTCGTCAACGTCATTGGCCAACGCAATTTTGCGACAAATTGCCGCGGGAGATTTCTCGCGTCCCCCATCGTACGTTCCCAACGGACCAAAGATATTATGGAAACGCACGACGCGAGTGTCTAAACCAAAATCTTCCGTGTAGTGCCGGCAGACGCGCTCCATGTAGAGCTTCTCCCATCCATAGCCGTCTTCGGCATCGGCCGGATAGGCATCCTCCTCCCTCAGAGGAGTGACATCGGCGTCCTTCTGTTTGTAACCGGGATAGATACAGGCGCTGGACGTATAGAGATAGCGCTTGACGCCGTTCTGGCGCGCGGCTTCGATCGATTGCAGATTAATCAAAGTATTGTCCCGAACGATCTCGGCCTTGTGACTTTCGATAAAGCCGATGCCGCCCATGTTGGCCGCCAAACCATAAACTTCGTCGACGCCGCGGGTCGCCTGCAAGCAGTTTTCCCAATTCGTCAAATCGAGCGGCTCGAATTCATGAGCTCTGGTGGGTTCGTATTCCGCTTCCTTAATATCCACGCCGCGTACCCAATAACCGCGTTCCACCAGATAGTTAGTCAGATGGTGTCCGATAAACCCACCCGCACCTGTCACCAGTACTTTTGTTTGAGGTTTCATTCAGCTTTTAGCGACTTTCTGTGCCTGATCCCAACGACCTAAACTAGTTGATCCAACCGGCAAATTGCAAGCTATTAACCATCGGATTATTTGGCTGCTGACAAAACTCCAAGCGGCCGGCTCAAGTATTGCCAAGGCTCTCTCTGGCTCGATAATACATACTCTTACTGCGCTCGTAGGCCGGCTTGCCGCCCAGGAAACAATAGAGAAACTTGTGCATTACGGCTGGACGGAGAATTCCGCCTGGACGGGCCCGCAGCGCCTTAATCGCCATGCCCTTGGCCGCCTTGCGACTCCCGCCCAGCAGGTAGTATCCCCCGGTGGTAAAAAACATGTTCACCATCGCGTCTCTCTCGAGACGCTGAATTTCAGCTCTCAGGTTTGGCAGGGCGAAGAACTTCCGATACATATACTCGAGTTCGGGAGCAGCTCTCACCGCCTGCGCAACTGTCTTGGACGCCTCGTGCAGACGATACGTGGAAAGCAATTCTGGAAAATAGGCAATCGAGTGATCGATGCCCGCCCTTAACCAGAAGTCCCAGTCCATAAAATAATAGTAAGAAGGATCGAGGAGTCCGACATCTTCCATTACTGACCGACGAATAAAAGCGGAGGGTTGGGGAATGGGATTATGACATTTGGCCACCAACTCATCGTAGTTAAATTCGGCGGCCTTCATACGCTCAATCGGACTTCCATCGGCTTTCGTAAGCAGCGTATCGCCATACACAATATCGACGCCAGGATGCTTCTGGAAATAGTCAACGGCTTTACTGACCGCACCCGGCAAGTATGTATCATCTGAGTTGAGCCAGGTAATGATTTTCCCGCGCGAGCGTTGCCAGCCTTTATTGATGGTGGCGGTCTGCCCTATGTTCGCATGGCTCTCCCACTCAACCCGGCCCGTATATGCGGAAAGTATTTCAGGCGTCTCGTCGGTCGAGCCGTCGTCAATAACGAGATACTCGATGTTGGGATAGTCCTGCGCGAGGACACTCTCGATTGTTTCGGGAAGAAAAGCGGCCTGGTTGAAGGTCGGCGTGACGATGGAGACTAATGGCAACTGAATGTCAGACATACTTCCCTCTTTCAAAAAAACCTCTAGGGCCTGGGGCCAGGTTAACGACAAGCGAAGCCTTTACTCGCATTAACTTGTGTCCAGTCTGCCAAAACCTGAGCCACGACGTTGTGCCCATCGACATCAAGATGAGAATCCTGATTAGTCGAGTAAACAAAACGATTGTCTTCCGAAGCACGACGCCGCAAAGCGCTGCTCATATCAATGAACGGACATCCTAACTCTTTGCTGAACTTTGCCAGCTCGCTGCCGAAATCCGAGTCGCTGTCGAGCTTTCCACCCGGCAAGTAATAATCACGATCGCTCGCGTCATTGAAACGGACATAGGGGGCCATTACCCGTACTTTAATGGGAACGAAAATAATCAGGAGCTTCACCCCACGCGATTGGCACAAGCGATAGCCTTCTTCAATTGCCTTTCTCGTTTCGGCCATCCCCACCGGTTCCCGCGCAGGTTGGTCGGGAACGTAAGAATAGTCCAGAAACAGCCGGCGAGTTTGGCCATTTCTATCTTCAAAGAGCCGGGGAGCTCCGCGATCCTTCGGTATTGTCATGGCAAGCCATCGCGCAATCAAAGACCGTTTAGTGTAGCGCAATGATATTGAATCGTGTTGGCTCGGGTTCGCTTTCCACGCAGCGAAGCGGCGCGCGTCGGTGAGATCATTTCCCTCGAATATTTGCCAGACCACGAGACCGGGATCATACCTGAAGCCATACCTCTTAAGAATGATCAGTTCCTGTTGTGGTCCGTAGTAGCCGCGGCCCAGATTGACCGCACTAAGCTTCGATCTTAAGCCAAACTTCTGGACGAACGTATCTTCTTCGGGAACGCTGCCTGCTTCAGTGAAAGAATCCCCTATGAAGACAACGCCGGCCTTGCTAACACCGGATGGATTTCGGAACCCGTTCTCGTCCGTCCGGTAGGTAACATATCCAGCTTCGGGCGAAAGACGGCCCTGCCAGGAGACACCAGGCTTCCGCACGAACCCGAGTTCCTCGTCCGGCAGATCGTCCCTCCGAGTAATGGAATCGCCATCAAACCACACGTCCGTGTGCGCCGGCGTCCAGGCCCCTTCGACCACAAACGCGTAACCGAAATCCGCGAGAGCAACAGTAATGAGAACGCTGGCAGAGATCGCAGCCAGTTGAAAGGTGAGCTTGCGCCGGCGGCTTACCGGTCCGGCTATGAATATCGTCGCGCAAAGCGCGATCACGACCAGGGGAACGCCAAGATAGATATCAACCAGGCGGTAGTGCCCCCAACCGAACAACCCTCGGGGTTTGAACAGGGGCGCAACCCAAAAATATGCCGCGGCCAGCCAGAGTAAAGTAAGAGCTACAAAGCCCCAGCCCTTCTTATTTACAACCAAGCTTCGGACTATGCCCCCTTCTGACGCCCTGATTCGCGGTGCGCCGCAACTATTTCAGTGCAGATGTCTGTCAGCGTGCGCGTGATGTTCCATTCTGGAAAGTGTGAGCGAAGCTTGCGCAAATCACTTATGTAGCAGATATGATCTCCGATGCGATTCTGCTCAACATAGGTCCAATTCATTTTCTTACCACTCAGCTCTTCAATCAATTTGATCGATTCCAACACCGACGCACTGTTGTCACGGCCACCGCCAATATTGTAGACCTCACCTGGCCGCGGGTTTTGCCAAAAAGCTTCAAACGCTTTGATGACATCGTAACTATGAATCTGATCGCGCACCTGTTTGCCTTTGTAACCGTAGACGTTATATGTTTCTCCGGTCCAGGCCACCTGAACCAGAAACGAGAGGAACCCGTGCAGCTCGACGCCTGAGTGAGCGGGACCCGTCAAGCAGCCGCCGCGAAAGATGCCGACTTTCAGGCCAAAATATCTCCCATACTCCTGGGCCACGACGTCCGCTGCTACTTTTGACGCGCCAAACAAAGAATGCAGGGAACGATCGATCCGACAGCTTTCGTCTATCCCATGGAAGTCTTCGGGATTTGCATAATCATAACGAGTCTCTGTCTCGGTCAGCGGCAATTCATTCGGAGCATCGCCGTAAACCTTATTCGTGCTCATATGGATGAACACCGCATCGGGACAGGTTTGGCGAGTTGCTTCCAGCAGGTTGATAGTACCGACTGCGTTTACATCAAAGTCGATTAAGGGAATTTCGCGTGCCTTGTCGTGCGAGGGTTGAGCAGCACAATGAACAATCAGATCGAAAGGAGACGACTTAAATAGAGAAAAGATCCCGTCGCGGTCCCGAATATCCAGATCCCTATGAGCAAATCTCCTGGTTTGCTTAAGCAGGCGTTCGAGATTCCAACGAGTATCTCCTCCAGGACCGAAAAACTCTCTTCGCATGTTGTTGTCAACACCCGTGACTTCGTGTCCCTGACGCTCGAAATGCAATACCGCTTCCGAGCCAATCAAACCACTGGAACCTGTAACGAGGATTTTCACAAATGACCTCAGATATTTAATGAGCAAGCAGCGGGCGCTTTCTCGCTATCGCACAAGGGGAATCTTTCAGGTGAGTCGCGCTGAACCCATAAGAGATGTTGCTGGAATCGCAAGGAGTAGATTATGCATAGACTAAAAGAAGTTGTCGAACACACCCGGGTTCAAGTGGCAGGTCAGTTCGATGGTTGGCGGGAATCTTGCTGGCGAGATTCACGGGCAGTACGTCCATGCCACCTTTCGACGTGACCCACTACCCGGCTTCAGAAACGGGGACGATAACGAATAAAGCTCCACTCCGATGTCGTATTACGGAAAACTCGGGGATCCGAGACTGACAACCCGGCTCTTTATCTTGCGTAGCCAGAATGGATATTTGGATCTGCACGACGGCATAACCGGATATTGACTGGTTAGGCCGTCACGCTGCTTTCGCCCCAACGTTCGCTCGGCTGCCTCTTGAAAAGTTTGGACATACCACTGAACCATTCTTTCCAGGGAATAATCCCGACTGGTTTCCCACGCAGCTTGTCGCATCAGGGAAAGCTTTTCGCGATCGCCGGCCAGGAGCTCAAACCGATCGACAAACGCAAAGATGTCGCCAACGTCCACCAAAAAGCCATTCTCGCCGTCCTTCACAACCTCCGTCAGTCCACCCTCGAGATTCGTGACCACCGGCACGACTCCATGTCCCATTGACTCCAACAGCGCCAGAGGCAATCCCTCGGAATCTGACAGCAACACCAGGGCGTCGAGTTCCCTCAACCTCTTTCTGACCGCTTCAGGAATGAGCCAGCCCCAGAACTTGACGTGGCGCGTAACGTCGCTTTTCTCAAACCCACTCTCGAGGGCAAGGCGCTCTGGTCCGTCACCGAGCAGATGCAGTTCGAAGGGAATCCCTCTGCGGTTCAGTTCTTTTGACAGCGGCACAAGGTCCAGAACACGCTTATGACCCTGAACCAGCCGTCCCAGGTAACCGATGCGTAAGGGTTCATTCGGCTCAAACCGGCGCTCACGCCTGGCAGTGATTTCCGGGGACAACAAGGACGTTACGCCGTAAGGCACGTGATGCGCTCGGGCGGGCGGAATTGAACATTGGCCAATTATTCTTCTATGGATTGCTTCACTGACACCCACGGCACAATCGATGAAAGGAGCG
>Ga0070706_100007466_pt1 | contig 10249 bp, 9 predicted proteins | sample KBSK5501metaG_FD_65476 | JGI IMG/M metagenome (GOLD analysis project Ga0070706, IMG submission 65476) | Corn, switchgrass and miscanthus rhizosphere microbial communities from Kellogg Biological Station, Michigan, USA - KBS K5-50-1 metaG | ecosystem: Host-associated > Plants > Roots >...
CCCCGACGACGCGGGCCGTCGCTTCGGGAAGGGCCGGAATGGGCAGGATCTTGAGCGACATGGAGCACCTCCTTGCTCGGCAGTCTCACCGCGTCCTGTCGCCTCCCCGATCGCCTCCCCGATCGCCTCCCCGATCGCCTCCCCGATCGCCTCCCCGATCGCCTATTCGCGTCGCGCTGCCTGCTCCTTTGTGAATTCGCCACCAGTATCAATTCTGACGCCAACGCCAGCGACTGTGAGCGAACAGCCGCGACCACAGGATCGCGGCGAAGGGGCTTGAATCCTCCACCTGTGCATGCAGGCGGACGAAGCTGCACAGAACCATGCGGCCTTAAAATCCGCTTCGGGGGTCCCCGAGTGCGGGTTCGAGTCCCGCCTGCCCCACCAAGAAACCCTCACAAATCCTGATCCGAAGGTCTGCAACTTGGCGGTGTTTCGGCCGCCGAGAGCCCGACGATAATAGCGCTGTACCCAAACTCATACCCAAACCTACAACTCCTACCCACGAAGGATGCGCTCCATCGCATCAGCCGCTTGCTGCTGCATATCAGGCAACACGTGACCGTACAAGTTCAATGTAATTGTAGTGGAGCTGTGCCCGAGTATCTCAGAGATGACCTTGACATTGATCTCTTGAAGCAGAAGTAACGTTGCGGTAGAAAGGCGTGGGCGCACGCCATCGGCGGTCCCGATTACGGACACGGATGTATCACGTGCCTACCGAACCTCATCAACAACAAAGAGAATCAGCGACGCGCTCGAAAGCGCAAACGGCCGCGTCGTCCATACGCGAGAAGAGACAAAGGGGGGCAGCAAGCAAAGCATCGTCGCAATTCGCACGGCCCCTGGTTGCGCCGCCTCGGTCTGCCGGCGCTCATCCTGGTCACGCTCGCGCTCGCCGGGCTCGGCGTGCCGGCCCTGCTCGTCCGTGGCGCACGACCAGCGCCTGCCCAGACACTCGTCCCCGTTGGCGGTGGCTACTCCGAAGCCTCGCTCGAAGGCTTCGCCCGCGTCGTGACTCAGCATACGACCGGCACGACCGTCAATATCCTCGTCGTGCCTGCCGCCTACGGCGATACCCAAAAGCAGCACGGGCAGAACGTTGCCCAGGCCACCCAGCGCACGCAAGAGATCCAGGCCGCCTGCAACGCCGTGGTTGATACTACGCAGTTCCCTGGCGGCTGCGTCGGCACACTCCTGCAAATCTTCACCAACGCCGACGCCTCCAACCCGGACTACGCCGCCGCCTTCAATACCCTTGCATCCGGTGGCTGCTTTCTCCTCGGCGGCGACCAGGACATTGCCATGCAGGTGCTGGCCGGCACGCCCGTCGAATCGGCGATGGCCAGCGCCTACGCCCGCGGTGTCGTCTTCGGCGGAACGAGCGCTGGCGCGGCAGTCGAGTCCAAGAATATGAATGCCGGCGATTCGGCTTCCGGCGGCCCCACTACCGGCCTGCAACAATCCTCCATTGTCATGTGGTGGGCCGACAGCAGCAACCTCCAGCGTGGACTCGTCTTCGGTTCGCAGCACGCCATCTTCGACCAGCACGTCGACCAGCGCGGCCGCTATGGGCGCATGCTCACCGCCGCCGCCCTCTCCGCGGACCACTACGGAAACGGTGGGTTGCTCAGCATCGGCTCTGACTTCCAGACCGGCGTCACCGTCACCAACGACGACACGATCTCCGGCATCTTCGGCGACACCGCCGGCATTGTCGTAGATTTCCAGACGGCCGGAGCGACGTACTCCTGGTCCGGCCCGAGCGCCTGGCTCTCCTCGCGCAACGTGCTCACCCACCTGCTCGCGCCCACGGCGGCGCTCAGCTACAGCCTTACGACTCGCACGCCCAGCTATAACGGCCATGCAGTGACATACACTGCCCAGCCTGCGTGGAGCGCCTCGCTGCTGCGGGCACCGGGTACCGGCGGCCTCATCCTCGGCGGCGACATCTCTGGCGACCCTTCTGGCCCGGCGCTCTCCGCCTTCGTCGCACAGGCAAAAGCCTCCAGCCGCACGCAGATCGTGCTTCTCGCGGCCGGCTACGCCAGCACATCCGCGGGCCAGCAAGCGACAAATCTCTACACACAGGCGCTCGCCAAGGCCGGCTGGAGGGGCCAGCCCTATCGCGTCCTGCCCCTTACCTACGGCGCGTCCAGCCTCGACCCGCGCCAGCTCGACGGCGCGGCCGGTGTGCTCTTCGTCGGCGGCGACCAGTCGCTTCTCGCGGCGCCACTGGGCGATAGCGCCTTCCGCGCGTTCGTGTCATATGCCGTCGCCAACACCCCGGTCGTCATGACCGACCACGCCATGACGGCAGCCGCGGGCGACTGGTACGACGCGCTGCCCGAGCCGAACAGCGCCAACGTGCAAGACACGGCCATTGCTGCCTTCCACGCGGACAACGCCAGCGTCCAGCCTGGTCTCGGCCTGCTCCATGGCGTCGCCTTCGAGCCACGTCTCACGGCCGACCAGCGCTGGGGCCGCCTCTATGGTCTGTCGATGGCGCACGCAAGCAGCATCACCTTCGGCATCAGCGAGAACACTGCGCTCGTCTGTGGTCCCTCCGGCACTCAGGTCGTCGGCGACGGCCCGACCCTCGCTCTCGACGGACGCGCAGCGACCTACTACACCGGCGATAACGGCGCTATCGGCGCGTTCGATGTGGTCGCCGCCAGTTTCGCGCCCGGCGACGCTGTCGCCGCCAGCTAGTCAATCTACGGCGTCACTGCGCTGGTCGCCTGCGTCGTATCTTTGCGAGCAGTCGGAGCACAGAGTAGGTGCCGTGTGACATCAGGGATGTCGGGCGGAGGCAGGGCACTGGTTCTCGGCGGTGGTGGAGTGACGGGCGTGGCCTGGGAAATAGGGCTGCTGTTCGGTCTGGCCGAGGCTGGTCTCTCCCTCTCACTGGCCGATGTCTTTGTCGAGACGTCGTCTGGTGCGGTTGTCGCCGCGCAACTGACCAGCGGCGTCCCGCTCGACATGCTCTTTGCAGCCCAGATAGCTTCCGCCCCCGGTGAGATCGCTGCCCGCTTGAGCCGTGGCATGATCGTGCGCTATTTGCTCGCCATGGCCTGGCCCGGCAGCCCTCAGCAGGCGTCACGCTCGTCGCGCCGGCTCCCGCTCACCCTGCGGCCGCGCACCATCCCCGGCGTGCTTCGTGTTCGCTGCAAACACCTGCCCCACCAGGGTCGCGAAGGGCATATCCAGCGCGGCGTACAGCTCGTTGGCCAGCGGGCTGGCGTTGTCCTTCAGGATCTCCACCATCGTCGTGGCATAGTCCGTGACGATGACCTCGGCCTGCATCATGCGCAGAAGGCCCGCCTCCCGCTTCGTCAGACTGAAGGTGCCCGAGGCATCGATGGCCGCGTACACCTCGTAGCCGCGCCCAACCGCCCGGATGGCCGTCAAGCCCAGACAGACCTCGGTCGAGACTCCCGCGATAATCAGTTTGCGGCGACCGAGTGCTTCGACGGCCTGCGTAAAGCGGGGCTCGTCCCAGGGATTGACTGTGGTCCGGGCCAGGACGTGCAGGTCTGGTCTCGCCGCGAGCAATTCGGGAATGGTGGGTCCCCACTGCCCCTCAGGGGCGGTCGCCGTCAGGATCGTCGGGATCTTGAGCACCTTGGCTGCCTTGGCCAAGGCGACCACATTATGCTTGAGCGTGAGGACATCGATATCGACGACCCCCGTGAACAAGCCAACTTGGTGGTCGACGAGCACCACCGCCGCAGTGTCAGCGGTTAACGGCTCATAGAAGGCCTTGCGGCCGTCAGTGGTGCGTGAGGGGTCCTGCATTGTTCGCTACTCCTTTCGCGGTCGGAGCGTAGCAGGTGGCGTCCTCACGGTTCGTGCGGGATGCACGCGGCTGCTGCGCCCCCTCTGCAGGGGCGGTGCTGCAAGAAGTAGACCCCACAGTTCGCACCAAGGATCTGCCTGAAGTGGGCGCGAGACCAGGATCCGCCAGGACGTGCTGGCATTTGCGAAAATACGAAAAACGGCCATTCGGGGTGCGGAATGTGGGTCTATCATTGCTTCACTCTGGAGAGGCACATACGCCAGGCACAGTAGTAGGGCGCACCCAGTGGCTTACTCCGACCAACGTATATCCAATAAGTGTCACCAAGAATTTTTTTGGGTGACACTTATTGGATGAAGCGCAGAGGTGGGGTCGTGAGCACAACTCGACAGCGGCCGTGCACTTGGCCAAATATTGGGTCATTATTGGGCAATTCGGCCCCTCATCGCACTCGCCAGCCCAGAAAACTCGTCCGCTATACCTCTCAAAAAAATGCCCAATCAAATTGCCGAGCGCAACCACTGCCGTTTGCAGGGGCGATCCCCGCAACATGTATTCCGGCCCGGCGCTGCCCTTCGGCATTGCCTGCCTGATTGCCAGTCTCATCGCAGCCTCGCTCGTCACCTGGCGTGGTCGCTGGCGCTAGAGGCGGTGTCAAAACGCGGGTCTGAGCGCGCACCGGCTGGTGCCGTCATGGGTCGCCGGAGTGCTGGCGACGCGAGCGCCATTCTCGCCAGGCTCGGGCGGAGACGGTCCACGACCACGCGACGAGCAGGCAGAACCCCTCGCCGAGGCAGGCCCAGCTGACAGCCCAGATCGCACGGTCGATGAATGAGCACTTGCCGGGATAACAACATAGTCGCCTTGGGCGTGGCGCATGATGGTGACACCTACGCCGACCCAGCTGAGCCCCATCACTGTCCACAGGATGAGCCAGAACCGTGCCTGGGTGGGTGTCATGGATCGTGGCCATTGCGAGGGCGAGGCGGCGACTGAGATCGCGCGGCCTTCGGTTCGAGGATACTACACCCCAATCCATCCGCAAAGCAGTGCCATCAGGATCCAGAAGAGGCCAGCGCACAGTGGCCACGGCGATGGCATGAGGGTACTCCCTCCCGTGACGGAGATCGGTTGGAGTGTGAGCCGGGAGCCAGTAGAGCACAGGGGTGCAGACGCTACACCGCGGCGCGATGGCCGCCTATCGGTGGCGTTTTGAAACCGCCTGTAAGGTTTGTCCAGCGGAGGTCCGCCCTTCTGAGGTCCGCGTTGTGAAGGTCCACCGAGCGGAGGTCCGCCCCGTGCAGGTCCGCCTTGCTGAAGTCTGGTTCGATTTCTGGCTCGTCTTTTTTGCGCCACAGATTCCACACCTGTACGCCGCCACGGAGTAGCATAGCAACATGTCGTTGATTCGCCATCGCCACCCCTCGCATCTCAGCGGCAGCACTACCCGCATATCCCGGTGTGTCCTGCAACCTAGCCGGTGCTGGAAGTATGGCATACGGACGGAGAGGTTACCAGGGATCACGCTAGGAACCTTGCAGCGGCGGGGGGGAGAGGCGACCGAGGAGTAAGGAAGTGGCGCGTTCGCGCTGGATCTCCGCGACCTTCTCCTCGGCAGGAGCGATGACGTGCTCTAGCAAGATGGCCAGCAGCGCCTCGGGCGTGGGGTAGTACACGACAGGGAGCATCTCACGGGCGCGCCAAAGATCACCGGCCATCGCGAAGGGGGTCGTGCCCGCGCGCAACAACGGCTGGACGGGTACCTGGGCGTCGGCAACGATCCTGGCGAGCGCATAGGGGACACGGCCGGGATCGGTGAGGTCAGCGACGACGAAGCGGGCCACGCGTGCGAGGAGGGTCACGGTCTCGGTGGTGTCCCTGCTCTCCGGGCCGGCGAAGTCGAAGAAGACCGCGACGTAGCCAAGCTCTCGCAATGCCTCGCGCAGGGCATCGAGAACGGCCTTGCGCTCAGGTGTGAAGCGCCCAAGGATCAGGACGACCTTGCTGGTGCGCGTGTCGATGACAGCGCGGATCGTCTCGTTATGCAGCAGCAGGTAGAGGAACGGGGCCACCTCCAGATTGTCAACCGCAATGTGATTTTCCTCATCTAGCGGGGAGATGCGCAGGTCTGCTTGCTTGGCGTCATCCAGGTTCACGTCCCAGGCCGAAATGCCGCAGACGGTACAGCCGGTCAATGTCGCACCCGCGAATGTCGTCCTGAGACACGTTGCCGCACTGAGGTTCGCCCCTGTGAGGTTCGCCCCTGTGAGGTTCGCCCCTGTGAGGTCCGTCCCGCTAAGGTTCGCTGCGTTGAGGTCTGCCCGCATGAGGTGCGCTGCGTTGAGGTCCGCTCCACTGAGGTCTGTCCCGCTGAGGTGCGCCCCCCTGAGGTCCGCTCCACTGAGGTCTGCCCTGCTGAGGTGCGCCCCGAGGAGGTGCGCCTCGCGGAGGTCCGCTCCACTGAGGTCTGCCCTGCTGAGGTCCGCTCCGCCAAGGTCTGCCCTGCGGAGGGACGCCCCATCGAGGTACGCCCCCATGAGATTCGCGCTGCGGAGGTACGCCTGGCGAAGGTCCGCCCCGCCGAGGTCCGCGTCGTAGAGGTATGCCCCCGCGAGGATCGCCCCGCTCAGGCCCGCCCTGCTGAGGTCCGGGCGAATGGCTGGCTCTTCTCTGCGCCACAGATTCCACTCCTGTACGCCGTCGCGGAGGATATCGACGTGCTGTTGGTTTGCCATATCCGCACCTCCGCCCGCACAGGCAGCCCATGGGCACTAGCAGCCGACACGCAGTGAGCAGAGGAGCCAGACAAACCGTTGGCGTGCGTTTGCTTCGGCTAGTATCGCACACAACGCTCATCTTGCCTGGTCGTCTTGCTTGCCCACGTTACAGACCGCGTGCCCGCCCGCCGCACAGGGCCAGGAGGCTGCCTCAGATGCAGCAGAAGCCACGAAAGCCACCTCAGCGGATGAAGTCCCTCGATCGCGTGCTCTGCCTCACGGCGGCGCTGTGGGGCATCGGCGCGTTCCTCTTCGCGCTGCGCGGTGTCGGCGATCCCCGCAACCAGTATCCCGGCTGGGTCTTGCCCTTCGGCATCGCCTGCCTGATCGCTGGCCTCACCGCGGCGTCATTCGTCACCTGGCACAATCGCCTGTAGAGGCGCCACTCCCCCTCTGTTTTGCTGTGCCAGCGTGTTTAGCATGGCCAAGGGAGCGGGCGTCTACAGGCAGTTGCGCACGATTGCCGGCGCCTGCGTGCGCTGGTATGCTAAGCGCTGGCACTAGGTGCGATTCCAGAGGTTCACGTCGCGTCTCTTGGCGGGATCCCGCCCACCGCCGGACCTCTCTCACGCAGGTCGTGGTGTTCACTGTGCCACGGCCTGCGTGAGAGGTCCGCGAGACCTGGAGTCTAGGCCACTGGCGCATACGGTGTCGGGCGCAGCGCGATGGGACGCCGCTCGTGAACCAGCGTCGTCACGCTCATGGCGATGGGCAGGAGCACGAGCACGATCCCCACGAGGAGGAAGAGGACCCCGAGCATCCCCCCGCTAAATAAGCCCCCCACGGCCAGTCCCGCCCCCAGGATCGGGCCGGGCGTACCCAGGACCGTGAGCAGGATGTAGCTGTTACGCCATCCGGCTTGCTGGCGCTGGCTCGACGCCACGGCCTCCAGGATGCCGAGTCCAAGAATCAACAGCGACAGGAGCAACAGCGGCGCACTGGCGAGCACAAATGGCAGGGGGGTCGCGGAGACCGTCTTGTCGGGCGGCGCGCCCTGGGACTGTGCCGCCAGGTTCAATGAACCGAGGACAAGTGTCAGCACATAGGCGGCGTACACCGCCAGGACGCTGATCGACAGGAGACGGAGAGTGGTACGCATGAACGTCTTCTTTCGTATGGCGCTCCGGTAGAGAGGAGCGTGGAGGAGGCTGGCAGCTGGCAGCTGGCCGCCGTGCAGAGGCAGGGCGCGACGAGCGCGGCGCTGGGCGGCGCTGGACAATCCACCCGGACGCGATCTCGCCTGCGAGGGCCGACGTGGTCACGGCTGCTCTCGCGCGATACCGAGCGTGTTCATGGCGTGCCTCCTTCCTCGTGCGTCTCTAGTATGTGCGAGCAGAGGACGAAGCACCACGCATAACTCGTAGCACCACGCGCAGATGCACCCGTATCTTTGTCTTCCAGACCTGCGACGAAACGTGATCCCCGCAGTGGCCGAGGTCTTCTCGACGTGGCACCTCATGGACCGGTGGTGGGAGCGGCCAGTCAATCCGGCAACGGCCACCTATTCGCTCCGCACCGGTGAGCAAGATCGGACGTACTACCACGTGCGCCGTCGCGGACCGGCTGGTGAGCCGGGGTTTGATCTGTACCACGACAGCGTAACCAATCTGTGGGTATTGGACGTGGCGCATGACGGACGCGATATAACACCCATGTGCCATGTGCGCAGAACAGCAACAGCGGGAGGGAGACGGAGACCATGTCCACAGACCGAAGCGAAGGAGCGGGAGCAGGAACAAAACCGGTGAGGATTCTCTATACCGCAGAGGCGACAGTCGAAGGCGGGCGCAGGGGGCACGGTCGGACCTCCGATGGCCGGCTCGCCGTGGACTTCTCCGCCCCTACGGAGCTACAAGGTGACGGCGGTCCCGGCACCAATCCTGAGCAACTCTTTGCCCTCGGCTACGGCGCCTGCTTTCACAATGCCCTGCTGGGCGTAGCGCGTGGCCGCCAGCTTGACGCCTCTGACTCGACCATCACCGCCCGCGTAGGGTTTGGCCCCACCGGACACGGCGGCTTTGGCTTAGCGGTTGCGCTCGATCTGCACGCGCCACACGTGACACGTGCCGAGGCCGAGGAGGTGATGCGGCGCGCCCACGAGCGCTGCCCGTACTCGAACGCGACGCGGGGCAACATCGACGTGACGCTGACGGTGGACGGAACGGCCTTGGAGCCAACGGCCTAAGCACCGTCCGTCGCGTGGTCTCCTTGCCTCTGTGGCGCACGGGCGATGACCGTTTGCTCTGTTCCTCACCACCTCGTGATCACCGGCAAATGGAGGTACGTATGGCCACCACGCGTTCCTCCGATGACACTCCCGACGACACGCCCGACCAAGCAGAACGCGAGCGAATCGCTCGCGTCGCTGTCAGGCGCACTGGCGTAGCTGTTGTCGTGGGAGGGTTGCTCGTCGCTATCACCGTTGTGCAGTCCTTCGTCGCCTATGCCGCATCGACCGCGGACGAGCACAACTATTGCTCGCCGGGGCCGCAGTTCGCCGTGCTGGACGCCACGCTCCACGTCGAGTGGCTGCTCGCCTTAGTCGTCCTCATCGGCGCCGGGTGTGGGGCTTTCCTTGCCGTGCTCGGCGCCCGGGCGGCGGGCCAGGCACGAGAGCGCTTGGGCGACATGGCCGGAGTCGAACTCGTGGTTACCCTCCTTGCGTTCGCGGTACTCGTGCTTTTTGCCGCAGGGTACACATTCTTGCTGCCATACAATTGTGGCTTGTGACAGCGCCGCCACCTGGCATGCGCGACACCATCGCCAACGCGATGCTACACGCGGCCCAGCATGAACTCGACGTGATCGCCGAGGAAGTGGAAGCGCGAGCGGACCAGGACACCCAGAGTGCTGACGAGTGAGCCACACACAGAGAGAGGGTCGGCGCGCCCACGCACGGACGTTGACGCCCTGGCGGCCAGTGCGCTCACCTGATGGGGCGCCGGTCCAACAGTTCCGCCAAGGCGTCAAACATCGCCCGATGCATCGCCACGACCTCCATAAGTGAGCTGATGGCATCGTCCCCGCCGCGCAGCGCGTCGCGGAGCGCGTCCGCTGCTATGGCCCGGTTACTTTGGAAGGCGTCCAGTAGCTCCTCGCGTAGCGCTTGCAGTGCCTCGTCGTCTTGTGCCATGTGGTCCCCCTTTGTGTCTCCTAGTGTGCTCCACATGGGCAAGCGGGCTACACAAGCGGATCGCCACGCGCTGGCGGCGTAGGATGGCACACGCGACAAGCTCGCCCACCGCGTGCGACCGGCTGCGCTCTTACAGGTGGTTTCAAAACAGGACCGACAACCTACCTATTGATGGCACCCGAACGCCTGGTATAGTGGTGCATGGCAAGCGCGCCGGTGATGTGTTGCCAAGGGAACGAGATTGCGGGCGATGTCGTCAATGGGATTCTACGACTTGGCAGCCCTTGGATCGCTCCTCTGGATCCTTGTCTTCTGGACAGCGCTGGTCTATTCTGGCAGGTTCCTTGGTGCAGTACGCCCAGCAAGCTGGCCGCCGATCATCACATGGATGTGGCGCTTCGCTTGGATGCTGTGGCTCTTGGCAGCGATCACCTTCGTCGTGCTCAGAATACGCTACCCTGTAGGTGGTGACATCACGATTTCCCCACATGTGCCGCTGATGGAGCATGTCCTTCAGGTACTTGCCCTGGGCGGCATCAT
>Ga0070706_100007467_pt1 | contig 10248 bp, 12 predicted proteins | sample KBSK5501metaG_FD_65476 | JGI IMG/M metagenome (GOLD analysis project Ga0070706, IMG submission 65476) | Corn, switchgrass and miscanthus rhizosphere microbial communities from Kellogg Biological Station, Michigan, USA - KBS K5-50-1 metaG | ecosystem: Host-associated > Plants > Roots >...
AGTTGTGCGGCGCGAAACCGTGGACACAACGAAAATAAGTGCGGACGTTGAGGCAACGGAAAGCGCGATATATCTTCGGGACAGCTATGGCGGATTTACTCAGGTGGAACAAACGCAAGTTTTGAAAACGCGCGGCGCGGACGACGCAGTGTCAATCAAGACGACGACCCGGTTGCCGGACGGCAACGGCCGATGGAAAGTGACGGACGTAACCGAAAAGTTGATCAAGGATGATGGCACGAATCGGACGACGGAGGAGCGGGTGTCGCGGTCTGATTTAGAAGGAAGACTATCTCAAACTTCACGTACTCTCGAAAAAGATAGAGAAACTGATACGGGAGAAATAAGAAGCACTGTCGAGAACTATTCGCTTTACGCCCCGGGATATTTCGACAACCGGCTGCATTTGAACCAACGAATCACGGCTACTCGGAAAAAAGATTCGACCGGAGAAACAACCGAGCAGCAGATCGAACAGCCTAGTGCTGGCAATCCGAGTGACGGACCAAAAGTAACCGCAAAAACCAAGTATGTCGTGAAGTACGCGGCAACCGGAACGCAGAAGACCAAGACTGTCGAAAATCGTGATGCCAACGGCAACTTCAAAACAGTCTTGGTGGAGACGCAGGAATCAACCCAGGCTCCTCATACGCAACACGTTACCCTGCCCTCCAATAAACCCTAGATCTGTTCTGAGCCCTTGTTTGAGCCGCGCTCAAAACGCGACGCGAAGTGCATACGCAGATTTAGAGGGGCTGCGCGGGTAACTGCACGTGCAAGCCGTCGGGCCGCTGCTCGAAGCGCAGTTAGTCGCTTATGCCGCAGTCGTACATCGCGAAGCCGTCATGATGTTCCGCGACCGGCACAACGTATTTCGCGCCAGATTTTTTAAAGAGCTCGGCCCAGGCGGCTGGATCGAAATGTTCGGCTTTGAACATCGGTATGAACTCTTTGTATCCGAACTTGTCTGGCGGCCCATACGTTGCGATGTGGTGCTTATATTCGCGGGATTCTCGCTGATACATGCTTCGGGGATACCATTCATTGCCGAAAGCCGGAACGGAGTAGACTCCCCAATGCATGAATATGCCGAACTTCGCGTCCCTATACCACTCCGGCACCGGTACTTCTGAAGTGATTCCCAGTCCGGCCGAAACGGGCCTTGCTGGTCAAGGCTATCGACCTGCGTATTCCAAGCTCGGTCAGTACCCGACGCTCTGCCAGTGTCATGTAGGTGTCATATGAACGGCGAGAAAAATTACAAAGAGCGAATAAAAGAAGAAAAGAGAAGGAAAATCTGACTAATCCGATTTGATCAGAACTTGCTGATTTCCCTCGATTAAGCTCGACTCCGGCAACTTGCGATTAATAAATTCACGGCTGTTAACCGAAGGGTTGCTAGTTCGAATCTAGCCCGGTGAGCCAACTTAATTCTCAATCCCTCAATCAGTTAAGCGACTTTCTTCAACTGCGATTTCTGCTGCTTTGGTAGCCCAAGTAGCCCAACTAAACTTTCCACGTTCGGCAATTTGAACCCCAAACCTGCGCTCTCTGCTACTTCTTTCCGCCACTGTACGTCTTCTTTCAACTGCTCGGCGTACCTGTCGGTGACATCCTTGTTTGCATGGCCGAGCCACAGCTTTTGCAAGTCCCACGCCACGCGGTTCTTTCGAAGGTGCGCAGTTCGGAAGCGGCGAAAAGAATGAAATGCCTTTCCGTCTTCCAACTTCATTTCCCTGCGAATCTTCCCGAGGCCGTCTCGCAGAACGTTCCGCTGTGTCAGCGGTCGGCCAGACTCGGAATGGAAAAGAAACCCCGAGGTCCGGCTGCCAACGGATGCTTTCAACAACGCAGCAAGGGATTCAGGTATATCGATTTCCCTGACAGCATTGTCCGTTTTTGGAGCCTGGACAGTGCCCCGCCAAACGCTTTGGCGGACCCTGATCGTGGAGAAGTCGCCAGACGAGTGCTCGCTTAGTTTCAGCCCGAGGGCCTCACCGATGCGAAGTCCAGTTCCTGCGAGAAGCGCAAAGAGAACTTTGTAACGGCCTTTAGCTCTTCCGAGGATTTGTTCGACTTCCGAAGCAATCAAAGAAGGTTTGCGTTGTTTTTTCTCGTCTACGACCGGAAGGCCGATGAAATGGAAGTTCCAGTTGCGTGGATAGAGTTGCTCGCCTTCGCTCGACATGGCTGACGCAACCACTGCCTTAACGACTTGGAAGTAGTTGACGACCGTCTTGTCGGCCAGCTTCGCAGCTTTCATTTTGATGACGAGCTGCTTGGCAACCTCATTCTTGATATCAGCCAGAGCCGCGCCGCCAATCGTTTCATTCAGCCAGTTCACAGCAGCTTGGTAGCCTGCCAGTGTGGCTGGCTTGATCGGCGTACGTTTTTTGCGGCTGACTATCCGCCCCGCACGCATTTCGTCGATCCACCACTGCGCTTGCTTCTTGAAGGTGATGGTTGGCGATGTGACTTCGACGAAAGTTTCCGGGGAGTCAACTTGCATCTTGCGAATGTGGTCTCGAAGGTTTCGTTCCGCAACCGTCTGCGTAACGTTCCCGAGCGAGACTACAACGCGCAAACGCTCATGCTGACCGGACTCATCCTTCCAATAACGGCCATACTTCGGACATAGGCCTTTTTGGTGGTCGCACCTCCCGAGTTTGCATTTTGATTTCACGAACACATTTCCGTTCTGACCGACACGGCGGCTCATTGACTTGCCTCTCCGCCTTGCCGGTGTCGCTGGCGTAAGGATATCCGCAGTGGCATCAGACGGCAATGATGCTATCTGGCTAGAACTGCTGGTAAATGCATTTGAGTCTGAAGAAAACTGCATTGGGTACGTCCAGAATCCAGGCACACTCGTGCCCTGAACACGGAGTGCCACAGGATTTCTGACTGTGACTTCGTAGCGTTCTGGATTTCAGCCCGTCTTTATGGACCTACTTCGCTACTTCCTCATTCCCCTTAGCAGGTCTTCCGGTCACGCGATCATGGCGTTAACCTGCTTCGGTTTGCGTCTCACTGCCTCAGGTTCCCAGGACGCGGATTTGGGTAGCACCGGGCGGTGCTTAACCTGCAAAAAAAACTTGGCCTCCAATCCAATCATGGCTCAATGCCAAATGCTAGCCTGCTCTCATTGCCTCGTGGCGTAGAGCCGCGCAGTCAGGCTACACACGCACGGGAGGATTACTGACGAGTTGTCCGTCATCCGGCCGGAATTTTCTCCGCGAAGGGGTGGCCCTCGCCTCTTTATCATTATAAGTGGACCGCGAGGTCTGATCTTAGTTGGCCACATGTCGAGCGAGCCACGAAGCCACGAGTATGAAGTAAGCGGGGGCTTGTGGTACTTCGTTGCGGGTCGTTTCCTGATCGACCTCCATTTTTTCGTTCCCTGGAAACATCATCTCGTGATTCGCATTGCTGACCACTGCATATTGGATGTTCGGCAATTCCCTGGCAACCGACTGCACGCGTTTCACCGATTCTCCAACGGGCACCCATGGATCTGAATCTGCGTACAGAAATAAAAGTGGAACCTTGACCTGTCGAGCCGCAGCAATTGGATCATCATCCAACCGCCTCCGATTCGCATCGTGCTCCGGATCATTTGTGAGCTGAGGTGCTCTTGGCAAATACGAAATGTCAAACCAGGGTTTTGCCTCGGCCTTGCGCAGCGCTTCCACAGCTTGATCGCGCGACCCTTTTCCGTGGAGATATCCCGTCCACGCCTTCCGAGCGGCGAGCATGTCTTGGACGTCTGACTGGGAATAACCACGAACAGTAAGCAAATTTCTGGTTGCGAACTGCATTTGCTCATCTGCGGTCACCAAGGGAGAAGAAACAGCGATCGCAAACGCTGCATCTTTGCTTCGCCCCGCTGCCAGCACAGCCAGCCACCCGCCCTGGCTCAGGCCCCAGAATCCAATCTTGTGCGGATCGATTCGTGAAAACTTGGCCAGCGCGTGCTGCCCGGCGACTGCGTCGTCTGCTAGAGTCTCATAATCCGCTTTGTTCAAGTCCCCGGAGGACTGCCCACTGCCTCGTCGGTCATATACCAGGACAGCGATTCCGATCGCTGGTAAGCCCTCACACAAATGCCGATATAGATTGGCGTCGCGGGTCGGCAGCCCCGCATGATGCAAGACGACAACCGCTGCCAGATCATTGCCGGTTCTGGGAAGATACACCGTGCCCTTCAATTGGGCGGCACCGTTCGTAAATTGAATTTCTTCGGAAAGAGGCTGGGTTACCGCCACGTGCCACAGGTCCGGAGCACTCTGACATCTTGCTTGCCCACCACCCCAGCTGATGGCCGCTAGAACGGCTACGGTCACGTCAATTCGAAATCTCATAAATCACCCTGTGTGACGAAATCGATGCGCTACACGGCCGCTTAAATGGCTTTGTGTCCACACCCTACACTCTTAATTAGACGAGTATCGCCCACCGAGGTCTACTCGCTGGAGGGCGTATTCTGGCGAGGCTGGCGGGAGAATCGGTGCCCAAAGAAGGTGCCGCTATTGTCCGCAACCCTTCCATGAATCTGCTGTGTCCGGATTGTCTTAGTGCTGTATCGGAAGCGCGAGCAGGCAAGCTGCAGGCACGAGCACGGTGCGGTTGCGCGCTTTCGATACAGCGACTTGCACTAAACCGCTAGCGCGGTAGTGGTGCGCTGTAGTTGTGTCGACTTATCCGGTCAAACTCGTCGCTGTTCCAGTTGAACAGATCTCCCCCAAGGAAGGTCTCTTTGCTAAAGCATGGAGCGGCTGCTCACAGCAGCACATTCGATCTTGCAAAGGAGCTGGAAGAAAGAAGTCGTAGCGTGGTTTGATCCAGCGCGTGCGATCGGCAGAGAGTCCGCCGGCCGGTACCACGCAATGTACATGCGGGTGAAGTTCCAGTTTTTGACTCCACGTGTGCAGCACGCTGAAGAAGCCAATCTCTGCGCCAAGATGTTTGGGATCGCGGGCAACTTCGAGGAGTGTTTCTGCACTGGTTCGGAACAGGAGATCGTAGACGACCTTCTTATTCTGAAGAGTCAGTGGGCTAACTGGCGAGGTAGCGTGAAGACCACATGCACGTACTGCGTCGGAAGAAGTTCCCGGCGACGCTTTTCCAGCCAACGTTCGCGAGCACCTGCCTGACACTTCGGGCAGTGCCGATTTCTACACGAGTTGTAGGAGATGGCGCGATGTCCGCAGCGAGTGCACTCATCGAGATGCCCGCCGAGCGCGGCGGTGCGACACCGCGTAATGGCCAGGAGCACTTTGACGTGCTTCCAGGTGATCCACTTACGGCTTCGTTCGATGAATGCGTCTCCCGCAGCGCGAACCAGATCGGCCACCTCCAGCGGTGGCCGGTCCATCTACTCGTCCTGCGGTGACCTGTCTTTGAGCTTCAGCGAATCCAGAGGACTCGCGGTTGCGTTCAGATGGCGTTGGGAGACGTGCAGGTAGATGGTGGTTTCTTCCAGATCGCGATGGCCTAACAGTATCTGGATGGTTCGCAGATCCGCGCCTGCTTCGAGGAGATGAGTGGCGAAGCTGTGCCTCAGCGTGTGCGGATGCACGTCTTTCTGTATTCCCGCTCGCTTGGCGGCTTCCTTACACGCATACCAAACCGTTTTCGTATCGATCGGCTGATCCCCGTTGTGGTGGCGGTTGCCCGGAAAGAGCCAGGTAATCGGTCGCCGCAAGCGGTGGCAATGTGCACGGAGTTCTTCGAGTAGCTTCGCACTGAGCATGACATCGCGATCTTTGCGACCCTTGCCACCTTGAATACGAATCACCATGCGCTTGCTATCGACGTCAGCGACTTTTAGGTGTGTTAACTCAGCGCGTCGTGCGCCGGTAGCGTAGAGCGTCATCAACAGAGTCCGATGGAAAGGAGTCAGAGCCGCATCGATGAGTTGCGCAACTTCTTCCTGGCTGAGGATCGTTGGCAGGTGCAATACCCATTTCGGATAAGGGGTCTCGGCAATGCTCCAGGTCCTCTTCAGCGTCTTGATGTAGAAGAATCGCAGAGCCGCCAGATGTCGGGTAACCGAATTCGGCGACAATTTCCGCTTCTGAAATAACTCTGCTTGGAATTCGCGAATGTGTCGCGGGCCTAAGCGGTCTGGCGGGCAGTTGAATCGTCGAGCAAAATCTTCAGAGCAAAATCTTCAACCGTGCGGATGTAATGACGTATGGTAGTCTCTGCGTAATTAAGACGCTGGAGTTCTTCCAGCATCATTTTGCGAAGTCGGGTCATAGGGACCTCCTATGACCCGACAACTTATCTCAACCAACGAGCAACCACTGCTCCGTTCGTCTCACGCGAAGCGTCCGCCGCAGAGCGGCTTCGTTCAAGTCGGGCAACCGGAGAGAACCTGCCTTTCCATTTGTTCGGACTTCTCCGGTAAGCACGGATTATCAGACAAATCAGCCGAAAGGATTTCTTTTCGACACGACTTGGGGTTTTGAGTAACTTCCGAATCAAGGGGAGGAAGGTCGTGAGGGGGTGAGAAACGTGGCCCGGCCTGCCACCGTTCGCCTTCGGCCGAACCCAGGACAGTGGAAACGGTGAAAACCTGTGCCGTCCTCACCCCTAGACTAGGGCAAAGTTTAGACCCAGTCATGGCCCAGGTTCAAGAGCCTCAAATTCGAACCTTGGGAATTGCCGAAAGCTTCTGTTTGCGGCCCACCAAGGCCGCTGACTGTACAAATCTCCTGGCCTGTAAGCCGCCGGCAACCGAGTTCGGCGATAAAATTACGACTGGCGAGAAGCGACCAGGGTGTTTCTAGATCACTCAATCGCTCGGCGTCAGCGTGCGGCCGGCGCCGAGAAGATGAAAGGGCTGAAGTCCTCATCACGGTCGAAGGGGTCGGAGCCCTCCACCCGCTTGAGTTTGGCAACCACTTTGTAGGTGAGCGGCGTCGCGACCGCCTCGTAGATGACCTTAGCCAGGTAAGCCCACAGAATGAGCTGGCCCATTGTGCTCCAGGAGGTCCGGCCCCAAAAGGCGATCACCACCACCAAGGTCGTATCCATCGCCTGACCCACCACCGTCGAGCCAATGACGCGAGTCCAAAGCCACCGGCCTCCGGTGAGCAGTTTCAGCTTGGACAGGGTGTAGGAATTGGCGAACTCGCCTGTCCAGTAGCCAATCAGGCTGGCGGCGAAGATCCGCGGTACAAATTTGAAGATTTCCGCGAAGGCCGGTTGGTCGTGCCAGTCGGGATCGGGTGGCAGCAGCACGATGATACCGCCGAGAATCGAGACCAGCGCCATGGCGAAGAACCCCATCCAGATCGCCCGCCTCGAGGCCGCGTAGCCGTAGACCTCGGTAAAGACGTCGCCAAAGATGTAAGTGATGGGGAACAACAATTGACCGCCGCTGATTTTGAACGGGCCGATTTGGCAGATTTTCTGGGCGACGAGATTTGACACCAGCAGCACAACAACAAACGCTACCACCAGCGTGTCGAGATACTTATATCGTCGCATCGCATACGGTCCGGAATTTTGCTCTGGCCTGCCAACGGCCGAAAGTCTACTCCCATTGGCCTCCACCGGAGAGCGTTTAGCGTCTTGAAGAACCGTCGTCTTCTCCATCGGTCTTTGACCAGACACTCCTGTATGTGAGCTTTCTCTGCATCGATTGGTGGCGGTATAGTCGTGCATCGCAGCCGGTTGAGCATGAAATGAGAACTGCAAGAATGAGAGTACAATTCCGCATCTTCTGTCGATCCGATCAACGAAGCAGGCGTCGGCGCAGAAAACGTCTGAGGCCCTCTACAACCGCTCCATACACGAGATGTGCTCCAAATTCCACGGCTTCTGCCCGCGGCGCCGAATGAGTGATGGGCTCTGACAATCCGAGAGCCGGTACCGTAATCACGTGAGCGCCCAGCCAGACCGCCGCGCCGAAGGGTATTCCCCATCCAGTGCTCACCAGGGGGGCGAGTTCAGCCGTAGTCCCGTAAATCGCCGCTACATTGGCTCCGAAACTATAATGCACTGTGGGTCCGGCAATCTTCTTTTGGTCAAGCGTCAGCTTGTGATGAAAAACAGTCCTCGAAACTGCGGAGGCGGCCCTGACCGTTGAATCCTCCCCGCTTGGCAGCGCCGCCGACCCAGCCTTCTGGAACAGGGCGTGGAACTGGCTCATTGCAAAAGAGGCCGCGAGCCCTCCCAAGGCGCCCGCGAGGAAACCTTTCCATAGATTCTGTTTTGGATCAGTTCGCATGCACGAGCCCCTCGGGTACTGTTATTCCTGGCGCGACTTTCGCGACCTCCGTCAAAAACTGTCTGGCAACGCGGTGCATCTCAAACCGTTCCACGTCTCGGAGACCGGCCGCACCTAAGCGTTGGCAGAGGTCCGGATCGCGATAAAGGCGACACAGACCCTCGGCAAGCGCCTCCGGGTTATCAGGTTCCACGAGAATTCCGTTGCGAACCACTTCCGGTATAGCGGCGGCGCGTGAGGCCACAATCGGCTTGCCGGCCGCCATCGCTTCCAGAAATACGATACCGAATCCTTCCTGAATGCTGGGCAAGCAAAAGACCTTCGCTTGATTGTACTCCGCGGCTAGTCTCGCACGGGAAAGATCACCGAGCCAGCGCACCATCGGCTCAAGACGTAATTGATGGCAAATCCCGCGAAGCCTTCTATATTCCGGTCCGTTTCCTACAACGCGAATCTCGATCTCGGGAAGTGTTCCACGAAGGAGCGCGGCGGCCCGGAGAAGGACCTCCAGGCGTTTGCGCGGATAAAACCGGCAGACGGACAAAACGGTGAACTTGCCTGAGTCCCTAACGGCGCTGGTGCGGAACAACTGCCGCCAGGCGTCGAGTTCTATCAATTCCGGAACGACCACCGCGTTTTTTGCGCCATAGAGTTCTTCCAGACGCTCGGCGCAGTACCGGCTTACGGTTATGACCAACGCGGCGCGGCGCGCATGCTTGGCTTCAAGCCGCGCCTGAAGGGACATGCTCAGCCGCGTGGCGCCGCTCTCAAAAGGGACGGCGTCTCCGAGAACTCCCTTGATGCAAGCGATGTGGGGTGCCGACTTGCGTCTGCCGGCGATGGCGTATCCATCGGCGTCAATGCCAATCGTTGCATCTCCGCTGAACCGCCGCCAGCGCAATGTTTCATTAAAGAGTATACGAGTGGTTGTATACACCGGCGTAGTGATACCCGGCGTGACCATAGTCACATTCGTTCCGAGGCGGCCAAGACCTTCAACCAGGGTGCGAGTTCCGACGTAACATCCGCTGCCGCGGCGGACATTCAAAGGAACAGCCGTGATGAATTGGAGATGATTCACGAGCGGCCGACTACTGTCGGCTTCCTCCTGAAGCCATTGAATCTCGCGATTGGCGCGAGGCGTGACAACTCCTTTTTGCGCCCGGCTATCAGAGTGAACGATCGAGGTTAAACGCGGCGCTGATCAACCCCATCTGGTGAACGCCTGGGGAAGTTTCCGCATGCCTCACCGCACAGCGAGGTTTCTTCCGAATATAGGCCTAAATGATTCGCCATCCCAGCAGTTTTTCGAATAATAATTTTTGGTTAACTCATCCGTGTCCGTCGAGCGACTTGCAAATTCGGATGGTTGCAGGGTTTACGGAAGTGATTGAAAGCGAAGAAACTTTGGTTGCAGAGGCCTGATTTGAACTAGCGACCGCGGTGGTGTAACACAGCTCCAGCCAATGCAGAAGTCGTCGTTAAATTAATACGACGTCAATGCTTTCCGAGCATTCGGCTCTTTCCCAAAGAGTCTGCCAGTGTCATGTAGGTGTCATATTAATCGGCGAGAAAAACTACAAAAAGCGAATAATAGAAGAAATGAGAAGGAAAATCTGATTAGCCCGGTTTGATCAGAACTTGCTGATTTCCCTCGATTAAGCTCAGTTCCGGCAACTTGTGATGAAATTAAATTCACGGCTGTTAACCGAAGGGTTGCTAGTTCGAATCTAGCCCGGGGAGCCACTTCCTCTTTTATAGTCAATCAGTTAGAGACGGTTTTCGGTTCCTCCTGTTCCGCCTGCGGCCGGACGTAGTAAAAACGTAGTACGTGTAAACTCTAAGAGAGAAGAAAAAAAAGTGAACTGCCCCGTTTCATTCAGCAACTCGCCGCAGGTGCTCTAGCAGGCTGCTGAAAAAGTCGGAGATTTTGTAACGAGGCGACGCGAGATGCGTCTCATTAAGCATGCGAGGAACCGATCAGCAGCAAGGACATGTTTTTAGCTACA
>Ga0070706_100007469_pt1 | contig 10246 bp, 11 predicted proteins | sample KBSK5501metaG_FD_65476 | JGI IMG/M metagenome (GOLD analysis project Ga0070706, IMG submission 65476) | Corn, switchgrass and miscanthus rhizosphere microbial communities from Kellogg Biological Station, Michigan, USA - KBS K5-50-1 metaG | ecosystem: Host-associated > Plants > Roots >...
CGCCGGTGTCGCAGATCCCGGGGCGGCGGAGGCAGCCCATGGCCAGCGGCCAGGTGCACGCCGCCGCCCGCCAGCCTCGACCGCCCGGCGCCATCCAGGCCGGCGCCACGCCCAGTGACGCCGGTGCCGCACGGGCAGCTGCGCCGCGCCGGGCCGCCGCGCCGGTCCCACCCCCGGTTCGCCGGCGCCCGCCGTGACCGCCGGCCCGGGCGGGGACGACCAGGACGCCGGGCTGGAGCGGCTCAAACGCCGGTACCCGCAGTGGCGGATCTGGCGCGGCCGCGCCACCGGAACTTACTGGGCGATGCCGCCACGCGACCACCCCACCGTGCGCGAGCTGATCGGCGCCGGTGATATCAGCGACCTCGCCGAGCGCATCGCCCAGGCGGAGCAATGGCGTGGCCGATGAGCAGCGCCGCGCGAGCGAAGCGAAGCAACCGGCCAGGGCTATCACGCTCCGTCACTCACTAGCGCCGGCCCCGCGCACCAGACCCACCGATCTGATCGGCTGCACAGCCAAGATTGGTGAGGTAGGCGGCCGCGCCGATTGGGGTGATCGGCGCGCTGGTCCGTTGCGCGGTCTGATCGGTCTTGGTGTCGGTGCCATCGGTTACCGTGCGGGTATCGGTGAACCGGGTGGAGCAGGCGATGGCAGAACATGTGGTCGAGTTCGAGGTTCTGGGCCCGTGGTCGCTGGATACCAGCCGCCGGTTCTGGGAAGGCTTCACCCCTGCAGCGCTAGCTGGCGGGTCGGCCGGGCCAGGGCTGCGCACGGTGTTTTGTGCCGAGGGTGACTGGCGGCGCGCCGAAGCGGAGGTGACCCAGGCTGACTGGCGGCGCGCCGAAGCGGAGGTGACCCAGGCTGGGGATACCGCACACGTGGTGCTGGCTGGCGCCGGTGATCTTGATGCGGCCGCCGCGCAGGTGTGCCGGTTCTTGGCGCTGGACGTCGACGGGCGTGGCTGGCCGGAGGTGGGCCGGCGGGATGCGGTGATTGCTGACGCGCAGGCGCGGCTGCCTGGCCTGCGGCCGTGCGGTTTCCATTCCCCGTATGAGGCTGCGGCGTGGTCGGTGCTGGCGCAGCGGCTGCGTATCGTGCAGGCGGCCCGGCTGCGTGCGGAGCTGATCGCCCGCCACGGCGAGGATGGCGCGTTCCCGGCGCCGCGCACCCTGGCCCGGGCCGGCCTGGATCTTCCGGGGCGTAAGGGTGAGTACCTGCGGGCGGTCGCCGAGGCAGCCTTGGATGGGCTGCTTGACGGGGCGGCGCTGAGCGCGGTCGACCCCGAGGACGCCGTCCAGCGCGTGCAGCAGGTCAAGGGGCTTGGCCCGTTCGCCGCCGAGCTGGTCGTGGTCCGCGGCGCGAACGCCCCCGACGCTCTGCCCCATCACGAACGCCGGCTGGACATCGAGATCGCCGAGCGGTATGGCCCCGGCCGCACTCTGGCCGACGTCTCGCAGGCGTGGCGGCCTTACCGGACCTGGGCCGCGGTGCACCTGCGCGCGCTGCGCGAGCGGCGCACCGGCGAGATCGCCGGCCGCTGAGCCACCCGGTACGCCCGGACACGCTCAGTGGCCATGCCTTGAACCGCTGAGCTGCGCTAACCGCCGCTATGCACGGCTGGTGCCGATCCGGCCGGCCCCGCTGACGCGCGCGGAAATGGTCGTTCTGCAAGCTTGGCGGCATCCAGCAGGTCAGGGCGCTGCTGCGGCACCGGTGGGCTGCTGACTGGCTGCCCGATGCTCAGGCCGGCTCGATCACCCTGCTCACGATCCACGCGTGTTTGCCGACCTTGCGGACGCGGGTGAAGCCGTTCTGCTCGAAAAGCTCGACCATCGCGCTGAAGAGGAAGCGGCCCTGCGCCTGGCGGCCGGCAGTCACCTCGGAGATCGCCTCGACAAGCCCGCCGCCGAGATGGGCGATCTGGTCGAGCGCGCCCTCCAGCGCCGCCCGCGCGATGCCCTGACCGCGGTGCTTCCTGTCAACGAAGAAGCAGGTGATCCGCCAGTCTGGCGATGGCGGGGCGGTCTTGTCGTACTCGCGCCTGTGCTTGATGCCCGGAAGTTCCTCGGGGCTGCCGTACTGGCACCAGCCCTGCACGGAGGCGTGCTCGTCGATGACGAGCGAGGCATGCGCGCGGCCTTCTCGGACCCGGCGCTCCTTTCCTGCACGATTGTGCGCCGCGTCCGTCCGGGAATCCTCGGGGTGATAGCCCATGCACCAGCAGCCGCCGAAGATCCCGTTGTTGCGCTCGACGAGTTCGGCGAACGCGGCCCATGTGGATGCGTCGAGCGGCCGGATCGTATACCGCATTGCCCGTCCTTCCAGGTGAGCGCCGCCCTGCCCGCTCACGGCTCCTCAGCCGCCTGCGACAGCAGGCGCGCAAGCTCGGCCGGCGCGCTGATCATTGGCCAGTGACCGGAATCGATGTCGGCAAACGAGACGTTCTTGCTCTTCGCCAGCTCGGGCAGCTCCCCCTGCTCGACCCATTCCTTGACCTGGGCCGGGGTGAACTCCGGGCAGACCAGCACCACCGGGACGTCATAGCGGCGCTCGTCGGCGAGCCTGATCACCCCGCGAGTGACCCCTTCCGGGACCGGGATCGCAGCCGACGCGATGGCCCGCTTCGCGGCGTCGTCCAGATCGGCGGAGTCCGGCCCTTCGAACTCACCCCAGCCCGGGAAGGGCATCGCGCCGTCTTGGACGGGGAGGGAACCGAGGTATGCCTCGCCGTCCGGAGAGGGGAAGCCGCCGATAAGCGCGACCTTGCTGATCTTGCCGGGGCGGGCGTCGGCGGCGAGCCACGCCAGGCTGCAAGCGGCGGAATGCCCCACCACCATGGGCCTCCCGGCAGCTGCATCGACGGCCGCGGCCACCGCGGCCACCTGATCCGCGAGCGTCGCCGACGCATTGCCGTCACCCTGGCCCGGCAGGGTGATCGGCACGGCGCGATGGCCGCGGGCTTCCAGCTGGGCGGCAACGTTGTCCCAGACCGACCCGTCGAGCCACAGTCCGGCGATCAGCAGGATGTCCATGTCAGTCTCCTTCCTCACTGCGGTGCGGTCGCGCCCGGCGTGGTCAGCGGAGGCTTCCTGTCCCCCGACGATAGATGCGGTTCCGGACGATCGGGTTCCTGATTAGCCTGCTTACGTGAAAGCCGGCCTGAGTCCCACCGGCCGGGCGCTCCGGGCCCTCGAGCTGCTGCAGGCCCAGCCCGGCATCACCGCCGGCCAGCTCGCAGCGCAGCTCGGCGTGACCGAGCGCGCCGCGCGCCGCTACGTCGCGATTCTGCGTGAGGCCGGCATCCCCGTGGAGTCCACCCGCGGACCCTACGGCGGCTACCGGCTCGGCCGGGGCACCCGGCTGCCGCCGCTAGTGTTCACCGCCGCCGAGGCGCTTGACCTGGTCATGGCCGTGCTCGACGGCAGCCACGCAGCAGCGGACGCCGGCGATCCGGTCGGCGCCGCCCTGGGCAAGATCATCCGGGCGCTGCCGGAGAACGTCGCCCGGCAGGCCGCTACCATGCGCCGACACGCCTCCGCCGCGCCCGACCGGGGGGCCGTGCGGCCGGGCACGGAGACGACGAGCGCTCTCGTTGCCGCCGTCGCGGCCCAGCGCCGGGTAAGCATCGGCTACTGCAGCCAGTCGGGCAGGCAGTGGGCGGAGGACGTTGACCCGTGGGCCGTCGTCGTCCGGCATGGCCGCTGGTATCTGCTGTGCCACTCGCATCGCGCCAACGCGGTCCGCGCCTATCGCATTGACAGGATTCAGTCAATCACCGCAGGCGGAGAGCATTTCCGCGCACCTGGGGACCTGGACTACGTGGACCTGCTGGAGCAGCACCTGGGAGCTGGGTGGGAGTTCGAGACCAAGATTGTGTTCGATGCTCCCTACGATGAGGTCGTCCGGCATGTCAGAGCGCCGATGGGCCGCCTCAGCCGCACCGACGACGGCGCCCGGTGCGTGCTGACCGGCACCACCAGCAATCCCGCGATGTATGCCGGAGAGTGGCTCGCCGCGATCCCGCTCACCTTCCACGTCGCAGGCGGACCCGAGCTCCGCGCCGCCGTCGCAGATGTCAAGGCCCGGCTGACGGCCGCCCTGGGCGCACCGCCGGACAGCGAGCGTTTGCAGCGGGCAAGGTCACCAGCCGGTTGGTAGTGTTTCTTGGATCATGGCCAAGAGCGTTACCCACGGCCGGGCCAGCCAGCCACCTCAGGCCGGCTTTCGGACCGAATGATTTTTCGGGAGCATCTCGGATGGCCACCCGACGGCAGGACCGTTAGGGCCTGGCCTCGCGGCGGTGGAGGAACCGGCTGATTCCCGCGGCCGCCAGGGCGGCGGCCGCCGGGCCGCTGACCGCTTCGGTCTCGGCCGCCATGGCCTGCTCGATCGCGGCCAGCGGCGGCCGCAGCAGCCGCAGGTGCGCGGCCGTGGCCGCGCCGGGCTGGGTCCACCGGTGCACGAGCCCGATCGCGGTCTCGATGAGGTCGGCCTGCTCGACGATCTCGTCCAGCAGGCCGAGGGCCAAGCCGTCTTCGGCCCCGATCCGGGCCGACTCCATGACGATGCGCATCGCCTTGTGGCCGATCAGCCGCGGTAGCAGCATGCTGGAGGCGTTGGAGATAGTCAGCCCGATGGAGTTTTCCGGCAGGAAGAACTCAGCCGCCGGGGTTCCGATGCGCGCGTCGAAGCACAGCGTCATTTCGCACGCGCCGCCCACCGCGATCCCGTTGAGCGCGCCGACGACCGGCGCGCGCGTCTGCAGCGCGGCCCGGGTGATGTCGTGGAACAGTTCGACGTCGGCGATCAGGCCGCCCGGCGGAAGTTCTGCCGCTTCCCGCAGATCCAGGCCCGCCGAAAACGCCCGCCCGGCGCCGGTCACCACGATCCCCCGCGACAGCTCACCGTCGCCGAAGTGCCGCAGAATCGCGGCAAGTTCCCGGCGCATGCCGGCGGTGAGCGCGTTGAGCCGGTCCGGCCGCCCCAGCGTGACCACGGCGACGGCGCCCCGCACGGTCACCTCGATGTGGCCGGATTCGGCGCCCCAGGCCTCCATGGCATCCCTCTGTCCTGTCATGCCCACGTGTTCGCTGCCACGTCGAACACGCCGGTCCGCTGATCACTGTCCCGCTCGAGGAGCTTGGCCTTCTGGATACGCGCCGACGGCGTCATGGGAAACGCCTCCACGAACTCCAGGTAGGCGGGCACCTTGAACCGCGCCAGCTTCCCGCGCGCGTGATCCAGAACGCTCACGGCGGTCTGCGTGCTCGGCCGATGGCCGGGCGCGAGCTGGATGAACGCCTTGGGCAGCTCGCCGAACATCTGGTCAGGGATGGGCACCAGCGCCACCGCGGCGACCGCCGGGTGCAGCGCCAGGACGTGCTCCACCTCGACCGCGGAGATGTTCTCCCCGCCGCGGCGGATCATGTCCTTCAGCCGTCCCGCGTGGTGAATCCAGCCGTCGGCGTCGCGGAAGCCGAGATCGCCGGTGTGGTACCAGCCGCCGCGGAAGGCCTGCGCGGTGCTGTCCGGGTGGTTCCAGTACCCCGTCATCATCGGCACGCCGCGGATGAGGATCTGGCCGACTTCGCCATCGGGCAACGTGCCGTCGGCCTCATCGGCGATCCTGGCCTGCTTGCCGGGCGGCGGCTTCCCCATCGCGCCGGTCCCGACCGTCTGCCCGGCACGGGGCGGAACGGCCAGGTCCAGGCCGCTCTCGGTGGTGCCGTACAGCTCCCGCCAGGGCACCCCCCAGCGCTCCTCGAACCGCTGGTGCAGGTCCGGGACAATGCCCGAGCACAGCACCAGGCGCATCCGGTGATCCCGGTCCAGCGGGCTAACCGGCTGCGCGAACATCAGCATCGGCATGGCCCCGAGCACGTAGGTCAGGGTCGCGCCATGCTCGCGGGCCGAGTTCCAGAAGCCGGACGCGGAGAACCGGGGCAGCACCACCATCGGGCGCCCGCCCATCAGGCACATCAGCGCGGCCCACTGCGGGTCCATGTAGGAGAACGCCTGAGCCATCAGCATGACGTCCCCGGCTCGCAGTTCGGCCTCGATCGCGGTCAGCCACCCGGTCCGCAACCAGTAGTCATGCGAGAGCATGCACGCCTTGGGGAAGCCGGTGGTGCCCGAGGTGTACTGGAAGTTGGCGATGCCAGCCGGCTCCAGCGGAACCGCCGGATAAGTAGCACGCGCCTTCGCCCGTTCGGGTGCCAGCTCCGTCGGCGTCAGCACCTCCCGGACCGTCCCGGTCGCCGCAGCCACCGCTCGCACCAGACCCGCCTGCTCGTCCGCGGCCAGCACCACCACCGCGCCAGAGTCGGCCAGCACGAAGCTCAGATCGGCCTCCCGGTAGCGGGCATTGACCGGGACCGTGATCGCGCCAACCTTGCCGATCGCGAACCAGCTCAGCGGCCAGTCCGGCACGTTGCCCATCATGATCGCCACCCGGTCGCCGGGCCGGACCCCGTGCGCGACCAGGACGTGCGCGAGCCGGTTGCTGGCCGCATCCGCGTCGGCGAAGGTGAGCGACGCCCCGGGGAAGCGAAGGAACTCCCGGCCGGCGAACCGCTCGGCCGCCTCAGCGACCAGTCCGCCGATTGTGCGCCAGCGCGGATCCGGACTCGACCGAGCGCGCTCGAACAAGATGCCGCTCACGCGGCCACCCTAACGTCCGCCCGCCGGGACGACCGGCACCCAGCAGGTGCGAGTTGTCACCGCTCAGCGGCGCCAGCTCCCGCAGCAGGTCGCTGGCCATGCCCGGCTTGAACTCGATCCTGGGCGGCCCGGTGGGCGGTTCTGGGGAGCGGCGTCGCATATCTGGTACGCGGACCATCATCGCAGGCCCGCACGCTGGCAGGGACGTCACGGTCAGAGGGCTCATAGGCCGAGCCGCGCGGCGGGCGTGTCCCAGCCCAGTGTCTTGCGCGGCCTGCCGTTCAGCTTGGCCGCCGTGGCGGCCAGGTCGTCCGGCCCGTGCGCGCGCAAGTCACTTCCCTTGGGGAAGTACTGGCGGAGCAGCCCGTTGGTGTTCTCGTTCGCCGGCCGCTGCCAGGGCTGGCCTTGGCGCAGAAGTACACCGGCATGCCCAGCGCGGCGGTGATCTCGGTGTGCAGCGCCATCTCCTTGCCCTGGTCCCAGGTCAGCGACTGGCGCAGCTGCGGCGGGAGAGCGGCCGTGGCGGCGATCAGCGCGTCACGGACTGCCTCGGCGGTGTGCCGTCCGGGCAGGTGCAGCAAGATCGTATACCGCGACGCCCGGTCCACCAGGGTGCCGATCGCCGACCGGTTGGACGCCCCGGTGATCAGATCGCCCTCCCATTGCCCGGCCTTGCTGCGGGCAGCGGCCTCAGCGGGCCGCTGCCCGACCATGATCATGGCGATGATCCCGTTCGGCCGCCGCTCGCCGGGCCGGCGGTGCGGCCTGCGCCGTCGCCGGCGCGTGCGCAGCACCCGGGCCGGCAGCTCACGGGACAGCCCGCCCAGCTCGGGACGGTAGACCGCCTGGTAGACCGTCTCGTGCACGACATGCCGAACCGGCTCATCGGGGAACTCGCGGCGCAGCGCATGACTGACCGCTCCGGGCTCCACCGTTTCTCCAGCCGCTCGGCCACGAACTGCCGCAGCACCGGATCAGCGGCGATCTTGCCCGCCCGTGGCCGGTTCCTTCGCGGCGCTGATCTGGCGGCGAGCCGGCTGAGGAGTCAAGGACTGGCTTCAGGCCCGGCAGCGTGGTGTGGCGGACGCCAGGCAGCGTCTGCCTCACCCCGCCTGACGGCTAGCAGAGCCTGGCGAGGCGAAACCGGGCCCGGGCCCGGTGCAGCCGCCGGGCGTAGCCAGGTCCCGGCCGCCAGGCGTAGACTCTCGGGCACACGCGGTCTGGACCTTGCCGTTCGCTTCATGGGAAGCGGGGGCTTCCATGACCGCGACCGTCGTTCCGAACCCACCCTCAGCTGTCGTCCTCGACGGGGAGATTGACCTCTCCACCTGCCCGGCCATCGGGCGCTTCCTCATGGCGGCAATCAGCGGCGGGGACGTCCATCTGGCCGTCGACGTGTCCGGCGTCACCTTCATCGACGCCAGCGGGATCGGCGTCCTGGTCGCCGCGGCCAACCGCGCGCGGCAAGCGGGAGGTGGCCTGTCGCTGCTGGCGCCGTCCTGGCAGGTGCGGCGGCTGCTGGACGTCTTTGACCTGGACGCGATCCTGCCGACAGCCGAGCGCTTAAGTGGGTGACCCCGTTCCAGGCGCCCGCGCAGATCGACCTCCCATGCGTTCCGGTCTGCCAGTGCGACGTGGCTCAGCCGGGTATCGTTCCGCTGCGGAGCCTGACGGTGAAGCCGTCGCCGGTGTGTCTGAGCGCGACGTCGAGGTCGAGCTGGTGCGTGACCCACAGCCCCAGTCCAAGCCGATGGTCCGGGGTGCTGCTTGGGGCGGGGACGAGGCCTGCCAGGCGATCGGCTGGGCCGCGGCCGGTGTCGTGGACGGTGACCACGATGCGGTCGCCCGTGGCCCAGATGCGGACGGTGGCGGGCGGGCGGCCGTGGCACTGGGCGTTGGCGGCTGCCTCGGTGATGCCGATCAGCATGTCTTTCAGCATGTCTTGGAGTGTGGTGCCGGGGATGCGGCCGGGGCCGATCTGCGCGAGCGCGTGCCGGGCATCGGCGGCGGGCCGGTTGACCAGCTCGGCAAGGGGCGGGGTGTCTTCGAGCGGGTCGGGTGCGTACGGGAGGCCTTCGAATACCAGGGCGTCTTGGTAGCGGTCGCTGGCCCGGCGCTGTCCCGAGGGCGAGATGATGCGGGGGTGGGTTCGTTCGACGATGTCGAGCACCGCCGTTGGCGTAGTGGTGGTGTCGTACAGGCACCGGCCCCATACCGGGAAGTCCTGCCAGACGGTGTTGACGGCCGATTCGTAGCGGTCCCATCCCTCGAACCGTTCCCCGTTGCCCGGGTGGGGCACATCCCCGGCGATCCGGATTTGCCCGGCGCCCATGGCGACATGAAATTCAAAGATCCGCCGGTAGGTGGCGATCGCCCGGGCCGGGGTAGCGTACAGGCCCTTATCGCCGATGAAGTCGACGGCGGACGGATCGGACAGCCACGACCGCAGCAGGCCGCTCTTCCGGTCGTCGTAACCGATGATCGCAGGTTCGCCCGCGGGGATGCCCTTTTCGGCGAACGGCACGATCAGGGCGGCAAACTCGGCTTCGGAGCGGTAGAGGCCGGCCTGATGATAGTGGCCCGCGTGGCCGCGCGCCGCGCCGGTCCTCATCGCAAAACCCTAGTATGCCCAGCGTGCGGGCGGGCAGCCGCACCTGTGGCCGCGCTGGTGGCGGTGGACGTCTGCGCCCGCTGCATCGCCTGGGCCGGTCGGTTACTTCTTCGGCGGTGTCTTTCGGCTTTTCACCGGCCTGTGCCGGGCTGGCCTTCTTTGCGCCGCCGCGGCCGGGGCGTTCGGGTTCCCTGCGGCCCGTTTGGCCTGGCCCCTGGGTGCCTGGGCGGTGTTTGCGGCCTTGTCACGCCCAGTTACCGGGAATAACCCTGCTTTCCCGCGGCCCGGTCGCCGTGGCACCCGCCGGGCCCCGGTCGGTTTCCCCGGGCCCCGGCGGCTAACCCGGCCCGCAAACCGGGTGAGCGGGGGCGCCCGGGATCTGGGGTGCCGGGTCCGGCGCGGTGGTGGTGAGCCGGGGCGGCCGCGGCGGGGCCGCCGGGGGGGCCTGCGGCCGGCCCGGGTCCGGCGTGGTCGCCAGTGGCGGCGAGCACGGCGAGGAACGGGCCGACCCGGAGCCCTTCCTGGGCGGGGTGGCGGAACGAGCTGTCGGGGTTCACGGTGTACCGGGTGCGGCGTCCGGTCCGGGTGCGGGTGAGGTAGCCCGCGGCTTCCAGGTCGGCCACGATGGCCTGCACGGTGCGCTCGGTGATACCGGCGGCGGCGCTGAGGTCGCGGATCCGGGCGCCGGGGTTGCGGGCGATCTCCACCAGCACGTGCCCGTGCCCGGTCAGCAGCGTCCAGCTGCCGTCGCGCTCGCCGGGATGGCTCATACCCCCTGATCATATCCTCGCGAGAGGATCCTCGCGAGAGATTTCACGCGGTATTTTTCTCATGTTTCTATTGACAGGCCTCCGTCCGGTGGCCGATCCTGGCAGTGCCACAGACCGGGCCCGATGCGGGGAGGGATGGCGATGACCATGGCCCCTGGCGGGGAGCTCGCCGCCCCAGGCCACAAGCTGCCGCCCGCCTCACCC
>Ga0070706_100007471_pt1 | contig 10245 bp, 10 predicted proteins | sample KBSK5501metaG_FD_65476 | JGI IMG/M metagenome (GOLD analysis project Ga0070706, IMG submission 65476) | Corn, switchgrass and miscanthus rhizosphere microbial communities from Kellogg Biological Station, Michigan, USA - KBS K5-50-1 metaG | ecosystem: Host-associated > Plants > Roots >...
CGGCGGTTCCGCTCGATCACGTCGCGGACGAACTCGCCGGTCCCCACGGGCACCGTCGACTTGTTGACGATGACGGTATAGCGCTCCATCGCCCGCCCGATCTCGCGGGCCACGTCCTCGACGGCGCCGAGATCCGTCTCCCCGTCCTTCTTGGGCGGCGTGCCGACCGTGATGAACACGATGACGGAGCGCTGCACGGCCGTGACCAGATCGGTGGTGAAGGCCAGGCGGCCATCGGCCATGTTCCGCGCAACCATCTCCTCGAGCCCCGGCTCGTAGATGGGAATGCGCCCGGCCTTGAGCGCCGTCACTTTCTCGGGCACGTTGTCCACGCAGACCACGTCGTTGCCGAGGTCGGCGAACACGGCGCCCGTTACCAGCCCGACATATCCCGTCCCTACGACACAGATGTTCATGGGGGCTCATGATAGCAGACCGAGAACGGACGGAGAGCAGGGTGGGATGAACGGAGGCCGGCGCTAGGGGCGGTGCCCCCTCATGCGGCGAACGGGTCGTCGTCCTCCGGATTGTCGTCCGATGTCAGGCTGTCGATCTGTTCGCGCGCGTCACGCACGGCATCGCTCAGGGAGTCGAAGCGCTGACCCGAGATCGTGATGGTGTTGCTCTCGTCGCGCGCTTTCCACATCCACTCCCGACGGTGACGTCCGACGGGTAGAAATTGCACTCTCACCGGACCACTTTCTTGCACATCTGCCATCGATTTCCTCCTGCTCCCGCCCTGCGTGGCGGCTGGCGCGGAGGAGTGCAAACGGGGTGCCATCGACGATACGCTCCGGGCGCGGGTTAGCGGCCGGGCTTGGGTATCCCGCCGCCTACTTTGGGCACGCGCCTCTAGTCCTCCGCCTCCGAGGCGACCCAGCGGAAGAAGACGGCGGTGAACGCGAGAAGGGGGACGAGCCCCGCGGGCACCCACATGAGGACCCCGCCGAGGCGCTGATCGGCCAGGGGCGTCAACGCGCTCACCCGCGGTGCGGTCGCGTAAAAAGTATAGAGCGACTGCTCGGCCCCGGTGATCAGCGCAGCCACGATCGTCATCGGGATGCCGAAGACGAAGAGATAGAGGATCCGCGCGGCGTACGGCATCGGCGGTAGACGGCGCGAGGGGCTCGCGACGGGCCACCACGCGACGAGGGCGGCGCCCACGAGACATGCGTGCTCCGCGATGTGGACCGCGTGCGACCGGAGGGCCGCGTCATAGGGCCCGGGCAGATGCCAGACGAACAGGACGACGGCGTAGATGCCGAGGGCGGGCACCGGGCGCGTGAGCGTGCGCAGCGCCGCGCGCGACGCGGATCGGGCCAGCAACGGCGCGAGGAGCGCGTCGACCATGAATGCCGGCGTCCCGGCGAGCAGCAGCGGTGGCACGACGAGCGTGAGCAGCAGGTGCTGGACCATGTGGGCGCTGAACAGCGCGCTCTCGGCGAGATCGTGGACGGGCCCGTTCAGCGCGACGAGCAACGCCACCAGAGCGCCCACGAACGCTCCCGCCCGCGCGGGACGGATGCGCTCACCCGCGGCGCGCCAGGCGGCGAAGTAGACGCCCGCCGCCGCCGCGGCGCCGATCACGACGTCGAGGTGGATCCCGGCCGTCATCGCTGAAAGTGCAGGAGCTGCCCCGTCAGCGCCAGGAGGGCCAGCGCGATGGCCGTCGCGATGGTGAGCGAGCCGGCGAAGATGAAGGACAGCGCCCGGGAGTCGTAGCGCAGGTGCATGAAGAACAGCACGACCAGGGCGAACTTCGCCGCCGACATGACGAGCAGGAGCGGGATCAGGATCGGGGTGAGCTGGCGGATGTAGATGGCGGAGAACTCCATGGCCGTGATCAGCGTGAGGATCACCGCGACCTTGACGTAGACCGCGACGGAGGCGTGCTCCCCTGCGACGGGGGCGTCCGGGGGCGCCGGTCGAGTCGGCACCGTCGACGGGTCGCTCATGGCACGAGATAGACCAGCGTGAAGATCACGATCCAGACGACGTCGACGAAGTGCCAGTACAGTCCCGCGATCTCGACCTTCATGGCGTCGAGCGTCGAAAGCTTTCCGCGGACGTCGAGGACCCACAACGTCAGCAGCCAGAGGACCCCGAGGGCGACGTGACCGCCGTGGAACCCCGTGAGGACGAAGAAGGTCGAGCCGAACAGGTTCTGCTGGAGCGTGAGCCCCTCGTGGACGAAGTGCGTGAACTCGTAGGCCTGGAAGCCCAGGAAGATCAGCCCGAACACCGCGGTGCCGAGCAGCCACAGGCGGGCCTGCCCGCGGTCGCCGCGCTGGACGGCGGCGAGGGCCAGGACCATGAGCAGGCTCGACATCAGGAGATCGAACGTGCTGAGCGTCGTCAGCGGGAGGTTGAGGATCTCGTGCGGATGCGGTCCCGTGACGCTCCGCCCCTTGTAGGCCAGGTAGGTCGCGATCAGCGTGCCGAACAGCATGCACTCGGAGCCGAGAAACGCCCAGATCGCCATCTTGCGGTGATCGATCCCCGTGGTCCCCGTCTGGTCGGCATGGGCGGGATCACGACGGTGCTCGAACGCGAAGCGGAAGGCGCCGTACAGGAGCACGAGCGCTCCCAGGAGGACGAGGGCGAGGTGGGTGAGCGCGCCGACCGCCGCGAGGCCGGCGCCCACCGCGACGACGATGGGCCAGTGGGACGGGGCGGGCAGATGGATCCCATGTGGGTCGGGCGCCGGCGGCAGCGGGGCCGGCTTGCGACCCTGAGCGTCGCCGTGCTTCTCGCGCCAGAACGTGTCGCGGCCGTACACGGGGGGGATCGTGTCGAAGTCGTGCGGTGGGGGCGGAGACGACGTGCGCCACTCGAGCGTGCGCCCGTCCCAGGGATCGGCCGGGGCGCGGGGGCCGCTGCGAAGCGAGCGGGCGGCGTCGACGATGAAGAGCAGGATCCCGAGGCCGATGCCGAAGGCGCCCACGGTGGAGAGCAAGTTCCAGGGTCCCCACCCCGTCGACGCCGGGTACGTGTAGATCCGGCGCGGCATCCCCATCGCGCCGAGGTAGTGCTGCGGGAAGAAGGCCACGTTGAAGCCCACGAAGACCAGCCAGAAGGTGAGCCGTCCCAGCCGCTCATCGAGCAGACGTCCGGTGATCTTCGGCCACCAATAGTGCGCGCCGGCCAGCAGGCCGAACAGGCTGCCCCCGATGAGGACGTAGTGCAGGTGGGCGACGACGAAGTACGTATCCGTCTGCTGGAGATCGACGGGCGGGGAGGAGTGCATGATCCCGGACAGCCCGCCGATGGTGAAGGTGGCGATGAGCCCCACCGCGAAATGCAGCGCGGTCGTGCCCCGGATGCTCCCGCCCCAGAGCGTGGCCAGCCAGTTGAAGATCTTCACGCCCGTGGGAATGGAGATCAGCATGGTCATGATCGCGAACGCGGAGTCGGCCACCGGCCCCATGCCCGTTGCGAACATGTGGTGGCTCCACACGCCGAACCCGAAGAAGCCGATGAGGACGCCCGAGTAGATCACGACCGGCGCACCGAACAGGGGCTTGCGGGCGAAGACGGGCAGGACCTCGGAGACGATCCCGAACGCGGGGAGGATCAGGATGTAGACCTCGGGGTGGCCGAAGATCCAGAACAGGTGCTGCCAGAGATGTAGATCGGCGCCCGCCGCCACGTCGTAGAAGTGCGTGCCGAAGAACCGGTCGAACATGAGGAAGATCAGCCCCACCGTCACCGCCGGGAAGGCGAGGATGACGAGGAACTGCACGACCAGCGTCATCCACACGAACACCGGCATGCGCATGAGCGTCATGCCGGGCGGGCGCATGTTGACGATCGTCACGATGAAGTTGATCGCGGCGATGATCGAGGAGGCGCCGAGGATCTGCAGGCTCAGCAGCCAGAAGTCCACGTTCAGCCCCGGCGAGAACGGCCGTGTGGTGAGGTTCGCGTAACCGAACCAGCCGGTGTCGGGCGGAGCGCCGATGAGCAAGCTCGCGTTGAGGAAGAGCCCGCCGATCAGGAAGATCCAGTACGAGAGCGCGTTGAGCCGCGGAAACGCCACGTCGCGGGCGCCGATCATCAGCGGGACCAGGTAGTTGAAGAAGGCGGAGCCGAACGGCATGATCGCGAGGAACACCATCGTCGTACCGTGCATGGTGAAGAGCGCGTTGAAGGTGTCGGCCCCCACCAAGGTGTTTCCCGGGCGCGCGAGCTGGAGCCGGATGATCAGGGCTTCGATCCCGCCGAGCAGGAAGAAGCCGAACGCGGTGACGCCGTAGAGGATGCCGATCCGCTTGTGATCGACGGTGGTGACCCAGCTCCAGAGCCCGGTCGCCTCGGCGGCCACGTGCGTGTGCGGGAGCTCGAGCGCGCGGGTAGCCACGGTCACTTGAGACTGAGCAGGTAGGCGGCGATCGAGCGCGCCTGGGCCTCGCTGAGGCCCAGCGCCGGCATCTTCACGCCGGGCTTGATGCGGGGCGGATCGAGGATCCACGCGGTGACGTTGTCGACGGTGCTGGGGAGCATGCCCGCCGCGAGCGTCGCGCGCCCGCCGAAGTGGGTGAGGTCCGGGCCGATGACGCCGCTCGACACCCCGCGAACGGTATGACAGCCGACGCACGCGCTCGCCGCGAACAACGCGGCGCCGTCGGCCGCGGGTCCGCTCTGGGGCTGCGCGGCGGGCGCGCGCTCCGACGCCATCCAGCGCTCGAACGTGTCCGTGGGCTCGACGATCAGGCGCACGAGCATGTTGGCGTGCGAGGTGCCGCAGAACTCGGCGCACTGGCCCAGGTACGTCCCCGGCGTGTCCGGCGTGAACGAGAGCTGGTTGTGACGGCCGGGGATCACGTCACGCTTGCCGCCGAGCTGGGGGACCCAGAAGCTGTGAATGACATCGTCCCCCTCCAGCCGGAGCACGGCCGGCCGCCCCACGGGCAGATGCAGCTCGTTCGCCGTCGTGATCTGGTACGCCGGATAGGAGAACTCCCACCACCACTGTTTGCCCCGCACGATCACCTCCAGCGCGCCTGCCGGTGGCGCGCCCTGCGTCCGGAACACGACGTGGATGGTCGGGACCGCGATGACGAGCAGGACGAGGGCGGGGGCGATCGTCCAGCCGATCTCGAGAAGGGCATGTCCGCGGATCTGCCGCGGCAAGGCCGCGTCCGGGCGAGCGCGGAAGCGCAGGAGGACCCAGCCCAGCACGGCGACGACGACGGCGGCGATGACGATCGCCGCCCACGTGATTATGGCGTACACGTGGAGGATCTCGCGGGCGAAGTCGGAGACCGGCACGAGGCTGGTCTGCGGGCCGTTCCAGCCGCACCCGGCCAGAAGGCTGGTCGCGCCGGCCAGGCCGAGCCGCGAGAGCCGGCGCGCGCGACCTGAAGTGCCCACGCCTGGACGATACCGGGCACGCGTACCCACCGCAACAGGACTGGCTGTGAGGCAGGCCAGCCCTCCATCGCGCGAGTTCCGTCCATTCGAACTGGGGTCAGCGGCGGGCAAGCCGTCAGAAGGTGCGGTTTGTCTCAACTGGTTTCAATTTGGGAATCTCGCCCGACGGGAGAAGCACGCTGATGCTCCTGGCCTGGCCCGGTGCTCTCCTCAAAAGCCCCCGCTGTTCGAGCGCAAGAAGCATCCGATGAACCGCCGGCGGTGTCACAGGAAAGAAGCGCTGCATATCGGCCTCGGCGGGCGCGACACCGTGGACCGTCGTGAAGGCCTCAATGAAAGCCAAGTACTGTCCCTGGAGACGAGTGAACCTCGGCTTCGATCCCTTGGGCTCCCCACTCCGCATTTCCGCGACGTCGCCTTTCTAAAGGCACTGAGAAATCGCGGTGCAAAGCGCGATCGGTCTCATACGCGAGAAGACATCACAGCAACGCCCGGAATTCATCTTCGGTGAGCCCTGCGTCGCGGACGATACCCCCCATGGTGAACGCGTTCACCGGGTCGTGTCGTGGGACCGTGATGATCCGGATACCGTCGGTCATCACGATGTGCTTACCCTGCCGCGCGATCCGAAAGCCAGCTTTCTGCAGAGCGCGTACGGCGTCTTGATGGTTGACGCCCGGGATTCTCGGCACGTTCTACGGTATGACCTCAACCTCGCGGACGACCGCCCCCTGGAGGAGTTCATCCCGCGTTGCGAGATATGCTTGGATGGCATCTTGGATGTTCCGGAGTGCTTCGTCTTCGGTGGCACCTTGCGACCAACAACCCGGAAGCCCTGGGACCGATACGCTGAATCCTTCGTCCGTCTCGAGCAGCGCGATCTTGTACCTCATAGTCCACCTCCAATTTCAGTGTATGCCGCCGACGTGGCGGTCAGCGACGGGCGTTGTCGGGTCGCTGGAACGCCGGGTTCGACGGCGTCTCCGCTCTTAGCCGTACCGCCACTTGCTGAACGCCCGCGGTCACCGGCCGGGGTGAGCAATGCATCGAACCGGCACTCCATGCGGTGCAGTCCTGATGAAGGGGCGTCGGGGCGGGAACAGACTCACGGCTGCCTCACTGGAGAACACGCTCGGCTCGCAGCAATATGGACCGAGGGATGGAAAGTCCGAGCGCACCCGCAGTCTTGCTACTGACATTCAATTCGAAGGTCTTCGGTTGCTCGACCGGCAACTCGGCGGGCCTGGCCCCTTTCACGAGTCTGGCAATCTGGTCGGCGGAGAGTTCGTAGAGTTCCGTAATGGTGATGCCGTAGCTCGCAAGGCATCCGGCTTCTACCATATTGCGCCACTGACAGATCGCCGGAATCTTCGAGGCCAGACTCAATTCTCCGAGCCGTCGCCGGAAACCCGTGAGCATCGCCGAGGACACGATGTTGACGCCCTCCGCGCCCCCCGCTCTGAGCGCCCGAAAGGCTGGTTCGAGGTCACCGGGACCACGGATGTCGATCGTCAGAAGCGTGACACCCAGGCGGCGCGCAGCTTCGGCCATCAACTCTAGGCGCCGGGAACCACCTGTCGCGGGATCGTTGAGGACGCCGAAGCGCTTGGCGCGCGGAAGCAATTCCTTCAGCAATTCGATTTTCTTCGTGTCGAGCTCGGTCGCCAGGATGCTGACCCCCGTCATGTTGCGTAGGGGCTTCGCGAGATCGGTGGCGAGCCCCGAGTCGACCAAGTCGTCGGCAACGCAGACGATCGGCAGCGTCTTGGTCGCGGCCTGGGCCGCGCGCCCTGCTGGTTCTCCATAGGCGAGAATGATGGTCGCCCCCTCCTGGACCACGGCCTCAGCGAGCCCCTGAAGGCGCTCCAGCTTGCCTTCAGCGAGACGTTGGTGAATACGAATGTTCCGGCCGTCGATGAGGCCATGTCGCGCGAGGGACTTCTGGAGCAGCGCGAGCCCTGGATTCCCGGCACCCGGTTGCTGGTACGACTGCGTCGTAGCAGGACTGAGCCAGCCGACCACAGGGACTTTGACCGCCGGTTCCTGAGCCGACACCAAGACGGTGTTGCTGAGCCAAAATACGAAGAAGACGGCAATGCGTCTCATTCGCTCATCGGTTCATCGATCGGTAGTGCCGATACGCCGCCGAACGTTCAGGCTGAGCGGCCGGCGTCGAGCCGGACCGCTCAAGCCTGTTGTTGGGCAGCATCGTCTCAGAGCCGTGAGCGCCAGTACCCCGGGCGGCGATGAAGATGCATGACGGCGACGATGTAGATGCGCTCAGTCTCGACGCGATGCAGGAGACCATAGGAAAATTTCGGGACCAGAAGGCGTCGGAGGCGGCGGCCAAACGGTGCACCGGACGCCGGGAACTCTGGCAGTCGTTCGTACGCGTGCTGAACGGTCGCGATGAAGTCGAGTCCGAGGCCTTCTGTTTCGCGCTCGTAGAACTGAGCTGCCGAAACGAACTCGTCTTGCGCTTCTGGATGAAACTCAACGCTTCTCACCGAAGGGTGGAGCGGGCCTTCCTAACTACCTTTTCGGCGGGAATTCCCGCGATCTTTCCAGACTTAAGCTCGTCGAGACGACGCTCTGCCTCTTGGAGCCAGAGCTTCTCGACGTCGGTGTCTGCCTTCGGGTCGAGGCTGGAGATGAGGCGCTGCGCGAGACGGGCCCGCTCCTTGCGTGGCAGCCTTAGTGCCTTTGATTCAAGTTCTCGCGCCGGCTTGCTCATGACGAAAGGAAGCCTATCACGGGAGTGGTGGGCCTCGCGGCTCCCCGGTCATTCATAAATCGAGTCTGCCCAACTACTATTGGACTGCAACGCCGTCATCTACCACCGGATGCTGGCATCCAACAGTGGATGCGAGCATCTCTATTTGAATGGTGCCCGGGCATCTGCATGAAGATTCTCTCCGCTCGACCCCGGGCATCCACTATTGGATGCTGGTTCGTCGACGATGCGGCTGTTCAGACCGACCGCGGTCACGCGATCGTAGCGCAGCTGCCAGACCCGTCGCTCTGGATTCCACATCCCACCGGCCTGCTTCACCCGGTCGCGGACTGCCACCTCGGCAAAGGCGACGCGTAACCCAACGATCTGGTCGTGGCCAGAGCGAGGCCGTGGCGGTTCCCAATCGCGTTCGAACGCGGCGACTCTGGTGATGGCCTGCCCAGGATGGCGCTGGAGTTCCGCTTGAGGACGTAGGTCCGATCTGAGGCGTGCTCGCGTCCTGGCGACCGGGCAGTCACTGCGGTGCAGATGTCGTAGCTGGCTTGGGCCGAGGCGCACCGTCTGCTGAGGCCTCCTTTTGGTGCAGGCCGAGCTTAGACGATCCGTGTAGCTGCGGCAAGGCATGAGCGGCCTGGCGGGATGACGGGGCGCGGGGCGGCGGGTGGCGGCGAGCGGGGCGCCCCGCGGCGCGGAGCGCACCGCGAGACGCCTCGCGCCGTGGACGCGCGAGCGATCTCGCGCGATGAACGGCCGGCACGCTCGCGGGAGCGAGCACCGTGGGGCTGCTCGCGGCGACAGGACCCGCCGGCCCGCGCCTCGCCTCGCGCGAGTTCCTCCGACCGAGACTAATTCGCGAGTGCCTGCAGCGTGCGGAGCAGGACGTTGGCGCCGCGCTCGATGGCGTCCCAGTCGCTCATCTCGTCGACGCGGTGGCTCCGGCCGCCCTTGGACGGGATGAAGATCATGCCGGCGTCCGTGATCGCGGCGAGATTCTGCGCGTCGTGACCGGCCGCGGAATGCATGCGCTGGGTGCCGAGGCCGAGCTCGCCCGCGGCGGCTTCGATGATCGCCTGCACGCGCGGGGCGCACGGCGCGGGCAGCGTGGCCGACAGCGGCCGGAACTCGACCTGGACCTGACGGCGTTTCGCCACGCGCCTGGCCAGCGCCGCGCACTCGCGGGCGAGGCGGTCGAGGACGGCGGGATCGGGCTCGCGCATCTCGTGCACCAGCTCGCCGCGCGCGGGCACGATGTTGCTGACGCCGGGATGCACGTGGACCACGCCGAAGTTCGTCACGCTACGTCCGCTGCCGCGCTTGACCACGAGGTCGCGCGCCTTGAGCGCGAACTCCGCGGCGGCGAGAAAGCCGTCGCGCCGGCGCTCCATGGGCGTCGTCCCCGCGTGGTCGGCCTGCCCGATGAAGATGACGCGCGTGCGCCGGACGCCCACGATCGCTTCCACGACGCCGATGGGCACGCCCGCTTCCTCGAGACGTGGCCCTTGCTCGATGTGCAGCTCGACGTACGACGCGACGGCGCCCGCCGGCGCCTGCGCCTCGGGAGCGCGGAGGGCGTCGAAGCCGGCGCCGGCCATGGCGTCGACGAGCCGCTCGCCGTCGGCGGCGGCCATCTCGGGCAGGCGCGCGACCTCGAGCTTGCCGCAGAAGGCGCGCGAGCCGAAGAGGCTGCCGTACCGGCCTTCCTCGTCACTCCACGCCGCGACGGCGAGAGGGCGTGTGTGCGCGGCGCCCGTCTCCTTCATCACGTGCAGCGCCTCGAGGCCCGCGAGCACGCCGAGCGCGCCGTCGAGGATGCCGCCTTCGGGAACGGTGTCGATGTGCGATCCGGTGAGGACCGCCGGCCGTGCGGCGTCGAGCTCGCGCATGCCGAGTCCGCCGAACACGTTACCCGCGGCATCGACCCAGGGCTCGAGGCCGGCCGTCCGCATCTCGTCGAGCAGCCAGGCGCGCGCTTCTTCGTGTGGGCGACTCCATGCCGAACGCGTGACGCCGCCTCCGGGCAGCGCGCCGAATCGAGCGAGCGCTTCGACGCGCACGCGCAAGCGTGGAAGTGAAATCGTGGCCATGGATGGGGAGTATAACCTTGACTTCATCTAGGGGCGTTCCTACAATGAACCACC
>Ga0070706_100007473_pt1 | contig 10245 bp, 8 predicted proteins | sample KBSK5501metaG_FD_65476 | JGI IMG/M metagenome (GOLD analysis project Ga0070706, IMG submission 65476) | Corn, switchgrass and miscanthus rhizosphere microbial communities from Kellogg Biological Station, Michigan, USA - KBS K5-50-1 metaG | ecosystem: Host-associated > Plants > Roots >...
CGGACAGGTTGGCCTCCATGGCCAGCGCCCGCCCTCCCCCGGCCCTGATCTGGTCGGCCACCGGACTGCCGCCCTGCGCCCGGTTCTCCCGGTACGCCGAGGGAAGTCCCGGGGCCGGGTCGTCCACCCGCAGGTACGTGCACAGCACCGCGCAGCCGCGCTCGGCCAGCGCCGCCGCGACCGCCGCGCCGATGCCGTGGTTGGCGCCGGTCACGATCGCCGTATGACTGCTCCCAGGCATGCCGGTCATCCTGCCACCTCCTGGCGCGGCTGCGGCAGCGGACCGGCGCGCGCCTGCCCACCCGTTAACCCGGCTGTCGGCCGGGTGCGGGCCGGGGATGGCATGATCGTGATTGCGGCGGACGGCGGCCGGGCACGATCTGCAGCGCTGCCGCCGGGGAGGTGAGCCACGATGCCACACGAGCTGATCAGCCATCCGGACAAGGTGTTCTTCGCCGAACGCGGTGACACCAAGGGCGACCTGGCCGAGCACTATCTGCGGGTTGCCGAGCCGCTGATGCGCACGATGGGCGGTCGCCCGGTGCTGTTGCAGCGCTTCCCCGAAGGCGCGTCGGGGCCCTCGTTCTTCCAGAAGCGAGTCCCGAAGAACATCCCGGACTGGCTGCAGACCACGGTCGTGTCCACCCCGAACGGCACTACCTCGCAGGCCCTCATCGCCGCCGACATCGACCACGTGCTGTGGGCGGTGAACCTGGGCTGCCTGGGCTTCCACGTCTGGCCCTACCTGGCCGCGGACCCAGGGCACGCCGACGAGCTGCGGATCGACCTGGACCCTTCGCCGGGCGTGGACTTTACCCACATCAGGCAGGCAGCGCATGAGGTGCACGCGCTGCTCACCGAACTCGGCCTCGCCGGGCACCCCAAGACCACCGGCAACCGTGGCCTGCACATCTACCTGCGGCTGCAGCCGCGCTGGGATCCCTACCAGGTCCGCGCCGCGGCGGTGGCGCTGGCCCGGGAAGCCGAACGGCGCCGGCCGGACCTGATGACCGCCGCCTGGTGGAAGGAGGAACGGGGCCAGCGGGTCTTCATCGACTTCAATCAGAACGCGCCGCATAAGACGGTGTTCGGCGCCTGGTCGGTGCGCGCCCGCCCGGGCGCGCAGGTGTCTACCCCGCTGGCCTGGGCGGAGATCGACGACGTCCATCCCGACCAGTTCACGATCGCATCCCTGCCCGCCCGGCTGGACTCGGCCGGCGACCCCTGGCTCGGCATAAACGACGAGCCGCAGGACCTGGCGCCGCTGCTGGACCTGGCCGCCCGCGACCAGGAGAACGGACTGCCCGACGCCCCGTGGCCGCCGGTCTACCCCAAGCAGCCCGGCGAGCTGTCCCGGGTCGCGCCCAGCCGCGCCCGCAAGCCTGACCCGCCCGGCCAGGAATGAACGCTCCGTTCGCGACGGCACTGGCCGGCTGGAAAACATCCGCTAAGAACAAACTCGCGTGGCCTTTGGTGCCGAACGTAGCCGACGTGGACAGCGCCGAATCAATGCGCATCGCCGCCGGGGTGCTCGACGCGCTGGGCGTGGTGCGGAACGTGATCTCGGACGTGCCCAAGGACCCAGGAGGGCCGCTGGAGCAGGCGGTCTGTGATCATTTGCGCGCCGAACTTCCCGGCTACCGCACCGGCCACGACTGGCTAATCCGCCGGGGCCAGCTCATCACCGGGTTCGACCAGTACGCGCACCTGAAGGAGGTGCACGCCCTGGTGCACGCGAGCCCGCAACTGCGCATCTCGATCGGGATGGACTACCTGATCAAGCCGGACGTCACGGTGGGCCTGGCCGGGGTCCGCACCGGCACGGGGCTACCGCCGCTACATGCGGCGATCTCCTGCAAGTGGACCATCCGCTCGGACCGGGTGCAGAACATCAGGCACGAATGCCTGCAGATGATCCGCCACCGGCGGGGCAGGCAGCCGCACCTGGTGACGGTGACCGCGGAGCCGCTGCCGAGCCGGCTGGCGTCCATTGCCCGCGGCACGGGCGAGGTCGACGCCGTGTACCACGTCGCCTTCGACGCGATGGCGGCCAGCGTCGCCGAGCACGCCAACGCCGAGCAGGCCGATGCCTGGCGGGAGGTGACCAGGCAGCGACGGGTGCTCAGCTTCGGGCTGCTCGCCGACACACTCGCGTCCCGGTGAGGGCACCGCCGTGTTCCGCCGCCGGCATATCCGCCGGCATGTTACGTCGGCATGTTCCGCAGCCGGCGTGTTCCACCGCCCGCTGTCGGGGGGTGCGGGCAGAATCAGCCAGAAGACGGGCGCTGGAGGGAACGTGGGGAATGCTGGCTTTCCTGGAGGGCGCGCGGGGCATGCTGCCGTTACCGGAGAGACGATGACGCTCGCTGGCTTCCCCGGGGCCGCGGGCGTGCTGTCTTCGCCGGAGCGGGGCGTGCTTACTTCCTTGGAGATCTGCGCGGGGGCGGGCGGCCAGGCGCTAGGCCTGGAACAGGCCGGGTTCGCTCATGAGGCCGTCGTCGAACTGGACGCCGACGCGTGCGAAACGCTCCGGCACAACCGGGAATGGAAGGTCATCGAGGGCGACGTGGCCAACGTGGACGGCCGCGCCTTCGCCCATGTGGACTTGCTTGCAGGCGGGGTGCCGTGCCCGCCATTCTCCATTGCCGGGAAGCAGCTCGGCTCCGACGACGAACGGGACCTGTTCCCCCACGCGCTCCGGCTGGTCGAAGAGATCGCCCCGCGGGCCGTGCTGCTGGAGAACGTCCGGGGGCTGGGCACCCGCCGGTTCGAGGGGTACCGGGCCCAGGTGCTCGGCCGGCTACGGGCGCTGGGCTATGACACCTGGTGGGACCTGGTGCAGGCGAGCGACCACGGGGTGCCTCAGCTACGGCCGCGGTTCGTGCTGGTGGCGATGCGCCCGCCATGGGCCCGGTGGTTCCGCTGGCCGGAACCGCGGCCCGTGCCGCCGCCCACCGTCGGCGAGGCCCTGGGCGACCTGATGGCTTCGCGCGGCTGGCCGGGCGCGGCGGCCTGGGCCCGGCGCGCCACCAGGATCGCGCCGACCATCGTGGGCGGCAGCAAGAAGCACGGCGGCCCGGACCTTGGGCCAACCCGGGCCCGCGCCGCCTGGGCGGAGATGGGGGTGGACGGGCTCGGCATCGCCGACGAGATCCCCGGCCCGGGTTTCCCGGCGGACAAGCGGCCGAAGCTGACCGTCGCCATGGTGGCCCGGCTTCAGGGCTTCCCCGACGACTGGACGATCACCGGGCGGAAGACCGCCGCCTACCGCCAGATCGGGAATGCGTTCCCGCCACCGGTGGCGAGGGCCTTGGGCACCGCGATCGCCGCGGCGCTTAACGCTGCGCCCCGCGCCTAGACACCGCCATCAGGGTGTGGGACATGAATGTAGGTGACTGACCGGTAACCTGGGCTGGCCTGGGGTGGTCTGAGTGCGTGGCGTTGTCAGATGCGGGTCAGGCTGCTCCTGCCTGGTTGCGCGGCTGCTGCCAGATTTCTTCCCCCGGGGTTTGACGTCTCGCTTGAGGTAACAGATCCTGTTACAACAGGGAGGCACCGATGGCAGCGAATAGCCGGATGACGATCGCTGTGCACGCGCTGGCATGGATGGCGCTGACCCAACGGCGCGGGCCGGAGTTGCTGACCTCAGACCAGGTCGCGGCCAGCGTGAACACCAACCCGGTGATCATCCGGAGAAGCCTCGGAGACCTGCGCAGGGCAGGTCTGGTGCAGGTACGCCACGGCGCCGGGGCGGGCTGGAGCCTGGCCAGGGCGCCGGAGGAGATCAGCCTGCTCGATGTGTACGACGCCGTCGGGCAGGAGCCACTCTTCGGCATGCACCATACCGAGCCCAATCTGGAGTGCCCGGTCGGCAGGGGCATCCGGCCCGCGCTGGGTCACCTCTATGGCGAGATCGAGCAAGCCCTACGGCGGGAACTCGGCCTCACCTCGATCGCGGATGTGCTGCGGCAGACCCTGCAGGTGCGCTAAGTGACCACGGGCCCGGTCCCTCAGCGCGGAGATAACTGTAACAATAAGTGTTCCAGTGAATGGAGGCACGTCTATGAGCGAGGTACGGTGCCCGGTCGTCGAGCTGAGGCAGTACACGCTGCACCCTGGCCAGCGGGACGCGTTGATCGACCTGTTCGACCGAGAGCTCGTCGAGACCCAGGAGGCGGTCGGCATGGCGATCCTGGGACAGTTCCGCGACCTGGACGAGCCCGACCGGTTCGTCTGGCTGCGAGGGTTCGAGGACATGCCCTGCCGCGCCCACGCACTTGCCAGCTTCTATGGCGGGCCGACCTGGACAGCACACAGCGCCCAGGCCAACGCCACGATGATCGATTCCGACAATGTGCTGCTGCTGCGGCCGGTGACGTCGCGCTCCGGCTTCCCCGCCCCCACGGCTGCGCGTCCGCCGACCGGCCACACCATACCGCCACCGTCGCGCGTCCTGGCGACGCTCTACTACCGCGACCGCCCATTCGACAAGGTATTCATGGACTTCTTCGACTGCCAGGTCGGCCCGGTCCTGGCGGAGACGGGAGCCTCGCCGCTGGCGTGCCTCCAGACAGAACATGCCGAGAACACCTTCCCCGCACTGCCGGCGCGCACGGGCGAGAACGTCTTCGTATGGTTCGCGCGGTTCGCGAGTCTGGACCACCTCAGCATCACATGTACCGGCTCGAGTGCTCGGACCAATGGCAAAACCGGGTGCTTCCCGCCCTGTCGGCCAAGCTCACCAGCGCCCCACGGCAGCTAAGGCTGGCCCCCACCGCCAGGTCGCTGCTGCGCTGACGCCGAGCCGGCTCAGGTCGGCATACAGCCGGGCCCGCTCCGGTACCGGGCGTAGTGCATGCGGTGGGCGTTGTTTCGAAGTAACGCAGGGCCTTGTCACGCTCGCCGGCCAGCGAGCCGCAGAACTTCAGGGCGCGCCCGGTCTCACACCCCCGCGACTGGGCACAGGTCAGGACATCCGGGCGATCTCGCGCATCTTGTTGGTCGCGTCCAGCGCCGCCACTTTGTAGGACTCGGCCAGCGTCGGGTAGTTGAAGACCGCGTCGACTAGGTAGTCCACGGTGCCGCCGCAGCCTATGACCGCCTGGCCGATGTGCACCAGCTCGGTCGCGCCGGTGCCGAAGACGTGCACGCCGAGCAGCGTCCGGTCTTCGAGGGAGACGAGCAGCTTCAGCACGCCGTAGGAGTCGCCGATGATCTGCCCGCGGGCCAGTTCCCGGTACCGGGACACGCCCACCTCAAAGGGCACGTTCTCGCTGGTGAGCTGCTCTTCGGTCAGCCCGATGAAACTTATCTCCGGGATGCTGTAGATGCCTATCGGCTGCAGTCTCCCCATTTCGTGCAGCGGCTCGTCGCACGCGTGGTGCGCCGCGAGCCGGCCCTGCTCCATGGACGTGGCCGCCAGCGCCGGGAAGCCGATGATGTCCCCCACCGCGTAGATGTGCGGCACGGTGGTACGGAAGAACTCGTCCACCACGATCCGGCCGCGCTGGTCCGCGGTGAGGCCGGCCGCGTCGAGGCGCAGCTCATTACTGGCGCCCTGGCGCCCGGCCGAGTACAGGACCGTGTCGGCGGGGATCTTCTTCCCGCTGTGCAGGATGGCGATGGCGCCTTCGGGCTTGGCCTCCACCGAGGCCACGGTCTCGCCGAACCGGAAGGTGACCGCGAGGTCGCGCAGGTGGTACTTCAGCGCCTCGACGACCTCGATGTCGCAGAACTCCAGCATCCGCTCCCGCTGCTCCACCACGGTGACCTTGGTGCCGAGGGCCGCGAACATGGACGCGTACTCGATCCCGATCACCCCGGCGCCGGCCACCACCATCGACCGCGGGACCTGCTCCAGGTGGGCGATCCCGTCGGAGTCGATCACGGTGCGGTCATCGAAGTCGACGCTGGCCGGCCGCGCGGGCCGGGTGCCGGTGGCGATCACTATCTTGTCGGCGGTGGCCCGGCGCAGCCGGCCCGCGCCGTCGTCGACCTCCACCGTGTGGGCATCGACGAAATGGCCCGTACCGGTAAGGATGGTGACCCGGTTCCTGGAGAGCTGGCTGCGCACGACGTCGATCTCGCGGCCGACCACATGCTGGGTGCGGGCGGCCAGGTCGGCGATCGTGATCACGTCCTTGACCCGGTAGCTCTGCCCGTACATCTCCCGCTGGTCGAGGCCGGTGAGGTAGAGGACCGCCTCGCGCAGCGTCTTCGACGGGATCGTGCCCGTGTTCAAGCACACCCCGCCGATCATGTCCTTGCGCTCGATGATCCCCACCCGGCGGCCCAGCTTCGCTGCGGCGATCGCGGCCTTCTGCCCGCCCGGCCCCGACCCGATGACCAAGACATCGAAGTCGTACATATTCCCAGTGTGACGACGGAAGCCCGGAATTTGGAAGCCCCCGGAGGGCTGGGTAATGTCGTCCATCGTGCGGATCCTTGTCCTCGGCGGCACGGCGTTCGTGGGCCGGGCCATCGTCGAGGACGCGTCGCGCAGCGGGGCCGCGGTGACCCTGTTCGGGCGCGGCACGACCGGGGCTGACCTGTTCCCCGGCGTGACCCGCCTCGGTGGTGACCGGGACACCGTAATGCGGTGCTCAGCCGGCTCGAGCCACCGCCCCGAGATTCGACCTCGGCAGTGGCCGCGTCCAGATCCTCAACGACCAGGACGGGCCGGCATTGTGGCTGAAGCTGAGGTATCGACAGGAAGGCACCGACCATGACAGTGCGCACGGAGGATGTCGCGGGCGACCTGGCCGGGCGGCCGACGTTGCTGCGGGATGCCTGTGCCCGGGCGCTGGCCTATCTCGACGGGTTGGCGGACCGGCCGGTCGCCCCGGCTGCCGCGGACGTGGCCGCGCTCGCGCGGCTTGACTTCGCCCTGCCGGGGCCGGGCCTGGACGCGGCGGTGGTGCTCGCCCTGCTGGACGAGGCCGGCTCGCCCGCGACCGTGGCCAGCGGCGGCCCGAGGTACTTCGGCTTCGTCACCGGCGGGGCGCTGCCGGTCGCCCAGGCGGCGGCCTGGCTCACCACGGCCTGGGATCAGAACGCGGCGCTGTCGGTGATGTCCCCGGCCGCGTCGGTGTTCAACGGCGTGGCGCTGCGCTGGGTGGCCGAGCTGCTGGGGCTGCCGGCCGGCACGGGCGGCGGTTTCGTCACCGGCGCCTCCATGGCCAACGCCACCTGCCTGGCCGCGGCCAGGGATGCCGTGCTCACCAGGCACGGCTGGGACGCGGCGGGCCACGGCCTGGTCGGTGCCCCGCCGGTCACGGTCGTCGTCGGCGCGCAGGCGCACACCACCGTCCGCAAGGCGCTCGGGCTGGTGGGCCTGGGCCGGGACCGCGCCGTGGTGCTGCCCGCGGACGACCAGGGTCGGATCGAGGCACGAGACCTGCCCTCGCTCACCGGTCCGACGCTGGTGTGCCTGCAGGCCGGCAACGTCAACAGCGGGGCCAGCGACCCGTTCCCGCCGCTGATCGCATGGGCGCGTGAGCACGGCGCCTGGGTGCACGTGGACGGGGCGTTCGGCCTGTGGGCAGCGGCTTCACCCGGCACGGCCGGCCAGGTCGCGGGCGTCGAAGGCGCCGATTCCTGGGCGACCGACGCGCACAAGTGGCTGAACACGACCTACGACTGCGGCATCGCCCTGGTCGCCGACCCGAGTGCGCTGCGGGCGTCGATGGAGGCGGCGGCGGCCTACCTCCCCGAGGATGCGGCCGTCGAGCCCATGCACGTCACCCCCCAGTCTTCGCAGCGGGCCCGCGGCGCCGAGGTGTGGGCGGTGCTGGCCACACTCGGCCCGGACGGCCTGGCCGCGCTGGTGGACCGGACCTGCGCGCTGGCCCGCCGGTTCGCCGATGGCATGCGGGCGGCGGGTCACACGGTGGCCAACGACGTCGTACTGAACCAGGTCATCGTGGACTTCGGCGACCAGGCGCGCACCAGCGCCGTCGTCGCCGCCGTGCAGGAGGAGGGAACCTGCTGGTGCGGGCCGACCACATGGCGCGGGCGTGCCGCGATGCGGGTCAGCGTGAGCTGCTGGAACACCACGGAAGAGGACATCGACCGCAGCGTCGCGGCGGTCCTGGCCTGCGCCGCCCGCACGAACTGACCGCTGGGCAGCCCGCAGTGGCAGCACAAACCCTGACCCGCGCACGCGCGGCCAGGGTCAGCCTTCGTCGAGAATGCCCGCGATGATCTCCACGCTGGCGGCGGGCGTGGCCGCTTCCATGCAGACGCGCTCCATCACCCGAAGGTAGCTGTCCACGGCCTCCGGCTTGTCCAGGTAGAGCGCGCTGGTGAGCTGCTCCAGGTACACCACGTCGGGCAGGTCAGGCTCGGCGAACCGGAGGATGCTGAACGGCCCGCCGGCGGCCGAGTGCCCGCCGGCCTGGAACGGGATGATCTGGATGGTCACATTCGGGCGCATCGCCATGTCCGCGAGGTGTTTGAGCTGGCCCTGCATGGCCGACGTGCTCCCGGTGGGCCGGCGCAGCACGGCCTCGTCGAGCACCGCCCACAGGTTCGGCGGGTCGGGCCGGTCGAGCATGGCCTGGCGCGCCATCCGCAGCCGGACCCTCCGGTCGATCTCCCGTGCGGAAGCGGCGTCGTGGCCGAGAATGGTCACCGCGCGCGCATAATCCTCGGTTTGCAGCAGGCCCGGGACGAACTGGACCTCATACGCCCGGATCTGGGTGGCAACCTCTTCTAGCCCGACGTACGCCTCGAACCAGTGCGGCAGCACATCGGAATAGTCATGCCACCAGCCCGGCGCATTCGCCTGGCGGGCGAGCGCCCGCAATGCTTCGCGTTCCTCCTCATCCGTCACGCCATAGAGGGTGAGCAGGTCGGTGATATCGCGGTCCTTGAATCCCACCCGGCCCGTCTCCAGCCGGCTGATCTTCGAATGAGATGCGCGGATCAATTTCCCCGCGTCTTCCAAGGTGATGCGCTTGGCCTCACGCAGGCGCCGAAGCTGCGCCCCGAGCAGTATGCGCAGAACAGTTGGCCCCCCCGCGGCCGGTACGACGGTCGCCCCGGCCTGGCCGCCGACCGGTTCGGCAGCTTTGATCATGTGCCCTCCCGTCAACGTCCGACCACGGAAGTCTCCCACGCCTCGCGGGCTAGCGCCATAACCGGATGCAGGGAACATTCCAGCCTAAGACGGCCGCAAACCATTGCAGGCCGCGCGGACGCCAACAGGCCGGCTCAGGACGCCGCGGCAGGCGCCGGGGCGCCGCGCGCTAAATCACCGACGCCCTCCCGCAGGCTGCGCAGGAACGTCTCCCACGCCGTCTGGGAAAACAGCAGGGCTGGGCCATCGGGGCGCCGCGAGTCACGCACGGCCACTCGCTGCCCGGGAAGCCTGGCCATTTCCACGCAGTTACCACTGGGATTACTGTGACGACTCTTCCGCCATTTCGCGGCTCTCAACAGCAAGGGCAGCGCGGCGCTTGGCACCAGATCCACCGTTCATCTCTTTCTGCGGCAGCACGCCCACCCAGCGCGTGTCTTCCGCCGGCGTCGACTTGAAACTGGGCGATTCCCCGGGCGCCGTTGCGCGGGTCCCGATCGCAAGGTTGTTTTGCCCTGTGCAAGTGCACTTGCATCTGCACACTCAAAGTGGCATCGTAGCTCATGCGCTGACCGGTGGTGGCGCACCTGCCCAAACCTCAGGCTCGGTGGTCGATCCATGTACCAGGGACGTTCCGTGGCTTCCGCGCGCTCCGCAGACGACCGCTACGGATCCCGGCAGCCAGCGCCTGCGAAACCGGCGCCGCCGGGGCCCGGGCGCCGCCACCGCCTCGGGCTGGCCCCCGTGCCCGAGTCGGCCCGGACCGCCCGTGAGTTCACCGTGGCCACGCTGCACGAGTGGCAGCTGGAACCACTGGTCGAGGACGCCGTCGTTATCGCATCCGAGCTGGCCACCAACGCGATACGGCACGGAACCCCCGCCGCCACCGGGGATGACGCGAACGACCCCGGGCGCGCGCGCGTCGAGCTGAGCTGGTGCCTTCAGGCCAGCCGGCTGATCTGCATGGTCACCGACCAGGCGGGCACGCCGCCGACGGTGTCCGCGCAGGACCCGGAGGCCGAGTCGGGACACGGCCTGCAGATCATCGGCGCGCTGGCGGTCGCCTGGGGATGGACCATCCTCGGCACCGGGGAGAAGGCCGTCTGGGCGGCCCTGGAGCTTCCCGGGCCCGCGGGCGCCGCCGCCGGCAGCGCCCCGGACGAGGC
>Ga0070706_100007477_pt1 | contig 10243 bp, 9 predicted proteins | sample KBSK5501metaG_FD_65476 | JGI IMG/M metagenome (GOLD analysis project Ga0070706, IMG submission 65476) | Corn, switchgrass and miscanthus rhizosphere microbial communities from Kellogg Biological Station, Michigan, USA - KBS K5-50-1 metaG | ecosystem: Host-associated > Plants > Roots >...
TGGAGCTCCTGAAGGGCATGGACCTCCAGAAGGCGGTGCGGCAGCACCCGCCCATGTCGGCGGACCGCAAGGTCGCGGTCATCGTGCAGGTGCTGGCGGGGCTCGCCCACGCCCATCAGGCCGGGATCGTCCACCGCGACATCAAGCCCGCCAACATCTTCATCCAGACGGACGGCTCGGTGAAGATCATGGACTTCGGGGTGGCGCGGCTCACCACCGCGTCCATGACCGGCACCGGCAACATCGTGGGCACCGCGGACTACATGTCGCCCGAGCAGGTGAAGGGGATCAAGGTCGACGGGCGCAGCGACGTCTTCAGCGTCGGCTGCATGCTCTACGAGATGGTGGCCGGCCGCCGGCCCTTCCACTCCGACAACCTGATGGCGATCTTCTACAAGATCACCCACGAGGAGGCGAACTTCGACCTCATCCCCGGGGGCCCCGAGTACGACGCCCTCCTGCCCATCCTCAAGAAGTCGCTGGCCAAGGAGCTTCCCGAGCGCTACCAGACCGCCTACGACTGCGCCATGGACTTGCGGGAGTGGCTGAAGGTCTATGCCACCGCCGCCGCCGGCAACGTCCTCCAGTCGCTGGTCGAGATGGAGGCCCCGAGCTCGCCTCCCCAGCCGCTCACCGACGTGGCGGGGCCGACCGTGGTGCCCGCCCAGCCCGGCGAGGTCGGAGGGACGATCGACCTCTCCGGCCGCCGCACCGGCGGCTCCATGCGGGCGGGGACGCGCCCGCCCAGCATGGCTCCCACCCAGCGGGGCGCCGCCCCGACGGTGGTGGGGGGCGCAACCGCGGGCCCCACGGTCCGTCCGGGTACGACCCGCCTCGGAGGGGCCGCCGCCCCCACCGTCCTGCGGTCCTCGCGGCCGGAGCCCGCGCGGGCTCCGGCGCGGGAAGGCGGCAGCCCGGTCCTCTACGTCGTGCTCGGAGGGATGTTCGTCGCCTTGCTGGCGGCGGGCGGCTACATCTACGTCAACAACCGCCCGCCGGTGACTCCCTCCACCACGATCGCGATGCAACCCACACCCACCGCTCCGCCGCCCACCGCCGCCACCCCGACTCCGCCCCCGCCCACCGCCGCCCCCCCGCCCACGCTCCAGGAGCCGAAGGGCAAGGCCGCCGCGGCCTTGAAGGCGGCGCAGTCGGCGCTGAGCCGGAGCGACTACGACCGCGCGCTCGCCTCCGCGCAGCAGGCCCTCCGCGACGACCCCGGCAACGAGGACGCGAAGCGGATGACCCAGAACGCCCTCGACGGCCAGAAGGCCGAGGTGCGGCTCCGCGCCGCGGGCGCCGCCCTGCGCCAGGGCGACTACGCGACCGCCGCCAGCGAGGCCGCGGCCGCCCGCGCCCTCGCCCCCTGGGACACCCAGGCCACGGACATGGTCACGAGGATCCGCGAGGCCCAGGCCCAGGCCGAGCGGGAGCGGGCGGCGAAGGCCCAGTCCGAGCAGCAGCAGAAGCAGCAGCAGCTTGCCGCCCAGGTGAACGGCTACATCAGCCAGGCCACGACCGCCCTCGGCAACAAGCAATACGACGTGGCCATCAAGCTCTACGAGGAGGCGCTCAAGCTCGATGCGGGGAACGCCACGGCCACCCAGGGCAAGATGGGGGCGGTCACCGCGAAGGCGCTCTCGGAAGCGGCGTCGAGCGGGCCCGTCCGTCCCGCCGGCCGATCTTTCGTGCCCGGCAAGACCCAGGCGAGCAGCCCGGAGACCCGCGCGGGGGCCGTCCCCGACGGCTTCGAGGACTCCGCCGGGGTCACGGTCAAGAAGGGAACCCAGGCGGCCGAGCTCCCCGGCAAGCTGAGCTTCGAGGTGAGCCCCGAGGCGGTGAAGCCCGGGGAGCGGTACGCGGTCAACATCGTGCTCATGAACGAGGGGAGCGCGCCCATCGAGATCCGGGGCCTCACCATCACCACCACCATCAACGGCCGCAAGTTCCAGGCTCCGGTTTCCCCGGCCACCACGAAAGTGGCGCCCAAGCAGAAGGCGACGCTCTTCACGGTCGCGGGGGAGATCTGGAAGGAGGACACCCTCTCCTGGCAGATGGAGGCGGCGGTCACCACCGTGCGCGGCGAGACGTATCGAAACAACGTGAGCTGGAAGTAGGCGGGGGTCAAAGCGTGATGAAGATCGGGATGGCGCTGTCCCTGGGCCTGCTCGTGCTTCCCCTGCCGGCGCGGGGCGACGACCCGCCCATGATCGAACACCCGCCGGTTCCCTGCGCGGTCCCCGAGAAGGCGATCACCCTCTGCGCGGCCATCTCCGACGACAACCAGGTGGCCACCGCCCGCATCTACTTCCGCCGGGCCGGCGAGGACTTCTACCAGTTCGTGGACATGGCGTTCGCCGGCGTCAGCTACTGCGGGACCATCCCGGGGCCCCGCGAGGGCAAGATCAAATCCATCGAGTACTACATGCAGGCGGTGGACGACCAGTTCCAGCCCACTCGGACGAGCACCTTCAACATGAACGTGCAGCCGGAGGGGGTGTGCGAGTTCCCGCCCACGGCCGATCCCAAGAAGGCGAGCGCGATCAAGGTCTTCGCCACCAACCGCAAGCAGGGTACCAAGCTGGACTCCTCCTTCGTGCAGACCGGGGTCACCTTCGTGCCCGTCCAGGCGAGGTAGCGATATCTCGCTCCTGGCCCTCGCCCTCCTTGCGGGCGGACTCGGAGCCCCGCGCTTCGAGGTTTCCGGGACGGTGAAGGTCACCGACGAGGCCCTCGACGTTCGCGTGGAGATCAAGAACGCGGGCGATGCCGCGGCCGGCTCCTTGAGCCTCGAGGGGGAGCTCCTGGGCCAGCGCCGGCAAGCGCGCTTCCCCGCCGGTCTCCCCCCCGGGGGCTCCAGCAGCACCCACCTGCTCTTTTCCCTCGATGTGCCGCGGCCGGGCGTGCACGCCCTGGCCCTGCTCCTCGAATACCCGGAGGACGGGCCGCGCGACGCCGTGGGCAATCCGCCCATGGCCAGCCAGCGCGCCTACCTCCTTCTCGCGCTGGGAGCCGCCGCGGAGCCCGCGGTCCGCATCGACGTTCCCGACCTGCGGCTGGACACGCGCGGCGACCTCCCGGTGGGACTCGAGAGCACCGACGGCGCCCCCCACCGCGTGCGCCTGCGCGTGCTCACCGCGCGCGGGGTCCGCTCCGAGGCGCCGCCGGTGGAGGTGGAGGTTCCGGCCCGGGGGCGGGCCGCTTCCGCGGTCACCCTGATGCGGTCGGGGGCGCCGCGGGGGACGCGCCACGGCATCCTGGTGGTGGCGGAGACCCTCGACGGAGAGCTCCTGCGCACGAGCGTCGCCACCGGGGTGGTGGAGATCGCCCCCAGCGCCGCCTGGATGCCTCGCCTGAACAGGCCCTTGCTCGTGCTCGCCTTGATCCTGCTCCTGGCCGCCGCCGCGATCGAGGTGCGGCGGGGACGGAAGAGGCGCGGACTGTGCTAGGCTCCGCTCCGCGACGGTTCTGCCGTGCAACCTGAAGGAGGAGACCCGTGGATATCCTGAGCGCGCTGTTCCGTTGGATCCACATCCTCGCGGGGATCGTCTGGATCGGCATGCTGTACTTCTTCAACTTCGTCAACGGCCCGTTCCAGGGGACGATGGACGGAGACACGAAGAAGAAGGTGAACCCGGAGCTGCTGCCCCGCGCGCTCTGGTGGTTCCGCTGGGGAGCGGCCTGGACCTGGGTCACCGGCGTGCTGCTGCTCATGCTCGTCTTCTACCATGGCGGGATCATGTTCCCGCCGGACCGTGGCTGGGGACTCCGCGCCGAGGGGATGCTGCTCGTGACCTTCCTGGCGGTGTTCGTCTACGACCAGCTGCACAAGAGTCCCCTGGGGAAGGACCCCAAGGTCTTCGGGGCGCTCTCGTTCGTCCTGACCACCGTCGTCGTCTGGGTGATGGCTTCCCTGGCCGCCTTCACCTACCGGGCCTACAACATCCACGTTGCCGCCATGTTCGGGACCATCATGGCTTTCAACGTCTGGTTCCGGATCTGGCCCGCCCAGAAGCAGATCATCACCGCGGTCAAGGCCGGCACCGCCCCCGACGCGGCGTTGGTGGCGCTGGCGGGAGCACGCTCGCGCCACAACACCTACATGTCGGCCCCGCTCCTCTGGGGCATGATCAACTCCCATACCACGGCTCTCGCCGGCGGCAACTTCGGGATCACCGATTCGACCGCGTTCCTGGTCTACCCGGTGTTCATCCTGGTGGCCTGGCACGTGATCTGGCACATGTACAAGCGCACGGCCAAGGTGAAGGGGTTCTGATCCGAAACACTTGACACGCGTTCCGACTACAACCTATGGTGTAGTCGGGATGGAGAAGCCCAGGGATTACTACCAGATCCTCGGTGTGCCCCGAGACGCGACGAGCGCGGCCATCAAGCGCGCGTTCCGCCGTCTCGCCAAGAAGTACCACCCGGACGTGACGGCCGATGTCTCGGTGGAGGCCTTCCAGGAGCTGCAGGCGGCCTACGAGACGCTGACCGACGCCGAGCAGCGTCGGCGCTACGACGAGACGCTCGGGGGAGAGCGCCTCGAGCCCCTGTCGTGGTCGTTCGTCCGAAGCCCGGCCGTGGGGGATCTCCGTCGCCCCTTCCACCCCGGGAGCCTCTCGGGGGAGATCCTGCTGAGCCCCCAGGAGGCGGTGGCCGGCGGCGTGCTCCCCTTGGACGTGCCGGTCTCGTCCACCTGCCAGGCGTGCCAGGGTACGGGGGGATACTTCTTCGACTGCGAGCGCTGCCAGGGGGAGGGCAAGGTGGGCCGTCGCCTGCCGGTGCCCGTGCGCATCCCCCCCGGCGTGCGCGATGGCCACGTCTTCCAGGTCACCACCGACGACCCCGCCGTGCCCTCCATCCTCCTGACCGTCCACATCCGCTACTTCTGACGGGCCCCATGAGCGTGCTGGCCGGGCGATGACGCGACGCCCTGGCCGCCGTCCGACGAAGCCGCTCGCGCTGGAGGGCATCGTCACCTACCCCCTGGCGAGCCGCCGGAGCACGGTCACCCTCGACGACTTCGCCCGGCCGCCCCGGCGCGGGGGGCGCGTCCGGGCCTTCCTGGACGGCCTTCCCCGGCAGCTCGCGGGCGACACCCTGCGCCGCCTCACGGCGGACGTCCTGCGGGCGAGGGCCCGGGGCCGGCCCATCCTCTGGGGGATCGGCGCCCACGTCATCAAGGTCGGGCTCTCGCCGGTGCTGCTCGACCTCATGGAGCGGGGCCTCGTGACCGGGATCGCCATGAACGGGGCCGGGGTGGTGCACGACTTCGAGCTGGCCCTGGCGGGGCGGACCTCCGAGGACGTCCAGGCGGGGCTCGGCGACGGCGCGTTCGGGATGGCGCGGGAGACCGGCGAACAGGTGAACCGGGCCATCGTCGAAGGCGATCGCGACGGGCTCGGCCTGGGGGCCGCCGTCGGGCGGTTCCTGGACACGAGGCGGGTCCCGCATCGGCGCCTCAGCCTGCTGGCCGCGGCCTGGCGCCTCGGCCTGCCCGCCACCGTCCACGTCGCGGTGGGGACGGACATCGTGCACATGCACCCGGCGTGCGACCCCGCGGCCCTGGGCCGGGCCACCCACCTCGATTTTCGAGTATTCGCGGCCGAGGTGGCCCGCCTCGGCGGGGGGGGCGTCTATCTGAACGTCGGCTCGGCGGTCCTTCTGCCCGAGGTCTTCCTGAAGGCGGTCACCCTCGCCCGCAACCTGGGCCATCCGCTCCGTGACTTCGCCACCGCCAACCTGGACTTCATCCAGTCCTACCGGCCGAACACGAACGTCGTGCAGCGGCCCACCCGCGGGGTCGGGCGCGGGTACAGCCTCACCGGCCACCACGAGCTCCTCGTCCCGCTCCTGGCGGCCGCGCTCGTGGAAGGGAAGACCCCCTCGCGCCGCCGCCGCTGACCCGAGGCGGCGGTGTGACGGCGCTCACAGTAAGGCGATTACCTTATCGCTGGAGGACCACCGCTTCAGTAGTATCCTGGCAGGGGAGCCCTCCATGCCCGAACCGATCATTACAAGTCTATCCGGCAAGGTCTGCCTCGTGACCGGCGCCAGCGCCGGAATCGGCGCGGCGGTGGCGCGCGAGCTGGCGCGCCTCGGGGCCACGGTCGTCCTCGCGTGTCGGAACCAGGAGAAAGGCGAGGCGGCCCGCCGGGAGATCGCCGAAGCGACGGGAAACCACGAGCTCGAGCTCATGACCGCCGATCTCGCGAGCCACCGGCAGGTGCGCGACTTCGCCGAGGACTTCATCCGGCGACATCCCGTGCTTCACGTGCTCGTGAACAACGCCGGGGTCTGGCTGGAGCGACGCCAGGAGAGCCCCGAGGGGATCGAGACCACCTGGGCCACCAACGTCCTCGGCTATTTCCTCTTGACCAACCTCCTGCTGCCCGCCCTCAAGGCGGCTCCCGCGGCCCGCATCGTGAACGTGGCCTCGCGGCTCGCGGGTGACCTGGATCTCGCGGACGTCGAGTTCAAGCGCCGCGCCTACAGCGGGCGGCTCGCCTATGCCCAGAGCAAGCAGGCGGACCGCATGTTCACCTGGGCGCTCGCCCGGAGGCTCGACGGGACCACGGTCACGGCCAACGCGCTCCACCCCGGGTTCGTCAGCACCGAGCTCTTCTCCAAGGCGGGCGGCTTCATGGGAGTGGTGGCTTCCGCCTACGCGAAGCTCGCCGCCCTCAAGCCCGAGCAGGGTGCGGACACCGCGGTCTGGCTGGCCGCCGCCCCCGAGGTGCAGGGGCAGCACGGCCTCTTCTGGATCGACCGGCAGGAGCGGCGCTGCCGCTTCCGCGACCCGAAGGCCGAAGAGGCGCTGTGGGGCGTGTGCGCCGAGATGACGGCGGCCTGATGATCCGGGTTAGACTCGGATGGCCATGGCGACCCGGCCCACGTTTCGCGTGGGGCTCGTGCAGATGGCGATGTCGCGCGAGCCCGGGGAGAACCTCGACAAGGCCGTAGCCCGCCTGCGCGAAGCGGCCCGGGCGGGGGCCGAGGTGGTCTGTCTTCCCGAGCTCTATCGCTCCCCCTACTTCTGCCAGAAGGAGGACCCGGCGCTCTTCGACCTCGCGGAGCCCGTGCCCGGCCCGAGCACGGAAGCCCTCGGCCGCGCCGCCCGGGAAGCGGGGGTGGCGGTGGTGGTGCCGATCTTCGAGCGGCGCGCGGCGGGCCTCTACCACAACACCGCGGTCGTGCTCGACGCGGACGGGACGGTGGCGGGCCTCTACCGCAAGATGCACATCCCCGACGACCCGCTCTTCTACGAGAAGTTCTACTTCACCCCCGGCGACCTCGGCTTCCAGGCCTTCGACACGCGGGCCGGCCGCATCGGGACCCTCATCTGCTGGGACCAGTGGTACCCGGAGGGGGCGCGCCTCACCGCGCTCCGCGGCGCGTCCGTGCTCTTCTACCCGACCGCGATCGGCTGGCACCCGCACGAGAAGGCGGAGCACGGGGCGGCCCAGCGCTCGGCCTGGCAGACCATCCAGCGCGCGCACGCGATCGCGAACGGCGTGTTCGTGGCGGTGGTGAATCGCGTGGGGCACGAGGTGCCCCCCGCGGGCGGCCCCGGGCTCGAGTTCTGGGGCTCGTCGTTCCTGGCCGACCCCTTCGGGGTGGTAGTGGCCGAGGCCTCGATCGACCGCGAGGAGATCCTGGTGGGGGAGGTGAGCCTGCCCCGCATCGACGAGGTGCGGCGCAACTGGCCGTTCCTGCGCGACCGCCGGATCGACGCCTATACCGGGATCGACCGGCGCTACCTCGACTGACGTGGGCTTCCGCCTGCCCGCCGAGTGGGAGCCTCACGAGGCCACCTGGCTGGGCTGGCCCCACAAGCTCTCCGACTGGCCCTCCCGCTTCGCCCCCATTCCCTGGGCCTACGGCGAGATCGCGCGCAAGCTCGCCCCGGAGAGGCTGCGCATCATCGTGGCCTCGCGCGCCCACGAGGCGCGGGCACGCCAGGTGCTCTCCTCGGTGGGGACGGACACCGACCGGATCGAGTTCTTCCCCTGGCCCACCGACCGCGGCTGGACGCGCGACTCCGGCCCCATCTTCGTGCGCCCCGAGGCCCCCCCGCGGCAGGTGGCCATCGCGCGCTTCCTCTTCAACGGCTGGGCCAAGTACCCGGACTGGAAGAGGGACGTGCGGGTGCCGGAGCGCGCGGCCCGGGCCCTGGGCCTGCCCCTCGTGCCCGTCGTGTGGAAGGGACGTCCGGTGGTCCTCGAGGGCGGGAGCGTCGACGTGAACGGGCGAGGGACGCTCCTCACCACCGAGGAGTGCCTGCTCGATCCCGCGGTCCAGGTCCGCAACCCGGGCTTCACCCGAGCGGACTACGAGGGCGTGCTGCGCGAGGCCCTGGGGGCCACGAACGTGCTGTGGCTCGGCAAGGGGATCGCGGGCGACGACACCCACGGGCACGTGGACGACCTCGCGCGGTTCGTCGGCCCGCGGACCATCGTCCTCTGCCGCGAGCCGAACGGAAGCGACGCGAACCACGCGGTGCTCGAGGAGAACCGCGAGCGGCTCCAGGGGATGCGCCTCGAGGACGGCGCGAAGCCGGAGGTCGTCTTCCTGCCCATGCCGGCCCCTCTCGTCTTCAAGGGCCGGCGCCTGCCCGCGAGCTACGCGAACTTCTACGTGGGCACGGCCGCCGTGCTCGTCCCGACCTTCAACGACCCGAACGACCGCGTGGCCCTGGGGACCCTGGCCGGCCTGTTCCCCGACCGGCCGGTGGTCGGCATCCACGCGGTGGAGCTGGTGTGGGGGCTGGGCACCCTCCACTGCCTGACCCAGCAGCAGCCGCGGCCCTGAGGCGATGTCCGGCAACCTCCTGGAGGGGGCGGTCCGGTTGCAGGAGCAGCTCGGCCGCGTCATCCTCGGCAAGCCGGCGGCGATCGCGGACGTCGCGGTGTGCCTGCTGGGGGGCGGGCACGTGCTCATGGAGGACGTCCCCGGGGTGGGCAAGACCACCCTCGCCAAGGCCCTCGCGCAGTCCCTGGCCGCGGAGTTCAAGCGCGTCCAGTTCACTCCCGACCTCCTGCCCACCGACATCCTCGGCTCCTCGGTCTACAACCCGAAGGACGGCAGCTTCGCGTTCAAGCCCGGGCCCATCTTCACCAACGTCCTCCTGGCCGACGAGATCAACCGGGCCTCGCCCCGCACCCAGTCCGCCCTGCTGGAGGCGATGAGCGAGCGGCAGGTCTCGATCGAGGGGACGACCCATCGCCTGCCCGATCCGTTCGTGGTGATCGCCACCCAGAACCCGATCGAGTTCCACGGGACCTATCCCCTGCCCGAAGCCCAGCTCGACCGTTTCGCCCTGCGGGTGAGCCTCGGGTACCCGGGAAGGGAGCACGAGGTAGACGTGCTCTACAGCCAGTTCCATCACCACCCGCTGGAGGACGTCGTTTCCGTGCTGGACGGGCCGGGCCTCCTGGCCTTGCAGGGGGCGGTCCGCTCCGTGAGGATGGAGCGCCCGATCGGCCGTTACGTGGTGGACCTGGCGGACGCCACCCGGCGGCATCCTTCGCTCAAGATGGGCTGCTCGCCCCGCGGCGCCCTGACTCTCTTCCGCATGACCCAGGCCCGCGCCTTCCTGAGCGGCCGCGACCATGCGATTCCCGAGGACGTGAAGTCGGTGGCGGTGGCGGTGCTGGCCCACCGGCTGGCCCTCGACACCAAGGCCAAGTACTCGGGGGTGCAGAAGGAGGACCTCGTGCGGGAGATCCTGGACGCGGTGCCGGTGGTGGTCTAGAGGGTGGCGGTCCGGGAGAGCCTGGTGCGCCGGGCCGTTTTCCGCACGCCCCTCCTGGACGCCCTCGTCTACTTCCACCGCGAGCGCCTGACGGCGCGCGGCCGCTATCTGCTCTGGACCACGGTCGCGTTCGCCCTGCTCGGGCTGGACGCGCTGCGCTCCCAGGCGTTCCTGCTGTTCGCGGCGGCCGCGGGGGTGCTGATGGTGGCCCTGCTCTTCACCGCCTGGCCGCGCCCCCGGGCACGCTTCGATTGCGCGCTGCCCGCGCGGGCCACCGCGGGCCGACCCGTGAGGGTCCGGGCCACGGTCGAGAGTACCTCACGGCAGATCCTCCCGCATCTGCGGCTGTCGTTCCCCAGGCCGCGGCGCGGCGCGCACGCCGTGATCGTCAGCCCCCAGGAGTCCTTCCTGGGCGCAGGTCGCGGCGCGGCGACGGAGGCCTGGGTCGAGCTCCTCGCCCCGCGGCGCGGCCGCTACCAGATACCG
>Ga0070706_100007479_pt1 | contig 10241 bp, 9 predicted proteins | sample KBSK5501metaG_FD_65476 | JGI IMG/M metagenome (GOLD analysis project Ga0070706, IMG submission 65476) | Corn, switchgrass and miscanthus rhizosphere microbial communities from Kellogg Biological Station, Michigan, USA - KBS K5-50-1 metaG | ecosystem: Host-associated > Plants > Roots >...
CGCGCTGGCCGAGACGTACGGCACGACTTCCGACCAGGTGGCCGCCGACATCGCGCCCGTGCTCGAGGAGCTGTCGCGTCGCGACGTCATCGAGGCGAAGGAGTGAGGCCGCCCGCCCACTCGACCAACGCGGCCGCGTCATGCCGGCGGCAGCTCTGGCGTTGACGGGGGAGGGCGGGTCTGATCCACCCGGACGAGATCGACGCCACGTTCGCGCCGATCGCCGGAGCGTGGGTGACCGCGGTCGAGCTCGACGGCGAGAGCGTGCTCTACGACGAGACGACCGGAGGCCTTCATCTCCTCGATGCGCTCGCGACCGTCGTCTGGGACCGATTGGACGGTACCGCCACGCTGGACGAGCTCGCGGTCGACCTCGGCCAGACGTTCGCGGCCGACCCCGGCCGTGTAAGCGTCGACCTGGTGACGTTCGTCCGTCAGCTGGGCCGTCGACATCTTCTCGAGGCGGTCGCGCCGCCACTCGACGAAGATGACGACGGCTGAGGCGGGGGGCGACCGGCGGCGCGCCCGGATCGTCGCGTTCTACCTGCCGCAGTTCCACCCCATCCCCGAGAACGATCGGTGGTGGGGAACGGGCTTCACCGAGTGGACGAACGTGAGCCGCGCCCAACCGTTGTTCCGAGGCCACCGCCAGCCGCGGATGCCCGCCGACCTCGGCTTCTACGACCTGCGCCTGCCCGAGACGCGGTCCGCCCAGGCGGAGCTGGCCGCCGGCCACGGCCTGGCGGGCTTCTGCTACTGGCACTACTGGTTCGGCGGCAAGCGCCTGCTCGAGCGGCCGTTCGAGGAGGTGATGAAGTCGGGCGAGCCCGACTTCCCCTTCTGCCTGGCCTGGGCCAACGAGCCGTGGACGCGCACGTGGCTCGGGCGCGGCGAGGTGCTGCAGGAGCAGCCGTACTCGTCGGACGACGATCTCGAGCACGCGCGCTGGCTGGTCAGCGCGCTGGCCGACGACCGAGCGCTCAGGCTGCACGGTCGCCCCCTCTTCCTCGTCTACCGGCCGAACGACCTGCCCGAGCCCGGCCGCACCACGGACACGTTCCGCCGCGAGTGTGTGCGCGCGGGTTTGCCCGAGCCCTACCTCATCGGGATCAACTCGTGGAATCGCACCGCCGACTGCCGCACGCTCGGCTTCGACGCGACGCTCGACTTCGAACCTCAGCTGGGCGACCTTCCCGGTGCCCTCGCCGACGGCGCCGGCCGCGCCCGGCTGCAGCGCAACGCTCGCCTCGGCGTGATGAGCGCGCGCCTGAAGGTGTATTCGTACGCCGACGCCCGCCGGCTCATGAACCGGCGTCGAGCGCGCTTCGACTTTCCCTACCTGTCGACGATCCTGGCCGGTTGGGACAGCGCTCCCCGCCGCGGCCGCAAGGGCGTCATCCTCGTCGACAACACGCCCGAGCTGTTCGAGGCCGGTCTGCGTGAGCTGGTCGACGCTGCGGAGTCGAAGCCCTTCGACGAGCGGCTCGTCTTCGTCAACGCGTGGAACGAATGGGCCGAAGGCAACTACCTCGAGCCCGACACCGTGGACGGCCTGGCCCGCCTGGAGGCGGTGCGGCGAGTGGTGACCCCGTGAAGGGCCTGGCGGTCCGGCGGTACACCGACGACGACGAGCCCGCGGTGCTCGACCTCCTCCAGACGTCGCTCGGCTGGCTCGCAGACGAGCACCACACCGCCTTCTTCCGGTGGAAGCATCGCGACAACCCGTTCGGACCCTCGCCTGCGTGGGTCGCGCTCGACGGTGAGCGCACCGTCGGGCTCCGCGTGCTCTTACGGTGGGAGTTCGATCGCGACAACGGCCCGGACGACGGCATCGCGCAAGCCGCACGTGCTGTCGACACCGCCACTGACCCCGCGTATCAGGGACGGGGCATCTTCTCTGACCTGACGTTGCACGCGATCGACGAGCTCACCCGCGAAGGACTGCATTTCATCTTCAACACGCCGAACGACCAGAGCTTGCCGGGTTATCTGAAGATGGGGTGGCAGATAGTGGGCAAGCTGCCCGTGTCGGCCCGCCCCCGCGCCCCGGCCACGGTGGCGCGCATGGCCCGGGCGCGCACGGCGGCCGATCTCTGGTCGACGCCGACGGATGCGGGCCTGGATGCGGTCGAGGTGCTCGCCGACACGGCCGGGCTCGGCGCGCTGCTCGCCTCACAGCCCCGCACCGCCGGGCTGCGGACGCGGCGCACCCCCGCGGTCATCCGTTGGCGCTACGCCGGGTTCCCGCCGCTCGGCTATCGGGTCCTGCTCCGGGGCAGCCGTCTCGAGGAGGGCTTCGTCGTCTTCCGGCTCCGGCGCCGCGGGCAGGCGCTCGAGGCGGTGGTGGGCGACGTGCTGGTGCCCGACGGCGATCGGCGCGCCGCCGCCACCCTCCTACGGTCGGTGCCGCGTGTGGCCGGTGCCGACTACGCCATTCGACTCGGCGGCAGAGCCGCGGCCGCCGGCTATGTCCCGCTTCCTCGCCAGGGGCCTGTCCTCACCTGGCGCGCGATCACCGAGAAGACGCCGCCGCCGCTCGAGTCGTGGCGGCTCACGCTGGGCGACGTCGAGCTCTTCTAGTCTCGCTCGGGGCGGAAGACCGCCCGTTCTTGTCGTCGCCAGCCGTGATCAGGACCGCCCTCGACGCCAAGAAGTCGCAGGCGCGGCGCACGGCACTACGGCGCGGCGTAGCCGAGTGCCTGGGCGCTCCGGCAGTACCGGCGCACGAGCGCGAGCGCCTCGTCATCGCCCCGCCGGTGAGGCCGGCCGGCATCGATGCGCGCCACGTCGGGTCGCAGCTCGACGCCGAGGAAGCGGCCGATCTCGGCGACCAGTGCCGTTGGCGCCGTGAACCAGCGTTCGAAGCGCACCGCGAGAACGTTCGGCTTCGTCAGATGCGGGACGAGGCGTTCGTTGATGTAGTCGTACAGCAGGACCCGCCGCTCCGCAGGCGACGGAGTAGCCGCGATGAGCGTCTCGTTCATCGCTCGGTTGAACGGCGTCTCGTAGTCGAGCCCCTGGGCCAGGCGCCCCCCTTCGCGGGCGAACGACTGGACGGTCGCCGCCGGCTCGCGGAGGCACACGAGGAAGCGCGTCGCGGGCAGCAGGTCGAGGTAGCGCCAGAACGCGGGCCATTTCACGCCCAGCAGGTGGTCGGGCCCGGCATCGACCCGGTGGGGGATCTCACCGTCGCGGCACCAACGCACCGTCCCGTCGTGCTCGAGCGCGGACAGGTCGAGCCGGCCGCGCCGCAGCCAGCCCGTCGCCACCTCGGCCCGCAGCGACGCGAAGAGCTCGGCGGGAGGCAGCCGCATCCCGTCCCACGGCTCCATCACCGTCACGACCCGCGGCGGCTGGAAGAGCATGGCCGTGAGCAGCGCGGTACCCGTGCGCGGGCAGCCGCAGATCACGAAGTCGCGCGTTCCCGGCGCCTCGACGGGGCGCGGAAGGCGGTCCGGGTCGAGGGTGAGGCTGTCGAGAAGCCGTCGCCAGCGACGGTGCCGTGGTGACAGACGCCTCGCTGCCGCGCGAGCCGTATCGGGGAGACCGGACACTCAGGTGCCGCCTCGCAACCGGTGCATCGCAGGGTGGAGGCCGCTGACGATGGTGGTCAAGCGGTCAAGCGTTGTCGCCGAGTCGATGCGGAGCCGTGACACGCGCAGCACGTCGGTCGGGACCGCGGGCGAGAGACGGTGGTCGAACAAGAAGGCGACCTCGTACCCGCAGGCCTCCACGGCCTGCCGCGTTCGCGCGTCGCAGTCGCCGTTCGGATATGCGAACGCGGTGGGCGCGTGCCCGAGCGCGTCGGTGAGGACGGCGTGCGCGTCAGCCACCTCCGACCGGATCTTGTCGTCGTGGCACCGGGGCAGGCACGGGTGGGTGTGGGAGTGGCTGCCGACCGCGATCCCGGCCGATTCGAGCGCGCGCAGCTCCTGCCGTCGCAGGTTGGGGACTCGGGGCGCGGGCGAGGAGGCGACGCGGCGGAGGTCGGCGATGGTGGCGAGGCGGTCGTCGTCCGGCACGGCTTTGAGCCGGCGCACGAGGGCGGGCCCCTCACTGCCCGCCAGCGCCTCCACCTCGGTCCACCAGTACGGCTCGTCGGTGTCGAGCAGACCGGTGACCACGAAGGCGGCGGCGGGCAGACCGCGCTCCCGCAGCAGCGGCAGCGCCTCGTCGTACACGCTTCGGGCCCCGTCGTCGAACGTGATGAGCACCGCCCGCTCGGGGAGCGCGCACCGCCCGTGCACGGCATCGATCACCGCGTCGAGCGACTGCGGGGACGCGGCCCCGGCCAGGTGGTCGAGTTGAGAAACGAACCGAGCCGGGTCGTCGATGCCGTGATAGGCGAGGACGACCAGCCGTTGCCCGGCGCGGCGGTGGAAGGCCCACTGGGCCGGGCTCCGAGCCAGGAGCCGGTCGAGGGTGGCACGCGTCGTCGGGTTCATCGAGCCGACCGACTGTAAGACAACATGTAGGCGTGAGGACGCTGGTGGTGTCCGAGACGTTCCCCTGGCCGGTCCGCAGTGGCAACACGATGCGGATCGCGAACGTGGTGGGCGCGCTCGCGGAGCTCGGCCCTGTCGACCTGTTCGCGCTCGTCGACCCGGCGCGCACCGAAGCCTGCACCGTGCCTGCTGATGCGCCGGTGGACAAGGTGGAGGTGGCGTGGCGGCCGCGCTCCCGCTACGGCGGGCTGCGTCGGGCCGCCTGGCTGGTTTCGGCGTCGTTTCCGGCCGAGCTCTTCGGATGGGACCACGATGGCGTGCGCCGCCGGCTCCGTCGCTGGGCGGCGCCGCGCTACGAGCTGGTGTGGTTCGAGCGGGCGGGTGCCCACGTCGCACTGCGTGATGAGATCGCCGCGCCCGCCATCGTCGACCTCGACGACCTGGAGGACGCGAAGATCCTCGATCGACTGTCGTCCAACGGGTACCTGAGCGCGGGGTCGCAGGTGCATCACCCTGTCGAGCTGGCTCGCACGGCGCTCGCCCGGGTGAATGCGAGGCGTTGGCGCGACCTGCAGCGGGCCGTCGCCCGGTCGGTCGACAAGGTGGTCGTCTGCAGCCAGGTCGACGCCGACCGACTTGGCGTTGGCAACGCGGTGGTCGTGCCCAACGGCTACGACGCGCCCGACATGCCGCTCGGGCGATCCTCCGCGGGGCAGCCACCGTCGCTCCTCTTCGCCGGGTTGCTGACCTACCCGCCCAACGTCGACGCGGCGCGCTACCTCGTCGCCGAGGTCGCCCCCCGGCTGCGCAGGCGTGTGCCCGACGCTGCCATCCACCTGGTGGGCAAGGCCGACGGTCGCGTCCGCGAGCTGCACGATCCCCCCCACGTGCTCGCGACGGGGTGGGCCGACGACATGGCGACCGAGCTGGGTCGCGCCGATGTCGTCGTGGTGCCGGTGCGCTACAGCAGCGGCACGCGCATCAAGATCCTCGAGGCCTTCGCCCACCGCATCCCCGTGGTCGCCACGCGGGCGGGGGTGGCCGGGCTCGACGCGGTCGACGGCGAGCACCTGCTCGTCGCCGACGAGCCGGGCGCGTTCGCCGACGCCTGCCACGCAGCCCTCACCGACGACGCGCTGCGCGAACGGCTCGTGGAGGCCGCCCACGCGCGCTTCCTCGAGCGCTACCAGTGGAAGACCGTGCGTCGGTCGGTCACGGCACTGGCCGCGAGCACCGCGCAGGCGAGTTGAAGCCCACGTCCGGCGCACGCCGCTTCACCCGCGGACCCGGTCGTACAGCTCGAGCATGGCGCGGGTGCTGCGCTCGAGCGTGAAGCGGGTCTCGAAGATCTGCCGGCTCGCGGTGCCGAACGCGAGCCGGCGGGCGGGGTCGTCGAGGAGCGCGGCGATGGCGTCGGCCAGCGGGCCCGGCGCGCGGGGTGGCGCGAGCAGGGCGTTGCGACCGTCCTCGACGACCTCGCGCATGGCGTCGATGTCGGTCGTCACGATCGGCAGGCCCAGGGCCATCGCCTCGATCGCGGCGCCGCCGGTGCCCTCGTAGAGCGAGGGGAACGCGAACACGTCGGCGGCGGCCAGCAGGTCGGGCACGTCGTCACGGTGGCCCAGGAACCGGATGCGATCGGGCACCGGCGACCGCGCGTGCTGTCGGGCCAGCTCGGCTGAGGCGTTGCCCTCCCGCCCCGCGAGCAGGAGGACGGCGCGGGGCCGCCGGTTCGCGACGAGCGCGAACGCGTCGAGAAGGTCGCGCTGCGCCTTCTGGTACTCCTGGCGCCCGACGTTGACAACGACCTCGTCGTCGCGGTGCAAGCCGAGCGCGGCGCGCACCCGGGCCCGGCGCTCGGGTGTGGCGAAGCCCAGGCGCTGCTGATCGCGACCGCGCTCGACCACGGTGACCTGGTCGTCGCGGATGTGCAGCGCTTCCACCGCGGCGGCCTTCACCGCCGCGGTGACGGCGTGGAAGTGCGCGGTGAGGTGGCGGGCGGTCCAGCCGTCGATCGCTCGGACCAGCTGCAGACGCCACGCGCGCACGTTGGGGTCGGCCCGCCGGGCCGCACCATAGGAGGTGTTCACCAGGCTGGTCAGCACCGGCACCGACGTGCGTCGGGCGGCCCAGCGCCCGAGAGCGTCCGACTCGAAGATCGCGGTGTGCACCAGATGGGGCGCAGTCGCGCGGACCAGCCGGCGCAACGCCGTGGCGCGCGTCGTCCAAGCGGGTCCGGGCAGGAGACGGATGTCGAACCCCTGGGCCTCCACCGCCTCGTGCACCCCCTCGGTGCGGTGGAAGACACAGGCGATCACCGGCTCGACGCCCCCCTCTCGCAGCCGCGGCAGCATCTCGGCGAGCGAGCGCTCGCTCCCGCCGGTCCCGAGCCCGTTGATCACGTAGAGGACCCTCACGCCGGGTACCGTGCGCGTCGCCGATGCAGCGGGTGCTCTTCTACCGTGATTTCCGCCGGTTCACCGGAGGGCACCTGAAGGTGTGGCACTACTTCAATCACGTGCGGAGCTCGCCCGCGCACACGGCCCACGTGGCGTTCACCCGCGAGTCGGTCTGGGACGAGAGCAACCCGTGGGGAGACGCTCGCGATGCCGTCGTCGAGCAATCCGCGCGCTTCGACCCCGACGTCCTCTTCCTCGCCGGGCTCGACTGGCACCGCGTCCGGCCGTCGGCCCGTCGCCGACCCCCCACGCCGGTGATCAACCTCGTGCAGCATGTGCGCCACGCCGAGCCCGATGATCCTCGGTACCGCTTCCTGCACCACCGGGCGGTGCGGATCTGCGTGAGCGGCGAGGTGGCGAGCGCCATCGAGGCGACCGGTCGCGTGAACGGGCCCGTCTTCACCATCCCCAACGGCCTCGACCTCGACGAGCTGCCGGCACCGTCGTCTCTCGCCGCGCGCGACATCGACCTGCTGGTGGTCGCGACCAAGCGTCCCGAGCAGGGCGCCGAGATGCTCCCCCGGCTCGAGCGGACCGGGCGGCGGGTGCGACTGCTCGGCGATCCCGTGCCGCGCCGAGAGCTGCTGATGTGGATGAACCGCGCCCGCGTGACCCTGTTCCTGCCCCGCCACACCGAGGGTTTCTACCTCCCCGCCCTCGAGGGGATGGCGTTGGGGACGGTGGTCGTCTGCCCGGACTGCGTGGGCAACCGGTCGTACTGCCTGCCGGGCATCAACGCGCTGCGCCCCGCGTACACCGACGCCGACGTGCTCGACCAGGTCGAGGCCGCGGTCGCGCTGCCCCCGGACGAGGCCGAGCGACTGGTGGCGGCGGGGTCGGCCACCGCCGAGGAGCACCGTCTCGGCGTCGAGCGGGCCCGCTTTCTCGAGGTGCTGAACGACCTGCCCAGGCTGTGGGGTCACCCGTCACGCAGCAGCTGACGCCGCGGTGAGCGCGCCACGGCCCGCGGCGTCGAGGGACGCACCGCCGGTCGATGAGCGGCTCGCGGGGCGAGGGTCGTGCCCGACCGGGACACCCCCGTCACCAGCACGTTCCCGTCGTCCACGTCGGGGCCAGGGTACTGCGCGAGCCGGTGCGAGGGCCTGTCCGTTGTGGGAGGTTTATCAGCTTTGCGCCTGTGCGCGGCATCGGTGGAGCCGGTACGCTGCCGAGGGGGCGCGCACCCGTGGGAAGGGGGTGGGCGATCGATTGCGGGGCAGAGCCGGCGGTCGGTTCCACCGGCGCCGGCACACGGACGCTTGAGACTGATGACCGATATGCTCGACCACAAGGCGTCACCGCCTCCGGAGCCCCGGGCGGGAGCTCCCGCCCCGACACCCGGCCACCTTCGCCGACGTCATCGGCAACCGGCTCACGAGCGCACCGCAGGCGTCGCGCGCCTGCCTCGGTGCGAGTGACAGCCGACCGGGACGAGTCACGGCGCGAGAGACGCACCCCACACCCGTGCGCATCCTGCTGATCGCGGCCACCGGTGTGCGCACCAGCGACGTCGCCTTCCTGCTGGCACGCGCCCTCGAGCGCCAGCACGCCGAGGTCCGGCTTCTGCCGACCGACGCCTCGCTCCCGCTCCTCGTCGACGTGGGCTGGACGCGTGGCGGCTACGGCGACGGCGTCTACCGCGCCGGCTTTCAACGTCATGTGCTGCAGGCGGCGCGCGACTGGCGGGCCGACGCCGTCCTGCTCTACGGCAGCAACTGGTCGGTCGACCCGACGACGGTCCGTTCGCTGCGCGACCGGCTCGGCTGCCAGGTAGCTCTCTGGGAGGTCAACCAGCGGCTCTGGCAGGGGCACCAGGCCACGAGCATCCCTTTCTACGACCACGTCTTCGCCCTCGATTCCCACCTCGTGCCGGTCTTCCAGGCGTCGGGTGTCCGCTGCGTCGAGCACCTGTGCGCATGTGCCGACCCCGACGAGCACCGGCCGGTCGAGCTCGCGCCCGACGAGCGTGTGTCGTACTCGGCCGACGTCTCATTCGTGGGCACGCAGCACCCCGACCGGGTGGAGATGCTCGACGAGCTCACCGAGTGGGACCTGCGCGTGTACGGCCTGGGTTGGGACGGCGTCGAAGAGCCCCTGAAGCGCTGCGTGCGCGCGGAGCCCGTCTACGGGCTGAAGAAGACGAAGGTGTACTCGGCCAGCCGGGTCTCCATCAACGTGCACGGGCCTCACATGATCGCCGGGGAGAACTTCCGGGTCTTCGAGGTGGCGGCGTGCGGGGGCGCGTCCTTCTCCACCTTCAAGCCCGACCTCGTCCACTGCTTCGAGCCGGACGTCGAGGTCGTGGTCTTCGACGACGCGGACGACCTGCGCAAGAAGCTGCGCCATTACCTGTCGAGCCCCGATGAGCTCGATGCGATACGCGACGCGGGACGGCGTCGCGTGCTTGCCGAGCACACCTATGACCACCGCGCCGCGGTGATCGCGCGCCACCTGCGGGGAGACTGTTGACCCGGGGGGTGGTCGTGCTGGGCATGCACCGCAGCGGTACGTCCGCTGCGACGCGTCTCGGCAGCCTGCTCGGGCTCTCCCTGGGTCACGGGCCGATGGTGCCTTCCACCGACGGCAACCCCCGTGGTCACTGGGAGAGCCTGCGCCTGCGCGACGTCAACGACGCCGTGCTCGCGGCGTTCGGAGGCAACTGGGCGGGGCCCCCGCCGCTCGCACCCGGCTGGGAGCGCGATCCCAGCCTCGACCCGCTGAGCGTCGAGGCGCGGGCCGCCTTCGCCGACGTCTACTTCGGCCGCGACCAGTGGCTCTGGAAGGACCCGCGGACGTGCATCACCCTGCCGTTCTGGGAGCAGGCCCTCGATGTCGAGCCGGTCGTCCTCCTCGTCCACCGCAACCCGTTGGAGGTGGCGGACTCGCTCGCCCGTCGCGACGAGTTCTCGAAGGTGGTCTCGCTCGCGTTGTGGGAGCGGTACGTGCGCGACAGCCTGCTCAACTGTGACGGCCATCCGGTCCACGTGAGCTCGGCCGACGACGTGCTCGGCGACCCGGCGGCGTGGGCGGCTCAGGTGCGAGAGTTGCTCGTCTCTCACGGCATGGACCTTCCCTCCGGCCCAGGCGACGGCGAGACCTTCGTGCGTGCCGTCGACTCCGGCCTGCGGCACTCGCGGGCCTCGTACGCGGATCTCGCGCGCGACCCCGACGCCTCCGATGCGCAGCGCGCGCTCGTCGACGTGCTCGAGAAGGTCTCGGGCCACAGCGACCGTTTCGCCGCTCCGGAGCTTCCGCCCGCGACGCCGGGAACCGACCGTCTCCTCACCGAGCACGCCCGCTCCTACGAGGAGCGTGAGGCGCTGCGTGCGAAGTTGGC
>Ga0070706_100007483_pt1 | contig 10238 bp, 8 predicted proteins | sample KBSK5501metaG_FD_65476 | JGI IMG/M metagenome (GOLD analysis project Ga0070706, IMG submission 65476) | Corn, switchgrass and miscanthus rhizosphere microbial communities from Kellogg Biological Station, Michigan, USA - KBS K5-50-1 metaG | ecosystem: Host-associated > Plants > Roots >...
CGACATAAGAGCCGTACTTGGTAACGCTCCTAAGCCTTGAAAATAAAACAAGTTGTTGGTTATATTACCCTTACCGAAAAGGATTGCCCGCTTGGCTCAGTAAACGGGCGCAAGCCCCTAACTTCCGCGTTTTCAATAACTTACAAAGACGAATTTCAACGTTGGCCACAACGTTGACACTAGGTCGGAATTTGTCATTCTGCCGTGAGATTCCTACTCTTTCCGCGTCCCTGCTGTCTCAGAGCGTCTTCCACTCAGTTACTGCTGTGTTCTATTTATTCCTGCCACAATCCTGCCACAGTTTTTTGGTCTTCGATTAGTTGGCAGGAGAGCGACTTGGACGCAACGGAGGCTGGATAGCTTTCACTAGCGCACAGCTCACTCGGAACACTCTCACAAATTATTTTGAGGCCAACCACGCAACTGCTCCGTTTCTTGCACTTGCCCCGCAATGGAGCGCCCGCAGCCTTTTCAGGTCGCCTACCGAATCGCCGAAGTGGTTTTGTCAACGACACATAACCCAAAAACAATTGGACTAGTGTCCAAGTCTCAGGTTTTCGGCTTGTACGTTCAGAGCGGTTTTGTTAGCTTTGTTGCGCTCGAGGTTACATCATCAGGAAGGATTTAAACTCCTCATGGTTGAGACTATATCTGAAAACCTGACTACCATTCTCCTCGCAGGTCTAGCCTTACTCGCTGGCATTGCTTTGACGGTGAGAATCGTTCGAAAGTCCAAAAAGAGCTCAAACACCGTGACTCAGTCCGGTAACAAGGCCGGAGGTGATTTGGCAGGGAGGGATATTAACAAACGCTAATCCCCTCATGAGCGAGAGCGAAGTAACTCAGAAAAATAACGTCGCCGGTCATGACATCGCGGGCAGGGATGTCAGCAAGATCTATAGCCCCACTTACAACTTTAATGATTCCCAAGCCAGGCTTAAGTACATGGCGGAACTTCTTAGGAAATTTAAGGAGGACTGCGATGGCAATTCCCAACTCAAACAATTCATTGACGAACTGGACTATTACAATTCCCCGATCGAAGGTGACATTGTCGGGTTGGAACAAAAGTTGAAAGATGGCAGTAGAGATGCTTTCATCGAGTTTGCATTGCGAACCAAAGAAAGATTTTTCAAGAAGCTTCTCAAATATCAATTCTCCGAGTCAGCGCAAAGAATTAACATCTATCTGTTAGCGAGCTTGGAAAGCCGGTTCCACAACTATATCGCGCCAAAGATCAAGGCCCACTATCCCGCGGAAGAAATAACTTCATCAATCGAAGACGTCTTGGTTAAGCCTTTGTTATCAGAGTTGGATGAAAACCTCCTTCACATTAACGAGACTGATATTAATGGCATGTTGTACTTTCTTACAGGCAATTGCCACATTAAATGGACAGCGTAGATGCTCACCTACCATCCAGCGTTTGACTTCTATCATTGCGCGTATAGAACACTATTGCTTCTTACAAAGGCGATGCGCGACGCGATAGAAGTTGATCGGATGAGAATTTGGGATTTCTATTTTGTTTTTCCTAGAGCTGTTAAAGATGTCGTGATGCCGCGTGATCTTTGGTCATTTAAGGGCGTACCTGATGATGGGAATCCATATGAAGAACTTGTAGACCCGCAGAGAATCTTTAATCGAATGCAACCGTTCCAGGTCGCGGCATTCCGATACCTTGCTGCGTACGGGCTAATTGATTCGGGTAGGCTGTCTAAAAACGAAATAAAGAGAGGCGACAAAAATATCCCTAATACCTTGCTGGTTCATATGAAGGAGCTAAACCAGCAACAGCAACATATCCTCAAGCTCATCTTAGGCCCTTTCAGCAATTTCCCCCTCTATGGTCCGGGTGGCCTGAAAGCCAGAAGCAAGCTCTTAGACTTTAAGTATGACCCTCATTGAGCCATATCTTTTCTTGAACCGTCTCGTTGTCGTGTCTCAAAACGGAAGTGTCGCTTACGATGAGAAGTTTCATCACGGTGTAAACATCATTCGCGGCGACAACAGCTCGGGAAAATCTACCATTGCGAACTTTATCTTCCATTCCCTGGGCGGCGACTTTGACAACTGGACGAGCGAAGCACGGACTTGCAGAGAAGTTTTCGCGGAAGTAGAGATCAATGAAGCGATACTCACCTTGAAACGAACTGTCTCCCAAACTCCTCGACAGTCGATGAGCATATTTTGGGGAGAGTATGAATCTGCTATCAAGTCTGGTTTCCAAGGTTGGAAAACATTTCCATACGCGCAAACCGCCAACACCGATAGCTTCTCAACAGTACTTTTCCGCGCACTGGAGTTTCCAGATGTTCGTACCGAAGAGAGCAAGATAACTATGAATCAGATCCTCAGGCTGATCTACGTGGACCAAGAATCTCCTATTCAAAGTCTACTACGCAGCGAACTGTTTGATCCTCCGATTACGCGGCAAGTCGTTTCCGAATTGTTGCTTGGGGTTTTTGATGACTCACTCTACGCTGATCGACTCTCTCTGAGGAGTGCCACTCAAGAGTATGAGCAAAAGAAAGAGCAATACGATGGCATAAACAGAGTATTCAATGCGGCGGATAATGAGACGGATATCTCCAAGCTGGAAAAGCAAATAGAGAAGACAAGAAGGAAAGTTGCGCAAGAACAACAAGAGATCGAGCGTATAAGAGCTAAATCCATATTGACCCGGCGAAAGACGATAGCGCCGCGAATAGAGCGACTCCAAGAAGAGCTAAGCTCACTTAAGTCTCAAGTTAGTCAATCGACGATGCAAGTTAAGGAATATGAAGTTGAGATCGTTGATTCTGTGCAGTTTATTGATGTTTTGGAAAAGAGGCTCGTTTCTCTGAAGGAATCTGTTGCTACGAGAAATGCCTTAGGAGAACTTCCCCTGGAGTACTGTCCCCATTGTTTGCGTCCATTACAAGAATCAGTCAATGACACAAACTGCGTTCTATGTAAACAGCCGCTCTCGCGCGACATCGAAAAAACAAGAGGTAAGCGCCTTCAGCAGGAAATCGCACAGCAAGTTCGCGAGTCGAAAAAGCTCCTAGCAGAGAAACGGGAAACGCTGAGTAAGCTCTTGGCCGAACGAGCACCCCTGATCGACCGATTGGGCGCTCTGCAAAGAGAGATTGATCTGGAGGAGAAAGAGTATAGATCCAGCAGAGATGAAAAACTGGATGAACTCTTAATTAATAGGGGTCGGTTGGAATCGGAAATCGCATTTCTTGAGAGGCTGATCCGCTCGGCGGAACAGCTAGAAATACTTCGTCGCGAACTGCAAGAACTGAGATCAAAGATGGAGGAGCTTAATCAAAGAATCAGAATGAAAGAGGAAAGGCAGCGAAGTAATCTCAGAACGGCGCTGGAAAGAATCGAATCAATCACTAAAGAGATCTTAAGTAGAGATTTGGAAAGACAAACTGAATTTAAGACCGCGAACCGAGTTGAGATTGACTTTCAAAAAGATACGTTTTCTCTCGATGGCCAAAATAACTTTTCCGCTAGCTCCAACACCTATCTAAAAAACGCCGTTAGATTTGCAATATTCTTCGCTTCTTTGGAGTTGCCCTATTTCCGGTACCCACGATTCATCATTTGCGACAATATGGAAGATAAGGGAATGGAACAAATTCGATCACAGAATTTTCAAAGGCTGATTATTGAACTCTCGAAAAAATACGAGGCGGAACATCAGATTATCTTCACCACTTCGATGATCGATCCAACATTAGAAAATACTCCGTATTGTGTTGGAGAACACTATACCGTGACCAACAAGAGTCTTAGGTCACAACCAAAACTAACATCGTAGGTTGTAAGCATTTGACTGTTCTGTAAGCCGTTGAAATTATTGGTCGCCAGAAGATGGAATCGAACCGCCGACGTCGGCCTTTTCAGGGCCGCCTACTGATTCGCCGAAGTGGTTTGAAATCAACGGATGTCACTGAGGGTAATTTAGGATGGCGTAGGATTGTTTGGGCCGTTTTAGGGTCTTCGATGTGCGCGTATTGTGCGCGCACCCATCGCCGACGCGACTTGGGCACTCTGAAAGCATTCACTACTTGACATTCGTTAAGGGTAATCGATGAACTCTACTCGGAAGCATAACATCAAAACTCAGATCGACTTCGTCGTCATATGGATGAGCGTTTGGATTATTGCGAGTTCCCCAAGACTGTAGTAGAGCGCAGAGAGACTCAAGTTTCCTATCGTCTCCGTCAGTGCGACGGACAAGCTCATCCGCGACTTGCAACTTGCCCAAGAAAGCGCTGGCTCGGACAATACTCTCGATCGCAGGGCCTCTAATTTCCGGACGCTGTATCTTTGTTGCCGTTTGAATTGCTTGATCCAGGTAATCGACGTCCTTGAATATTACGCAATAATAGGCTTGGGTTTGACTGATAGCGGAAAGCGCCTTGTCCTTGTCGTCGTGTTGTCCCACTGCATCCTGCGTTGCCATTGCAAGCGTTTGCTCAAATGTTTCTTGAGCGCGTTTAGCGTCGCCTGCGTCGATATTTATGACTGCCACGCACATCATGGCATGCGCCATATGATGGAGCCATTGGATTTCATTCATCGCTGATTCAGCTTTTTCTAAGTACGTGAACTTCTGTTTGTCTGCTCCCAAATCTTCTGCGGCCCTGGCCATGGAAAACAGTATGCAAGATTTTAAAGATGCGTACTCGAAACCATTAATCTGTTCGATCGCCTTTTCAGCACGATTAAGCTCTATAAGGTCCTTTTTGACCACTCCTATTCTCGCGATTCCCCCGATGATAATAAGTTTGATTTCATCGCTCGTGTCCGACGAAGAGAACAATTCCTTGAGGACATCTAATTCGTCCGAACTGCTACTTCTCCTCGAAATGTTAGACGCAAGATCGTAAATTGTTCGCTCCTTGGTTTCTGGATCTTTGATTCCACCCGCAATCGAGAATGCTCGCCGAAGGAAAGAAAAGTTGTGATCGATGTATGCATATTTCGTTGCGATGCCGGCAATAGCCTCCAAGCTCTGATCTTTCGTAGCGAGAGCTGCATTGTTGGGATCGTCTGTTTTGATATTATTCGCAGCAGATAGTGCTCGGTCCAAAAACATATCGTCGCCGGACTTGCTGATTTCGGCAATGTTAGCCTCGGCTACTGCAACCTTAGTTAGGGCAAGGCCTTTGGGATAGTTGTCCTTTACTTCTTCAAGGTCCCGAAGGGCCTGACTCAAAAGCTCGCGCGCCCGCTTTGTATCACCAATACGTGCCGTTGCCACAGCAACGTCGCCCAAAGCCGTCACCTTCCGCGATGGCTCATCTATAGCTTCCATCACTTGGCGTGCTTGTTGTAAGAAGATTGCCGCTTGATTCGCGTCCCCCACGATAACTGCTGCCTGTGAGATTTCGGTGAGTGCATGTACCTTGTCAACTCTTTCCCTTATCCTATTTGAGATCTGTTGCGAGATCTCAAATTTGTTAACATAAGCGAAAGCAGTTGCAACGCGCTCCAGATCCTGAGCCTCTGATTTCGACTCGCTCAATTTTAGAAGCTGATTGGTAACACGATAGATCCTGCCGTATGAGCTGTTCCACCAAATGAAGCCGCCGATAATTGAGGTAGGTATTATGAGGGAGATTAAGCACGCTAAGATGACTCGTCGTCTCCATCGTCGCTTACTTTTCGATAAAAGCTTTTCACCCAAAAGCCTTTGAGAACCCCACGACAGATAAGGCAACTGTCGTTCAATCGAGCGTAGTTCACGCCATGTTAATAAGTATCGAGATGCACGATCATTGCCCAACCACTCATTGATTCTGCGCTCAAGGAGATGATTTGCTCTCTCTACCTCTGAGAGACTCTTCCCGGCCACCTTTCGCAGCGCTGGGATCAGGCGTTCGTTTGCCAATTGATACCCGTCCACTTTCTCCCGCTCGACCCGCGTTATTAACCGTACGTCACTACGACTTAACCAGCCAACGGCTTCACTGATCGTTGTTTCTTGTAAGGTTTGGGACAGTTTGTCGGTGAGAAGATTTATAGGCAAAACGCCTGCTCGTGCGTTTCGCTCAAGATCGGTAAGAGCAAGCAATACCTTAACGGCCGCATCACGGCGACCTTGCGTTTCTCGTGCAGCCAGAGCCCGGTCGAGGAATCTTTCCATCAGTCCCTCAAGACCGCCGAGCTTCTGGTACGAGTGCTTGTCGAAAACGCGATCCTTCTGCTCCTTCTCGGAAGTTATCATCCACGCGATGATTTGGACGTCGGTAGGTGAGATCAACCCATCGTCACGACTGGCCATATCTTGCTCGGTCAAAGTCTTGATGAACCATTCGTCGAGTTCGAGATTTTCCTCTTCAGCAATAACCTGAAAAATGCTACTCGCTTCAGCTGGCGTAAACTTCTCGAGGCGGAAGTTTTGATGAGGACCGAGCGTGAATCCGATTATGTCTTGAAGTTCAATTATCCGGTCTGTGAAGTCGCTGCGTAAGCAAAAAAACATCTTAACCGCCACCATAGGTGGGGCACTATACAAACGGGCTAAGTCTTCCAAAAAGGAACTCCGTTGCGCCTTTCTTCTATGGTGAATAAAGAACTGCTCGAACTGATCAAGAAGGAGAACAATGGGTCGGTGCTCAGAGCTAGCGATCGCGCCCAAGAGGGTGCTGAGGTCAATGTTTTTCAGCGAGTCACGAGGGTCAATCGAGGAGTTTACTTGCGTAACTTGTTCGACGCTAAGTTGTTCGATGATAGCCTGCCGTATCGACTCATCGGGCTGTTGGTCGTTAAACTGAACATAGAAACAGCACTGTTGTTCTCGCAAGAGCTTCGGCCAGATCCCAGCACGTAGTACGGACGTCTTGCCGCAGCCTGACTCGCCACAAAGAAACCCTATCCGGAAATTAGAATCGATGATTGCCTGCGTACAATCTCGTACTATCGGTTCCCGTTGAAGTCGAACGAATAATTCGGCATCTCCGAGTTCGAATGGCAAGAGCCCTTTGATGGCGCTGTGACCTGCCAAATCACGCGGACGACCTTTCACGCTACTCGGGCTGCGAATCGCGATTACTACTGCGACAACAAAGGGCAATAACCCGAGCAAAGCGTAAACCATCCAGTACCAACTCGGTAAGGGGTATTGGAAAAAGTTTTTGATAATTTGCGGAAAGGCAAATGGCCCGAAACTTACTAGGAATAACGCATCTAGCAAGACTAACTTCTTGACCCAACTTCGTCCTCTCCATACTTCTGCGACCCATTCGGCGAATCGTACTCCATGCTCGACAAATTCCTTGAGAGGGGCGGGTGAAGGTAACGTCATGATGTACGCAAGGATTCCAGAGTAGGCGACATACGGTATTGTAGCAGTGTCCTCAGCATGAGCCTATAACCGTCGAGCAGGTCGAGCGTCGTTCTTACTGATATGGTTGCAGCCTTGGAGGCATATAAACTCTTCGTTGGTTTTCTGGTCGACGCCCGGCTTAGTAAGAAGGTTCGTTCTGGGCATGCTCCAACCGTTTCCATTTGAGTATACGGGGGGCCAGTAATACACGAATCCTACGTTGGAACCTAACGCACCTCCATTGATCGCGAAAAACCCTCCAACGACATCGTCGCCAATCAACAAGTAGCCATCGGAACGGTTCGCGTTCCAATCCGACAATGTGCGTTGCAGATCTGAGTGTCCAGATCCTAACAACCGCAACCACCCATCATCGATCAATACGCCGCCTGTTTCATAAGCGACCGGCCCTAAAGTCGAATGGGTCGTTACTTGCAAATCAAGCAACACCTTCTCACGGTTAGCTCGGTGCGAGAATTTTGCAAGGAACCTCTGTCTCACTGGCCCATTGCCTGAGCAACTCGATCGCTGGTTCCTCTACATTGGTTAGGTCTTGCACGCTTCGCATATTCGAGTTCGATGGTTAGGCTGCGCTTCTCAACCGCGCAACTGCGAATAAACGCTAGTCCGACTCCGCTCCAACGGGAGGCTCACCCACGCATCTACGAATAAAGCCCACTCACCGGCGAGTCCGCTCCAGGCGATTGTTGGATGCGTCGTTGCTTCAAGTTCCGCTCTTCTGTTTGACTGGTTTAATTGTGACTAGTCTGAAGGAGTCGAAGAACTTTCCAGCAAGAGACTCTCTAAATTTTTTAATCTCCTCACAAGCATCGTCGTCTGGTACGCCAAACGAGAGCATGTAAATTCGGTAGCCAGCAAGAAAATACTTAGCCTGCCAAATTGCTCCTTTTTCAGTGCGCCAATTTATGTATCTTCCTGGGCGACCAGCAATCGTCAAAGGCGACTCTTTCAGAAGTTGGCCCTTATCTTTTTCAATCGTATCTATCCGAATTCCGTCTAATGTGCCTTCTATCCTTTCTTGCTCGTCAACGCGCACTGGAAAGTCCACATAGGTAACTTCGTATTCAGCGTTCGGACTAAGTAGCTGAAATATATGCGAAGTGAATTGCTGCTCTTGAAAGCTCTGTACTTGAGTTGTTTCTTTTGGATGGCCCGGAAACAAAATGCTGAAACCGCCATCAACTGATCGCAATTGCTTCCATACTTCGGGCATATGCTCATCAACAATCGCGATTAATTCAGTGCCGGGTGGAGGTACCGACGGACGACGGCTGCCTTTTTTCTTGTTTTGAACAAAAGGAGGTGAGGCGTAGAGGAAAATAATCAATACGAAAATTCGCAAGCAACTCAAATTAACCTGACCTCCAATTAACCTCTCTTATCGCGAGCAAGCATCCAACGCTGAACTTGAGCGGCGAGCAAGCATCCAACGCTGAGCTTGAGCGGCTCGCCCACATAACCTTAACGAGCCCACTCATCGCGAGTTCGCTCCGAGCGCTTGTTGGGCATTATATCGAAACTGAACGGGCCATTTTCTGCCAGTCGGTATCTACCCGATTAATGCCGCCTTTGTTCCGGTTGTTTTGTCCAAGCATACCGGTATGCGCTTGCAACCAAATGGTTGTCCCTCTAAATGTGAACGGTCGTTGGATACCTTCGTCAACTGAGGGCACCCTTTGGACCCCAACTGCGTTACGCAGAGCATTGAAGGTGGTCTTCCCGAAACAAATAACCAGTTTAGGTTTGATGATTTCAATTTGCGGCAATCCATATTCGATGGCAGCGCGATCCATTAGACGTTGCGGAATGTCTGCGTTCATAGGGCCTAGTTTTATGAATGGGAACAGATTCGTGCCGTATGTCTGCGACAACTTTAATCCAAAGTGCCGGTGGAGAAGATCTTTGAGATTGTGATTTGTGAAATTAGCCACGGTATGCCCATATTTGATTGAATCGTGCGAGATAGGTCCATTGAGGAAATCTGAGGAACACCAATCTTGCAACATCACAAACACGTCGGCGCTCAAATTGCCCGCAGTCTTCGTATAAGGTGACACGTGATCGCATTCGTACACGCCACTGTGGAAATCAGCGATGCCGGAATAGCCATGCCACTGAGCATTCTTCCGCTTCTGGGCTAGACAATGAAGAGCGTCTTTCTTTGTCATTCCGTCTCCTCGGAAATCACCATAACGCTCAACCTTGAGCGCCTCGCCCACGCAACTTCGAATAAAGGCCACTCACCGGCGAGTCCGCTCGAATCGAGGCACTTGTTGATGTCTGCGAAAAAGATCAGTTACCAGGAATTCCGATTCGCACCATGGCACCGTTCTCAAAGCGGAAATCTATTCCATCAAAAACCAATCGTCTCCATCCCCAACCCGGTCCTCCGTAATCTCCCGTTGGTTTACCGTACGCCTTGATAACATCTGTTGGCGAAGACTTCCAATCAATTCCCTTGTCGGTCTTCCCTGCGAAGGGAATAAAATGCTCATACCTTCGCTGCTGATTGTAGAAATAAATATTGTGCAGAGTATCGTCGCTATTGTTGTAGGAGATTTGGATTCCTTGTACCCGGTCCTGGACTGTCAAATGACTCAATTATCTTTGGCAAAACAATTCCGTCGCCGTCCCGCAGGTAAGAAAGCCTTAATTCAATTTCTTCTGTGTAATGCGCCAGCACAGTTGTAGTGATCTCTTTTGCCTTGACCTGCATTCCAAGCGCATTCTTCATAAAGTCCACCATATCCTCAGTCAATCTATCGGAATACGTGAACTCTCGGCTGCAAGTACGAGTCAGAACATCCTCGACCGTTCGAGATGGAAATAGGGAAGCGAGGTCCAGCCTTACGGTTACCGTTCTTTCTACGAGTGGCTCTGTTACGAG
>Ga0070706_100007485_pt1 | contig 10237 bp, 10 predicted proteins | sample KBSK5501metaG_FD_65476 | JGI IMG/M metagenome (GOLD analysis project Ga0070706, IMG submission 65476) | Corn, switchgrass and miscanthus rhizosphere microbial communities from Kellogg Biological Station, Michigan, USA - KBS K5-50-1 metaG | ecosystem: Host-associated > Plants > Roots >...
GATCGACGGGGTCGAGATCGCCCAGTTCGCCGAGTGCTCCGGGATCACGATGGAGCACGAGGTCATCACGCTCAAGGAGAACGGCCTCGGCGGCAAGCCGATCATCAAGCAGCTGTTCGGCCCGAAGAAGCCGCCGACGATCACGCTCAAGCGCAGCCTGAACGCGTCGATGGATCTCTTCAACTGGGCCAATGCGGTCGTCCTCGGCGACCTCGCCGGCGCCCGCCGGAACGGCTCGATCGTCTTCTACGACTTCGCCTTCGGCGAGGTCGCCCGGTTCAACTTCACGAACGGCTGGGTCTCGAAGATGACGATCAGCGCGGCCAAGTCGGGGGCCAACGAGCTCGCGAGCGAAGAGATCACGATCACCACCGAAGATTGCCTGCGGGTGGCCTGACGATGCTCGCCCAGCCGATGCCCGCGGCGGCAGCCCCGCCGGCTCCCGGGCCGGCGGGCGGGCTGCTGACCGAATTCCCGTTCGTCCTCCCCCGCGGCTACGTCGACGACTCGGGGCAGGTGCATCGCGACGGGGTCATGCGACTGGCGACCGCGCGCGACGAGATCCTGCCCCAGCGCGACCCGCGGGTCCGCGAGAACGAGGCGTACCTGACGGTCATTCTGCTGTCCCGCGTCGTCACCCGGCTCGGCTCGCTCGGCCAGGTGACATCCGGGACGATCGAGGGCCTGTTCGCGTCCGACCTCGCCTTCCTCCAGGATCTCTACCGGCGGATCAACCAGGAGGGCCACAGCCAGGCGGCCGTGACCTGTCCGGCCTGCAAGCACGACTTCACGATCGACCTCGCGGGCGGTGGCCCGGGGGAATCGTGACGTACGCGAGTGATCGGCTCTTCGACGAGATCGCGTACGTCGCCTATCACCTTCACTGGTCGTTCGAAGAGCTCCTCGACCTCGAGCACCCGACCCGGCGGCGGCTCGTCGAGGCGGTCGACCACCTCAATCGGCGCGCGCAGGAGGCGTGACCCGGATGGACCTCCGTTCGCTGTGGCGACGGTTCGGCGGCTCGACGGCGGCCGGTTCGGGCTCGGGCTCGGGCGCGCCCGACTCCTCTGACGCGGTCGACGGCGAACGTGCCGGAGCCGCGCCGCCCGTTGTCGCGGAGCGGTCGAGCCGGCCGGCCTGGCGCGATCTCGCACCGATCCCGCGGACGGTCCATCGCCATCCGCTGGTGGCCCCGACCGTGCCGTTCAGTCATGAACTGTCCGGTCACCAGCCGGCCCCACTCGCCCTCGAGCCTCTCGGTCATGACCGGCCGGCCGACGCGCCGGCGGGCGTGGTCACGGGGCTGTTCGTCGGCCACTCCCCGCACAGGCCGGTCCAGGACGACACCGGGGGCACCGCCCGGGCGTCGGTTCGTGGCCTGGGACCCCGAACGACCGAGCCGGCTGCCGAGCCGGGTCCGCCGCGGCTCGCCGGCTCGCCGGCGCCCGCGCCGGCCGGTCCGGCACCGCATCGACCTCCGCCATCGACGGCTCCGTCCGTTTCGATCGCCCCGACCCACAGGCCGGTGGTCACTCGGTCGGTCTCCGGGCCGAGCGTGGCCGCGGCGATGACGAGCGCCCCGCCGACCGGGCGCCCCGTCCCGGCCGGGTCGATCGGCCGGCCGGCAGTCGCGGGCTCGACCCCCACCGCGCCACCGCCCGGCTCCGCCGATACGGGCGCAGCCGTCGGCGCCTCCGCGACCGCGTCCATTGCGATGACCTCGACCGCGGTCGAGCCGGGAGCGGCCGTGCTCGGCGCGGTGGCGCGGCGCAACCTCGGCCAGACGCGGCGCCTGCGGATCGGGCCGGCCATCGGTCCTGGGGCGCTCGAGCTGGGCGACGTCGGCCCGCCCGACGGACATCGACCCGACCGAACGGAGGCGTCGCGACCGGCGGCCTCCCGTCCCGATCCGATCCACGACCTCGCCGTCGCCGGCGGTCCGCCGAGCTTGCCCGCCGGTCTTCACGGACCGGACGCCGCCGCTGACACACGCGGCACGCGCCTGAGCGTCGCCCGGACGGCGGCCGCTGCCGAGCCTGCGGACGGGCCGCAGGACGACCGCGACGAGCCGCCCGACGTCCTCCGATCGGCAGCAGGGCCCGGTGTGCTCGAGCGACCCGTGCCGGCTCGGCCGATCGCGCCGCCGCGACGCGTCGAGCGCGCCCCGCTCGTCGGTCGTCTGGAGGTCACGCAGGGCGGTCGATCCGCCCCCGCGAAGAGCGCCCCGGGCGCGCAGCCGCCGACCAGCGCGCCGCGCTCGGACGTGCCGACGCCACGCTCGACCGTCCAGGAGGCGCTCGCTGCGCTGCGCGGCGCCTCGACGAATGTGCCCTCGGCAGCAGCCGCGTCCGCCGCCGAGTCGGGAGCCGCCTGGGCCGGCCAGACGATCCAGCGCGCCCCTTCGGATCCGTCGTGGACGGACCCGGGCACCGGGTCGGCCGTGTCCGCCGTCCGCGGCGACGCGTCGACGCCCATGCAAAGCGGCACGGCGATCGCCGCCTCGCCGATCGTGGCTCGGTCCGCCGCCGCCTGGTCCGGTCCGGCGACAGGCTCGGGAGGCGCCGCGGCCGGATCATGGTCGCCACCCGTCCGGCAGCTCCGCGCGATCAGCCCGGCCCTCGCGGATGGATCGCGACGCACGGGTGGCCACGGCGTCGGCGGCACGATCGCCCCGCGATCGGCCACGAGCTCGGGCGCCGGCTCTGGCACCGCGCCGTCGTCCGTGGCGCCGGGCGGAACTTTGTGGCGGAGCGTGAACGGGGCCGACGGCGAGGGGCCGGACGGGCCAGACACCGGTGACGACGGAGGCAGCCCGTCCGACACCCTTCAGCGTCTCGAGGCAGGCGCAACCGCGGCAGACACCGGCCCGATCACGACCGTCGCGGCCCCGATCGTCCAGCGCGCCGCCGACGGCGAGGGTGGAGCCGCGGCGGCGGCGGGCGGCGCCGGGTCCGACAAGGAGCTCGACGAGCTCGCTCGGAAGCTGTTTCCCCGCCTCCAGCTCCGGCTGCGCGGTGAGCTGTTGATCGACCGCGAACGGATCGGCGCGCTCGTCGATCTGGGCCGCTGAAGGGACGGGAGCGACGGCGATGGCGGACCAGGCGGGCGATCGGAAGGAACCGGGTCTCGGGCTGCGCTTCGTGGCCGAGGTCGACCTCGCCGACGGGACCAAGCTCGGCGCCTGGCAGAAGGTCGAGGGCCTCTCCGTCGAGTACGAGATCCACGAGTACAAGGAGGGCGGCGTCAACGACTACATCCATCGCCTCCCGACCCGGGCCAAGTACGTCAACGTCAAGCTGACCCGGCCGATCACGCCGGAGACCTCGAAGGTCGCGGCCTGGGTATCGAAGGTGAGCACCACCGGAAAGCGGACGCAGGCGCGGATCTCGGTCAAGGACGCGGCGGGGACGGAGATCGCGGCGTGGACGCTCGAGGAGGTGTTCCCGGCGAAGTGGACCGGCCCGACGCTCGACGTCGGAGCGAACGCCGTCGCCCTCGAGATCCTCGAGCTGGCCCACCACGGCTTCCTCAACGGGACGGAGTCATAGAACCGCGATGCCAGCCGAAGGATTGGAGTCCGCGTTCCTGCGGGTCATCGACCCGGATCCGCCGCCGCCCGAGATCCCGTCGGAGTTGAAGTTCATGTTCAACCCGACCGAATACACCATCGCCAAGAGCGCCCAGTGGACCCGGCCGCAGATGAAGGGCGGCAAGACGACCGGCAAGCCGGAGTTCAACGGCTCGAACGCCCAGACGCTCCAGATGGAGATCTTCCTCGACGCCTCGGCGGGCCAGGAGGACGACGTCGCGAAGCGCGTGGCGGGCCTCCTCGAGTGGGTCAAGCCGACGGCGGACTCGCTCAAGAAGAAGAAGCCGCAGCCGCCGATCGTCCGGTTCGAATGGGGCTCGAACCCGGCCCTCGACGACTTCCGGGCGTACGTCAAGACCGTCTCGGCCAAGTTCCTCCTCTTCGACACGGACGGGAAGGCCCTCCGAGCGACCGCGAACGTCACGCTGGAGGAGGTGCCGCCCGACCCGAAGAAGCAGAACCCGACGTCCGGCTCGCTCCACGGCCGGCGGAGCCATCTCCTCGTCGAGGGCGAGACGCTCGCGTCGGTCGCCTGGCGCGAGTACGACGACGCCGGCCTGTGGCGCGGACTCGCCGCGTTCAACGGGATCGACGACCCGTTCCGCCTCAAGCCGGGGCGAAGCCTCCTCGTGCCGACGGCCGAAGAAGCCCGGCGTCTGTCATGAGCGCCTGAGATGGCCGACTTCACGCTCAAGGCGACGATCGAGGTCGACGGCAAGGAGCTCGACCCGGCGCTCGCCACGCTCGTCGAGCAGCTCGAGGTCGACGACTTCCTGCACGCCCCGGACATGGTCGTGCTGACGTTCCGTGACGTCGCGAAGACCGTGCTCAAGGATTCCCAGATCAAGCACGGCTCGAAGATCCGGATTCTCGCGACGAGCGTCGGCGGGACGACGCCGGAGCCGCTCGCGACGGTCGAGGTGACCGCCCTCGAGGCCGAGCAGGGCCTCGCCGGGTCGCGCACGATCGTCCGCGCCTACGACGCGTCGCGGCGCCTCCAGAACGGTCGCCAGACGCGCTCGTACGTGCAGATGAAGGACTCCGACATCGCCCGTCAGATCGCGAGCGCGAACAAGCTCGACATCGGGACGATCGACGATTCGGGTGCCGTCTATCCGCACCTGTCGCAGGCCAACCAGACCGACTGGGACTTCATGACCGGCCGGGCCAGCGAGATCGGCTTCAAGCTGTCGGTCGCCGACGGCAAGTTCTCGTTCCAGAAGGCGCCCGCCCCGGCCGGCGGCCCGGCCAGCGGCGACTTCGACTCGACCGACCCGCTCCAGCTGGTCGTCGGAACCAGCCTCCTCGAGTTCAACCCTCGCGTGACGAGCGCGAACCAGGTCAAGGAGGCGGTCGTCCGGGGCTGGGACCCGAAGGAGAAGCGGCCGCTCGTCGGTCGGGCGCCGGCCACGCCATTCTCGGCGAAGCTGTCGACCTCACCCGCCGACCTCGCCGCGACGATCGGCGATCCGACCCACGTCCAGGTCGACCGTCCGTATGGAACGCAGGCCGCCGTCGACGCGGCCGCACGGTCGAACGCATCGCAGATCGGCAGCGTCTACGCGGAGGCCCATGCGATCGCCCAGGGACAGCCGAAGCTGAAGCCTGGTGCGAACGTCAAGGTCAGCGTGTCCGGCGACGCATTCGACGGGACGTACTTCATCACCCAGGCCCGCCACATCTTCGACGCCGGCGGCTATCGGACCCATCTCGTGATGTCCGGCCAGCACGATCGGTCGCTGCGCGCGCTGACGGGCGGGGGCGGGTCGAGCGCCGAGCGAGGACCGATCAACGGCGTCGTGTCGGCACTCGTCACGAACGTCGACGATCCCGAGCAGCTGTACCGGGTGAAGCTGAAGTTCCCCTGGCTGGCCGACGACTACGAGTCCGACTGGGCCCGATTTGTCGCACCCGGCGCCGGTCCGCAGTCGGGCGTGATGTTCCTGCCTGAGGTCAACGACGAGGTCCTCGTCGCGTTCGAGATGGGCGACATCCGCCGGCCATACGTCCTGGGCGGGCTCTGGAACGGCGTCGACAAGCCCCGCCTCGGCGACGCGCCGTTCGACAACGGCAAGGTCAATCGGCGCGGAATCGTGTCGCGCAAGGGCCACCGCCTGATCTTCCATGACAGCGATTCCAAGTCCGGAATCGTGCTGCGGAGCAGCAACGACAAGCTGAACGTATCGATCAACGAGACCGACATCAAGATCGGCGTCCGCTCGGACGGGACGATCGAGATCGAGGCGACCGGCGACATCTCGGTCAAGTCGCAGGCCGACGTCACGATCAAGTCGTCGAAGAACATCACCATCGAGGCCAGCGCCCAGCTCACGCTCAAGGGCGCAACGGTCGCGATCAACTAGCGAAGGACAGAGACGTGGGTGCTCCGGCGATCGTCATGGGCGACAAGGTCACGGGCCAGTGCGCGATCCACCAGATCCCGAACCCGGCCACCGGGGCGCCCCAGCCCGGGCCGCCGTTTCCGTTCAGCGCGCCGATCACCACCGGCACGGTCGCAACCGTGCTGATCGGCGGCAAGCCCGCCGCCGTCGTCGGCTGCTCCGGGGTGAACACGCCACCCCACGTCGGATTGCACCCGGCCGACCCGTATATGGCTCCGCCGCAGCAGATGGGCCGGATCGTGTCAGGCAGCCCGACGGTGACGATCGGCGGCACGCCGGCGGCGACCGCCCAGTCCAGCGCGACCTGCTGCGCGACCCCGGGCACGCTCGTGCCGACCGTCACGACCGTCCTGATCGGCTAGAGGGGAGGCTTTCGTCATGAGCAACGAATTCATCGGCTCCGGCTGGGGCTTCCCCGTCGACGTCGATTCCACCGGCGGCATCCGCCTCGTGTCGAGCCAGACGGAGCTCGAGCAGAGCATCCGGCTCGTGATCTCCACCGCCCCCGGCGAACGGCCGATGCGGCCCGAGTTCGGTTGCTCGATCCACGATCACGTCTTCGACCCGGCGGACGGGCGGACGGCCGGCCGGATCGCCTTCGAGGTCCGCGAGTCCCTCCGCCGGTGGGAGCCCCGGATCGACGTGGCCGACGTCCGCGTCGAGCGTCATCCGTCCCAGCCTGATGCGCTCCTCCTCGACATCCGCTACGTGACCTCGGATTCGAACGACCCGCGGAACCTCGTCTTCCCCTTCTACCTCATCCCGGGCGAGGGCTAGGCCGCGCCGCGGCCCCGTCGCCACTGAACGCCCGCCACCGAAACGGAGCCCGATCATGGCCCTGCCGGTCCCCAATCTCGACGATCGCCGCTTCCAGGATTTCGTCGACGACGCCAAACGGCTGATCAGCCAGCGCTGCCCGGCCTGGACCGATCACAACGTGTCCGACCCGGGCGTGACCCTGGTCGAGCTGTTCGCGTTCATGGCCGACCAGCTCACCTATCGCCTGAACCGGGTGCCCGACCGGCAGTACGTGACCTTCCTCGACCTGCTCGGCGTCCAGCTCTTCCCGCCGACGGCGTCGGCCGCCCCGCTCACGTTCTGGCTGACGGCACCGCAGCCGACGACCGTCACGATCCCGATGGCAACGCAGGCGGCGACGATCCGGACCGAGACCGAGGACGCGATCGTCTTCCAGACGACGGCGGCGCTCGCGATCGTCCGCTCGACCCTCGAGCAGATCGGGTCGATGGTCGACGGCAAGACGTTCCGGGACCATCGCGAGGCGCTCGCCAAGGGCACCCGCTTCAGCCCCTTCTCCGACGTCCCGAAGCCCGGCGACGCCCTCTACCTCGGGCTGTCCGACGCGGTCCCGTCGTGCGCGATCGCGTTCCGCTTCCGCTGCCAGATCGAGGGCATCGGGGTCGATCCGAACTGGCCGCCGCTGGCCTGGGAGGCCTGGGACGGGGACGAGTGGGTCCCCTGCCAGCTCGAGCGGGACGAGACGGGCGGCCTCAACCGCAACGGCGACGTCATCGTCCACGTGCCCCCGTCACATGTCGCGTCGGTGATCGGCAAGCAACGCGGCGGCTGGCTGCGCGCCCGCGTCACGGATCCCGAGCCGGACCAGCCGACCTACAGCACCTCGCCGTCGATCACCGGAGCGACCGCCTTCACGACGGGCGGGACGGTCGACGCCGTCAACGCCGAGCTGATCGACATCGACGACCTCGGCGACGGCGAGGGCGTCCCGGGTCAATCGTTCGAGCTCCAGCGGCGGCCCGTCGTGCCGGGCGACCAGCGCCCGATCCTCGAGGTCCGGACCGACGCCATGACCGACGACGACGAGCCCGACGAGTGGACCCAGGTCGAGGACTTCGGAGCGGTCGGGCCGGAGGATCGTGTGTTCGTGCTCGATCCGGTCGCGGGCGAGGTCCGTCTCGGGCCGGCCGTCCGCCTCGCCGATGGCGGCTTCACACGCTACGGCGCGACCCCGCCGAAGGGCGCTCACCTCCGCCTGCGTGGCTACCGGGCCGGTGGTGGCGAGCAGGGCAACGTCGCGTCGGGAGCGATCTCGGTCCTTCGCTCCTCGATCCCGTATGTCGCCCGAGTCGAGAACCGCCGGGCCGCGACGGGCGGCGTCGACGGCGAGGCGATCGACAACGCCAAGGTTCGCGGTCCGCTGCTCCTGCGGACGCGCGGCCGCGCGGTCACAACCGAGGACTACGAGAACCTCGCCCGGAGCGCCGCCCCCGAGGTGGCCCGCGTGCGCGCGGTCGCCGCCGAGACGGGCGCGGACGCCGGCTCGGTCCGGGTCCTGGTCGTCCCGACCGCGACCACGGTCGACGGCCGACTCCGGTTCGAGCAGCTCGTTCCGCCGGAGGCGACCCTGCAAAGGATCACCGATCGTCTCGAGGAGACGCGGGTGATCGGGACGCGGCTGGTCGTCGAGCCGCCGGTCTATCGTGGCGTGACGGTCGTTGCCCGCCTGCGAGCGCGGCCGCGCTCCAACCCAGCCCGACTGCAGGAGTCCGCGCTCGACGCGCTCTTCGCCTTCCTGGACCCGATCCGGGGCGGCCCGGACCGGAGCGGCTGGCCGTTCGGACGACCGGTGACGGGCGGAGAGATCCAGTCCGTTCTGCAGCAGCTCCGTGGGACCGAGATGGTCGAGGACGTCCGGATCTTCGGCGCCGACCCGGTCACCGGCCAGCGCGGCCAGGCGACCAACCGGCTCGAGCTCGAGCCGACCGCCCTCGTCTTTTCGTACGAGCACCAGGTCCTCGTGGAGGCCGGCTGATGCGCGGGCTCGTCGCTGGCCTCTCGAGCCCGCATCCCATGGCGACCGGCCTGCCGGCGATCTACCAGGAGGAGGATCCGTTCACCGTTCGCTTCACCCAGGCGTTCGACGACTCGCTTGCGCCGATCTTCTCCACGCTCGACAACCTGCCGGCCTACTTCGACGCACGCTATGCGCCGGAGGACTTCCTGGGCTGGCTCGCCGGCTGGGTCGCGATCGAGCTGGACGAGACCTGGGACGTGGGGCGACGACGGGTGGCTGTGTTGAACGGTGCCGAGCTGCTCCGGCGGCGCGGGACGGCCGGCGGTCTGGCCGCCGAGATCGAGCTCGCGACAGGTGGCCAGGTCGAGATCGTCGAGAACGGCGGATCGGGCTGGTCGCTCGACGCCGGCAGCCCGATGATCGGCTCGGCCCGGCCGGCGCTGATGGTCCGCTTGCGTGTTTCCGATCCCGCGGCGGTCGACCGCGAGCGGTTGGAGCGGATCGTGGATGCGGCAAAACCGGCCCACGTGCCGCATCGGATCGAGATCGTCGGCGCCGAGCCGTCGGGTTCCGCGGGTGCCGGAAGGAAGGCCCGGAAGGCGGCAGCGAGTGAGAGCGCAGAGCCCACGTCGAGTGAGAGCGCCGAGGCCGCGACGGGTCCGGACGGCGGCGAGCCGCCGGAGTCGAGCTGAGGTCCGGCCGCGACTCGTTCGGGGTCCCGCGACTCGTTCGGGGTCCCGCGACCCGTTCGGGCGCCTACGACTCGTTCGGGGTCCCGCGACTCGTTCCGGCGTCCCGCGACCGAACGGACGAAGGACGGCCCCGAAGCGGTGGCCCAGCGCCATGTTCGGTCGCCAAGCGCCCGAATCGACTCTTGAGGTGGCTGTCCTCCGTTCGTTCGGTCGCCGGGCGCCCGATTGCACTTCGTTGGCGGTCGCCCGGTCAACTCCTTTCGAGCGGCGCGTCTCGGCCGATCGTCCAGCCTCTATGCTTCGGGCCATGAACGGGACGGGGAGTCGGACGTGATCGTCTGCGGCAACTGCGGCCATCAGAACGAGGCCACCGACGCGTTCTGCGGCAACTGTGGCCAGTTCCTCGAGTGGGTCGGGCAGAAGGTCGAGGAGTCGGCGCCCGAGCCGACGGTCGAGGAGGCGCCGCCTCAGCCCGAGGCCGAGCCCGGGCTGATGTCGAAGATCCGTCAGGCCGTTGGCCTCGATGCCGAAGCGGCCGCGGCCGCGGAACGACAGGCGGAGGCGGAGCGCCGAGCCCAAGCAGAACGTGACGCCGCGGCCGCTGAAGCGGCGGATCGTGAGGCCGAAGCGGCGCGCGAAGCCGAGGCGGCACGTCAGGCGGAGGCAGTCGCCGTTGCCGAACGCGAAGCCGAGGCGGCACGTCAGCCGGAGGCAGTCGCCGTTGCCGAACGCGAAGCCGAGGCGGCACGTCAGCCGGAGGCAGTCGCCGTTGCCGAAC
>Ga0070706_100007487_pt1 | contig 10236 bp, 8 predicted proteins | sample KBSK5501metaG_FD_65476 | JGI IMG/M metagenome (GOLD analysis project Ga0070706, IMG submission 65476) | Corn, switchgrass and miscanthus rhizosphere microbial communities from Kellogg Biological Station, Michigan, USA - KBS K5-50-1 metaG | ecosystem: Host-associated > Plants > Roots >...
GCCCGCGCGGACGCGATCGCGGTCGATCTCGGCGCGACGGCGTGCGGCGCGTGAGCAAGGGCTCGGCGAAAGGCCGGCATCCCGGCGTGCCGACGACCGGGAAGGAGCTCTTCGTGCGACATGCTCGCCGGGACGGCCGGTCGGTCGCTGTGATGCGGGCGATCGACTACGGCGACTCGTGCGTCGTCGAGGCGGAGGTATATCCGTCCGGCGTGGCGAGCGCCGAGCCAAAGCGGCCCGGTCCGTATACATTCGCGGATTCCCGTGAGGCGACGGCCTTCGTCACGGAAGCGGTCGAGGCGCTGATGTACCTCGGCTGCGACGTACAGGCCGCTTAGGTCGTTACGCGCGCGAGCTCTTCGATCGAGGTGAGGCCGGCGGCGACCTTGGCGAGCCCGTCGTCCCAGAGCGTTCGCATGCCCTCCTCGATCGCCGCGCGCTCGAGCTCCTCGCGGTTCGCCTTGCGCGCGGCCAGGTTCTCCAGATTCTCGTTCATGACGAGCAGCTGGAAGACACCGATCCTGCCTTTGTAGCCGGTTTGTCCGCAGCGCGGGCACCCCTTCTTGCGGTAGAACACGACGCCGTCCGCGGCGGCCGCCACCTCGGGCGAGATCCGCGCCTTGATCAGGTCTGAGGTCGTCGGGGAGTACATCTCGCAGCAGTGCGTGCAGAGCTTCCGCGCGAGCCGCTGCGCGAGCACCGCCGAGACCGCCGAGCCGGTCAGGAACGGTTCGACGCCCATCTCGTTCAAGCGCGAGATCGCTCCCGGAGCGTCGTTCGTGTGCAGCGTCGAAAGTACGAGGTGGCCGGTCAGCGCCGCCTCGATCGAGATCTTCGCCGTCTCGCTGTCGCGGATCTCGCCGACCATCACGACGTCGGGATCCGAGCGCAGGATCGAGCGCAGGGCGGCCGCGAAGGTCAGCCCGGCCCGCGGGTTGATCTGCACCTGGTTGAGTCCGGCGAGCCGGTACTCGACCGGGTCCTCGACCGTGATGATGTTGATCTCCGACCGGTTGATCTCCGTCAGCGCCGCGTAGAGCGTCGTCGACTTACCGGAGCCGGTCGGCCCGGTCGAGAGGATCGCGCCGGTCGGCCGGCGGATGATCTCCTCGAGCTTGGCCCGCATGTCGTCGGCGAGCCCGAGCTCCTCGAGCGTCGGCGCCTTCTTCGTCTTGTCGAGCAGACGCATGACGACCGACTCGCCCTCGACTGTCGGGAGCGTCGCGACGCGGATGTCGAGCATCCGCCCGGCGGCCGCCGCGTTCAGCGAGATGCGGCCGTCCTGGGGCTTGCGGCGCTCGGAGATGTCGAGCTTCGCGAGCACCTTGAGCCGCGTCGCGACGCCGTTCAGCATCCGCTTGGGGATCCGCTGGGCCTCGTGCAGGACACCGTCGATCCGCAACCGCACGACCACCGCGTCCTCCTGGGGCTCGAAGTGGATGTCGCTCGCCCCGTCCTCGGCCGCCTGGAAGATGATCGAGTTGACGAGCCGGACGAGCGGGACGTCCGAGATCCCGTCGTCGACCTCGAGGTCGTCGGCCTCCTGCTCCTCCTCGCCGACCAGCCCCTCCTCGTCGTCGAGCACAGCCCGGGCGCCGAAGGCCTCCGACGCGCGGATGAGGCGCCGGATCTCGCCCATGATGTCGTCGCGGGAGGCGACGGCAAGCTCGAGCTGAAGGCGCGTGCCAAGGCGCAGCTCGTCGATTGCCTGGACGTTGCCGGGGTCCGCGACGGCGATCCGCAGGAGGTTCCCGTCGGCCTCGTACGGCACCGCCACGACGCGCTCGAGCACGTGCAGCGGAAGCTCTCTCGCGGCCTCTTCGTCGATGCCGGTGACGGCGAGATCGACGAACGGCAGCTGGTAGCGGCTCGCGAGCGTCCGCGCGATCCCCTCGGCGGATGCCACGCCCTCGTCGAGCACGGCCTGGGAGAACGCGATGCCCTGCTTTGCGCGGCCGCGGACGAGCGCCAGCTTGTCGCCGGGCACGAGGCCCGTGGTCTCGATCAGGTCGGCGACGAGCTCCGCGAGCTCGTTGACCGGAAAGGACGCCGGCAGCTCACCGCCGGGCGCGTCCTGCTTGGCGCGGCCTAAACGAAGCTTCGGTGGTCGGTTGAGGTCCATGCGATCCCTCGAACGAGGTATCGGCAGAACCGTTGGGGAAGGTGAGTCCCTAGAACGTGCTGAGGTAGGCGTCGAGCAGCGCGTGGCCTACGAAGAGCGCCACGACCGCGCCGAAGGCCAGGAAGGGCGCGAAGGGGATGCCCATCTTGCGTGCGGCCGAACCATGGCGGGCGAGCAGGAAGAAGCTCGGGACGAGCCCGGCGAGCATGCCGACCATCAGGCCGACGGCCACGAGGCGCCCGAGCATCGCGCCGAGCAGGAGCGCGAGCTTGACGTCGCCCATGCCCATCCCGCCCGGGTAGGCGAGTGCCGCGACGAAGAGGAAGCCCGATGCGCCGAGGGCGCCCAGCGCCCACTCGGGGCTCGGGTGGAGCGCGGTCTGCGCAAGCAGCACGAGGACGGCAGCGGGGAGCACGATCCGGTTCGGGACGATCCGGTGCGTGATGTCCGTGGCCGTGATCGCGACGAGGACCGCGCAGAAGAACGCAGCAACGGCCGCCTTGCCGGAGAGGCCGAACGCGACGAAGCAGGCCGCGACGAGCCCGGCAGTAGCGAGCTCGACGGCCGGGTAGAGCGGGCTGATCCGCGTGCCGCACGAGCGGCAGCGGCCCCGGAGCACGAGGTAGGAGACGACGGGGACGTTGTCGTACCAGGCCAGCTCCGCGCCGCAGCTCATGCAGGCCGAGCGCGGGCTGACGACGGAGCGCCGGAGCGGCACCCGGGCCGCGACGACGTTCACGAAGCTGCCCAGCGCGAGGGCAGGCCAAAACGCGAGCGCACCGAGAGCGAAGTCCACCTCTGCCTTATCGGCCGTGCCGCGTCACAGGTTGAGCACGGTGGCCGGTGACCTAAAACGAGTGAGGGCTAGCCGGTGAAGCCCTGAGGCGGGTTCGGCTGCGCGTAGACCGCGGCGTTGGACGGCATGCCGACCGGCACGTACGAGATCGTCGGGAACGAGTTGGTCGTCAGGTTGTTCGAGAGCAGAATCTGGCTGCCGACGATCGGGCCGTCGACACTGACGTTGTTCCCGAACTCGACGGCGTTCGTGCCGTAGAGCCCGCCCTGCCACGCATCGCCGTTGTCGAGCAGGATGCTGTCCCCGGGGTTGACCTGACCCCCGTTGCCGTTGGCGACGACCATGAACAGGTCGAAGTCGGGGTTCCAGCCGGCGAAGTTGCAGGTGCTGCCCGAGATCGCCGCGCACAGTGAGCCGGTGACCCGAAAGGTTCCGGAGAGGTACAGCGTCCCCTGGCCGTTGTAGCTGTTCAGCGAGTTGTTCGAGACCTTCGCGCTGCCGTCGATGTAGATCGTGCCGCTGACCGTCAGGGTCTTAGTCGCCGCGTTCCAGCCGATCTCGCCGCTAGTGGGCGTGTTCCACACGAGGGTCTGACCGCTCACGTGCGAGGCGGCGGCGCTCCCGTTGACGCCGCGCGTCACCGTCCACGTCGTGGTTCCGAACCCGCCGGTCACGAGCATCGACTCGTCGTCGACCCTGATCGTGAACTGCGAGCTCGGGAAGCCGGTCGCCGAGGCAACCGTCAGCGTCGTCTGCGCGGAGGTCATCGCGCCGGCAAGCGTCGTGTTCGCGCCCGGGCCGACACGGCAGAAGTACGAGCTTGCCGGAGTCAGGTCGACCGGCGTCGTGACGCTGTTGTCACGATTCGGGTAGTTGCCGTCGAAGGTCGGCGGCGTCCCGCTCGAGCTCGTGCACGTCTGCGAAGGCCCGGGAATCGCGTTCTCGTACCAGGTCGCGAAGTCGGCAGCCGGCGGCGCGATCACCGGTGCCACGTGATTGACGCCGATCGTCGTCCCGTCCGAGAGCTTGCTGTAGACGTGGCGCCCGTCCTGGTTGCCGCTGCAGGCCGCCCACGCACCGCCTCCGTAGCGGCAGTTGCCGCCGACGTAGGTCTCGACGCGGGTGCTCATGCTGGTGCTCGCGCCCACGGCTGCGTTGTTCGAAAGGTCGAGGTTCCCGCCGACGATCACCGTCGACTGGTTGAGCTGCACGTTCGGGCTGAGGCAGAGATTCCCCGCGATGTACATCCGCGACGCGCCTGAGATGTTGTTGTTGAGCGTCTGGTCGCAGGCGTTCCCGGTGTTGCCGGCGTAGAGGTAGTTCCAGACGGGGTTGTTGAGCGGCTGCGTGACCGTCGGCGTGACGGTGACTGTCGCCTCGAGGGTGCGTGTCACCGTGCCGCTTGCCTTGTTGGGATTGGTCGTGTTCCCGATCGACGTCAGATACCAGAGGGCGCTCGAGCGGATCAGCGTGCCGCAGTAGTCGACACTGCCTCCCGAGTAGGAGGCGTGTTGCCACGTGGAGGTCGACGTGCGGCTCGCAGTGGGGTCGGAGTACTTCGTGTTGTTCGAGGTGCACTTCGGCAGCGTGTCGGGGTCGAGCGCGTTGTTCGTCGGCAGGTCGAGGATCGCCATCGAGTTGTTGATCCCTGCCTCGGCGAGCGAGAAGGCGTTGCCGCGCGAGCGGCTTTGCACCGCCTGCGTCGAGCTCGACGTCGAGTAGGCAATCGCCGTGGTGCCCGCGATTCCCAGCACGACGGTCATCCCGAGGGCCATCACGAGGGCCATTCCGCGTTCGGACCGCAGTTGCACGCGTCGCCAAAGCCGCATCCGCATGGTCACAACATCGGTGACGGAAGGGCCTGCCCGCGTCCCTCGGACGGGTATTTGTGGGACTACGAGCGCGTGCTGTTTCTGAGCACGATGTCGTCAGCGAGCTCGTAGAGCTCGACGCTCTTGGAAGGCTTCACGTTCACCGGGAAGTCGACGTGCAGCTTCGCCAGGGACGAGGTCGACTGCGCCGTGTACGTGAAGATGCAGAGCGCCCCGCTGCACACGGGTGCGGCCGACGTCGGGACGAGGTAGTCCGCCCACTGCACGCCGCCGGTGCAGGACGCGCCGGCCACTCGATAGAGCGCGTAGCGGTCGGTCGAGATGTTGCGTGTGCACCAGGTGATCGAGCCACTGCCGGTCTTGCAATAAGCCGGAAGCGTGAGGGTCACCGAAGACGACTGGCCCGCCGGCGTCGCGACGCTGCCGCAGTGCACCTCGCGGCGCATCTTTTCGAGGGCAAGCCTTGACTCCTGCTGCGCCTGGAAGCGGTTGTTCATGTCCAGCTCCGAGTTGGAGGCCTGGACGAACACCGTCGTCAGGGCACCCATCACGATGCTCATAATCGAGAGCACGATCAGCATCTCGATCAGCGAGTACCCCCGCTCGCTGCCCATCACTTTTCCTGGCGGCGGACCTTGGTGAGGGCGGCGCGGGCGACCTGCTCGCTCCTGTGCCCGATCCCCCAGATCCGCTCGACCTTCTGGTCGACCGCGATCAGCTTCACGAGGGCCTGCTCGCCGTGCCACCAGCCGAACTCGGCGCCGGTGACGATCCATGCGTGCTGGTAGAGCCAGCGCTGGACATTGCTGTTCGTGCGGCGGGGGTGGGAGTCGATCCACGCCGTGAGCTGGTCGGCCCGCGCGGTGAGGGGAATCTCGTCGAGCGGCTCCTTCGGCGCGCGAGGCAGCACGAAGGCAGGAGGCCGCTTCGCCGGAGCCTTTGCGGGCTTCTTCGCAGGCTTCTCGGCGACCGGCTTCTTCTTGGCAACCGGCTTCTTCTTGGCAACTGGCTTCTTGGCTGCCGGCTTGACCTTCGGAGCGGCCGGCTCGGTCAGGCCGGCCAGCTTGATCGCCGTGCCCGTGTAGCTCGGCGTGTCCTCGGGGACGCCATCCTCGGAATACTTTCCGCGAACCAGGTTGACCACGACCGTCGGGGCGCCCGTGTCCACGACGCGAGTCCCTGCGGCGGGCGACTGGGCGATCACCTGGTTGCTGGAGTAGCCGTGCACGGAGCCCACGACGCGCCAGGCGAAGCCGGAGTCCTCGAGCATGCCCTTGGCGAAGACGAAGGCCTGCCCGGTCACCGATGGAACCGTCAGCTCGGGCGGCTGTGCCGCTGCCGGGTCCGGCTTCGGCGTCGAGCCAATGAGCTGGGTCTGGTCAGCGGCAAAGGTGAAGGCAGCCGTGCCGAGCACCCAGACCAGGGCGACCACGACAGCAGGGGGCAACAGCTTGCCAAACCGCATGCTCACCCCATCGGAACCGAACGGTGGCGTTGTCATCCCCCTACCGGGTGAATAGGACAACCTGGCCGCTCGCCTGCGGCGGGGCCTGAGTGGGCACCACGGCGAAGACCGGGTGGGTCGCGGGGACGGTGACGGAATCGGTCGGACCTGCGTCCTGCCAGCGGAACGCGACGTTCGCAAAGCCCTGGAACCACGGCAGGCTCTGCGGGTAGACGGATTGCGGGTTCAGCTGCAGATGGAGGTGCGGGCCGGTGGCGTCGCCGGTCATCCCGACGAGCCCGATCTCCTGCCCGGCCGCAAGCCGCGTTCCCGCGACGACGCCCGGGTCGAGCGCCGAGAGGTGGCAGTAGGTCCAGGACATCCCGTCGGTCGTCTGCAGCGTGAGGCCGATCCCGCACCGCGGGTCGGGGTACGTCCACGACCGCTGCACGACCGCGTCGGAGAGCGCGTACACCGGCGAGCCCATCGGGGCCGCGATGTCCGCAGCCGGATAGTCGTGGTGGAAGTGCGAGACCGAGACGAGGGACGGGCCGCCGCCGACCGGAAAGACGTAGTTGCCCGCGTACGACGGCGCACCGAGCATCGTCCCGGCGGCGGGCGAAAAGGACGACGCGAGCGAGCGGTCACGCGCCGAGGCCAGGGCGCGCTGGGCCTTGACGACCGCCGCGCGCGCCCGAGCGGCGCGGGCCTGCGCGTCCGCGCGGACGACGCCTGCCTGAGCCGCGAGCCGGTCGAGCTCGAGCTGGTCCGAGAGCACGCGCGTGTGGGCCGCGCGGGTCTTCAAGGCCCGCTCGTGGAGCCAGAGCCGCCGAACCTGAAGCTGCGCCGCGACGAGCCTGCGGTTCGCCCTCACCACGTGGGCACGCGCAGCTGCGAGCGAGACCTGGAGCCGGTCGAGCGTGAACGTCGTCTGAACGCCGCCGGAGCCGAAAACCTGAGCGAGCTGCAGCACCTCGTCGACGTACCACTGGGCGTGGTTGTACGAGAAGACCGCGCGCGAGATGTCGGTCTGTCCCCCTGAAGCGGCGAGGTAGCGGGCGGCGGCGCTGATCGCATCCTCCGCGTTCCACGGATCCGCGATCCCGTCGCCGTTGGCGTCGACGCCCCAGCGTTCCCAGGTCGAGGGCATGAACTGCATCCAGCCGATCGCGCCCGCGGAGCTCGGGCCCATGTTGCGCCCGAAGTTCGATTCGACCTTGTTGATCGCGGCGAGCACCTGCCAGTTGATCGCGTAGGCGCCGCCGGCGCGCTGCCAGAGCCCGAGGAGCTGCGGATAGCTGAGTTGCTGGACGCCGCTCGGCGCGGCAAGCCAGTTCGCCGGCACGGCGATCGAGCCAGGCGCGTTGGGAGCCGAGGCGCTCGGAAGCGCGACGGGCGTGCCCGCGGGCACCGTCGGAACGACGCGGAAGATGTCGGCTCCCGCTGAGCCCGCCAGCACGAGGGCTAGCACGAACGCCGCAGCGAGCCGCTTCATCCGTCCTGCGATCCCGCGAGCCGCAAGCCGGACATCTGCTCGCTCGCGGCCTCGGCCTTCTGCGGCGCTTCCTGCGCCATCTCGGGCAGCGGGCGGTCGTGCTCGATCCCGGCCTTCTGCCGCTTCAGCGCGTGCTCAAGCGCGACGAGGAAATCGTGCCGGTTCGTCGCCGCGTTCGCCGCGACCTCGCGGTCAATCTCGTTCGCCAGCACGAGCTCGATCAGCGCGTCCGTGAATGTCTGCATGTCGAAGAACTCGCCTTCCGCGATCGCGTCCGGGACCTCCTCGACTTTGTGGTCGCGGATCAGGTCGCCGATCCGCGAGTTGGTCACCATCACCTCGACCGCGGCGACGCGGCCGCCCTGCAGCCGCGGCAGCAGCCGTTGGCTGGCGACGCCGCGCAGCACACCCGCGAGGATCGACCGGATCTGCTCCTGCTTGACCGCCGGGAAGAACTCGATCATGCGATTGATCGTCTCGGCGGCGTCGATCGTGTGCATCGTCGACAGGACGAGGTGGCCGGATTCGGCGGCCTTCAGCGCCGTCTCGGCGGTTTCCGCATCGCGGAGCTCGCCGACAAGGATCACATCCGGGTCCTGGCGCAAGACGCGACGCACGGCGGAGAGGAACGACTCGGTATCCAGGCCGACCTCGCGCTGGTTGACGATGCAGCCCTGATCGGCGTGCAGGATCTCGATCGGGTCCTCGATCGTGACGATGTGCAGCCGCCGGGTGCGGTTGATGTGGTCGAGCATCGCGGCGAGGGTCGTCGTCTTTCCTGAGCCGGTGGCGCCGGTGACGAGGACGAGGCCGCGATGCTCCTCCGCGAGGCGGCGCACGCCTTTCGGCAGGCGCAGCTCCTCGAAGCTCGGCACGTGCTTCGGAATCACACGGAAGGCGAAGGAGATCGCGCCGCGCTGGCGGAACCCGTTGACGCGGAATCGCGGCAGCTCGTTCGCGGTGTAGGCGATGTCGAGCTCGCCGGTCTCGTGGAAGGCCTGCAGCTTCGCCGGGGCGAGGTCGGTCACGGCTCCGAGCGCCGCGTCGAGGTCCAGCTCGGTCACGGGCGGGTGGTCCGGGAGCAGGCCGAGCTCGCCGTCCCGCCGCAGCACGGGCGGCTGGGCGACCTTGAGGTGGATATCGCTCGCGCCAAGCTCGACAGCGCGGGCCAGAACCGCATTCAGGTCCACGAAGGTGCTGATCGGCATGCACACGCCGCCGCTTGAGCGGTCAGAATCGGGTCGATGCGGTTCACCGCCGGTGTCCTGCTCGTCTTCGTCGGCCTTGGGCTCGCCGATCGCCACGTCGACCTGACCGGCCAGCTCGGCCTCGGCGCCGCGACCTGGGTGGTGTTGCTCGTGGCGCTCTGGCGGCTACCGCTCGAGCGGCGCGTGCAGACGCTCCTGGTCGTCGGCGTCGCGACCTGCATGGAGGTCGTCGGCTCGATCCTCTGGGGCGTCTACACGTACCGGCTCCACAACCTGCCGCTGTTCGTGCCGCCCGGGCACGGCCTCGTCTACCTCGCGGGGATCAGCCTCAGCGAGACGGCGCTCGTGCGGGCGCGGCCGCGGGCATTCGCGGGGCTCGTCACGGCGTGCGCCGCCGCGTGGGGCCTGCTCGGCCTGACCGCGCTGCCGCGCTTCGATCTCGGCGGCGCGATCGGCGTCTCCGTCTTCCTCTTCTTCCTCTGGAAGGGCCGCGCGCCGGCGATCTACGGCGGCGTCTTCTTCGTCGTGCTCTTCCTCGAGCTCTGGGGCACCGCGGTCGGCCTCTGGCAGTGGCACGCGGTCACCCCGGGCCTCGGGCTGCCCATGGGGAACCCGCCGAGCGGCGCGATGAGCGGCTACGTGCTGTTCGACATCGTCGCGATCGCGGTCACCGGGTCGCTCCTGCGCCGGCTGCGTGCGAGAGCGCCCGAAGTGCCTGCAGCGGGACCCGCATCGTCCCGCTCACCCGGCGCGGATCCGGCAGCTCGTCGCGCAAGAGGCGCTCTGCGAGGCGCCATGCGGGCGGCGTTCGCGCGATCGTGAAGGCCAACCGCGGGAAACGGTCGAAGGCGAGCTTCGCCGACCAGGACGCCGAGATCATCGGGTCGAGCCTCCGCGCGAGCCGCTCCCCGTACCCCGCCAGGTCGTCCGCGAGAACGGCTTCTACCGCCAGCCGCGAGCTGAGCAGCGCCTCGTAGATCCCGTCGCCGGAGAGCGGGTCGACGAGGCCGGCCGCGTCCCCGACCAGCAGCGCCCGGCCGCGAACCGGGGTCTCACCCGCCTGCCGCATCGGCAGGCGGAAGCCCCGCACCGACTCGAGCCGCTCGTACGGGAGCCCGTATCCGGCGCACGCGCGCTCGAGGTGCTGGCGCAGCCGCGGCCCTTCCGACCGCCAACCGCCGACGCCGACGTTGACGTGGTCGCCCTTCGGGAAGACCCACGCGTAGCCGCCGGGAACAGCGCCGAGGTCGACTACCGCCCGCCCCCGCCAGCGGTCCTCGCGCGCGTGAACATAAGAGACGTTCCCCTCGAGGGCGACTCCGTGTCGCCGCTCGCCGAA
>Ga0070706_100007489_pt1 | contig 10235 bp, 7 predicted proteins | sample KBSK5501metaG_FD_65476 | JGI IMG/M metagenome (GOLD analysis project Ga0070706, IMG submission 65476) | Corn, switchgrass and miscanthus rhizosphere microbial communities from Kellogg Biological Station, Michigan, USA - KBS K5-50-1 metaG | ecosystem: Host-associated > Plants > Roots >...
TTGTCTCCCTCTTTGAACCAGACCCGCGTCAACTGGCCGCTCCCCAGAGCGTGAACGGAGACGGTGGAAAAAGGCTGCACGTTGCCGATGACACGAATCTGCATCGGCACATCCTTCTGCTCGACCCTGGCGACCGTAACAGGAATCTTCTCGTCCGCTGGTTTTTGCTTTGCGCCGGTGCAAGCAGCAGTGGCAATCACCATGAGGAATGCAGAACGCAGAATGCAGAATGAAGAATTAAGAAATCGTCTCTTTCTCAATTCTGCATTCTGTATTCTGCATTCTGCATTCAAGGTTTTCATCGTGTCGTCTCCGCCGCCGGTTCGAGCGCGCCCGTGTCATGCGCCAGTTGGGCCACTGCCACAAACCAATCCGTGCGCGCCTGGATCTCCTGCGCCCTGGCCGTCTCCAGCGCCGCCTCGGCCGTCAGCACGTCGAGGATGTTGCCAACGCCGCTGCGATATCGATCGGCCGCCACATCTGCCGACTGCTGTGCGGTGCTGAGGAAATCACGACTGGTACGAACGCGCTGGCTCGCTGTTGAAAGGCCGTAGTAACTGGTCCACACCTGCAAATCCACCTGCTGCTGAAAACCGCGGGCGTCCTCGCGTGCGATGTCGGCGTTGAGCTGCGCGGCGCGCAGGTCGTTCTGCCAGCGCCAGCCCGTGAAGAACGGGAATCGCATCGTCACGCCGATCGAATACGGCGAAGCGGTGCCGCTCGCGACGCCGCGGAAGGTGGTGCGATTGAACGCGGCATTCAAGCCGACAGTCGGCAAACCTTGCGAGCGAATCTCGCGCACCCGCGCATCCGCCTGTGCAACGAACGCGCGCGAGGCCGCGAAGTCGGGGCGCTGCGACTCCGCCTGCGCGATCAGCGACTCCACCGCGGTCGATACTTCCTGAATCGGTACTTCGGTCGGCAACGTTCCGATATCGAACTTCGTCGTCACTGGCAGACCGATCACGATCGCGAGTGTTCCCTGAAAAACGCGGAGATTCTGCTCGACGGTCTCGTATGTCAGTTGCGCCTGCGAGAGCGCGGTGCGCGCCTGCAGGACATCATTAATGGTTGCCACTCCGGCCTTGTGCCGCGTGTCGGCCGCGTCCACCGATGCATGACGCTCCTTCAACGTGGCGTCCTGGGCGTCGAGAAGCGCTTTGGCATCGAGATATCCGAAGTACGCCTGCTGCGTCTGCAGGATGACATTCTGGATCTGCTGATTGTGCGTGAAGTCGGCGGAGATGAGCGCCTGCCGCGCCTCTTCGACCTGCGCAGCGCGTCCTCCGAAATCGAACAGCAGATACGTCAGCACGAGCTGCGGACCGAACGTGGTGCTGTTGAAAATCGTTCGGCCGCCCTGCGTCGCCTGTCGCGTGCGCGTGTACGAGGCGTTCAAATCGGATTCGGGGTAATACGCGGAGCGCCGGCTGCCGACCACTGCCTGCGCGGCCCGGGCTTCGAGCCATGAAGTGCGCGTCGAGGGATTGTTCTGCAATGCGAGATCGATCGCGCGCGGCAGGGTGAGAATGCCGAGGTCAGAGGGCTCCGGCTTGGGGAGGGGGGGCGGAACGGCGGAGGCGGGGGCCGGCCACGGAGTGGCTGGTGCGCTGCTCACTCCAGGGTCGCGCGCGGTGGCGCATGCCGCCAGGAGCAATGTCATTCCGACCCCGAGCGCAGCGAGGGGGAGGAAACGGTGTGGGCGGGAGGCACGAATACCGTGCCTCCCGCCTCCCAACCACACCGATCTCTCGCTACGCTCGAGATGACAATTCACGCTTTTCTCCTCCGCTCCAGACCATGAATGAAGAGATCGCCGATGAGACTGGCGTCCTGTTCGACCGGCGCCGGCTTCTCGCTGCGAAGGCGCTGATTCATGAGCGCGAACATGGCCTCGACGAACATCGCCGCGACGCTGTGCGGATCGACATCCCGAAAGGCGCCCGTCCGAACGCCCTCGCCGATGACGCGCGAAGCCTCATGCACCAGCCGCTGATAACGCGTGCTCTGGTAGCGGCTTCCCTGCACGCGCATGACCTCGCGCTCGTAAATCAAAACTCGAAAGAGGTCGCGATGCTGGTCGAAGTAAGCGAGATAAGCGAGCGACGCGTCGCGCAGTCTCTGATCGGCAGGGCCGTCGGCGCGAAGGATGTGTTCGACCTTGTGCATCATCGGCGCGAGAGCGGAGGACTTCACTTCATCGAGCAGTTCCTGCTTGTCGCGGTAGTGGAGGTAAATCGTCCCCTTCGCGATGCCGACTTCCCGCGCCACCCGCTCCATCGTGACGCTTTTGAGCCCTTCGCGGCAGATCAGACGAATCACAGCTTCCTGAATGCTCTGTCGCTTGTAGGATTCCCAGGGACTGCGAAGCTGACGGGCAGCCATGACCGGACGGTCATTTTATGACCCTAACGGTCACGCAGGGTAACGAAACGGTGTCAGTCATCTGGATCATCGACTCGGAACAATGGCCCCGGGCCTTGCTGCGCGCCGAGCTGCTCGAACGCGGCTTCGACGCAGTCGGCTACCTGACCGCCTCCGACGCCCTGGCATCGCTCGGCGCCCGTTTTCCCGACCTGATCGTGGTCGACCTTCGCGGCGTCACGCGCGAGGATGTCGAGAATCTATACAAGGTCGGCGTGCCCGCGATCGGAATCGCAAGCATGCCCGAGCCGTCATGGCTGTCTGAATTCAAATGGGCGGCACTCCTCCGACGGCCGGTCTCCATCGGCGAAATCGCAAACATCACAGCCCAGAATATTTAGAGGTCGAATCCGGTTGCCAGACCTAACTCGCCTGCTGTCGCGGCTCTCGCGACGAAATCCCTGACAGTCCGGCAGTAATTCAAGAACCAGAAGGGTTTTCGTTTCGTCATGCCATTTCGTGCACTCGGGCTCAGCCCGAAAATTCTGCAATCCATCCAAACCGCCGGCTATCAGACGCCGACACCAATCCAGTCCGCCGCCATTCCGCACATCCTCGGCGGCCGCGACCTCATCGGCATCGCTCAGACCGGCACCGGCAAAACCGCCGCTTTCGTGTTGCCGCTGCTCGAGCAACTGGCGCTCACGCCGGCAATCGGGCGCCATGTACCGCGCGTGCTGATCCTTGCGCCGACGCGCGAGCTCGCCGCTCAGATCGATGAGGCCATCGGCGCACTGTCGCGCAATCACCGCGTCCAGCGCGTCGCGATTTTCGGCGGCGTCAGCGAGCGACCACAGATCGATGCTCTTCGCCGAGGCGTCGACGTCATCATCGCCACGCCGGGACGTCTGCTCGATCTGATGCGAAGCCACGTCGACCTGCGCAGCATTCGCTACGCCGTGTTCGACGAGGCGGATCGCATGCTCGACATGGGTTTCCTGCCGCAAATTCGCCGCATCGCGGCAGCATTGCCGCGCCAGCGCCAGACGCTTCTTTTCTCCGCGACCTTCTCGAAGGAAATCGAGCAGATCGCCGCGGAGTTTCTGCGATCGCCGCATCTGGTTGAAGTGGGACCGCGCGCCAATCCCGCCGACGGCGTGGCGCAGTTCCTTTATCCGGTGGCGAAAGCACGCAAGATCGATCTGCTGATCCGGATTCTGGCGGACCGCTCGCTGACTTCGGTGCTCGTTTTCTCGCGCACAAAACATGGCGCGGACAAGATCGCGCGCAAGCTGAATCACGCTGGAATCCAGACCGCCACCTTGCACTCGAATCGATCTCAGAACCAACGGACGGCCGCACTCCACTCGTTTCGCAAGGGACGGGTGCGCGTTCTCGTGGCCACCGACATCGCCGCGCGCGGACTGGACGTCGACGGCATCTCGCATGTCATCAACTTCGATTTCCCTCCCCAGCCTGAAGATTACGTGCATCGCATCGGCCGCACCGGGCGTGCCGAAGCGACGGGGGACGCCATCAGCTTCGTGACGCCCGATGACGAAGCCTCGGTCAAGGCTCTCGAACGGATGATCCACAAGACGATCGAGCGGCGCAGGATTGGGGGCTTCGAGAATGAGTTGGGGCGCCCAACTGCGACGCCCCATTACCCACGGCGAGCTCGCCGACTAGCTCGTTAGTTTCCGGTCACGAACAACCTGCCGTCGTTCTGGGTGTAGATCTTTCCGTCGGGACCGATCGACAGCGGCGTATAGGCCGCGCCGATCGCCAGATTCGTGAAGACCTGATTCACCAGGCGACCGTTACGGTCGATCATGTACAGATTGCCGTCCTCACTGTTCGCGAAGACGATCCCCTTCTTGTCGACCGCAGGCGCATTCACGCACCACTCGAAGCTGTTGGGATGATCCGACGTGCATGACAGCGAGCCGTCGGAGTTTCGCGTGCAGCTCAGCGTATTCGTGTTTTGAAATCGCCAGTTGATTTGCAGATCGGGCGTCAGCGAGGTGACGAAGAACTGCTCGGGGTACGCAGGATCGGTCGCGTTGCGGTCGATCGGACAGATCGTCGCGTCATTGCAATACGAGCCGAGGCCGCTGTAGTGATTCTCTTTCGTGATCACGGCGAAGCTCGTGCCGGTCGAAAAGATCGCCGGCGTCGTATCCCATCCGAACTGGAACCCGCCCCATGGCGCGGCAGTATCGAGGTACTGGCCCGTGCTCGACCAACGCATCATGTGACCCTGCGCGTAGTTGTAACGGGTATAGGAGCCGTAGTAGATCGAGCCGTCAGGCGCGACTACCGGTGCGGAAGTGGAATCGTCGAGCACGCGTCCAGTGCCCGGCAAACCATCGGGAGGACTGACGCCGGTTACCGTGAGGCCCAAGCGGCAGCCCCCCGGCGCGCCGTTCGGCGGAAGGAACGGCGAGCCGCACCCATCGTGAAAATGTTCGCGCATCGAGGCCGCCCACTTCGATGTCAGATCCGGATTCACCGCGATGACATAGCCGTAATAATCGTCGAATGATGCCCGGCTGATGTCGTAGATGGTGCCGTCAAGTCCGATTGCCGGCGCGGTGTTGACCGGCGGCCGCTGCGATCCGCAGGTGACGGTCGGTACAGGCGCCGGGGTGCCGTCGGGGTTGAGAACGGGCCAGGGGAGATTCGCCGTCGAGTAGCGGAATTTGCACTGGTCCGTTGCCGCAGGAGAGCCGGGAACGAGCGTCGACCACGCAACCGCAGTGGGCACATCATTGGTCGTGATTTTGACCAGCCACGAATTGGGTACATCGGCCAGCCAAGGATCCTTCACACTGCCGTTGATCTGCATCACGTTGTAATAGATGTTGCCGGCGCTGTCGGCGCTCAGAGGGCCGACGGCGTATGTGTTCGCATCGATCGTCGCGAACGGATTGATGTGCGCCAGCACGGCCCCGGTGCCGCGATCGAGTTTCCACACCGTGCCGCCGAAGCCGGGAACATACATGGCAGCACTGGTGAGCGCGCCATGGTACACAGGCTCCCATCCCGGTCCGTCCTTGTCGGGCGAAAACGGTACAGGCTTCCAGTCGTTGACGTGCGTCCATTGCAGCGTCAGGATGCCGTTGACCCAACTGAATTTGTTCTCACACCAGGTCTGCACCACCCAGTTCTTAATGTTGGAGTATTGGCCGGTCTTGCACTCCATGAAGACATCATTGCCGTCGACGAGCGGCGTCTGGTAATGCACAAGAAGGCCGCCAGCCGCGTACGGTCCCTGCTGTTCCTTCGAGACAAACGGGTCATAAACGATGTTGGCCAGGATGTTCGAACCGGTCTGACCGGCGACCGACACCGAGCCCTGGTGCAGTGAATTCTGGCCCCACTGTCCCCACCAGACGGGGGCCGCGAAGGCGTTCGCAGCTACAAGAGTCGCTCCCAGGATCAGATTCCATCGCGATAGACGCATGAACCTCCTCCTTTTTTTGGGCGCCGGGCTGCGCTATTTATTTATGGATCGGCGGACGCTATCACACGACAGCGGGGGCATCAAATATGAGGCTGCAGCACGTGACGCCGGCCTCCGCCTTCTCCAATTCCGAGACATCCACCCGCTCGATGTGACAGCCGCGCATTTCGAGCGCGCGCCGCGTACGGGGATAGGAAGCGCTGTAGAGAATCGTGTCGTCGATGCGCAATGCATTCGCCGCGAACGGTTCGCTGGGGTGGACAGAGATGCATTCGAAGCCGCGAAATTGTTTCGGATCGACCCAGGCTGGATTCAAGAGCAGAGTGTTCTCGCCGATCGCCGTCACGGCGGACTTGAGATGCAGGCAATTTTGAAACTGTATCGGAACCGCATCGAGCTGCTGCACGGCCGCCATGTTGGTGCGGTGCGAAAGTCCAACGTACATCTTCTGATTGAGAACCAGCACATCGCCGCCATCGAGCGTGGCGGGCGCCTCGATGCGATGCAGCGGCCGATAGCGCTGCAGCACCACGGCCACGCTCTCGGTTTCTCCACGGCGGGACGCCGCGCCGGGGCGGGTGATGATCGCTATATCATCCGTTACTATAGATGTATCTTCGACGAAGACCCCATCCGGCAGCTCGGGTACATCCGCCACATGCACGATGGTGCAGCCGTGCGCGTCCAGAAGCCGCTCGTAGACGTCATGCTGTGCAGCCGCGCGCGCGGGATCGATCGGCTGGCGCGGCAGAAACGTCAGCTCGCACTGCGCGATCCTGGGGCTCAGGGCGCGTGTGATCGCCAACCGCACGCGCGCTATTATTCACGTATGGCATGCGACCATACCGATCCACCGGTGGTGATGCAGCGGGCTGAAGCGTGGCTGCGCGAGCGCGGCGTTCCGCCGGAAAAATGGGGCGGCCTGCGCATCCGCCATTCCGAGAACACGCCGAGCGCGAAGGGGTGGAAGTCCGTAGTGATCGAGATCGAGCGCCGCGACGGCCAATGGATCGTGACCGACATCGATCGCCGCCCGGAAGTGCTGAGGGACCTCGGCCTTAGTCTCGTGTGCTGATGCCGCTGGCCGCCGGTTCACGTCTCGGTCCCTACGAAATCGTGGCCAGCCTCGGGGCGGGCGGGATGGGGGAAGTCTACCGCGCGCGCGATCCCCGCATTGGCCGCGACGTCGCCGTCAAGGTCCTCCCCCGCTCGCTTTCGCAGAACAGCGACCACCTCCGCCGCTTCGAGCAGGAAGCCCGCGCCACCGGAACACTCAATCATCCGAATCTGCTCGTGCTCTTCGATATCGGGACGCACGATGGCAGCCCATTTATCGTCTCAGAGCTGCTGGAAGGATCAACGCTGCGCGACGTTCTGACCGGGGGACGGCTTCCGATCCGCAGAGTTCTTAACTACGGCGTTCAGATCGCCAATGGTCTGGCAGCGGCGCATGAAAAGAACGTCGTTCATCGCGACCTCAAGCCGGAGAACATCTTCGTTACGATCGACGATCGCGTGAAGCTGCTCGACTTCGGACTGGCGAAGCTGGTGAGCCCCGAGGCACACGAAGTCAGCCGCGCGCAAACCGAGCGGCACGGGACCAGCCCGGGCATGATCGTCGGGACGGTCGGCTACATGTCGCCCGAGCAGGTCCGCGGAGCATCAGTCGACCATCACTCCGACATCTTTTCGTTCGGCATCGTGCTGTACGAGATGCTGTCGAGCGTTCAGCCGTTCCGGAGAGATTCTTCAGTCGAGACGATGAACGCCATCCTTCATGACGATGCCCCGACGCTCTCTGATGAAGCCATCCCGCCGGTGCTGACGCGGCTGCTCGAGCACGCGATGGAGAAGAACCCATCCCGCCGATTCGAGTCGATGAAAGACGTGGCCTTTGCGCTCGATGCAATTTCGGAGAGCGGCGAGACCTCAGCGGTTCGATCAAAAACGAAATCGAAGAAGAGCAAGAGCGAGCGGCCCAAACAAATCGCATATTCGCGGATCACTTTTCGCCGCGGCTTCATCATGACCGCACGCTTTTCTCCGGACGGGACCATCGTCTACGGCGCAGCCTGGGAAGACAAACCGCTGGAAATTTTCTCGTCCCATCCCGCCACTCCGGAGTCGCGGCCGCTCGGAGTCGCAAATGCTGATGTGCTCTCGATTTCGCCCACCGGCGAGCTGGCCCTTTCCCTCGGCCGTCACTACGTCGCCGGGTACGTCACTTCCGGAACGCTGGCGCACATGCCGCTCGGCGGTTCAGCGCCGCGCGCGGTTTGCGAAGACGTTCAGGAAGCCTCGTGGAGCGGCGACGGCAAGGAGCTGATCATCTCCCGCGCGGTCGGCGGGTTGTATCGGATCGAATCTCCAATCGGCAATGTGCTGTACCAGTCAGCCAACTGGATCAGTCACGTCCGCCCCTCGCCGGCCGGAGATCGTCTGGCCTTCCTCGAGCATCCGCTCTACGGAGATGATGGGGCGGCGGTCGTCATCGTTGATCGAAATGGCAAGCCGCTGGTGCGATCGTCCAAGACCTGGAGCAGCACCAGCGGTCTGGCGTGGACGCCGAAAGGTGACGAAGTTTGGATCGCGGGCGAAGGCGGCGGCGGACGCGACCTGATCGCAGTCAGCCTGGCGGGGCGTGACCGCGTCGTCCTTCCTGTTCCGGGCCGGCTCACACTGCACGACATCGCTACCGACGGACGGGTGTTGCTGGCTTTCGAGAGCGGGCGCCGCGAGACGGTGGCGGGCCGCGTGGGCGAAGAACAGGAGCGAAACCTTTCCTGGTTCGATTGGACCTGGCTCAGCGACATCACGGAGGACGGGAAGATGGTGCTGCTGGCTGAACAGGCGGCAGCCGTCCGGGGCCGCAACACGATTTATGTGCGTCCCGTCGACGGCGGCCCCGCGGTACGGATTAGCGAAGGCCAAGGACGCGGCCGGCCGTTTTCGCGCGACGGCAAGTGGATCGTAGCGGCAACGCAGGGGACACCGGTGCGCCTCGAGCTTCTTCCAGTGGGTGCAGGCCAGCCGCGGGTCATCCCGATCCACCAACTCGAGAATGTTCTGGCCTGGCAGCTCTTTCCCGACAATCAGCGGCTGGCCGTCCTGGCTCAGGAGGCCGGGCAGCCGGTCCATCTCTTCGAAGTGACGCTCGACGGCAGCAAGCCTCCGCGCGCGATTTCGCCGGTGATCGCCGGCTGGCCGTTACAGCTCTCGAACGATGGGCAGACCATCGCCGCCATGGGGCCCGAGGATCGCGTTCTTCTTTTCCCGATGCAGGGAGGCGACCCGCGCCCGGTGGAATCGTGTGGTCCTGGCGATGTGCCGATCGGATGGACGGCAGACGATCGAGCTCTGTGGGTCTACTTGCGCGGTCGGGTGAGCGTTCGTATCGATCGAGCTGCAATCGAAGGAAGCAAGCGAGAACCGTGGCACACCGTTCGTCCGGCGGATGCCGCGGGCATTGTCGACATCTTTCCGGTGAGCATCACCTCTGACGGCCAGACCTATGCGTACGGCTACCGGCGCCTTCTCTCAGATCTGTATGTCGTCACCGGATTGATTTGACGGAGTCGAGCAGCCGCTCGATCTCTTCCTCCGTCGTGTACGCGGCGCATCCGATGCGCACCAAACCTTCGACGCCGAGAACCTTAATGACCGTCGCGGCGTAGAAATCGCCGTGGCTCGCGAAGATGGCGCGCTTGACCAGCGCGCGCGCGACAGCTTCCGATGTCATGCCGTCGAACGTGAAGGAAACGGTGGGTGTTCGCGGCTCTGCCGCCGGCGGACCATAGAGCCGCACGCGGCGAATCGACTTCAATCCATCCCAGAGCATGCGAGTGAGTTTTTGCCCGCGCTCATGCAGCCACCCGAAATCGATCGACTGCATGAAATCAACGGTGGCCTTGACCCCCGCGATCCCTTCCTGATTCTGCGTGCCGGTCTCCGCGCGTTCCGGTGCGGTGTCCGGCGCCGGCTCGAGCTTCGGAAACGGCAGCGATTCGAGCAGATCCTTTCGCGCGAAAAGAATTCCGATGTGCGGTCCGTAGAACTTGTAAGCGGAGACGGCGAGAAAATCGCAATCGAGCGCACGAACGTCGACAGGCTGATGTGGCGCGAGATGCACGGCATCGACAAAAAAGAGAGCGCCGACGCTGCGCGCAATCTCGCGAACGCGCGCGAGGTCGTTGATCGTGCCGACAGCGTTGGACGCGCCGCCGATGGCGATCAGCCGCGTGCGCCGGCCAGCAAGCCGCGCGAGATCGTCCATGTCGATCTGGCAGGTCTCCGGACTCATTCGCGCCGACCAAACGACCACGCCACGGTCCACTTCCAATGCGCGCCAGGGCGCGACGTTACCATGATGATCGAGCTCGGTGACGATGACCTCATCGCCGGCCTT
>Ga0070706_100007492_pt1 | contig 10234 bp, 5 predicted proteins | sample KBSK5501metaG_FD_65476 | JGI IMG/M metagenome (GOLD analysis project Ga0070706, IMG submission 65476) | Corn, switchgrass and miscanthus rhizosphere microbial communities from Kellogg Biological Station, Michigan, USA - KBS K5-50-1 metaG | ecosystem: Host-associated > Plants > Roots >...
TGGAATTGCTGGCTCCCGTATGGGCTCCGCTTAGATAGAGATGGGGACTGTGCCCGGAAACATTTGTTCCATCACCTTCGGTATCATTTACATCCCAAGCATTGTTTCCACTTGCTCCGCCCCCTTTCCAACTTGAACTGTCTTCGCGAAATACCGTGAGTTTTCTGATGTGATTAGCCGTGCTATTCGCAGTGTATGTGTTGCCCCAGGTAAGCAGGGTTCCGGAGCGGAGGAGCTGGCCACCCAGTTTGAGTGTGGTAAAATTGAATGTATTATTGTAAACTTCCTCTGCCCGGGCGCCTCTGTACCCGCCAGATTCCGTTCCGTGAGTAACCGGCTGGGTGTTCTTAACCAGGTTATGTCGAAAGATGTACCTTGCGCCGTTATCCGCGTCCAATGTTCCACTGGTAACTACCTGCGCATTGTTATTGATGACGTTATCTTCCAGGAACACGAATTTCTCAGTTCCAAAATAATTCGGATCAGCCCACGAACCATTTCCCTGGACATTTGAGCCGCCCCCCCAGGTAGAATGCGATATTGTACCGATGAAAATATTACCAGACTCAGGAGTATCCCATTGACAATGATCAATCACCCCGTAGAACCATCCATCTATACGAATGCCCTGCTGGTTAAGCCGGTCAAAATGACAGTGATCTAGGCGCAGCGAATCGCAAGGTGCTTTCAAAGAACCGCCAGCGGCACCATCCTTTATGTGAATAGCTGCTCCGCTGGTCGGCTTGGTCGTGCGCGAGCCAGCTCGAAAAGTAATTCCGCTTATGCGCAACGACTGACCAGCCTTCGCCGAGGCCTGAATAATCTCGGCAGTGCCGCGACCCAACATCTCCACATCATCGAGAATAACCGTAAGGTTGTCCGTGGCGTTGACATTCGCGCCTACTAAACTAATTCCCTTTGTGATGGTGAGCGTCGAGTTCCAACTGGCGGTTCCAGCTGGAATCGCTACTGTGTCGCTCTCGTGAGCCGAGGCAATGGCCGAGCGAACATCCGGCAGCGAGACGCTCTTAGCTTCAATAATGCCGGCATCAACCTGGCCGAGAAGAATCAGGAGCATGCCCGTGGTGAACGTGGCTAGCATCGAAAATTTTGCAGAATTTTGCAGAAATAAGACGCTCATGAGAAGTGAAATGTAAAATAGTTCTGCCAAGCCCCAAAACGCCTGTGAGCCCTTCATCCCACGACTGCTGGCGGCCATAGAAATCTCGGCCCTTAGTCGTTTGTAAAATTATCGATTCTGAATCGAATCAGTGTCGTAAGCCAACTCCATCTCCTCTTCTGAACCGACGACCTCGGAAGGTTCTAGCACGGACCCGTATTCACGCCGAGGATAGTCCATAGCAATGATATAAAAAACAAACCAGACGAGACTAAGCCCTTTAAAAGCGGCCTCCGTCCAGTTATAAAGTACTACGGCGACAAGAAACCCCAATCGGAGGCGGCCCCAGTTAAAATTTCGCAAAAGCTCCAAACGTATCTTGCGAAAGGTCGCAATGATGAGTCCTGCCAGCATGAGCAGCCCTATCGCCCCCAGGTTCAAATAGATCTCAAGATAGCCATTGTGGGCTTCATTGGGCTGCCACGGGCGCCCTTCGCGAAGCAGAGTGAGCCGATCTCCCAACCAAAAACTTTCAAAACCCACCCCAAAAATTGGATTGGTATGCAGCGCCAATAACTGGCGCCAGAGCTCCGCTCTTCCGATTATGGTCGCGTTATGGCCTGTAAATTCCACGATTCGTTCAAAAATCCCAAAAGCGCTTTGCGCCACGATCAATACAACGATAGCGAGTATCGCGTACACCCCTATGATCCTCTTGTTCAGCCACGGCCGGCCGAGCACCACCATAACTATGATTCCGATAGCCAACGACAGAAAAGAAGTTGCGCTGTGCGCCTTCGAGATGAGCCATCCAATCATGACCAATAAAACACCCGTTAAACGAAGCTCATTTCGTCTGGCTACGCTCCGTTCACTGTGCCAGGTTTTCAGGAAATGCCAGAAGAGAAAGAAGCTCAGGATGAAGGAAATGCACCCAAGAACATTCTTGTTTTCGCCGACGCCGTTATTTGCAGGCAAACCAGTCCACTGATCGAAGCTGCGGCCTATTTCCGGATAGTACTTAATCAACAAAATAGAAAACGGAACCAAAACATAAGCAGCTCTTTTCATCAATCTTGCCACGGCTTCCTCAAAGTCCGGTTCCGTGAAGAGAACGAGGGCAATGATCGGATGCCCAAGAATCTTAATCCATCGCTTGAACGACACGAAAGGATAGTCAGACCAAACGATCGCGATGAAGCAATAGAGAAGAAATGCCATGAGCCATGCATTGTTTCGAATAACCTCTGCAATATCCACCTGCCTTTTATTTAGCACGCAAAGGCCCGCCACGGTTAGTGTGAAGTAGATCAAAGCATCGAGCGGGTTTCCCTCTTCTGTCGAACCCAGAGCCGCCAGACCAAAAACATGTAGCCATTGCACAACGGATCTCGACCCGATGAGCAACACCCACAGAAGTGGGATCCAAAGTGCGCCAGTTACATTGGCATGTTGCCGAAGGTCCCGCCGGAAAAGGAAAACGACGAAGCAAACCGTGGCCAACAGGGCGACAGGCGGCGGCAGATGCAAGCCGAAGAGGCTGGCAAGGTGCGGGTCGATTAGTTTCATGGATTATTGGATTTTCGAACTAGTTTGCCGGTGCCAACACAGCTTACAGAGCCGTGGCTACAAGTCATGGAGCTGTGCGCCATCCGAGAATAGCGATGATTGCAAGGCAACGATCGACATCAAACCAGCGCATAGCTGCCTTTCTCGAGGCGTTGCAGCATTATCCGGAATTCGTCGCTCATGAGATATTCCGTTTCCGCCTGGGCGATCGGATGCGTCATGATCTCGACATTGTTTGATTTCGCCAACGCTGTTACGCGGTCTAATTTTTTCTCCTGAATACATTGCGTCAGGTCAAAAAAGTAATCGGTAAGCCGATACCTACGGGCCAGCCAGCGATCGACAAGCGCGCGGTAGGTCCGGTTCAACCAGCTCTTTTCTCCAGGCCAGAAGGAGAAGTTTCGGCGCACTTTAATGCCAGCGGGGATTGCCTTGCTCAGAAGAACATTCGCACAAAGATGCATATGATGATGTCCATCGATGTGGGACGGCAGTTTTCCAAACAAACGCGCGAACTCCTCGGCCTGCGCTTCGTACGAATAAGCAAACTCTCTTCGAAGAAAAGGGTTATAGAGCAGCTGCGAGTACTTAGTTCGCGTTAGAAAGCGAGCTATTTTGTCCTGGTAATCTTCGAGCGTTGTTGGAACCCTCTTCCCGGTGAATCGCTCATCGAAGTTAAGGTGCAATCCGACATCCAGATTTTGTTCTTTCGCCAGCTCAGCGGCGCGCTCGGAGTCCTCCATGAAGACCATCGCACTTACAGAGGTAATCCTCCGCTTTTTGTAACACTCGAAGGCCGTGTCGGTTTCGCCCCGTGAGCGCCCCCAATCATCAGCATTGATAATCAGCATTCGGTTGCCACTTCGGAACGATTACTTCGAGGACTAGAAGTGCTCGCGCAAATAAAAAGCCGCAGGCTGGCAGACAAACCCATTCACAATTATGAAAGGTGTGAGCGAGAAAAGGATCGACTTCCCTCTTCACACTTAACCGCGACGCTCTGCCAAATTGAGCATCGCCCCAAAGCGGTTAACCGATTCCCGAAAAAAGCGCTCAGCCTGCTCCATAATCGCAGGCTGTATACAAAACAATAAGCTCGCAGCCATGCGATGTTTTTGCTTTAGCACATGGCGCTTTGAAGCGGCATGGTTGTGGTTCTGCCAAGATCACGACCTTAAGCACAGTGGTTAGAGAAGCTCAGCGAAAGCGTTTAGCAGTTTCGACTTCTCGGAACTCCACGTATGGGTGAGATATATTTGCTGTCCTCGTTTTACGATCTGTTCCACTTCACTGGGATGGAAATATGCATATTTGATTTTCTCGGCAAGGTCATCGGCATCTCCCAGCTCAAAATAGATGAGATCTTCATCCCCGAAATAGTCCTGGATGCCTCGGGCGCGGGGAGCAATCACGGGCTTGCCCAAAGCCAGGCATTCGAAGATTCGAGTCGGGGTGTTTAGTTCAGTAAAAACGTTGCGATGATTCGGGACCACACCAACATCGCAACCATTGATTGCCATTACGATTTGTTCGAGGTTTCTCGCGCCCAGGTAGTCCACGCTTTCATCCAATCCGCGCTCGTGGACTGATTCCATGACTTTTTCGAAGAAGGCAGTTGGTGCACCGCAAACCACCAGTCTCGCGGCAGGAAGAGATTTTCTTGCGGTTTCGAGAGCATCGACCGCAAGGTCGAACCCATTTCGGCGCAGCAAGGAGCCGTGATATAGGATCACGAACGGTCTTGAAGGCTTTTCTCCGTTGCTATGGCACGTGCCCGGCGCTTGGAATCGGAAAATGCGGTCATCAGGTGAGTTCAGCACCACTTTGATCTTGTCAGGCGGACAACTGCGCGAAGAAAAGATGTTCTTGAATGTCCGGCTGACTGTCAAAACGGAGTCCGCAAAGCCGATGCTGCGTTTCTCCAGTTGTTTCATGAATCGGACACTAACACTTTCCGCCGGGAGCTCAAAAATGGCCTGCATGAGTTCAGGCATTGGGTCATGGAGATCCAAAATAATTTTGGCGCCAAGGACCTTCGGAACCAACGCACTGAACACCAAGACATCCGGCATGTTGTGCACATGCACGAAGTCATATCTCCGAGTCAAAGAACGGAATGTAAGGCGGGTTAACGACGTCAAGATGAACGCCGCGTACTGGCCAACGTACCTTCTCTTGGTGCCACGGTGCCGTCTCCGCTGAACGCGGAAGACGTTAACGCCGTTGATAGTTTCGTATGCTGGCTCCCTATCATTCTCCCTCAGGCATATCAAATCGACGGTTACGCCCTCCATGGCGAGAGCTTCGGCAGCTCGGCGCGGCCGCGGATCGGCCGGATAGTAAGAAAACAGAAGGACAGCCCCGCGCTTGCCACGCAGGCGCCACCTGTTGCCCAAACCGGCGGCGGCATAAGAACTGACCGCAGAGCCCTCTTTTACCGGGCTTGCCAACAATCCAACTGTGCAGGGCGCGCTCTCGAAACCATTGTCCGACTTTTCCCCCGGCGAATAGAATCCGGGGCCGATCTGTCCCACTTGCGTCTGGTTCTGGGATAGGGCCATACTCTGGAGCACATAAGCAGCAACTTGTCTGGGGAGAGCGGGCCAATACTCGCCGGAATACATTGAGCGAATGTAATCCAAAAGCTCCTTGTAAAGTTCGATCGGATACTCCCCAGTCCTTTGACTTGACCCGTTCAAGGCCATGTAGTCTGGGTGCGTGTCGATTAAGGCCATTCCGCCGTGCTCGGCGATCCAGTCGAGTTTTCGGCGCCAGATATCTGTCGTCCTCTCGCACAACAACAAGAAAAGCGTGGAATCCTGCGGCAGGGTGTAGGGAAGCTCGACATATCCGCTACGGGGTGCACCAAAGATCGCAGATTGAAGGTCGGAGGTCCGGTCTGACTTCTGATCCGCCTCAGGCGCACTGACTTTTGACTTCTCGGCCACTGGCGCCGACACCCAAAAGGGAAAGATTGTTTGGCACCCTTCCGGCTGTGGTTCGAACGGGTCGGTGTCGAAGGTCGATGCATCATAGCTAATACCCAGCTCGTGCAACCAATCGAGCTTGCGCAGCATAAAGGCCGATCTGAACCCTACAGCCCCCCACTCAGCGAGATAGCGGTTGATTCGCACGGCCCTTTCCCTGAACTCATGTCGAGATCGGTAAAGTCTTCCGTCATGCTTAAGATCATGGACGCCTACCTCGAAGCCGTTGCGCACGAGTTCCTCTCTTAATTGCGCGGGGACCTTATAGCTCCCCTCCGGAACAAAATTAAATGAGGAGCGGAAGCCCAGCTCCTGCTCGAGTCGCAGCAAAGCCCTGCACTTGTCCAAACCCACCTGACGTTCGACGTCGTGGGTCAAGACGAAGGCGAACTTCTTGCCATCGGGCCACCCGGGCCAACCGTCAGGCACGCGCTCGGAGCCGGGCATGATGGGCCAGATGTCCCGGACTCGCTCCCGCAGCCGTAAGGCAAATCTCCGGCGAATCGCTCTCCGCAGTTTGAGAGGAACGAAGGGCTTAACGCGAAAATAGACCCTATTGTGTAACACGGAAGTGTCTCAGAACGATCACGGCTCGTACCTCTCTTGACCGGCTTTCTGTCACCGCGAGGAAACCGGAAGTAACTCCTCGCATCAGATTAGAGGCCAGCGATTGCGAGCCCTAAGCGGAGTTACTCAGTCAGGAGACTCCAGCCTCCGCCCCGCACCGGTCACCATAATCTTGAACCGTGGCGACACTTCAAGAATCACCGTCCACCCACTTCGGGAGATAAGAGCGAACTTTGTTCATGACGACCGAAACATTGGCTCGTCCGGCAGCAAGCTCTGCATAACCACGCCTCACAACATCCCGGTTATTCTTCTCAGCCTCGACGACCAGCAAAACCTTGTCCATGTATTCGGCCATTCCCAAGGTGGAACTTGTCGGGGTAAGAGGCGGCATGTCAAAAATGATGTAGTCGAAATCGCTTGCTTTTAGGTTCGGCATCATGGAGAAAAATCTTTTCAGTGCGCGTTGCACTGGGCCGTCATTTGACTGCGCCACCGTCGCCAAATAAAGATTGTCCGCAGCAGCAGTTGGACTTGAACCGCCTGGCTTTAGGACTGCGCTTAGAGCGGTGGCGGGCCTGCCTTCAAAAAAGGGATGGGCTTCCGCATGTCCGACGTTTACGTCCACGAGAAGGACCTTGCCATCACGCATTTCCGAGAGCGCGGCCGCGAGGCCAGCTGCAATCGTGGACGTGCCTGCTCCTTTGGAGAAAGCTGTTACTCCCAAAAACTTCGGCCTGTGCGTCATCCGATTGCGCTCAAAATAGAGAGTGACGCGGTCTCGCATCGCCTCAGAATATGGCCGAATGAAGTGACCCTCTTCCCACGGCGCCAGGTTGGCGTGCTCGCTGTTCTGAACCACTACCTCTAATTTCTTACCTCGCCGTTTGAAAGGTCGCGCCAGAGCTTTGGGACTTCGATCTGGTATCGAGAGCAATGGTAAAGTGCCTAACCGTCTTTCAAGGTCAAGCGGACGCTTCAGCGTCTGTTTGAACACCAATTCGCTGAGCAAAGCAAACGCGATACCTAATGCCGCACCGCCAGCAGCAAGCCCCAGCGCAATCTTATTTTGCGTCTTGGTCACCCTCACAGGCGGCGACGGCTTTTGCACGGCGCTGATGTTAGGCATTTTGGATGGATCCAACGCTTCGTCCACCCGAGCTTTCTCCAGGGTAGCTTCGAAATATTTATAATTCGTTTCGGTCAGTTCCTTCTGCCGCTCGAGGTCGGCGATCTGTGGTGACGCGTCCGAGAGCTGTCTGATTCGTTCCTGGAGATCGCGAAGGTGGGACTTAAGCGCCTCCGTTTTTGCCGCAGACCCCGCGAGGCGGGCAGTTTCAGAAAGAGAGTCGCCCTGCTGATTTCGGGAGGCTGTCGCCCGAATTCTATCAGGAAGATCGGGGAACTTCTTTTCCAGATCGCGTCTTTGCCTTTCGACGTCAGCAATCTCCGACTGGTTCGCTTTCACCAATTGATTTTCCGGAGTGTATTTGCCATGCAGATCGAGCTCGATTTTGCGAAGTTCAGCCAACCGCGAAACCAATGCCTGATATTTCTGAACGTCTGTGTTGGTTGCCGGCTGGGCTGCGGTTGCTGCCGGTCCGCGCGGTTCAGAACTAGGAGCTGCAGGGTTCGCGGTGTCGCCACCCTCCGGGGCGGCGACCGCAGCGGAGCCGTCCATTTGCTTGACCACAGCGCGTCGCTCCGCCAATTCCGCCTCTGCTTCCGGCAACTGTGCTTGCGTTCGCGCCAATTCGGTATTGAGAGCGGTTATGCTCTCGGCGAGGGAAGTGATCCCGAATTTGCCCCTTACCACTTTCAATGCGTCCTCCGTCTGGTTCAACCGCGCCCGGACCTGATCGGTTTGCTGGGTCACAAAATCGAATGCACCAGCCGAGCGGTGGACTTCGAGATGCTTGATGAAATACCTGTTTACGAGCTCGCTCAGAACGAGGGTGGCGATTTCCGGCTCACGGCTCTGGTAGGAAATGAAAATGACATCGCTACCTTTAGGCGCCGTGACCTGCAACCCCGAAATAATGCTGCCAGCAGCGGCTTCTTTGGACGGCGCCCCCAGGCGCTTAGGACCGAGGGCATCGGCGACCTGGACAGCCAGATCCCAGCTGGTGAGAATCTCAACTTCGGAACCGATGATGCTATCGGTTGTTTTCCATGTTACGCTCCCTGGACGGTTCGTACTATCGATTGGGTCAACCGCGCTCCTTTCCAGGACGTAACGCACCAGGAGTTTGGCGTCCGATTCATAGACGGGAGGATAAAGAAAATAAAAAGCAGCGGCGGCAATTAGGCCGGCGATCGCGCAAAGCGCGATCTTCCACTTGTGCTTGAAAAGAGCGAGGAGGACATCCTTTAAGCTGAGGCTGGAATGGTGGGTTTCTGGTCGGCGTTCTGGCATAATTGAAAAGTAGATTCCTGTTCTAATCGAGATGGGGATAGATCACGGCACCAGCGAGCCGGTTGAGCACCAAGGGCAGTCTGCGAAAAATGTTATTGTAAAATCCCGAGTCGTTCCCCCAAACACCCTGCCATATTTTCGCTCCAAAATCAAACTTAAAATACTGGATCGCTTCTTCTACGGTGCCCCACCCCATTTTAAATCGCCTTAACCCATCGTTATCGAGCGAGGTCCTGCCGAAGTGCAGCATCCTGGCGCCGTCCCGTATCATAAATCTAATCGCTTCCCACATAACCAAATTGTTCCCCCGGAATTCCTGGAAGGCCTCGTCAGAGGCGCCAAATTTGTAAACGGCATTTTTGCCGAACCGGAAAAAAACTGCAGCGGCGAAGGATCGCGATCCACGTCTGGCGAGAACTACGAAGCCCTGACCGGCTTTAATGATCTCTTCATATATGTTGAGGAAGAACGACAGCGGCTGTGGTGGAAGGCCATGCCGCCTGCGCGTTCTAACATGGAGGCGATAGAATTCCAAGATTGCGTCTCGCGTTTTGGTCACCTGCACGTCCACCCCACTCTTTTCCGCCTTGCGAATGGCACGACGCACGGGACTCGCGCAGCGGGCAAATAGTTCTTCGCTGCTGTCAGATAAGGAAAGCCTGTGACCATAGAATTGGGTGGCCGGAGTGGCCCCCGCCGGCAGTGTTCCTTGTCCGCCGCGGACTTCGAAGTATTTCCAATTTCGCTCGCGGGCCAGCTCCGATAGTTTGTCTATGACAGGTCCCGATTGACTTTTATCAAACATGAGCGGGCCGCAGAAGTCGCTGAACGGCAGGCAAACGCCCCTGCGACCGGTGAAAGGACTCCGAACCTCCATCATCGGAACCAGGGCCACCAATTCGGGCCGTTGTGAAAAGTGGAGGTAAATCGCTTCGTGCCCGTAAGTCTTGCAGAGTACCTTCGCCCATGCGGCACTGTGGAAGAAGTTGCAGTCCGGATGTGAAACAGCGAGGCGGTCCCAATCCGAATCGCAAACTGGATCGACGATTCTAACCTCCAGATCTGAAAGAGAACATCGGCGCTCCGCCTGAGATTTAACAGCGCTCTCCCGCTCTTGCAATCCAGCAAATACTTCGGTGCTCATCGGCCAAACTGCCCCTACTCCTTGATCTGGCACCGACTCTCTGTTGAATCGTCTTTTCAAATCAACACGCCGGTGGCGACCGCCTCTTTTACGCATAGCGTGACGAGTTCGACCTGTGCCTCAGTCAATTCGGGGAACATCGGCAATGATATGAATTCCTCAGCAGTCCCTTCCGAGATTGGTAACGCTCCCTTTTTATATCCAAGGTTCCGGTAGGCCGTTTGCAGATGGATTGGCACCGGATAATGAACTCCGCATTGAATTCCTTTCTCATTGAGAAGCCACATAACCTCATCCCTTTCCCGGACACGGATGGCGTAGATGTGGTAAACATGCCGGGCGTAGGGCGCCTCAAGAGGTGTCACGACTTCCTCCATACCGTTGAGCGCCTGATTATATTGCATCGCATGGACGCGCCGGAGCAAGTTTCC
>Ga0070706_100007494_pt1 | contig 10231 bp, 8 predicted proteins | sample KBSK5501metaG_FD_65476 | JGI IMG/M metagenome (GOLD analysis project Ga0070706, IMG submission 65476) | Corn, switchgrass and miscanthus rhizosphere microbial communities from Kellogg Biological Station, Michigan, USA - KBS K5-50-1 metaG | ecosystem: Host-associated > Plants > Roots >...
CATCCTCCGATTACGTGTCGCGCGCCGAGTACGACAAGCTCAAGGCGGACCATGAAGCGATGAAGAAAGAGCTGGAAGCGTTGAAAACGGCGGTTCGGCAGATGGCTAACGGCACCGTGCCGGCGGTGCCGGCCGAAGGACCCGCGCCCGCGACAAAGCCGACCGAAGGGAAGCAAGTTGTCACAACCACAACCCCGCAAACGGACGTCGCCGCTTTGCAGGCGGAAGTGGACACGCTGAAGACGCAAGTAAAGGAAACGTTTCCCGGGACGACGAAATTCCTTCTCGCTGGTTACGGCACGGCCGGATTTACGGCACGCAGCGGCGAGGATCCTTTTTTCGATGCCGCCTTCAATGCGATCTTCCTCTGGAAACTGACTGACCGGCTTTTCTTCGAAGGCGAACTGGAGTTCGAATTCGAGGATGAGGCCACAACGACGAATTTAGAGATCGCGCAAGTCTCCTACCTCTTGAATGACTACATGACCATCGGTGTTGGTCGCTTCCTAAATCCGATGAATTTCTTCGTCGAGCGGCAACACATGAATTGGGTGAACAAATTGCCTGACAAACCGCTGGCTGTTTACGATGGTCTGTTTCCCGAATCGGAGTTAGGCGCGCAATTGCGCGGTGTCATTCCGATCGGTCCGACTAAGCTCGAATATGCGGCCTTTGTCGCAAATGCTCCCGGCCTCATTACCGCTCCGGGCGATTTGAGCGAGTTGGGCATGCTTGATTTTGATAACGACGCCAACATCGGCGGACACGTCGCGGTTGGAGGACGCATTGGATTCATTCCGATTCCGCAATTGGAGGTTGGCTACGGAATTCAACGCTCGAAGGTCGGGCCGCGCGACCATGCGGTAGAGAATGTTTTGCAGTCAGTTGACTTCAACTACGTGAGCGACTCGACACTTCTTAAAGGCCTAATCAACGCTCGTGCTCAATGGGGTTGGTCGCACGTTGGCCATTTCATTTACGATCCCGACGGAAGACAAGGCTTTGGGCCACTCGCGTTCAATAACAATCGAAACGGTGGTTACGCGGAACTTGCCTACCGTCCGACCCACATCGACAACAATGTGATCAAGAACTTCGAGCCGGTCGTGCGTTACGATCGACTCAATCAACTACACACCCCAGTTGGTTTTGATGAACAACGGTGGACCCTCGGACTAAATTACTGGCTCACACCGAGCGCGGTGATCAAAGCGGCCTACGAATTTGACGATAAGAACGGCGGCGCCCGCGATCAAGACGCCTTCATGCTGCAAGTAGCGGTCGGTTTCTAACCATGAAAGAAATTGTTTCGCCAATCTGCAAATGGATTGGGTTGCCCGGGGTCACGATTATCATTTCTTGGGCAGCCCTGACCTGGCTGATCGGTTGCGCTGCGAATCAGGAGTCCGGACAAGTTGCTGCCGGGACGACTCCGTCAGCGGCAGAGAAAAGCGGCGCGCAACTCTGGGCGGAGAATTGCGTGCGTTGTCACAACATCAGATCGCCTAGCAACTACAGCCCGGCGCAGTGGGAAGTCGTGATGATGCACATGCGTGTTCGCACCAATCTCACTCCTGAGGAGCACAAAAAGATTCTCGAGTTCCTCAAATCGGGCACTTAAACGGTCGCCCGAAGCTAGCTCGCAAAGTCGATCCTGGTACCACCGGCGCAATCTGCGTCTCCCCCGCGGATAGCCGTGGAAGCATTCGTGCCTCGAACAAAGTCTCAGCGCAAATTCTGCACGCAAAATAACAACAACCGGTGAGCGGCCCTCGCCCAGTTCGGCTGACATATATGCATGAAATCAAATATCCTTCTAGTCGCACAGGGAGCCAGCAGCTCAAACAGCGTGATCGTGAATGCGGCCGTGGAGGCCGGTCGTGGATTACGACATGCTAGCAGCAGCCAGGAAGCCTTCGGTATTTTGGCTAACGGTCTCGACAACATCGATGTCGTGATTATCGATGTTGACCCAGGAATCCACAGCCTTTCCGTGTTGGAGGCAATCAGCTATCGCAAAATTGCCCCACCGGTTATCGTTGTCACCGGGTTTGAAGAAATGGACATGGCGCCGATGGCCTATCGACATGGGGCAACGGCATGCATCGGCAAGCCGTTTACCGCGGTCGAACTAGCGGCCCTAATCCACGACGTTTGTGTCCCAGAGTGGCAGCGACGCGGAGGATCGTGCGATCGCTGGGGCCATGCACGTACCGGACATAGACGGAACTCGCGGATGGGCCACTCCTACGAGCGACTGCATTGCATGTCGCTCTAGGCTGCCTTCGAACGTTTCCCGCTGACGAGGTGCGCGCGAAATTCAGTCGGTGACTGACCAAACACGCGTTTGAACATTCGATTGAATTGCGTGAGCGACTGGAAGCCGACATCGTAAGCCACCTCGCTGATGCGACGATTTGGGTTTAATAGCTGTGCTTTCGCATCTTCGAGCCGCACGCGCGCGACGTAATCGGTAAATTTCACGCCGGTCGTCTTCTTGAACACCTTGCAGAAATGAAACACGCTCGCTCCGGAAGCCTTCGCCACATCGCTCAATGTGATCGGTTCCATTTTATGGTGCTCGATGTATTCCCGCGCCTTCTGCACGAGCGGCGGTTCTGCATTCTGTCTCTCCAACACGATCTGATTGATCAATGCAGAAAGCTGCTCCGCAAAAAAGGTGAGCAGCCGAACGATCGCGCCATACTTCTCCGGCGGGATAAGCGGGTTATGCTCCCACGCTTTGCGCAGTTCGGTTGTAAAGCGTACGTCATGTTCGGCGAGTGTCCGGCTCACTTTCTTGGTGTCTGCTCTTGATGGCGAACGGCGCAGCACCTGGCCAATCCGCAAGTATCCAATCGTTTTTTCGCCAAGCTTTACCGGCACGGCGGTCTCGGTTAGGCCAAAAGGGCAGGTCACGGTATGCGGAATGTCACCGGTGTGGCGAATCATGCTGTCGTGCGCCTCCAAGCAGACTGCTAGCGTCGCGGGTTTCTGAGCAAGCATCGCGCAAAACGCGTTTTCCTGTTTTTTCCCATGATGTGCGAGTTGCCAGTATTCCAGGGGGCGCAAGGTGAGGGGCAAGCCAGTCGCTTTCGTGAAAACGCCCTCGTAATCCCGAAACAGTCGCGAACGCAGCAACGCGTCGATCAATTGCTTGTTGGCGCTGCCCTCATTGGCCGGTAATGCGGCATCGGACATATACCTGGAGACATTCCCAGTCTAAAGGAATGGGCCGATTAGACAAGGTCAGTCGGCCCCTTCGCGAAATTGCTGGCCGTTATCGCCATCCGGATATGTATCCAACTCCTGGTCCATGAAAGGCGATTCCAACACCACCGGCTCTAAAGAAACCTTGCCGGAATGCACGCCCAGCATCTTTTGACGAGCGTTTTGCATTCTGCGGTTCATCACAGCGGTGATGCGCTTCAGCAATTCATAGCCTAATGAATGGTCACGCTCACAGTATTGGCGCAGGACCGAGCCGACGAAGAATATCGCGCGTGTCGGAGCCACAGCCCGGGCGGTGAATTGCCAGATGTAAGGCGGATACATCCATGACCAGCCGACCAAGTCGCCCGCTCCGATCGTATCGACAACTACCGGTTCGCCGTGACCTTTCCCGGATTCCAGCACAACTTTCCCCGTTTCAATCAGAAAGAAGCGATCCGCACGATCGGCCTCGCGCAAAATGATATCGCCTGGTTTAAAACGAACCGAGATCGCGCAGTCGGTGAGCAACGTTAGCTGCCCCCGATTCATCCCGGCAAGAAACGGATGAAGCGCCACGCGAGTCGCCATCGTTTCGTCATAGATTTCAGTTTCCATTAGTTTTCTCTCCTTCTTTCAAAGACTGCAGAGCCTCTTCAAGATTTTGCGGAATCCCCCGATCGAACTCGACGAGATCACGATGCAACTGAGGTCCGTTCACTATTATTTTTTCGTCCTGGTTTCTTTGATTACGGGCGCTCTTGATACCCTTCGCTTCGTTTTGAATGACTTTTTCATCGGGCGTTTTTAGCTAACAGAATTGATGTTCTTTTTCACGAACAACGAGCACGGGGCATGGCGCTGCTCGCACGACCCGTTCGGCTGTGCTCCCGATGCAGAAATGCTTCCACCCGGTGTAGCCGTGCGTTGCGATGACAATCAAGTCGATATTGGCATCTTTCGCCATCTCAACGATCTCGTGAGAGGGAACGCCAATGCGCATCGTCGATCGAACACGTTGCACGCTTCCGTTGCGGGTCGAAGCAATTAGTGCGCGCAAATTCTTTTCTGTGCCGGACAAATCGCTCTTGGAAAAGGCCGGCGCGCCCGGAATCGAAGCGAGACTTCGCGATGGGGCTGGTGCGAGAACGTAAAGCAACGTTAGTTCGGCGGCGAACTCTTCTGCCAAGCGTAGCGCGTATTTGAAAGCCCTTGTTGACGCCGGAGAAAAGTCTATCGGGACCAGAATCTTCTTCACTTGAAGCGCCGGATGTTCGGTGTCGTCCCTAATTCCACGATTTTCAAAAGTCTTTAAATTCATGCTTCGAGTATGCACCGCCTAGTTGCGTTAGCCTCGTCCGCGCTTGTCAAAGGATGTGCATTTCTTGCGCTCTCCGAATGGCAGCGGTTGAGCGTTTTTTAGTCAGTTCGCGCTGATAAGAAATGGCAAGCGGATCAAAATCTCTTGGAGCAAATCTCGTTTCGCAGAAGATTACGAAGAGCGATTGCCCAGCTCCCGAGGCTCCGAAACTCAATCGCCAGATCAAGAACGTCTAATCATGAAAACAAACACGCTGACTCCGGAGCTACTCAACCGGATGAACGCTTACTGGCGCGCAGCCAACTATCTTTCAGTTGGGCAAATTTATCTTTATGACAACCCGCTGCTGAAACAACCGCTGACGCTCGCGCATGTGAAGCGCATGTTGCTGGGACATTGGGGGACCACTCCGGGACAGAACTTTATCTACGTACACCTCAACCGGGTGATCAAGAAATACGATCTCGACATGATCTACATCTCGGGCCCTGGTCACGGGGGACCGGCGGTCGTTGCCAACACTTACCTGGAAGGGACGTACAGCGAATTCTATCCCAACGTTAGTCTGGACGAAGCGGGTCTTAAGAAGCTCTTTACCCAGTTCTCGTTTCCCGGCGGAATTCCCAGCCATGCTTCCCCAGAATGTCCCGGTTCGATCCATGAAGGCGGTGAACTCGGATACTCACTCAGCCATGCTTTCGGCGCCGTATTCGACAATCCCAACCTGGTCGTGGCTTGTGTCGTTGGTGACGGCGAAGCCGAAACCGGGCCGTTGGCTACCGCGTGGCATTCCAACAAGTTCCTTAATCCGGCCACAGATGGTGCAGTGCTGCCGATTCTGCATCTCAATGGCTATAAGATAGCCAACCCGACCATCCTCGACCGCATTACCCGCGAGGAGTTGGAGCAGTTACTCCGCGGCTATGGCTGGACTCCTTACTTCGTGGAGGGGCACGAGCCGGAGCTGATGCATGAGGTCATGGCCGCGACGCTCGACAGAGCCTGCGAGCAAATAAAGGAGATCCAACAAAACGCGCGCGCTCACGGCGAGGCGGCAAGGCCGCGCTGGCCGATGATCGTCCTCAATTCACCCAAAGGCTGGACCGGACCGAAGATGGTCGATGGCCTCCAGGTTGAAGGCACCTTCCGTTCGCACCAAGTGCCTTTGTCTGATCCAGCGAAGCATCCCGAGCATCTCAAGCAGCTTGAAAACTGGTTGAAGAGCTATCGACCGGAGGAACTCTTTGATGAGCAAGGTCGACTGATACCAGAATTGGCGGAGCTAGCGCCGACGGGTGACCGACGCATGGGAGCGAATCCGCATGCCAACGGTGGAATTCTACTTCGTGATCTGCGGATGCCGGATTTCTGCGACTACGCGGTCAACGTGACCTCCCCGGGAACTGCGGGGCCGGGCGACACGCATGTGCTCGGGCGTTTCCTGCGTGATGTGGTGAAGCTGAATTTGGAACGCCGAAATTTCCGCATCTTCGGCCCTGACGAGACGCTCTCCAACGGTCTGGAAGCTGTCTTTGAAGTTACCCGCCGTCAATGGGACGCCGCGACTGCTTCGAACGACGAATACCTCGCGACCAGCGGACGTGTGATGGAAATGCTCAGCGAGCATCAATGCGAAGGTTGGCTGGAAGGCTACCTCCTGACAGGGCGGCACGGGCTTTTCAATTGTTATGAGGCATTCATCCACATTGTCGATTCGATGTTTAACCAGCATGCCAAATGGTTAAACATTACCTCGCACTTACCCTGGAGACGAAAGATTGCCTCGCTAAATTACCTGCTGGCCTCACATGTCTGGCGGCAAGATCACAACGGCTTTACGCACCAAGATCCTGGTTTCATCGACCATGTCATGAATAAGAAAGCGGAGATTGTCCGCGTTTATTTGCCGCCAGATGCGAACTGCCTGCTGTCGGTGATGGATCACTGCCTGCGCAGCCGCCATTACGTCAACGTTGTCGTCGCGGGCAAACACCCTTCTCCGCAGTGGCTCACAATGGATGCCGCGGTTCAGCATTGCACGGAGGGCATCGGCATTTGGCAGTGGGCCAGCAACGATCAGGACGCCGATCCGGACGTGGTAATGGCTTGTGCCGGAGATGTTCCCACGCTGGAAACTCTCGCCGCCGTTTCCATACTGCGAGACCATTTGCCCGAATTGAAAATCCGGGTCGTCAATGTCGTCGATCTCATGAAGCTGCAATCGAACACCGAGCATCCGCATGGATTAAGCGACACAGATTTCGACTCACTGTTCACGAAAGACAAGCCAATCATCTTCGCGTTCCACGCCTATCCGTGGTTAATTCACCGCCTTACTTACCGCCGCACCAACCACAGAAACCTGCACGTCCGTGGCTACAAAGAAGAAGGCACGATCACGACGGCCTTCGACATGACCGTTCTTAACGATCTGGACCGCTTCCATCTTGTAATAGACACGGTAGATCGGCTGTCGCAGACCGGCGTCAAAGGGACTTATCTCAAGCAGCAGCTCCGGGACAAGCTGGTCGAGCACAAACGATATATCGCCAAACACGGCCAAGACCTGCCGGAAATCCGGGACTGGAAATGGAGTTAATACAGGTGCGCAAGGATGGCATCCTGGTTCTTAATCCCGGCAGTTCCTCACTCCGGTTCGGGTGCTATGAAGTGCGGCCCGAAGAAGACTCAGTCTTTCCATCGCAACTCTTAGCCGAGGGCCACATCGAGAAAATCGGAACCGAAAGTCCACAGATTATTTGGGATCGCTCGGAAAGGAAGACCGAGCCTATTGCAGCGCACACCACTGCTGCTGCGACCAGAGAAGTTATCCGGCGCATGCGTCAAGGCAGGGCGCTCATGCCGACATTGAATTCTATTGCTGCCGTCGGCTGTCGAGTCGTCCACGGGGGCGACAAATTTCAAGGACCCGAACTAGTCACCGACCAAGTATTGAAGGAGATCCGGGAACTTGCTGCTCTGGCTCCTCTTCATAACTCAAGTGACGCCGACGTAATTGAAACTGTTTGCGCCGCTTTTCCGAATCGACCCGTCGTCGCGGTATTCGACACGGTCTTCCATCGCACCTTACCAGCGGTGGCGGCAACCTATGCTCTGCCAGTTCAGCTTTCCGAACGTTACCACCTCCGCCGCTATGGCTTTCACGGAATTGCGCACAAATTTGTCTCCGGCAGGTTGTCGCAAAACATCGGGCGACGCCAAGAAGCTATTCGTCTCATTACCTGCCACCTGGGTAATGGCGCAAGTGTCTGCGCAGTGAGGAACGGGGAAAGCATCGACACGAGCATGGGGTTGACTCCCCTCGAAGGTCTCGTCATGGGAACGCGTTCAGGTGACCTCGATCCTGGCTTGGTCTTATATCTGATGCGCGTTGCTGGTTTGACTGTGGTCGACTTAGAAGAGCTGCTTAATCATCAGAGCGGCCTTCTCGGGCTCTTTGATGGTCGTAGCAGCGACGTGCGCGATATCATGTCGGCAGCCGCAGAAGGTGATAAGCGCGCTGACCTGGCGCTGGAGATTTTCTGCTACCGAATCGCGAAATACATCGGAGCTTATTCCGCCGCTCTCGAAGGGCTCGACGCCATCGCTTTCAGCGGAGGAATCGGCGAGCACTCCGCGCTGTTGCGGGCACGCGTCTGCCAGCGTCTTCACTTTTTAGGTCTAAGTCTCGACGAACAACGCAACGCGTCGGCCGACGGACGAACGGAAGCCGCGCTCCACACCGAGAGTAGCGCGGTGCAGGTCTGGCTAATTCCGGCAAATGAGAACCTCCAGATCGCGCGGGAGGTTCGGCACTTCCTTCGAGCGGCTTGAGGATCCGCCATGCTTATTCGCTCTCTTTTACCTCAGCAGCGAAGCAATATTTCTCGGCAGTCGTCGTAACCAGGCGCCCTGAAAGCAGCGTCGTTCTAACTGCCATCCCGCTGGTCGTGAACGAACATACTTAACGCTCCAGTTGCACCTGAATTCGTGACTTCAATGGGACATGTAGCACCATGCGCTAAACCAGGCCGGATTCGGCGCTTCTTTTCCGCGCTTGGTCCCGGCGTCATCGCGGGCGCAGCCGATGACGATCCATCAGGCATTGCGACCTATTCGATTACTGGCGCGCAACTCGGCACTTCTCTATTATGGACCGCTTTTATCACCTGGCCATTGATGGCAGCCGTGCAGTTCATGTGTGCGCGGATCGGGATGGTAACGGGGATGGGGCTGGGCGACGCTCTGCGGAAAAAGGGTCCGCGGTCGCTCCTATTCTTCGGAGCAGTGGCGCTTCTCGCCGCAAACACAATCAACGTCGGCGCCGATCTTTCCGGGATGGCTGATGCCGCCTCGATGCTGACCGGGATCAATTCCCACATCTATGTTGTGATGTTCGGCATTGTTATCGCGGTCGCAACCATTCGATTCCGTTACCACCAGATTGCGGTGATCATGAAATGGTTGGTCACGGTTCTCTTCGCTTACGTGATTACCGCCTTCATTGTCGGCCCAGATTGGCGCGCGGTGTTGCACGATACTTTTATTCCGTCGCTACCGTCCAATCACAACGGCTGGCAAACCCTGGTCGCGCTCTTCGGTACCACTATAAGTCCATATTTGTTCTTCTGGCAGTCTTCTCAAGAAGTGGAGGAGAAAAAGGCGATGGGGCGGCGAATGCTCGCTGATCGCCTAGGCGCAACACGCCGTGAGCTAGGGTTACGCGAACTCGACGTCGGCGTTGGAACGTTTTTTTCCAACATCGTGATGTATTTTATCATTCTGACCACGGCGCTCACGTTGCATAAGCATGGCATCACTAACATCGAAAGTTCACGACAAGCTGCTGAAGCTCTGCGGCCGCTCGCCGGCGTTTTTGCTTCAACGCTTTATACGCTTGGCGTCATTGGAGTTGGTATTCTGGCGATTCCCACTCTTACTGGATCCGCCGCCTACGCGTTCGCGGAGACCTTTTCATGGAAGGAGGGACTGGACGAACCATTCCGCGGTGCAATTCCATTCTACGCTGTTGTCATTCTTTCAACGTTGCTTGGCATCGCGCTCGATGTTTTGAAAATCAACCCGCTGAAAGCGCTCTTTTACACCGCAGTGATTAATGGCGTGCTTGCGCCGTTCTTACTCGTCGGCATACTGGTCGCCGCCTCAGATCGGGAATTGATGCAAGGCCAACCAAGCTCGTGGCCATCGCGAATTATCGTCGGCATTACCACACTTGTGATGTTCGGCGCCGCGGCCGCGATGTTTATCCTCTAGAGCAATTTTCGCTCAGCCAAAGCCAAGACATGATAAGCAGCACGCCAGCGGCCGCCCTAACCTGCGACACAAAGGAGTGGGTTATGGATTACGTTATAGTGTTCGCAACCGTCGCGATGATCGCGTTCTATGCGCTGATCCTCACACGGTGTTTACCAAAAACCTAGGCTAGAACTGCGGTTACGCCGAATTTAAGAAGGGGTTCGACCGTCGGAGGATTTGCGGCTAAGTTCTTCCAGCAGCTCGATTTGAATCTGCTGAATCTCGAAGAGCCGATTGTATTGTCCCCGTAACAAGTGATCGATCTTTTCGTGGAGATGCCGGATCTCCAATTCGGCCTTGAGATTGATTTTGTAATCGTTCTCCGCGCGTAACCGGTCACGCGCCTCGGCGCGGTTTTGACTCATCATGATGACCGGCGCTTGC
>Ga0070706_100007499_pt1 | contig 10227 bp, 9 predicted proteins | sample KBSK5501metaG_FD_65476 | JGI IMG/M metagenome (GOLD analysis project Ga0070706, IMG submission 65476) | Corn, switchgrass and miscanthus rhizosphere microbial communities from Kellogg Biological Station, Michigan, USA - KBS K5-50-1 metaG | ecosystem: Host-associated > Plants > Roots >...
GTCACGTCCACCCAGTCCAGCGCATGCAGGTGATAGAAGTGAACGACGTGATCCTGCACCAGCTGCGCGCCGGCGATGAGGTTACGGATGAGTCGTGCGTTGTCGGGTATCACGATGCCTAGCGCATTCTCCACGGCACGTACGGACGAGAGGGCATGCACCGTCGTGCACACCCCGCAGATACGCTGGGCGAAGACCCAGGCGTCGCGCGGGTCGCGCTCGCGCAAGATGAGCTCGATGCCGCGGAACATCGTGCCGGAGCTCCAGGCGTCAGTCACCTGCCCATCTTGGACCTCGACCTCGATGCGTAGGTGCCCCTCAATGCGTGTGATGGGATCGATGGCGATCTTCATGACGGGCCCCCTTCGTCATGGGCGGCGGGCATGGGCGCCGGCGTTGCGGTTGGTGTCGGTGTTGGTGTTGGTGTCGGTGTCGGTGTCGGTGTCGGTGTCGGTGTGGCGCCCGGCGCCGGCGCGGCAGGAAGCTGGCCCGCGCTCGCGGACGCGGACGCGGCGCGCCGCTGGCGCACGACCGAGCCGACGGCGTGTACGGCGGTCAGCCCGGCGACGGTAGCGGCCACGCCGATGCCAATCTGCTCCGCTGTGGTTTCGACGCCGAAGCCAGGCACAGACGGCAGCTGGCGATAGAAGGGCGTCATCGTGTCCCAGAAGTTGGGCTGCGCACAGCCGACGCAGCCGTGGCCGACGCCAATCGGCCAGTTCGTGCCGTCATTCCATTGAATCTTTGGGCAGTTGTAGTTGGTCGCCGGACCTTTGCAGCCCATCTTATACAGACACCAGCCGAGGCGGTGTCCGTCGTCGCCCCATTCCTCGACAAATTGGCCGGCGTCATAGTGGGCGCGGCGCGGGCAGCTGTCGTGGATGCGATCGCCATGGGCGAAGAGCGGCCGGTGCAGCTCGTCGGTGGCGGGCAACTCTTTGAACGTGAGCCAGTGGACGATGGTGGCCGCCAGGTTCGCGCCGTTCATCGGACAAGCGCTGAGATTGATCAGCCGCAGGCCGGGGAGCGCGTCGTTCACGCCGACCGCGCCCGTCATGCCGCCTCCTGCCGCCGGAATGCCGCCAAACGCGGCGCAGGTGCCGACGGCGATCGTCGCATAGGCGTTGGTGCAGACCTCGCGCGCGATATCGAGCGCGCTGCGGCCGCCGATCGTGCAGTACACGCCGTTGGCAGCCAGCGGGATTGACCCCTCGACCACCGCAATGTATTTGCCGCGCTCGTTGACGACGGTGTCGTGGAGCGACTTCTCGGCGGCCTTCCCGGAGGGGACCATCACCGTCTCGTGGTAGTTCCAAGAGAGCAGGTCCAGCACGATGTCGGCGAAGCTGGGATGCGAGGCGCGCAGAGCAGACTCGGAGTTGCCAGCGCAGTCCTGGAATTCCAGCCAGACGAGGGAGGGACGCGTGGTGTGTTCGAGGGCGCTCACGATGCGGTTGGTGTAGCGCATCGGTAGGGCGAGCGCGCCGGTTATAACGGAACAGAACTTCAAGAAGTCGCGGCGCGAGACGCCGCGTCGGGAGAGCGCCATCCAGACGCCGTCCTGAAGGGGATCCTCGACTACGCTCATAGCTGGCTCCTCACAAGCAGGGCAGCGGGGTGCCGGCCTGAAAGGAGGCAGACCCGCCTACGGGTAGCGCGCCGGTGCGCCGGGCAAGGTGAGAGCGATCACGGACAACGCTGAATTGTGTGAAGTATGGCGAGCAGGCATCACATGGCCGTCACAGAACGGCAGCCTGCCGTCACGATCGCCTAACATCAGCTGGCCCAGTCCTTGTATCCTCGATGCGCTACGCCGAACCCGCAGACAGCGAATGCCGTCTACGACGCCTGCCGCGGTCGGCAGTAGCGTGTAGACGGCGCAAGCAAGTGGCGCAGTGAGGAGTGGATCGGATGTGCGAAGTAACGCCCTGCAGGCGCGCAGTGTGCTGAATAGTGTGGCGTGTCGTCTTCAGAACGCTGGCGCCGCCGATGGCTGCCATACGACCTCTTGCGCCTGAGCCTGTGCACGTACGGGCTGGTCGTCCAGGATGAACTCCGCAGCTGGCACCACCAGCAGTGGGACCGCTGCTCGGTGCATCAGGCGTGTCGCGACACTGCCCAGGAACAGGCGGGCCAGGCCACCACGATCTCGAGCCGTCATCACAATCAGGCTGCCCTCGTGGCAGGCGGCAAGGCCGGCAATCGCCTCAGCTGGGTCGCCCGCCAGGAGCATGGACTCGATCGTGCAGCCATGCGAGTGCGTCATACGCTCGCGCACACCGTGTAAGTACCGTAGGGCGTCTTGCTCGTGCGCCGGCTGCAAGCGAGTGCGCATCGGCTCATCCGCGCCGTCATCAGGCGCAGGGAGTGTGGGGAGGACGTGAACCAGCAGGAGCACTCGACGCGCCTGGCAGGCATAGGCCAGGGCCGGCTCCAAGGCACACTCTGCCTCAGGACTCCCATCAAGCGGCACGATAACGAAAGAAACGGGCAGCGTTAGCAGCTGTTCGACTGCCGCTTGCTCGGCGTGTTCAGGCCAGATGAAGAGCGGTGTCATCGCATGCACCAGCAGCTTGCCGGTGACGCTCGGGTGTCGCAGCGCCTGCGGAAGCGTGCGGTCACGCGGCGCGAGAAAGATCAGGTCGGCCTGTTCTTGCTCGGCCACCCGTGGGATCACATCCTCTGGGCGCCCCCGCTCCACACGCGCCTTCGCCACCGTACCAAGAGCGCGCAGCTGCATGACACGCTCATGGAGGAGCGCCCGTGGGGCTTCCACGTCACGCTCGGCGGTAGATTGCGGCAGGGCGCGCACGACGACCAGGCGCGCCGCCTCGTGCATCGCCAGGATGTGTGCGGCTTCCAGCGCCTCCTCAGCGCGCTCCGTGCCGTCATAGGCGGCCACTATACGTGTAAACATGCTCGGCCTCCTTCGGGCTGCTGGTGGCAGTGTGCAGCGCCGTAGCTGCCACCTCGCTCACTTCGGCGCACGTGTCTCTTCGAGGGTACGCAGTAGACATCACGTCGATGTCACGAGCTCACGACGCCTTGTCACAGTGTCTTATCAGGCACGCGTTCGCGCGCCGCCGCCGGCAGGGGTGCGGCAAGCTGAAAGCGAGCCGACGACTGAGGTGGAGTTGGTCCATAGGTAGGGTGGCACGGGCGAGTTGTGGGCGAGTCGTGTGGTGCCCGGGGGCGCCCTACATGAGCCGAGAGGCGGATCTGGCCTGCCCTACCCCAGTTGTCCGTGCAGGAGGTCCTGTTCCCCCCTGGCTGGAGCTCTCGATCGCCACGATGGCGGGCGTGGCTGCCGTACTTGCTCGCGGGCAAGGAGGTGACCGCCACCGCCCTCCGCGTCTTGGGCCTGAGTTCTCTTGACTCCTTCCAGCCCAGTGCCAGCGTGCTCCGACGCAGCGTTGTGGTACACGTGCCGACGACGTATCTTGTCCCGCGGTTTCCAGTGTTGAAACGCCCTCAGCTCTTCATAGTCAAGAAACCTCAGCATAGGGGATCTCCCACGGCCGCATCCTCCTCGGCCGTGCCAGCAGCGACGCTCCCGTGCCGGATTATCCGGATGATGCGGCAGCACGTGGCCCACAGAGCTTTCCTATAGTCGGTTGCTACGTATCAGAGACGACTACGCCGCACGTGAGCGACTGGTGCCGAGAAGGCCTGCAGGAGGACGACGGCTGGGACCTGGAGGTCGTGAAGCGCGAGCCGGGCACGCGCGGCTTCAGCGTGCAACCATGTCGATGGAGTGTTGAACGAAGCTCCGCCTGGTTGATCCGGAACCGCCGCTTGGCCAAGGACTGTGCGCGCATGGTCCAGACGAGCGAGACGCTCCTCGAGGTTTGGGCACACGTGCAACGCTGCCTTGATGCCTTTACCATCGCCGCACCCTTCGCGTACCATTGCTCTGATCACTCCCCCACCGCTGGGGACGGCCGCACGTACCTACTCGTTGATGGAACCTGTGTAAGATCACGGCGCATCGCAGCAGCGCTGAGCACAGGCGCCTTGACCAACGTAGGGGAGAGCACGCCAAAGCGAGGTGGCTCCTATGAAATACCGGCATGTGGTGCTTGAGCACACGGGGGACCCCGAAGTCCTGCATGTTGTGGAAGATGAACTTCCGGAGCCTGGTGCTGGGCAGGCGCGGGTCAAGATTCTGGCGGCCGACGTGTCGTTCTCGGATGTGAACATGCGCCGCGGCCGCTATCCGGGGGCGCCAAAGCCGCCCTTTACGCCCGGCTACGCGATGGTCGGCAGGGTCGATCAACTCGGACCTGCGACTGCCGCAGGAAGGGAGCTTTCGGCGCTCGCGGTCGGACAAATGGTCGCCGCGCTGACGTTCACTGGGAGCTACAGCCAATATCTATGTCTGCCCATAGAGCAGCTGGTGCCTGTGCCGGCGGGGGTCGATCCGGCCAAAGCGGTCTGCCTGGTGTTGAGCTACGTCGCCGCGTACCAGATGCTGCATCGTGTGGCCCGCGTCGCGGAGGGGCAGCGCATCCTGGTCCATGGGGCGGCCGGTGGCGTCGGGACGGCCTTCCTCGAGCTGGGTCGCCTCGCCGGCCTCGAGCTGTATGGCACCGCCTCCAAGCCCAAACACCCCCTGGTGGCTCGCCTGGGTGCCACGCCCATTGATTACCGGACCGAGGACTTCGTCGTGCGGGTCACCGTCTTGACGGGCGGTCAAGGAGTCGATGCCGCATTCGACCCCATGGGAGCCGCGCATCTGCGCCAGTCGGCAGCAGCCGTGCGCCGCCACGGGACCGTCGTGGGGTACGGCTACTACGCCGCGGCCAACCGCGGCAACACTGTCGTGCTGGACGTCGTGTCGCAATATCTCTGGCTGGCGCTGGCAACGCTGCCGCCACAGCGCAAGCACGTCGCGTTCTATGACATCCGGGCACGGGCCAAGCGACATCCCGACTGGTATCGGCAGGATCTCATGGCGCTGCTCGATCTCCTCGCCGCAGGCAAGCTCGATCCTGTCATCGCGGAGCGCCTGCCCCTCGACGAGGTGGTCCGCGCACAGCGGGAGGTGGAGCGCGCCGAGGTGGAGGGCAAGGTGGTGCTCCTACCGCATCCCTGATCGGTCATCGATCGGTCACCCGGGCAGTGCGGGCATGCGGAGCGCCGTGGCGTGTCATCTGCTCCAAGTGCCACACACGCGCGGAGCGGCCTTGTCGCGCAGCACCACTGGTCTCGCGGGCGCGCTGCTGGCCCACGGCGTCAGCGTACGGCTTCCTATAGACTAACGCTACAAACACACCTGTTTCCGTGCCACAACAAGACACGCTAAGACAGGCTAAGCTTGCAATTTTAGCCACAGCAGAGTGCCGACGGGGGACGAATTCGTCGGCTAGAAAGTCGCTCTGTTGGTGGAGAGCCCGACTCAGGGCGTGAGTTTGACCGCGGGAAAGCGCTGGGCCGGTTGCGAGCGCTTGCCTTTGGGCCGCCCCGGCGAGCGTCCCCAGGGTTGTGGGACGTTCACGGGACTGCGCAGCGTCGTCAGAAGCGACGCAAACCCGCGCCGCACGCGCGCGGGCGTCCGCCGCTCGGGCGGCAGCGGCCGCTGCCAAGGTAAGCGCACGTCGGCCACGAGGTCACGGGCCAAGCGCAACTGGACGGAGGCCAGCAGCAGCCGCCAGGTCCAGCGGTCCGCCGCCGCCGGCTGGCGCAGCGTGGGCGTCGTCCAGTTGCGCGTGTGCTTGAAGAAGCGGAAGGTGTGCGCGAGCGAGAAACGCGCGGTGGACGCTTGCCAGACGACCGCCCAGTCGGGCGGGGTGGGAGCCCACCACCAGAACCACAGGGGCACGGGCGTCTTGGTCGGCCGGGGCAGGCGCTTGACCTCCCAGCGGATCAGCGTGCCGCGCAGCAGCGGCCGGGCATGCGGCTGGGCATGCGGCTGGGCGTGGGTGCCCTTCTCGGCATACTGCTGCGGGATGGGATGGAGGCCACTCCAGGCCTGCAGCTCGACGTGTCCATACTCGGGATCCTCGGCCGACCACAGGTCGGTCGGCTCGGGCCACGTGGCGGAGTCGTTGCAGACGAACTTGGCCCCGTGTCGCCGCGGCCGGCCCGTGGGGGGGTGGCTGGTCGGATCGGTGTAGAAGCAGCGGCCGGCCCGCAAGCGGACCAGCAGGCAGGCTGGTTCGTCGGCCAAGGCCAGGCTCAGCTGGACCGAGTCGTCGCCGGCGTCAAACGTGAAGATCGGCGGGGATCCCTCCGCGGCGGGTGGGGCTTGCCGCAGCAAGGAGCGGATCTGCTCGGCGGCCACCAGGGTGCGGTTCTCCCCCAGCCTGTATGCATGCCTGTCTGCCCACTGGCGAAGCCGACCTCGTCTAAGTAACGCCGGGTGCAGCATTCTGCCGCAGCGTCATCACCAACCGTGCCAATGCACAGTGCGCACAGGACTGGGCGCACCCTCGCCTTGGTTTTGCTAGCCCTCGTCGTCGCGGTCCAGCCGCATAAAGCCGTGCTCGCGCGCCACCGCACAATACCCCGCCACGTAGGCGCTGGCGTAGGCCTCGGCGAGGGCTTTGATGTTATCGGTCTCGACCGGCTCGGCGATCAGCTGCTCTGCCCGGCCCCACGCCACTGCGGCCAGAGTCCAGCGGTCGTAGAGACGGACTGGACGGTCTCCCGGCGCTTGGGGGCACGTGCCCGTGCTGGCGGACAGCACCTCCTGGGCATGCATGCGCCCATCCGCGTGGGCCTGGCGCAGCAGCTCCGCGCGCACCTGTCCAAGCGGGCGCAGGTGGGCCGCTGGCGGCTCCCGTCCCTTGGCACATCGTTGCACCAACCAGGTGTCGACCGCGCAAAGGGCCGCCGCGAGCGTTTCGGCATACGTGGGACCATGCGCCGTGCAGCCGGGTACTTCTGGCACCTCGGCATGCACATGCTGGTCCTGATCGGACCAGGTCAGCACGACCTGGTAGCGGCTCGGCTGCAGTTCCGTTTCCGGGTGCCCTGGCACCACCTCGATCACCCGCTAGGCACGTGTGCGCCAGGGGCAGCGTGGGCAATGAGTCAGCCCACCTATCCTAGGTGGCCACTCCCATTGGCTGGGGCGGGTCAACCTCGCCGCTGTCCATGCTGGCTATGCCGATGCCGAGCGCGATCTGGACTTCCGCAATAACATCACCAGCCTCGACGAGCTGCAGAGGCCCTGGCCACCTACCTGGACGACTTCTCTGCGCTCGTCAGCTCCATTGGGCACCCCCGATCAGCGCTCCAGTCCAGGCCGCGAGTCGTTTCCGAATAGGCTGAAAGTTGGCATTGGTCGCTGAGATATTGTGCATCAAGATCTGCATTGGCTATGCGTTGAGGTCGTTCGGCTGGCCAGTTCTTGCGGCGAGTGGGCACGAGCGGGACTTGTGGGTGAGCGTGAGTCTCGGCACAGGATCATCGCGCCGGTGCTGGTGCTCTCCACGCTCGGCCTGTTTTCGGTCATTGCAGACCCTCTGACATGATCTCCTGAGCAGCCGACCGTTGTATCCGCTTCAAATGCGCATAGACTGTTGCCGGATGGAGCTGTAATTGCGCAGCGAGAGCACGTCCCGTCACGCGTCGGGCGCTTGCCCTTGCGCTCGTTCCTGCCAGCATTGGATCAGGCCCACGCTGGTCTTCGCACGCTTGGCATGCTTGAAACGCTTCCAGAATGGCCACTTGAGTGGCTCGCCCACGCATGCGGCGGCGGTCTGTCCCTGGATCCGTCTGCGGCGCTGAGCCCTCGTTCTTGCGTAGACGCTGCGCGTCCAAGAGTGGCAGATAGTCCTGGGCTTTGAGCACATCCTGCGCGCGCTGCCAATTTGGCCAGCCACGCGCGGCGAGATTTACGCGTCCTTGCGCCAAGTGCGGATACCCCATAGCTGATAGCGATTGATGAACTGCCCTCGGGCCGGGCCAGCCGCGCGCAGCTTGCGTCTCGCGCCCACGCTGGAGCGCTGGATACGCGTCGGCCCGCGCAGCTTGTTGCGCCCGCTGCAGATTGGGCCATCCCTGGATCTGTAAGGTGGATCGCCCTTGGGCCAGTCCCGGATGCCCCGCGACAGCCTGCAGGAGCTTTCCCCGACGGACGCCAGCGTGATGGGCGCGGCGGCTCTGCGTTGCCGTCCACCCACATTCCTGCTGGAGAACTGCGCGCACAGTGGGTCGGCTGAGAGGGTGTTTTGCAAAGTGACTTCATGACGTAACGGACTACGCTCGATGGCATGAGCACCAACTATCCGAGCGATCTGACTGATGTGGAATGGGAGTGCGTCCAACGCTACCTCCCACCGCTCTCGCGGCGTGGCAGACCGCGCACGCACCCGCTGCGCCGGATCCTCGACGCCATCTTCTATGTACTGCGCACCGGCTGTGCCTGGCGCTATCTCCCCACCAATTTCCCTGCCTGGCAGACGGTATATTACCACTTCAGGCAGTTCCGCCGGAAGAATACCTTGCACGCGCTCTATCCGGCCCTGCATCGGGCCGAGCGCGAACGGGTGGGCCGCCACCCCGACCCGAGCGCGGCCGTCATGGACAGCCAGAGCGTCAAGACCGTCGAGGAGTCGGGGGGCATCCGCGGCTACGACGGCGGAAAACTCGTCAAGGGCAGGAAGCGTCACCTCTTGGTTGACACCTTGGGTCTGCCCATCGCCTGGTACGTCACCCCCGCCGACCTGTCCGATTCCCAAGGCGCGCGCCGACTCCTGGGCGGCCTGGCGTATTTCGTGCCGCGCCTCAAGAAGATCTGGGCGGACGCAGCCTACCGTGGCAAGGACCTGGCGGACTGGTGCCGGCAGCAGGGCGCGGGCTGGGAGCTTGAGATCGTGGAGCGCGAACCCGGAACCCGCGGCTTCGCCGTGCAACCGCGCCGCTGGGTAGTAGAGCGCTCGTTTGCTTGGCTGTCTCGGAATCGACGGCTGGCCAAGGACTACGAGCGCATGGTGCAGACGAGCGAGACCTTCATTGAGCTCGCGGCGACGCGCTTGGTACTCTGTCGACTCGGCGGGCGCATCGGGCGCATATAGCATCCGCGCCTGGCGCCACCCCTGAGCTAGGTCGCCACCAGCCCTATGGCGACGATTGATGTTCGCCACCACGGATGACGGCACGCAATAGATCGTAGCGCACGCGGTACCACTCCGGCTCCTGTGCGACACGCTCTTAGAACAAAGTACCTATTTGGTTGGCTCGTGCCGTGGTGCCTGATAGCATGCAGACTAGCAGTCTGTTGAGAGCTGAGCGGCAGACAGATGCATCAGGGGCTGGATTGGATCATTTGGGGCCAATTGCCTGCTGACATCCGGTGACATCCGTGCACGAGCAACAGGAGGACTGAGCATGCCGGACCCTATCACGACCATCGACCTGGGACACAGTAGTTCACCAGACGCTGTAGCGACGCCGTGGGAGGAGACCCGTCGCGTCCTCGAAACCGCTGAGGTATTTTGGCTTGCGACGGTACGAGCCGATGGACGACCGCACGTCACGCCCGTCAAACCCGCCTGGCTCGACGGGACCCTCTACTTCTCAACAGGTAGCATCGCACAGAAGCTTAAGAACCTTCGGGGGAACCCGCATGTGGTGCTGACGACTGGCTGCAACCACCTGGCCACCGGACTCGACATCGTGGTCGAAGGGGATGCCGTCCCAGTCACCGACGCAGCCGTGCACGAACGCCTCTACCAGACGTGGCTCATCCAGTGGGGCGAGGGCTGGCCCATCCAGCTGCGCAACGGGGTCTTATGGGATGAAACGACTGAGGAACCGCTTCTGCTGTTCGCGGTCACGCTCACCAAGATCTTCGCATACGCCAGGGGCGACCAGTGGAGCCAAACCCGCCACCAGTTCTGACCCTTCTCCCAACCTCCCTGCGCGCCCATGCGCAGCCACTACCAGCAGCGAGGGGCCTCGCCGCCAGACTTCGCGTATGTGCGGTTGTAAAACTAAGAGGGTTGCCCTCGCACAGAAGCTGTATGCCGACCGGACCGTGCCCGTGAAGGAGATTTGCGCCACGCTTCAAATGGGGAGAAGTACGCTGTATCGGTATGTACGCGGCTGAATCTGCACCGTATGGCGAAACATGAGGTGTGAGTGCGCTGCAACGTCGTCCTGTAGACTGAAAACGGGACATCCAGATCAGGACCCTGGTCATACGGATTCCTTGACGGGCCTGAGAGAATGGGTCCATGGCAAGACGCATTCATCTGGCGACGCACCTGAGTGTCGACG
>Ga0070706_100007500_pt1 | contig 10225 bp, 12 predicted proteins | sample KBSK5501metaG_FD_65476 | JGI IMG/M metagenome (GOLD analysis project Ga0070706, IMG submission 65476) | Corn, switchgrass and miscanthus rhizosphere microbial communities from Kellogg Biological Station, Michigan, USA - KBS K5-50-1 metaG | ecosystem: Host-associated > Plants > Roots >...
GTCCACTTCATCATCGACGTCAACGGCTATTTCCAGTAGCCTTCGCCGGACCGTTTCGAAAGGGCGCTGAACCGACCCACTCGCCCTTGCGCAGCCTAGGCTCGTAAGCGCGAGATTCAGAACAGGTACGAAGGACATAGCCAGCCGATCGCTCGAGACTTGACGGCTGAGAACTGACAACTCGAGAACGCGATGTTTCCCCGACCCAACGGATGGGGATCAGATCGAAATGAGCTACGTCCCCGGCAAGCACACGATCGTGACCGCGAACGGGGTCGAAGAGGGAGTCATCGAGGGAGAGGACTTCGCCGACGCGCTCTTCCGCGTGATACGGGCCGCTATCCCGTGCAGGAGGATCCGAAGAAGGCCGCTTCTGGGCGGTTGAAACTCGCGGTTGACTCGACATGCGGGGGCGATAGACTCGCCTGACTTTTCCGGGTGCTCTCGGTGGGGACTCGGCCACGGATTTTGGGGAGGTAATTGAAGGATGCCGAACCGCTTTCTCTGCGCGATTCCTCTTCTCGCGGGGATTCTCTTGGGCGTGGGAACCCGAGTGGCCTGGGCCCAGGAAGAGCTCTTCGTTACGAATCAAACTGGCGACTCCGTTACGGTCTACGCGCGGACGGCGAACGGGAATGTCGCCCCGCTGCGGACCATCGTCGGGGCCGCCACAGGGTTAACTGGACCACTCGGCGTGGCCGTGGACACTGTGAACAACGAGCTGGTCGTGGCCAACTCCGGCAACAACTCTGTTACGGTGTACGCCCCTACGGCGAATGGCAATGTGGCCCCGCTGCGGACCATCGTCGGGGCCGCCACGGGGTTGTTTTCGCCAGTCGGCCTGGTCGTGGACACTGTGAACAACGAGCTGGCCGTGACCAACGAATTCACCGCCAACTCCATTACGGTCTACGCCCGGACGGCGAACGGGAATGTCGCCCCGTTGCGGACCATCGTCGGGGCCGCCACGGGGTTGAGTGTTCCATGGGGCCTGGCCGTGGACACCGTGAACAACGAGCTGGTCGTGGCGAACGCCGGCGGCAACGTCACGGTCTACGCCCGGACGGCGAATGGAAATGTCGCCCCGCTGCGTACCGTCACGGGGGCCTTTACAGGGTCGAATAGTCCGAACGGGGTGGCCGTGGACACGGTGAACAACGAGCTGGTGGTGATGAGCCAGAACGGCAACTCCGTTACCGTCTTCGCGCGGACGGCGAATGGCGCTGCGGCCCCGCTGCGGACCATCGTCGGGGCCGCCACGGGTTTGAATGGTTCGGCTGGGGTGGCCGTGGACACCGTGAACAACGAGCTGGCGGTGGCGAACGGCGTCTCCCCTTACTCCGTTACGGTCTATGCCCGGACGGCGAATGGCAATGTGGCACCGCTGCGGACCGTCGTCGGGGCCGCCACGGGGTTGAGCGCACCCCGCTTCCTGGCGATAACCACCAGCGGCGCCCCGCCCGCAGGTCAGTACTTCACGCTGACGCCGTGCCGCGTCGCGGACACGCGCAACCCCGTCGGTCCCTACGGCGGACCGGCGCTGGCCGCCAATGCCGACCGCACCTTCGTCATTGCGACCCAATGCGGCGTCCCGCCCGGCGCGAGCGCTGTCGCATTCAACTTCACCGTCACCCAGCCAACCGCCCTGGGGGATCTGCGTGTCTTCCCAGCGGGCGTGGGTCTTCCCCTCGTCTCGGTCATGAACTGGCGTCCCGGCCAGACGCGCGCCAACAATGCGGTCATCTCGCTCGGCGCTTCCGGGGACATCACGGTGCACGTCGACCAGGCTTCCGGCACCGTCCACTTCATCATCGACGTCAACGGCTATTTTCAGTAGCTTAGGACGGCAGGAAGGCCAACCCGAGGTACGCCCGGATCGCGGGATCGTGGCTCACGAGAGTGAGGCTCTCGGCTCTTGCCTGAGCCATTAGAAGTCGATCGAAGGGATCGTTGTGGAGAGGCGGGAGTGCTGCCGTGGCCTCGGCGTGTTCGAACGTGATGGGGAGCGGCTGCAGGCCCAAGCGCAAGGCGGCCGTGGAGGCCGGCTCGGGAGTACGAAGACGGCCGAGGGCTTGCTTGATCACGATCTCCCAGACCGAGGCGGCGCTCAGATAGACATCGTTCTCGGGGTTCCGGATCGCTTCGCGCTCTTCCGAATCGAGACGCCTGTCATCCGCCAGCCACCACAGAAAGACGTGCGTATCGAGCAGGAGCCTCACCGATCGGCCCTCCGGAACGCGGCGAGCAGGCCTTCCGGGAGCGGCGCATCGAAGTCGGCGGCGATAACGACACGCCCCTTCCATGCGCCCGGTTTACGAGGCTTCGTCGAGCGGCCCATCGGAACCAGACGTGCCAGGGGCCGGCCGGCTTTGGCGATCACGATCTCTTCGCCCTTGGCCGCTTCCTCGACCAGGCGCGACAGGCGCGTTTTGGCTTCATAGAGGTTTACCGTTTTCGCCATCTTGACCAACTCTGACCAAGTATAAGGGCTTTAGCCCGGTTTATCAACTCGGCGGAGCCATGGAGGGGGTCGGGTCTTCTCGTAGGGGAGTATTTGAGTTTGGTCAACGAAGGCTGAGAACTGAAAGCTGACGACTGACAGCTTTCTCCTGGTGGCACGCCACGCAGGCGATCGAGGACTGAAAGAGAATCTCCGGCTCCGGCTTGGCGTGCTCCGCGAAGAGTCTCGCGCGCTCGGGCGCCTGCTCGATTCGCTTCTCGAGGACCGGAGCGTGGGGCCAAGTGGAGTAGGTCGGCGCGATCCGGGCGAGCTTGTAGATCTCGCGAGCCGTGTCGGCGTCTCCCTTCTTGACCAGCAAGTCTCCCATGTGGAGGAAGAAACCTTCCATGTTGTGCGGTGCCGCCGGGGGATTGCGGCATGCTCGGTCCGAGGAGCCGCCGGCGATCTGGGCGGAAGGGGAGAGCCCCGGGCGCATCGACTCCGTCAGGCGCGCGACGTCGGCGGCGGTGCGGCCGACCTTGTGCCCGACGCAGACCTCCACGTTTTTCCAGGCATAGTCGATAGCGTCGGTAAACTTCGGATCCTCGCGAGGCGCGTTGGCGAGGACGAAGCTCATGGTGAAGAGGTTGAACTCCGGGTAGCGGCGCATCCCCTCTTTGAGAATGAAGTAGCCCTCGCGCTTCAAGGCCTCGTCCTGATGGATGGACCCCAGGGCCATCTTGACGCTGCCTTCGAAGCCCGGGATGCGGAAGTCCTTCGGGTCCAGGCGCCGCGCCTCCGAGAGATATTTGTCGGCGAGAATCAGCTGATCGGTGATCGTCGGGTCCTGACGCGCCTCCCGGAAACGCTCCGCTACGCGCCAGAGATGAGACATTCCGAGCAGGAACGCCACCGAGGGATCGCGCGGATTCTCCAGGTAGGCCGCCGTGAGAAGCCGCGTCGCCTCGGGCAAGTCTTCGTAACGGCCGGCGGCGAGGCTCTCGCGGAAGAACGAACGGGCCTTGACGGCGAGCTGTGTGTCGGAACGTCGGGCGGTCTTCTTCGGCGCGAGCTTGACGGCGAAGAACCCGCAGCCGCTTTCCAGAAAAAGCGCCGCGAGAAGGGCGGCGACGCTGGCCCGCACTCTAGACTCTCGACTCTCGGCTCTCGACTCTCGACGGACTCGTCCGGCCTCGCAGCTTGCGGGTGAGCCGATCGAACCCGATGCCGAAAAACATCAGGCCGGTCCAGACGCGGCGCGAGAAGGGGAACCGCTCCACTCCTCCGGCGAGCACCGTCGTGACCGCCTTGCGCATGACGTTCAAGGGATCCTCACTGCAAAAGGCCTCGAAGAAGACGGGATCGTAGAAGTTGTAGACGAATCGCCGGAAACGCGCGCAGAGTCGGTTGGCCTCCCGCTCGTAGGCGGCCAGATCGCGGGAGTCGACGCGGCCATGGCGCGTCAGCGCGCGATCGATCGCGGCCGCCGCCCGCTCTCCGGTCGCGAGCGCGAGGAAGACGCCGGTCGAGAAGACCGGATCCAGAAAGGTGGCCGCGTCACCGACCAGCGCGAAACCATCCCCCCGCAGCTTCGCGGAGAAGGCCGAGTAGTCGGAGATGCCGTAGACCTTCGAGGTGCGCCGGCCTTCGCCCAGAAGGTCCCTCATCCTCTGCGAGCGCGCGACGATCCACTCGAAGCGCTGCTCCATGTCGGAAGTCCCGCCTTCGCGCGCGAGCTCCGGCTCGAAGACGGCGCCCACGCTCGCCGAGCCGTCCGAGAACGGAATGATCCAGTACCAGACCCCGTCATCGATCGGCAGAAGGATGTCTCCCGCCTGCTTCCCCGCGGGCCGGGGCACTTTCTCGTAGTGCGCGAAGAGCGCCGCGCGCTTTAGCTTCGCATCGAACTTGCGGGTCCCGAGCCTTCGGGAAAGAAAAGCCTCCTGTCCCGACGCATCCACGATCGCGCGCGCCCGAACTTCTTCGGGCGGACCGGCCGCCGGGCGCACGCGGACTCCGACTGCCCGCCCCTTCTCGAAGAGGACCTCTTCGACGGGCGTCTGATATCGCACGTGGGCCCCGAGGGACTCCGAATGGGAAAGCAGGATCTGGTCAAACTCCGCGCGCTTGACCTGGTAAGCCATCGGGTGGCGGTCATCCTCGGCGTTCCAGAACTCGACCGGCCGCGTGCCGCCGGTCGCTTCGTTCCAGAAGAAAGCGCCGTACTTCTCCTGGAATCCGTGGGCGCGGATCTTCTCATGGACCCCGAGGCGCTCGAAGATGGGCAGGCTGTAGGGAAGCAGAGACTCTCCGACGTGGAATCGCGGGAACTTCTCTTTCTCGAAGACCACGACGCGCCGGCCCGCTCGGGCGAGCAGCGTGGCGACCGTCGAGCCCGCGGGCCCGCCGCCGATGATTACAGCGTCATAAGATTCCGACATCGCTCCGGCATTCTAGCTCTCAGCTCTCAGCTGTCAGCTTTCAGCCGGACGCGGGCAGGAGGGCTCTCTTTTGCTGAGAGCTGAAAGCTGATAGCTGATAGCTCGTCTTTTCCCGCCATCGAGTTCCGCAACGTCCGGAAGAGCTATGGAGCCCGGCCGGCGCTCGAGAACTTTTCTCTCGCGGTCCCCCCGGGCGAGACGGTCGCGCTCGTCGGGCCCTCGGGCTGCGGCAAGACAACCGCGTTGAAGCTCGTCAACCGCCTTCTCGACGCCGACTCCGGGCAAGTGCTCGTTTCGGGCCGCGACGTGCGGGCGGAGGAGCCGGTGCCCTTGCGGCGCGGCATCGGATATGTGATCCAGGAAGGCGGACTCTTCCCCCATTGGGACGTACAAAACAATATAGAAATTGTACCCCGCCTCCTGGGCTGGACTCCCGAACGGAGGCACGCGCGGTGCGAGGAGCTGCTCACGATGGTGAATCTGCCCTCGAGCGAGTTCCTGCACCGCCGGCCGCGGGAGCTCTCCGGCGGACAACGCCAGCGCGTGGGTTTCGCGCGCGCCCTCGCCGCGGATCCGCCAATCGTGCTGATGGACGAGCCGTTCGGGGCGCTCGATCCGATCGCGCGGCGCGCGCTTCAGCAGGAGTTCCTGGACTGGAAACAGCGGCTCAAAAAGGCCGTGCTGCTGGTGACCCACGACCTGCCCGAGGCCTTCCGGCTCGCCGACCGGACCGCGGTGATGGAGGGGGGACGCGTCCACCAGTTCGGAACGCGTTCGGAGATCCTGGAGCGGCCGGCGGACGAGTTCGTTCGCGAATTCACGTCGGGGAACCTGCCGTGAGCTACTTCTGGGAGCGCCGGGCCGAGATCCTCCAGCTGACCGGCGAACACCTGCTGCTCGTCGCGATCTCGACCGCGCTCGCCGTCTTCGTCGGAGTTCCGCTCGGGTTGGCGCTCGCCCGCAGGCCGCGTCTGGCGCGCCCGGTGCTGGGATTCGCCGGCGTCGTCCAGACGATTCCCAGCCTGGCTCTCTTCGGGTTGCTGATCCCGCTTCCTCTCCTGGGAGGCATCGGCGCGCGGACGGCCATCGTCGCCCTCGTCGTCTACGCGCTGCTGCCGATTCTCCGAAACACGTACGCCGGAATCCGTTCGGTCGATCCGGCCATTGTCGAGGCGGCGACGGGCCTCGGGATGACAACGGGGCAACGTCTCTGGCTCGTCGAGCTGCCGTTGGCGCTTCCGGTCGTGCTCGCAGGGGTGCGCATCGCGACCGTCGTCTCGATCGGTCTCGCGACGATCGCGGCCGCCATCGGCGCGGGAGGGCTCGGTGTTCTGATCTATCGGGGCATCGCGACCGTGGACAACCGGCTGATTCTCGCCGGCGCGCTGCCGGCCGCGATTCTGGCGCTGGCGGCCGACGGCCTGCTCGGATGGATCGAGCGGCGCTGGTCCGGCGTCGAGCGAAAGGAGGAAACGTGAGGCGCGGCTTGTCTCTCTTCCTCTCACTGCTCCTGCTCGCTTCGTGCCGGCGAGAGACGGACGCTTCGCGTCGGTTCGAAGAACTTCTCCGAGAGCGTGCTCCTGGGGGAGATCGTCGCCCGGGCTCTGGAGGCGCGCGGTGTAAAAGTCGATCGGAGGCTCAACCTGGGCGGGACCTTCGTGTGCCATCGGGCCATGGTCGCGGGAGAGCTCGACCTCTATCCCGAGTACACGGGAACGGCCTTCACGGCGATCCTCCAACAAAAACCGATCAACGACGCGCCGGAGGTTCGGCAGCGGGTCGCGCGCGAGTACGAGAAGCGTTGGCATCTCCAATGGTCCGCCCCTCTCGGATTCGAGAACACGTTCGCGCTGGTCGTCCGCGGAGATCTCGCCCGCCGTCTCAATCTTCAAAAAATCTCCGATCTGGCCGCGCACCCGGAGCTGCGCCCGGGCTTCGGTTACGAGTTCGTGGAGCGCGAGGACGGCTACAAAGGCCTGGCGCGGGCCTACGGTCTCCACTTCGAGAAGCCGCCGGCCGAGATGGACCTGGGACTTCTCTACCAGGCGCTCGCGAGCGGGAAAGTGGATGTTGTAGCGGGCAACTCCACGGACGGCCTGATCGACGCGATCGGCGGAGTCGTTCTGGAGGACGACCGCCACTACTTTCCTCCCTACGAGGCGGCGTACGTCGTGCGGGGCGTCACCTGGCGCACGAACGCCGCAGTGCGCGAGGTCTTGACGCGCCTTTCCGGAAGCCTGTCCGTAGCCAAGATGCGCGCCCTAAACGCCCGAATCGATCGGGACAAGCTCCGCCCCGAAGACGTCGCGCGCGAGTTCCTCTCGAGCCTCAAGCAGTAACTAAGCCGAGAGGCGTCTTGCTTCGTCGACTCCGTAACAGTCCGGGAGCGTAGCGCTGCACGAGCGACGAGGCGGGCGGTCGAGACCCTTTGGCCGAGCCGCCCGCCGGCGGCCGTAGCCGCGTCGCTCGCGCAGCGCGGAGTGACGGATCTTCTGCTACTCTTAGGGTTAACGATCCATGAAAACGATGTTCGGACTGATCAGTCCGTCCGGGTGGGCGATGCTCTCCACGGCGATCGTTCTCCTGCTTTTGCTGGTGATTTCCTTTCGCTCCCGCGTCTACGTGTTCTGCCAGTACCTGAAAACCATGACGGGGGTCGTTCTCAAACCGGGTGAGGTCAAAACCGCATTTCGCCGGGGCGGGAAGGAAGGCGTGCGCGAGCTCTTTCTGGATTTGATCATCCGGGAAGACTTGAAGGGCGGCCCGCCCTCCATTCCAGAGGATGCCGGGAAGTAGGTCTAAGGTCTAAAGTCCAAAGTCTAAAGTTCAGGCGGTTCGTTCCGCTTCCCCTTGTCTTGACCTTAGACCTTAGACCTTAGACTCAATTCTCTATCAACCGGAACGTCGGCACAGGTTCGCGCCCTAAGACTGACCGCAAGACCGTTGCATGCAGAACCTCGTCGGAGAGGATCTTGCCGGCGGAGGCGGCCAGCGCCCGGTCCTGGAACCGATCGACGACGTACAGATAGACGCGGGCCGCACCGACCTCCAGCTTGAACGCGAGCTCCAGGACATCCTTCTCATTGGTCAGCGGCACGCCGAAGACGTATTCCTTCTTCGGGTCGGCGGGAGTCCCTCCCTTGTTCTTCACAGACTCGATCAACAGATCTCGATGGAGCTCATGGCTTCCCTGGAAGGCGAGTCCGACCTCCTTGGCCTTTGCGGACAGCAATCCGCTCTTGCCAGCGAGCCCGTAAGCCCAGATCGCCTGGTGTTCGATGTCGAGGGCCGTATTCATCAGAACGATGTCGTCGTAGACCGCGGAGGACTTTGCCTTTTCGGATTTCCCTTTTTCCGGCAGGGCGATGAGCGGGCGGCCCGCGGCGGCCATTCCGAGAGCGAGGCCGGTCTTGGCGGCGGAGCGAAAGAGGTCGCGACGGTTGGACATGAGGCCTCCGAAGAGCAGTGATCGGTTATCGGTGATCGGGGAGAGTCTATCGAAAAAAAGACGGTTGTCGTTTGGCGGTGATTGGTCCGGCTTACTCCGGGCCGGGGCGTTTTTCGGAGGATTTCGATCAGCAGAGCCGAGAAGTTTCCCCGCTCGACCCGCCCGCCTAGGAACAACGCCCCGGAGCGGGCGCGAGTACGCGTTCGCTCCGGGGCGCTTTTGCTTAAGCCCGCACCTTGTCCCCCAGAATCAAGGCGTGTATTCCACCGCGGGGATGAAGCGTCCGTCATTCGTGACGTTGTTCGCTACGACCGCGTAGCAGGACGCGGGCCTCGACGGGTCGAACCGCACGTATCCGCCGCTGACAGCCGCGTTCACGGCCCTCTGCCCCCAGGCGTTGCCACCGAGCTGGAGCTGGACGGTCGTCACTTGCTGCCCCGTGCCGTCGAAGACCGTGGCGTTCACGGTATTCGCCACCCCCGATTCATTGAAGCATCCCACGTTGGTGCGATTGTTCGCGTCTACCGTGATGCCAACACTGAACGATCGCGAGTCCGTGCCCGGGAACTCGAGCGTCGGCAACGACGTGCCGTACCGAACGCCGGAACCCGTCGTGTAGATCTCCGCACTCAGGATGAAGAGGTTGTCGGGCGACCCGCCGACCTCGACGCCGCTCTGAAACCTCACGGTCCCCGCCCCGGAGAAAGCGAAGACCGTATCGAGGAAGTTCGCGTACGACTTCAGCTCGCCGGCGGCGAGCGTGATCGTCTTCTGCGTCTTCGTGCCGGCGGAGTCGTAGAGTGTCACCTGGACCGGGAAGCTCTTCGATGTTGGGTTCATGAGGGCCGCGTACGTTGCGAACGTCGCGCCCGCGAGCCCGCTCGCATTGATCATGACGGGGACGGTCAGAGAGTCGGATGCGAAGCTCACACCGAGCGGATCCGGCTTGGTCTGAGAAAAGGCCGGCGTCGCGACGACAGCGGCCAACAGGAATACGAGTTTCTTCATTGCGTCATCCTCCTATCACTGGCACGGCTGAGGTTTGGTCGGGTCCGGGATATCCGGTACGGGTGTCGCGTTGGTGCCACCGTGGCCCTGGAGCAGACCCTGGTGGGCAGGAGCCAAGAACGGGAACCTCGGGAGAAAGTCCTTGTCGTTGGTCTCGACGCCCTTGGCGAGGCCGGCGGCCGGGTCACCCGCGACGATCAGGCTGATCAGGACGCTGTTCACATTGACCTGGTGGCGGTTTGGCGCAGTCCCACCGCCGAGACGCCGGCCGTTGGGGAAGGCCGAATTGATAGCGGCGTCGAGGGTGATGACGTCACCCGACGAGCCGTCGGCGATCGGGATCGGCCGGTTCAGATTGATGGCCTTGACGATGTCCACACGACCGCCACCGGCGCCCTTGAGGGTGGCCACGGTCGAGTCCGGCACTCCCAGGGCCTTGTAGATGCCGAGCGCCTCGGCGTCGCGGGCGAGGACCGGGAACAGGATGTCGGCGCCGAAGTTCGTCACGTCGTTCATGGGGGTGGTGTGAAGGTAAAGCGTCTGACGCGCGGTCCCGACGATGCCGGCGTTGAAGAGCGGAAGGGCGTTGCGGCCAACCTGCACGAACCTGCCGGTCCCCTTGTTGCCCGTGATGATATTGCTGACGTCGACAATCTGCGTCTGACGCCGGCTGATGCTGACCCACACACGGAGCAGACTGTCGGTCGAGTTGGCGTCCAGCGTGCCATTGTGCGGGATGCCGCTCGGGAAGAGCTCAGCGGTCGGAAGCTCGAGAGCGATCGAGAAGATGTTGAAGCCTGTGAAGACGTCTTCGATCGGGGTGTTCCGCGCTCCTGAGATTCCCCCGAGGTCGCCTCGGCCCAGGTTGACGAGGTCGAAGATCCCCTT
>Ga0070706_100007501_pt1 | contig 10224 bp, 7 predicted proteins | sample KBSK5501metaG_FD_65476 | JGI IMG/M metagenome (GOLD analysis project Ga0070706, IMG submission 65476) | Corn, switchgrass and miscanthus rhizosphere microbial communities from Kellogg Biological Station, Michigan, USA - KBS K5-50-1 metaG | ecosystem: Host-associated > Plants > Roots >...
ATTCACACCCTCACCCTCATCAAATGGCCACTCGAGTTCGGGCACAATTTTTTTTACATCGCCTGCGCCCTAGGCGAAGCCATTCTCTTCACCCGGCTCGAGCGACCGCTGGCCTGGTTCCGCTTGAGCACCGCCTACGCCGCGTTCGTCTGGTTGCTTTTCGTCTATGATTTCCGCCTGATTCGAGCGCGTCTGCGCGAAGCCGCTAACGAACCTGAGCGATCCCTCTATCAGCGCACCATGCAAGATCAATTGCTCAATATCCGGGTCTTGGTACCGCTTCTTTTCCTTTTCAACCTCGGCTGCGCTCTCGCGATTAGCCACTGGCCGGACTTTTTCATCGATCGCGCCGGCAACGTTTGGTTAATCGCCGCTCAGTTACTCTCATTCCTCATCTATCTCTTTTACGTGACACGGTTCTACAACAGAATTGCTCCCCTGATCTTGCGCAGCCACGAAGTGGCGCGACAATGAACCAGTCTGACCGCGCGAATTAGCGTCTGTCGGCCTTGGACTTTTCTCAAACTCTTTCGAACTGACGGAGGGACGCGCTTCCGCGCGTCCTGGACATGCCGAAGCATGTCCCTCCAGGGCGCCTGATCGAGCGACTGTTGCGTTATGTGTTGTTGCTTCATCACGCCCTTGGTCACCACCATCGAAATCATGCTTAACGGCGAAGTCCTTGCCAGTGTATGCTTTCAGCTGTGAAAGCGCTCACCCCACGTTCCCGTTCTATTCTCAAATCACCCGCCCGAAATCGATCGCGCTGGTGCGTGCCGAGCGTCGATCAAGTGATGGCGGAAGAACGGGCCGCCGCCTTCGCCCGACGAAGCGTCAAAACTTCGGCCAAGCTCGAGGGCCTGAAGTTAGTGGTCTCTATGATGGACCTGACCACACTCGAAGGCAGCGATACGCCGGGGAAAATCGCGTTCCTTTGCCGCAAAGCCATGCAACCATTGGATCCCCGCTACCAAGTGCCGAGCTGCGCGGCCGTTTGCGTCTATCCAAATCTCGTTAGAATCGCGAAAAAATTTCTCGAACACTCCAGCGTCAAAGTCGCCTCCGTCGCAGCTGCGTTTCCGGCGGGATTGATGCCGACAAAGTTGAAGCTCCGGGAAGTTCGCGGCGCCGTCCGTGATGGCGCCGACGAAATCGACATGGTAATCAACCGCGCAAGTTTTCTGGCGGGCGAATACGAGCGCGTTTTCGACGAGATCGCCGCAACCAGGGAAGCATGCGGGGCCGCGCATTTAAAAGTTATCCTCGAAACGGGCGAGTTGCAGACCTACGATAATGTTCGCCTGGCCAGCGAAATCGCGATACGCGCCGGAGCGGATTTCATCAAAACTTCAACGGGAAAAATTTCACCCGCCGCGACCATGCCGGTAACGCTGGTAATGCTGGAAACCATTCGCGATTATTTTTACGAGACCGGAAGTCGGATCGGGATGAAACCAGCCGGTGGAATTCGCACCGCCAAGGAAGCGCTGGCCTACCTCGTGATGGTCAAGGAAACGCTGGGCGACGATTGGCTCACGCCCGCTCTTTTCCGCTTTGGCGCCAGCACTCTGCTAAATGACGTTCTCATGCAACTGGTAAAACTGGTCGACGCCAACTACCAGAGCGCTGATTATTTTTCGTTACCCTGACTTTATGCCACGACGGAAACCAAGCACCTCGCGCCTCGCAATCGTTGATCGAAACGGCGAGGCCGACGGACGGCCGATCGCAAAAAAAGATCGAACCTTGGATTTCGGCGAGCGCTGGAGCTACGCGCCCGCGCCGGAAGCGAGCAACTACATTAAACTGCACGATCGCTATCAGCTTTTCATTAACGGCAGATTCGTGGCGCCGAAGTCTGGCAGCTATTTCGATTCCATCAACCCGGCTACGGAAGAGAAACTGGCAGAGATCAGTTCCGCTAATGAAAAGGACATTGATCTCGCGGTAAAAGCGGCGCGACGCGCTTACAAAAATGTCTGGTCGAAAATGCCGGGTCGCGAGCGGGGAAAATACCTTTTTCGGATTGCGCGCTTGATCCAGGAAAAGGCGCGCGAGCTGGCCGTGCTCGAAACCATGGATGGCGGCAAAACGATCAAGGAATCGCGCGACATTGATCTACCATTGGTAGCAGCGCATTTTTTTTATTACGCAGGCTGGGCTGACAAATTAGAATACGCTTTTCCCGGCCGAAAAGCGCGGCCACTCGGCGTCGCCGGCCAAATCATTCCCTGGAATTTCCCGTTGCTGATGGCGGCGTGGAAGCTCGCGCCCGCGCTTGCCTGCGGAAACACCTGTGTCTTAAAGCCGGCGGAGACGACTTCGATCACCGCACTCCATCTAGCCGAAATTTTCCAGGAGGCCGGGTTGCCCGATGGCGTGGTTAACATTGTGACCGGCGCGGGCGAAACCGGCGGCGGGATCGTCAATCATCGCGATATCGACAAAATTGCGTTTACCGGTTCGACCGAAGTTGGGAAACGAATCGCGTCGGCCGTTGCGGGGACAAAGAAAAAGCTGACGCTCGAGCTTGGTGGCAAAGCGGCCAACATCATTTTCGAAGACGCGTCAATCGATCAGGCGGTGGAAGGAATTATCGCCGGAATTTATTTTAATCAGGGCCACGTTTGCTGTGCCGGTTCGCGTTTGTTCGTGCAGGAGAGCGTTTTTGCAAACGTCATTCGCAAATTGCGCGATCGCATTTCCACTCTGCGCGTGGGCGACCCGCTCGACAAAAACACCGACATCGGCGCAATTAATTCCCGGGCACAACTGGAAAAGATTTGCGAGCTGGTGGACAGCGGATTGAAACAAGGCGCGCAACTGGTGCAATCACGTGCCCATTTACCGGCCAAAGGCTACTGGTATCCCCCCAGCTTTTTCACCGGAGTAACCGCCTCGCATCGGATTGCGCAGGAAGAGATTTTTGGGCCGGTCCTGAGTGTGATGACTTTCCGCACGCCAGAGGAAGCCATCGCCCGTGCCAACAACACGCCTTATGGATTAAGCGCCGGCGTCTGGAGCGACAAAGGGAGCAAAATTTTCAAGATCGTAAACCAACTGCGTGCGGGCGTGGTTTGGGCGAACACCTACAACAAATTTGATCCCTCCAGCCCATTCGGTGGCTACAAAGAAAGCGGCTTTGGCCGCGAAGGCGGACGGCACGGTTTGCTACCGTATCTCACGCTCAGTTAAAGCGCCGCGCCTCCTTCTTTTCTCCAAGGAATTGTGAGATTAATCTTAATATCGTTAGCTGCGATGCTTGGCGTAATAGCGGTTGCCGACCTAACGTGGCTTTGCCACCGCGACCCTGAAATCAACTTTTTCCGACCGGACAAACGCGCAGCGTGGATCCTTTTCCCCTCTGCCGTCGACGTCAAGGCGCGTGGCGTGGCCAATCTGGACACACTTTTCCGTCGTGAGGTCACCGTCCAGAAGCCAACGTCAAGAGCACTTCTTACTGTTCGCGCGGCCAAGCACGTCCAGTTGACCGTAAATGATCGAAAGGTCGATCTTGCCCCTGGTCGCAATTGGAAGGACGCCTCGACGGTTGAAGTTTCCGGGCTGCTGCAAGCCGGGCCGAACACAATCGAAGCCAGAGTATTTAACGACAATGGGCCACCTGCCTTATGGTTGTCGCTGACCGGCGATCACTTCTCACTTCGAAGCGACCAGAATTGGATTGCTTCGTTCGCGGGCTCGGCCTGGCGAGGGGCTGCGCTGGCTACTTCAGCAAGATTCCCGGGCCGGGGCAACTCGATTGATAGTAGCGAACGAACGATAACTAGTTTCACCAAGGTCTGGCCACTTTGGCTGTTCTTCGGTGCCTTCGCCTTTGTTTTTTGTGTGGGCGGGAATTGGTGGCTTCATCGCTACGCCATAAACGCTGATTGGATGACGGTCGTCCTCGTTTTCGGTTTCGCCGGTTTGTGGCTGATTCTTTTTTGGCATAACGCGCAAATACTTCCCACGGTGGTTGGATTCGATGCCTCGCACCACCTTAATTACATCAAATATTTACAGGAACATCGCAGTCTTCCCCTTCCTACCGAGGGAATCGAAATGTTCCAACCCCCGCTTTACTACATCATCTCAGCGGTTGTCCTCGCCTTATTCCATTTATCTACTACTGATCCGTCAGCAATCTTACTTCTCCGCACACTTACGATGCTGTTTGGTATCGCGCAGGTCGGTCTCGTCTTCGCGAGCCTGCGACTCATTTTTCCCGCCCGGCCGAATCTCCAACTTATTGGTACTGGTCTGGCCGCTTTTTTGCCAATGCATCTTTACATGTCGCACTATCCGACTAACGAGACTTTGGCCGGAGTCCTTGTTTCCGCCTGCGTTTATCTCGCGCTTCGGATCGTGACAAGCGGGACTAGCTCGTGGCGGAGCTATAACTTGCTCGGAGTGCTGATGGGCGCTGCTTTGTTAACAAAGGCGACGGCGGTTTTGGTCGTCCCTTTTATTGCCCTGGGTCTAGCCAGGCAGCTTGCCAGGGAACGAGCCTGTCCCGCAAAATGGGCAACGACGCTCGGCAGCATGATTGTAATCGCGGCCTTGACGTCCACCTGGCATTACATTCGCGTCTCGAAATTCGGAAGCCCTCTCGTTGGCGGGTGGGATCCCGCCACCGGGTTTTTCTGGTGGCAGGACGATGGCTACCGGACCGTCTCTTATTTTCTCCGCTTCGGAGAAAGCCTGATCCGACCTCTATTCAGCGTAACGGCCTCATTCCCGAACGGGCTCTACTCTACTTTATGGGGCGATGGGTTATGCAGTGGGGTATCGGATCTAATGCTTCGACCGCCTTGGAACTATGATCTGATGTGCGCCGGCTACCTACTTTCGTTATTACCTACGGTCCTCCTTCTAATAGGCGCAGTAACAGCATCGGCGCAGCTATTTCGCAGTCTGCGCTCAGATGTTTTCATCATGGTAGGCCTCTGTCTGGTTCTGGCGATGGCGCTGGTCTACTTCAATCTCAAGGTCCCATGCTACGCATCCGTAAAAGCATTTTATGGATTATGCGCTCTCATTCCGCTTGGTTTTTTTTTCGCGACGGGTTGCAACGTTGTCACCGGCAGATGTAAAGTTCTTCAATTTTCAATTGGCGTTCTGCTGACGGTCTGGGCGATGAACAGTTTCGCCTCGTTCTGGATCTACAATCCGGTAACCCAACATATCAACACCGCCATGCATCTTTGGGTAGATCAGAAGCCTGATGCGGCATTAACAGAAGCTAAAAAGGCGGTAGCTGCGGATCCTTCCAATGCCGCCGCAAGAATAGCCCTGGCCACCGTTTTAGAGGATGCGAGCCAAACGAGCGAAGCTCTGGACGAGGCCGAGCATGCGACTGAACTCGCCCCACAGGATGGCGGAACTCATCTGGAACTTGGGGCGCTATTGTTCAAGCAGAACAAGCTGGAGAGAGCAATTGAGGAAGGGCGCTTGGCCGTGGCTTCCGCGCCGGAAAACATACATGCCCATTTGCTTCTGTTGGTTTCCCTGTTCTATCACGACGAGGACTTAGTCGACGCGGCGCGCGAAGCACTGGCCGTTTCGCCTTATAATGCCGAGGTCCATCATCTGCTTGGTGCGGCGCTGGGGCGAAAGGGGGATTCGCTAGACGCTTTTAATCAACTAAGTTACTCTGTTCTGATTAGACCGGACTGGACGGAAGCACACTCGGAGCTTCATCTTGCCCTGCTCACCCTCGTTAATTCTCCTGATGCTGCAAAGCTTCTTCACCAAGCAGCTTCCACGATTCCCGACTCAACCGTCGCGCTGGACGAGCTGGCCTGGGTCTTCGCTACTCACCCAAGTGATGAGTTGCGTGACGGCCATGAAGCTGTGCGCCTGGCCGAGCATGCGTGTGCCCTAACAAAACGGACCAACCCGATCTTACTCACAACTCTAGCTACTGCTTACGCCGAGACCGGGAACTTTAGCGCTGCAATCAACACAATTCAGGAATCGCTCTCGAAAGCGCGTTCAAGCAATAACGCCGATGCAATCACGTTAGATGAGAAGCTTCTCGGTTTTTTTCAATCGAACAGACCTATCCGCCAAGATCCAAACTCGAGATAAATCTCAGCGCGGGCGACGAGAACAAATGTAGAGGCGGCCGTGTCGGCCGCTGGCTTGGCTGACAGCGGGCAACACGCCCGCCACTACACTATCGCGCCTGTAGTACAGCGTGGCTTAAGAGGACTGACGTTCCGGCGGCCGCAGTTCGTTCTCACTGAAATCAGAGCGCGCGTCCAAATAAAGCAGAACAAAAGCAATGCCCAGAATTGGCCGCAGCAGTGCCCGTACTAAGGTGCTGATGGCCATGCTGCCAATCAACATGACATCGGCAACCTTTGGTGCGGGCAGATTCTGCCACATTTTCATTATTTCTTCCGGAGACGAAGTCGAAAGGCTCTGCAACTTCGGCAGGATCAGCGGAATTTCCGCGCCGGCGCTCAATCCAAGCACGATCAGGACCCAAAGCGATGCGAGCAAAGCGCCGCGCCAAAGGGGGCGGGCCGACTTCCACGGGCGGCGCTGGCTGCGGGCCAGGAGTTTGCTTTCGCGCAACGCATCGACGCCTTCGCGATTCGAAATGTAAGCAGACTGCTGCCAGAAGAGAAAGTTCACCCACAAACGCGCGACCATTATCACCTGCACCGCCAAAATCAGGAGCGCCAGAACGAGGGAGAGGATCGTTGGACTCTCGCTGGCAAGACTTAGGATAATCGCGACCGGGATGGCGGTACAAAGAAAATAACTTCCGTAAACAATAAGGCTGAGCCGGGCAAAGCGGGGGAAAAAATTGGCCGCCCGCCGGAGCAGTTCGCCCAGGCGTACTTTGCGTCCTTCCAAGACATCAACGGTGGCGATCTGAATACCAGCAAGAAAGACCGGCCAATCCACCACCAGCGCGGTAAAGGCGAATAAAGCAATCACCTTGGCGCGCGTCAGACCGTCCCCTTCCGCTTGCGGGAAAATCCCATATACAGGACTAGTGAGTTCGAGCGCAACCGTTGGGACGGCAATCAACAGAGTCAGAACAAAAAACGGCAGAAACGCTGACTTGTAGATGCTAAAACTATCCCGAATGATTTCGCCAAAGGTGCGCCGCCGCACCAACAGATGCCCTGTCGCCGCTGGCAACGGTGGCGGGCCGAACAACTCCCGAATGGTATTGGCTGTGGTCCAAACGCTGTCCGATTCGCGGCGCACTTCATTTGTCGGCAGCAAGCGGCCTTCACGTTTCCAGTCGCCAAGCGTGCCGAGGTCAACCGGACCGTATTCCTTTTCGCCGACACGCACGAGCCATCGATCCGCCATAGGCAGACTTATCGCGAAACGGCAATTCTGTCACCCTGACCAGGCGGAGCGCAGCGGAGGGATCCCGCAATGAAACCTTTAAGGTAACGCAACGGGATCCCTCGACTTTCGCTCGGGATGACGGAAATAATTCTCTCTATTTCATGAAACTGCTTTTGATCGATGGGCATTATTACGTTTACCGCTCATTTTTCGCGATCCCGAATCTGAGCAACTCGCGCGGCGAACCGACCAACGCGATCTTTGGTTTCACTAAAACGCTGCGCTTGATGCTGAAACATTTGCAGCCGCAACTTGGGGCGGTGTTTTGGGACGAAGGTTTGCCGCAGCGCCGGGTGGAATTGCAGCCGGCCTATAAGGAAACCCGCAAGGAAATGCCCGGCCCAATGATTCCGCAGTTGGACTTTATCCGGAGCGCGATTACACCATTGCTGGGATTCACCAACATCGCTTTGCCCGATACTGAAGCGGACGATCTGATGGGCTGTTATTCAATCGCGGCGTGCAAGGAGGACATCGAGGTGGTGCTGGCGACAAACGACAAAGACCTTTATCAGCTCGTTGGTCCGTGCGTGAAAGTTTACACCACAGCCAAGGCCGATCTGGCTTCACCGAAAGACGCCTTCGCCTTGCTCGGAGAGGAAGAAGTCACGATAAAATGGGGCGTCCCGCCGGCATTAATCGGCGATGTGCTGGCGATTTCAGGCGATACCGTCGATAACATTCCTGGTGTCGGAGTTGGACGAAAAACGGCGGCGGGCCTGATTCGTGAGCATGGAGGGCTGGAGGCGTTGCTGTCCAATCTTGTCACGGTCAAGAGCCTAAAGACGCGGGAGAAATTGCATAATGGACGTGAGCAAATCCTGCAGAACCGGAAAATGGTCGAGCTTGATTGCAAGACGGAGCTGCCAGTGCCGATCGATCGGCTCCGCATTCGCCCGGATTACCCGGGACTGATCTCGGCCCTGGAAAAATGCGAGTTTAAGTCCCTTTTACAGGAAGTCCGGGAGGAAGCGGCAAGGCAGGCTGCCACGGTTCAAGGAGAGCTGCGGCTATAAGAGCCAAAATTTTTTCGTAAAAACCTGAGAATTTTCGAACGGCCCCGAAAAGCCTGCTGTCAAACGAGTCAGGTTAAGGCGATTCGGGTAGTCGCACGTTGCTGTATTTGCTGTTTCTCCTTGGCGTGCGCTGCCCGAATCTTTTTTTGAGGGGGTTCGCGATATCTGAAAATCCCTCGTTGCGCCTGGTCTTGAGCCGAGTTTGATAGGTAGCCTGATGACGGTGCGGAAACAGTCCTCGATGCCGAGTTACGCCTGCGACCCCGGACGGCAGCGGGAACATTTCGCCCTGTTAGCACCGGTGCGACAAAGATGAGTGAAGGTGATCCGATCGACCTCGCGCTTCGCGAAGATATCGGCGCGGGGGACATAACAACTACGTTGCTTGTACCTGACGATACTCGTGCCTACGCCCGCATTTTGCCGCGAGAAAAAGCCGTTATTGCCGGGACAATGACGGCGGCGGAAGTTTTTCGCCGGGTTGATCCAGGATTAAAGATTTCCGTGGAGCTGACGGACGGAACGGCCGTGGTTGGCGGTGAAACCATTCTCAAAATCCAAGGATCGGCCCGGAGCATTCTTACCGCAGAACGCGTCGCCTTGAATTTTTTGCAGCGACTTTCCGGCATCGCGACTCTGACCCATGATTACGTGGAGGCGATTGGAAAAAATCCCGCCAAAATCATGGATACCCGAAAGACAACGCCGGGCTTGCGCGCGCTGGAACGAGCGGCGGTTGTCGCCGGTGGTGGCACTAATCATCGCTTCGGTTTGTTCGACGCGATTTTGGTGAAGGACAATCACCTGGCGGCGGAGCAGGATCTCGAAAAACTCGCGGCCGCAATTCGGCAGGCGAGGACGCAGAACCCATCGATGAAGATTGAAGTAGAAGCTGATAACCTCGAGCAGGTCCGCGCGCTGGTGCAAATGGATGGGGTCGACGTCATCTTACTCGACAACATGGAGACGGCAGAAATGCGGGAAGCCATTGCGCTCGGTCGCAAGCATAACGTGAAATTCGAAGCCAGCGGTGGAATCAATCTGCGGACGGTGCGGCGAATCGCCGCGACCGGCGTCGATTACATTTCGGTCGGTGCCCTGACCCACTCGCCGCGCGCTATCGATTTATCGCTCGAGCTCACCCATGTTGGTAGCTGATCGGCTGAGCGGGGAGAAATTACGCGCCGAGCTCGGCCCGTGCACAATTGGCCGGGAGATCATCGTGCTCGAGCAAACAACCTCCACCAATGACATGGTGTTGCAGATGGCGAACGGTGGTGCGCCAGAAGGCATTGTTGTTTTTGCGGAACATCAAAGCGCCGGGCGCGGACAGCGCGGCAATACTTGGGAATCGGCTGCGGGAAAAGGTCTTTGGTTTTCAGTGCTGCTCCGGCCAAAAGTCGCGATTAGCGATCCAGCGCAACTGGCACAAAGAACAGCGCAAACAGTGGCGGCAACAATTCAAAGCGAGTTCCATCTCTCCGCTACAGTGAAGCTGCCTAACGACATTTATATCGGGAATCGCAAGGTCGCAGGAGTGTTGGTAGAAATGCGCGCCCAACCAAAAGCGCCGCATATCGCTGTTCTCGGCATCGGGGTGAACCTGAACCAAATGCCGCACGATTTCTCGGAAGAACTTCGCGAACGCGCAACCTCACTCGCCATCGCTCGCCGTGGCCCAATCGATCGCTCTTCCTTTGCCATCGCACTACTGCGCAATCTCGACCTATTGTATCGAGCCGGCTCACTCTGAGCGGTAGATGCCACCGTTTCCAGCGGGCAAGCGCGTCGCTTGCCGAGCCTCGGATCGGCAGGCCGGCGCGCCTGCCAC
>Ga0070706_100007503_pt1 | contig 10223 bp, 10 predicted proteins | sample KBSK5501metaG_FD_65476 | JGI IMG/M metagenome (GOLD analysis project Ga0070706, IMG submission 65476) | Corn, switchgrass and miscanthus rhizosphere microbial communities from Kellogg Biological Station, Michigan, USA - KBS K5-50-1 metaG | ecosystem: Host-associated > Plants > Roots >...
AGGAAAATCTCCCAGTAAAAATGAGCCAACCTGCAGATCTGCCACCCCGCTGCCTCAGCCACCCGCGTCAATCAAGGGACTGAGCCCTGGGTTTTGCAACAGGCTTTAGCTAGATTGCTTGCGACACCACGTCGGAATCTGCGTTGCTCGGCGAGAATGAGCGGGAGCGCTTATTGGTCTCTCTTTGTCTATCGCGCGCACCAAATGCACGGAGGAACAAGGGCGTGCAAGGCCGTGCGTTGCCTAATTCGATTGAAGCTCAATGAATCCGATGGTCAACTGTGCGTTGTCCGTTTCGATGAGCACCGCTCGCGAGGCGTCCACCAGATAGTAGGCGAAGTGGTGCACGGCGGGAGTAGATGAGGTATCGAGGCCTGCCAGGGTGCCAGTGAAGACTCCATTGGAACTCGAGCTGAAGTTGCCGCCTAACGGCAGATCCGATCCAAGTCCATTAAGATCCACGAATCCCGCAAGCTTACCTGCACCATCGGCTCTAATCGGACCCGTACCGTTTTGCCTCGCCTCGCCACCGCCGTTTGGCACCACGTGCCGGACGTTCAACCCGTAGGAGCCGCTGAGAGTACCAGCGGTGAACGGTCCAGGGCCTTGCTGGAAACCCTCGCCGGCAATCACTGCGTCTTGGTCCATTAAGATAAGGAGTCCCCGGCCGTCCCCGGTCAAATAGAGCTCCAGGTCGTAGTTGAAGGTGGGGTTAGTGAGGCTATCGGTCAGGCCCGCCAACGTTACCCGGCCGGTTCCGGCTCCGACGCCAGTGGTATCCAAGGTGTAAGTTCCAGCAGCCAGGGGAAGCGGCGTTTGGTTAGACAGTCCGGTAGAGTCGTTCCAGCTAAAGATACCGGTCACGTTCCCGGTCACGGCGCCGGCTGTGTCAGTGTTCGGTCCAGCGACGAGCAATCCGGCGGCCTGGAGCGCTCCATTCGGCTCTTCGCCGGCCGCCCCGAACACAAAGTTGGCGCTCGAGATCGAACTGCTGGTGAAGGCTCCGGTCTGACCCAGGGCCGTACCGCCGGTGAAACCTCCGTAGGCGTCGGTTGTCTCAACCAATCGGACGTGCCTGGCGTCAACCACGTAGCCCACTAGATTGATTTGCGCGATGCCTGAGGCTGCGCTGGGGACCAGCTTGAACTCCACCCGCCCCATGCTGTCCGGAGCGGTGATGGTGCTGGCCGCGAAAGACTGGGCGGCCAAAGGAGCAGCGAGGCCGGCGTCGTTGATGTCGAAAACGCTCCCGTTGCCGGAAATGGTACCGGAGCCGTCCACGTTGACGACGCCACCGATGGCCGTGGCTGCCTGGGCCGAGTCTCGCCCAAACGCGAAAAACGCATACCCGCCCGACGGCGCCGCCGTGCTGGCCTGCAAATCCAGCGTTCCGCTGGAGGTTGCCGAAGAGTCGAACTCGATGAGCGAAGCCCGCGAGCCAGAAAGCAACGTCGCGTCGAGGGTCTCAACGCCGCTCACACCGATACTGGGGTCCCCGGTCTGGAGAGTGATCCACAGGTTACCGTCGTCGATGGCAAGGATGCTGCCGCCGGTAATCGTGTCGCTTTTGGCTCCAGCAGGGTCCACGAAGTCCTGCTCGCCGCCGGTAATCGAACCGTTGTTGACGGTGAAGACGCCGGACACAGAACAAAAGCCGCGGGGGTTTGTTCCGCTTAGCTGAAAGACGTAAGAGCCGCTGGCTAGCGTAGTGGGCTCAAGGGAGACGAAAATCGGAATCGAGAGGGAATCGCCGGGATTGGTTACCGAGGTGGCGACCACGGTGACGGTGCTGCCCGCACCAAGGACGGAAGGCGCAGTGAACATGGCCGCAATCCCACTGGCTGTCTTGACGGGAGCAAACGAGCCGCAAGGCGCCGCGCCGTTGCCGCAGGTCGCCGACCAGCTCACGCCGTTATGCGAGGGGTCCCCGGTTACGACGGCGGCGATCGGCGCCGAGGCGCCGACTTGCAGAGCGTTTGGCGGATAGGCACTGGAACTGAAGGTAAGGCCAATACCAGGCGCAGTGATGGTGATGGTGGCCGAGATGGTTTTGGTGCTATCGGTCATCGAGGTAGCCGTCACCGTCACGGAATTGTTATTGCCGGATGGAAGAGCCGAAGGCGCCGTGTAAGTGGTAGAGGTCCCGGGACCACTGGTGCTAAACGAGCCGCAAGCACCGTTGCTGCCGCAGGTCACAGACCACTTGACCCCGGCGTTGGCAGAGTCGTTGGTGATCACCACCGCGAGCGACGCCGTGGCATCCACCTGCAGGGCGGCTGGCGCGGCGGAAGCGAAAGAAACAGCAATCGGCGGGGTTGGCGTCGTGGTCATGGTGGAGGAGCCGCCGCATGCCACCAACGCCACACTCATGCTCACAGCAACAAGCAGCAAGAGCGATTGGCGGAGTGTCATCGTGGGCCTCCATGCAGCTCATCCGTGGCGGTTCTTGTTTTACCACGAGCATCATTTTCAAGTTAGCCCGAGTTTCCTTTTTCGACCTCAAAAATGGCACCGATTATACCCCGATCCTGCTTGTTGGCGACGTGGTGAAACAAATCCGAGAGTTGCCTAGAGACGCTCAACAACACGCCGTGCACTGGCACGCTGCTTCTTCAATTGCTGGAAACCGCAGCAAGATTGGCCCGCGAGTTCCCCTCGGCCAGGATGAGAGCAGACTGGGGCAGCTTAACTCTGCTGGATGGTCTGGGGATTAGCCCGGCTCACCTGTGAAGGAATGGCTTGTCGCGAAAGCCCTCTGGATGATTTCTGACGGGATATTGGTGTTTCAATTGGTCCGCTGGCGTTCATACTGTGACACGTCTTCAGAAACGGCCAGAATGCATTCCAGTCCATCAAAATGAATCCTGTCGGCGGAATAGGCGGTGAGCTTGATATCGCCCGATTTTGTTCGGAGTCGCGTGATGACGTTCCGGATCGGACCGCCCTTTTGGAGCTGTGCGAGCATTAGCGAGCGATCCCCTGGATCTTCCCACATCTTTAGTTCGAGAACAGTGTGGCCGATCAGTTCTGCGCGAGCATAGCCGTAGCGGCACTCGAATGCGGCATTCACGTCCAGGAAACGGCCCTCGCTTAACGTCGTGATGGAGAACGAGATCGGGCTTGAACGGAAGACTTTCTGGAATTTGTCCTCGGAAATCTTGCGGCTTTCTTCTGACTGCTCCAGCGCCTTTTTCGCCTGGTGGAGATCATTGATCCGCTTCTCCAGCTCAGATCCATATATGGCAGCACACTCGTAGAGGCGAGAGTTTTGGATGGCGGCGGCCGCAGGAATTGCCAAGAGTTGTGCGCGCCGGAGGTCTTCACGGGTGAAACTGTCAGCCTGGGCGTGGCCGACTGAAAGCAGGCCCAGAGTGCGTTGGGAAGCTACCAAGGGGACGCAGAGCCATGAACGCAGATGGGTGTGGCCCTCAAATGTTTGCCACTCCGCTTCCTTTTTCGTGTCGGAGAGGAGGATACTCTTCTGGCTTCCCAGGATTCGCTTCAGAAACGGGACGTCGGCAGCGTCGAGCGTCAGGGGATAGTTCGGGCTCTTGCGTGGGATTTCGTGGCGCAACTTCTCTCGCGCCGCAAACAGACGTGTGTCACCTTCTAAGAGCCATATGCGAGCGCATTCACAGGGAATGAGTTCGGTTAGAGACTGGAGCATCGCGTCCAGAACGAAATCCATGCGAAGGTCTTGGGTCAGCCCGAGGGTGGCCTTGCGCAATGCGTCTGCTTCGGCCCAAGCACCCTCAGCTAACGCCAGGTTCTCGGCAACTTGTTCCTCAGCCTGTTTCTGCACGGTGATTTCCTGCGCGGTTCCGACGAGCCGGCAAATCGTGCCGCCGGAATCCCTTACTGGAAATCCCCGCACCCAGACCCAGCGCACCTCACCGCTGGGCCATACGATCCGGAACCTCTCGTTGAACTGCCCGGTTTGCGTGGCCTCTTCGAGTTTGCCGAGAACGCGAGCACGATCTTCAGGATGGATCGCCTCTTCATAAGAAGATGGGTTCTCTTCCAAGCTCTGGCAGGAGCGTCCGGTGATGGTTTCATAGGCGCGGTTGACGTAGAGAGTCTTCTTGGTGGTTGCATCAATCATCCAGAAGATTTCCTGAATATTGTCCGCCATCTGCTGGAACTCGTGTTCCGTTGCCAGGAGAGCGCTGGCTGTCTGGCGATGTTGTTGGTGGAGACGAAGTAAGAATCTGGCGTGCACGAAGACCACAGTGCCAAGCGTCACCATCAACGCGACCAGCAAGACCGAGGAGAATTGCAGCCTTTCAAGCTTCGCTCCAAATACGACTAGCAACAAGACCACTGAGATCGCGGAGGCGAATATCGAAATGATGCGCCAACCGCGATCTGGCGCTGTTTTGAAATAGAATTCCGAGCGCAGTGGGCCTATTGAACGCATGGCATATACCGCAGTAGGGCACTCCTCATCGCCGCCACCAGGGCCCGCAAAATGAGGCTGCCATTGATACCGCAACGGTCGGCACCGCCGCAGTTTCGCGCCGATACTACAGCGCCTACGTTCAGTGGGTCAAGGTGGCGTTTGAAACTGTTCTTGCTAGGGCGTGGCACGGGTTGCTTACGCCTGTGCAGGCGGCATTTAACGGACTGAGCACCGCATCAGGGCAGCAAAACCGAGAACCACGACACATGCGCCGGCGACGGCAAAAACGCTGATTGAACCATTCTTCTTCGCTATCCGCATGAAATACCGCGTTCCTGCGGCGGGGATCCTAGGGCCCAAGTTTTCACAAAAATAAGCGGAGGCCAAACCCGTGCGGGAGCCCAGCCGGGGAAGACGGAGGCTAGCCCAAGGTTGGTGGAGCTACTCACCTGTCAAGTAGCGATGTTCATCGTCACCCTAGTGAGCTACATCCGAAACCATGACGGTAAACGATCGCGCTGTTGGCGTAGAACAGCGGCGATGAATTGTCCCCGGGGACGCGGGATTAAAGGTATAGTCCTGCCGCGCGCGCTACATCCGCGCCTTCCTTCGGTCCACCAGATGCCGGGGGTCGTTCCCTCAGTTCGGCACTCCAATCAGTGGTCCTTCGACGAAGCATGTGGTTTGGTCCGCGCTGGCACGGGCGAGGACGATGGGATCGGCGCTTTGCAACGGTTCGTGGTCTCTTCCGAGTTCGGTTCCTGGTTACGAGAATTCTTTGCAAAACACCATGAAATCAGCGTCGCAGGATACTGTTGACGGACTTCGCCGGGAATGTCAGATTCCGCTACTTCTTGGAATTTGAAATCAATCTTCCCATCAACCTGAACCGTTCCCTGTAGGTAGCCATAAACGTCGGTTCTCGCCTCAGGACCAGGCTGTGTGCCCGGGGGAAGCGGGTAGCGTAGAGCTCCGGCGGTTCCTACGATCCAGCCATCCAGGCGTTTCCCAGGAGGTTGGTTATCGAAGATCCCCCGCATGTAGAAATGGGAATGGCTGGCAAGTACGTACACTTTCTTCCTCTTCTGGAACTCCAGAAGGGCTTCATAAACATGATTGCCGCTTTCACAACTCTCTTTTTTCCGAGCCGGATCCTCGATTGCGTCGTCGATTGCGTCGTCGCACATCGCGTGCTCGCTCGCCCTGCTGGACGGTAGGGCTTCGTGCATACCCAGTACGACAGTGCTGATTCCATCGTTGTTGTAGGCTCTTTCGAGGGTGCAATCAAACCAATCCAATTGATCGCTGGGGAACGCGCCGGAAGAATTGTCCAAGTAGATGAAATCAATCCTGCCCCGGATCCAATGATAGTAGGGGGTGGCAGACAGATAGGGCCGTCGGGAAATTTTCCGGCACGATCCGCTCTTGGCGGCCGCGATTTCTCCTTTGTCCGGGTCCTCCATCAGAAGCCGAGGTGTTACCAGCCAGTCCTGAAATTGCGAAGAGAACTCCGCTGCTGTTTTGGGAGCGATCACTTCATGATTGCCGATGCCGAGATAAAAACGCGTCAGCCCAAAGGGAACAATCTGATGATCAATGAAATCTTGCCAAGCGCGGTCATGGTAGGACTCGCAACTAAGGTGCTGGCCGGCCTTCTGGGCCGCCCCGGCCATGTCTTCATCAATTTTATAGATGGCACGAAGATCTCCCAGGTGCCAGTAGAAGGAAGGCTGGTACCGCTCCACGCTTTGCGCGGCAATCGCTGGCATGACTACGTCGCCACAATTGCGAGAGTCACCGGAAACGATGAACCTCCAGGTGCCCTCCGTCGCCGGCACAAACTTCGCTCGTTTAGGAGCTTCCCGCTTCACCGCCAAAACGCTTGCCAGGGTCCCTAAGTTGCAGATGACGATTCCTAGAACGATTGCGGTAGCCAGCAATTGGAGCCGAACGGCAGGCGAGAATTTTGGCCTTGCCGGCTTGATTTGCTCCGCTGCGGACATCTATCCTTTCTCCGCGTTCGGTCTAGGACCGCTATCGGCCTTAACGTTGTAGGCCAGGTAGTCGCGCCAAACCGTGCTGGCGAACCGTCCGGCGAAGAACTTGTAAGCTCCGTAGGCGCGGAGGCACGCAATTAGTGCCCATGCGGCAAGAAATGCCAGCAACGCGCTCTGGCCATGCGTGCCGGGATACCGGATACCCAGACCGTATCCAATGCCAAGCAACGCAATCAGCAGAACCGCAGCGTATCCCAGCTCGACTTTATGTTTCTTCACCGGATCTGAGATCTTTTGCAACAACACCGCTGATATGTTCACTAGGACCAGGAGCGATCCCGCAATGACAAGCACGGCGGCGCTAACGAGGAAACGGCTTCTCACCACCGCGGCTGCCCACCCTAGCCAGTAAGCAAAAGCTAGGGCCAACACTGAAACCAGGCCACGGGTCAGAGCATACATCCCTTGGAATTGCTCGGCGTAGCTGACGGCCTTTCCTTGAATCAATATCTGGCGGGCAAAGAGGAAAGCGTTGTTGCGTACCTTATCAATCGCGTCATCGCCCACCTTGTCGACCTGCAGTTTCAGGCCGAACTGTTTCTCCATAAGCTCGGAAATCTTTCCCTTGGACGGGTCGGGTAGTTCCTTATCGGTGCAATCCAGATAAATCTCAGATGGATAGCGGCTCCTTCCCGTCGGACCCTTGACCTCCCAGGATGGAATTGCGTTGGTGGCAATGCTCTGAATCAGATGGCCAACAATGTACGCGAAGGCTGCTGCGATGATGGCTGAGCTCCAATTGCTGGAGGGCCAGGAATTTCTTACCAGCCCAAACGGGGTCCAGAGGACCGCCAGAAACACCGCTCCGGGTAGGAAGTAGCCGTATATATCGTAGAAATTGAATTTTTCGATCAAGCGATTACGCCGCTATCGTGCAGGACGTTGCATTTCCGCGAGCAGCGACTGTACCACATTGTGGACACGATTGCGGTGCGCGACCGGAAGCTGCACAGCTCCTACCCTCTGATGCCCACCACCGCCGAATCTCGCGAAGGCACGGCCCAGGGGAATGCTTCTGAAGCTTCGCCAAGGGTTGCGCATTGCGGTAATCCTTATGCTCTCAGGAGAACGGATGACAGCAATTGAATAACGAGCGTTGGGCTCGAAATAGTAAGGAGCGTATCGACTGATTACCTGATCGTCTTTTCGGCGGGCATCGAAGACCGCAACGTCTCCCGGCTCCACGCGGAGCTTGGCTTTCACGCTTTGAAGGCCACTCAAGATGCTGCGGCGAACCCGGCCTTCTCGACGCTTGACCTCGTCGAGGCTAGCCACGTACCTGAGATCGTGATTTCGCAATTGCCGCAACAAGAACTGCGCATATTCCGGTCCGCTTTCATCTTCCATAGCGAGCGTCCGGTTAATCTGAAGGGCGGCCGCGTCACCCAGAATCGCTTCTTGTACGGAAGAGTATGCGGCCGAGTCGATCTTTTCCGCCCATTCGACCATCTCCTTGAAGTGTGCCTTATCCGCCAGCGATCGACGAAGGTGCCGGAAAAGCAGAGATGCGCAAGAGCGTGCACGGGCATCGAATAGAAGGCAGGCTACGCCTCTTCGGCGCTGAAAATCCTCCTCGGCAGCTCTGGTGAGCATGGATGTCTGGTGGTGGTCAGCCCAGAATTCCGCATTAGGATGATAGAGAAAATCCACAACAGCGCTGGGCGTCTTTAACTCGCTCGAAAGCCAGGTTTCTCGCAGGGTGTAGTCGACTGGTCGGAGGTCACCGATATTCCAGTTCTCATGCTCTTCAAGGAACTGGCAAGCAAGCACCCCTGAGACGAGTCCGTCAAAGCATGGGTAGTGAAAATATAACGCCGCGTTCTTCATTGCTCTAAAATCTCGTACCAGACTCACATGCAATAGAGAACCATCACACGTCAGTTCAGGTGAACACTTCTCATTGTATGCGACCTTCGGACGAAATCAGCAGAGGCTTTTGGTGGGCGAAAGCGAGCCTGCGCCTGGGCCGGCGTTGGCATCATCTCGTACCGAGTTCTTGCTCATGATCTGTTCGCTATTGTGGAGCAGGCGGATAAATTGAATAATGAGCCAGCACATGAAACAGCTTCGGATGAACCCGGTCAGGGATGCTGTTTTCACCTCTCTTTATTCCGACAAGCGCGCGCAAGCATTAAACGAGTTCTTCAAGTATGGAGCTGAGATTTACGTTCTTGCTGGGGCTCTCCGCGATGCAATCGCCGCCCACTATGAAGGGGAGGGTGATGGAACACCACGGGATTTCGATATTGCTGTCGGAGACATAAGCCGGGGAGATTTCGACACAGTGCTTCGGGCCTTTGGCCGGCGCAATCGTCATGGGGGCTATGCATTGCGCGCTGACGGGGGCCTGGACTGGGACGTGTGGCGCTTAGAAGAGACGATAGGACTCAGGAAAACCGGTGCTCCTTGCTCTATCGAGAATGTGCTACGCACGTTCAACTTGGACTGCAACGCGATTGGCCTGGACCTAAGGACCGGTCTATTCCTTGATGGGGGAGCGATCAGGGCAGTTCGACAAAAGCAAATTGATTTTGTTCACGGGGCCATTCGGCACACAGAAGAGACGTTTGCTGCCAAAGCCCTCCTCCTCGATCTGCGCGTGAAATATGTGCTGAGCAGTGAGCTGATCCAGTTTATTAATACCCATCTGCAAGTCCCAAGTTTGTTATACGAGGCGGGAAAGATATTTCCCCGTTTTGTGGCATTGCCGACATCTTGAAAAAGCTGAAAGAGTGGTTCTGAGTCGGATGCGCGTCGGCTAGCGCCGGGTACCTCGGGTCGTGATTACGGTCTTCATGATCCCATTCCTCGTCTCAATGGCCGCAACCAATGTGTGTGACGTCGGAGTAATCACAAATGAATCTCGCCATTGGGTCTTCTTGCCATCGACGATCTCTTCGTAGTCGTTCACAAACGTGTCCCCCTCCCAATGTGCAGAGCCGCGCATCCTGCAAGGCCTATTGGGATTGTTGAAACAGGCAAAAAAGTAGTAGAGCTTTGCCCTCCTGTCCCACCAAATTGTGTGGAAACCATCCAATTTCCCAGCGGAACCGTCGGAGTGCACCTCATAAATAAGTGTATTTCCTCCGGCGGCGAGCCTTACATGAACGATGCCACGGCGAGAGCCGCCATTCGGAAAAAACTTGCCGCGCTCCATCGTTTCGACCGTGTTCCAGTCCCCCGCGAGCGCCTTGGTCAGTCTGTCCATTTCCGGGCTTGCGGCAGATTCGGTTGGCGCGATTATGTTCGCGGACTGCCGAGCGGGCGACGGAGTTGAAGGAACGCTGGCCATCAGCACCATGTAGAGAAAGAATAAGTGCTTGTTCATAAGCCTTTTCAAGTGAACTCCATATCTAGGTAGACGGTGTCACCGGCACTTGGTCAACCCAACCGAAACCAACGGTCTAGAACCTGGGCGAGGTATAAAGAGGCGAGCGAGTCGATTGGAGAGGGTGCTAAGACCCCGGCCTTGCTCCGATAGCCCTTCAAATCGGCATGGTCCAGGTGGGGCCTTAGGATGTTCTCGGCGAGGATGGTGATATTCTCCTTTTGTTCGCCTATAATGCCACGTGATGAGCAGGATATTGTCAGCATTACCCCACGCCGGGGTGGTGAAGTGCAAGAAATGTGGCTGCACCGTCGCTTGCCGGGCCGTTGATCCACCATCAGAGCACTCCCAACCGGAGACGGCCAAGCCTCCGCCCGGGTATCCAGTGATTGTCAGTTGTTCCTGCTGTGGGACCGCGTTGCGCTACAGCCCTACCGAG
>Ga0070706_100007507_pt1 | contig 10219 bp, 7 predicted proteins | sample KBSK5501metaG_FD_65476 | JGI IMG/M metagenome (GOLD analysis project Ga0070706, IMG submission 65476) | Corn, switchgrass and miscanthus rhizosphere microbial communities from Kellogg Biological Station, Michigan, USA - KBS K5-50-1 metaG | ecosystem: Host-associated > Plants > Roots >...
ATCTCCGCCGCCGCCTGGACGTCCGGGCGTCCGGTCGTGCCGGAGCTGGTGGAGCGGCTGTCTCTTCCGGTTCGATCCAAGCTGGACCTCGTCACCGCTGCTGCGCTCTCGCCTGACGGCCGCATCGTAGCGGTCCGGACGTATGGCGCTGTGTACTTCTTTCTCGCCACCGGGACCGGGCGGCTCGAAGCACACCCCGTCTCGCGCGGCTGTGACGTCCGGAGCCTCGGCATTCAGGGTGAAGGCGTGGGCTGGCTCGACGAGGAGGTCCTGGTGCTCACCAGCGAGCGCGCCATCCTTCCCGCGGGCACCATCGCGGTCACCCGGTGCGCGCTTCCCAAGCCGGGACCCCGCTCATGAAACGCGATGCCCGTCTCCGACGTCGTTGCGCGGTCCCTTTCGGGCTGCTGGCCCTGGCGACGGCGCCGTTGCATGGGCAGGCGGCGGCGGCGGCCGCCAGGCTCCACCCGGCGGCGATCGAGGCCTACATTCGCTACCTGTCCGACGACGCGCTCGAAGGGCGCGGCACGGGAACGCGGGGCGGGCAAGTTGCGGCGGCGTTCATCGCCGCGCAGTTCCGACGGATGGGACTCGAGCCGGCGGGCGACAGCGGGACCTACCTTCAGGCCGTCGCGCTGCTGGGCCGCACACCCTCGCCGCGGGTGAGCGTGGACGGGGCGGAGCTCCGCTATCCCCAGGACTACGTCGTGGCGCCCGTGACGGACGACACCGTCACCCGGGTGGCGGGTGAGATGATCTTTGCCGGGTACGGCATCATCTCGCCCGCACGCGGCTGGGACGACTACAAGGGCGCCGACGTGCGCGGCAAGATCGTGGTCGTGCTGCCTGGCGACCCGGATTCGACGACGTTCGACCGCTTGACGGGCCGGCCCTGGGTCGCCGTCCGGGAGAAGGCCGACGTCGCCGCGCGTCGAGGCGCCGCCGCGCTCCTGGTGGTGCAGTCGGAGGACCGGGGCGGGGTGCCCTGGCAGGCGGTCCAGGCGTTCACCCACGAGCGGATCTCGCTCGCCGCCCCGACCCAGCATGTCGCGTTCTGGGGCTGGCTCTCCGACAGCGCCGCCGCGGCCCTGGCCGCCCAGGGGGGGCAGGATCTGGAGCGGCTGCGCACGGCAGCCACCCGCCGGGACTTCCGCCCGACGCCCCTCGGCGCCCGGCTCGAGGCGGAGATCCGGACGGCCGTGCGCCGGATCCCGACGGGCAACGTCGTCGCGAAGCTGCCGGGCCGCGGGCCGCACGCCGCGGAAGCGATCGTCGTCGGCGCGCACTACGACCACCTCGGCATCGGCGAGCCGGTGAATGGCGACTCGATCTACAACGGCGCCGAGGACAACGCGTCGGGCACCGCCGCAATGTTGGCTGCGGCGGAGGCGATCGCCGGAGGCCGTGCGCGACCGGCCCGGACCATCGTGTTCACGGCGTTCGCCGCGGAGGAGCTCGGTCTCCAGGGCTCCGAATGGCTCGTGCGGCACCCGCCGGCCGGGCTCCGGCTGGTCGGGGCGTTCGCCATGGACGTGCTCAATCTCTACGGCAGGACCCGCGACATCGGCACGGTGGGCGTGAAGCAGTCGTCGCTCGGCGCGCTGATCCGGAAGGCCGCTGCCGCGGAGGGCATGACGACCAACGAGGACCCGGACGATCTCCGGCGCGGCCGCTTCTTCCGCTCCGACAATTACGCCTTCGCCCGGGAAGGCATCCCCGCGATGCGGCTCGTCAACGGCGTGGACTTCGTCGGCCGCCCGGCCGACTGGGGCCGCCAGCAACGAGAGCGCTACTGGAACGAGCGCTATCACCGCCCCAACGACGAGTTGGCCCCGTGGATGAGCATGGACGGGATCGCCCAACAGGCTCGCGTGCTGGTGCGGGCGGCGCTGGCCGCGGCCGACACCCGGTCGCCGCCGGCCTGGGCCCCGACGTCCGACTTTCGCTCGCCGGACCCGGGGGCTCGTTGATGCGCGAGACGCTCGTCCGGCTCGCGCTTGTCGCCTCGAGCGCAACCTGGAGCGTGGCCCCGGCTGTTGCGCAGCGGTCGGCGGAGAGGGTCGCGGGTGCCGTACGGGCCGACGTGCTCCGGGGTCACATGGAATTTCTCGCCTCCGATGCGCTCGAGGGTCGGGGGACGGGCGCGCGCGGCGGCGAGCTGGCCGCCAAGTACATCGCCGCCCAGTTCGAGCGACTCGGCCTCGAGCCCGCGGGCGAGCGCGGCACCTGGTTTCAGCCCATCCCGCTCCGCGGCCGACGCTTCACGTCGAGCCTTGGCGCGACCGGCGGTCGCACGCTCGACGTCGGCTCCGAGTTCGTGGCCTACCTCCCCGGCGCCGATGACTCCGCGACCGTCGCTGCGGACGTGGTATTCCTGGGCTACGGCATCGTGGCGCCGGAAGCGGGATGGGACGACTATCGCGGCGTAGACGTCACCGGGAAGATCGTGCTGACGCTCGCAGGGAGCCCCGCGGACCGGGACCCGTCGCTCTTCCGCCGCCCGGCGACGAGCGACTACGGGACCCGCCAGTACAAGGTGGACGAGGCGGCGCGGCACGGCGCCGCCGCGGCCTTCGTGATCTATCACCGGCCCTACCCGGCCCCATGGTCGGCCATCGCCGGCGCGTGGCTGGGCGAGCAGCTCCGCCTGGAGGGCCCGGCGGCCGCACAGGGACCAGTCCGCATCGCCGGCTGGATCGACGAGCCCGCGGCGGCGCGCCTGATCGAGCAGGCCGGTGAGAGCCTCGACCGCCTCGCCGCCGCCGCGGTTCGGCCCGGGTTCGTCGCCCGGCCGCTCAGGCTCTCGCTCACGGCGGCCGTGCAGGCCCGCAGCCGCGACGTCCCCGCGGTCAACGTGCTGGCCCGCCTGCCGGGCCGCCGGCGGTCGGCCGGGTCGGTGCTCCTGGGGGCGCACTACGACCACCTGGGCATCGGCCAGCCGGTAGAAGGCGACTCCATCTACAACGGCGCGCTGGACAACGCGTCCGGGACCGCCGGCATGCTGGCGATCGCCGAGGCGTTCATCGCCGGCGGGGCGCGCCCCGACCGCACGGTGCTCTTCGCGGCGTTCGGCGCGGAGGAGGCCGGGCTCCTGGGCTCCGCCGCGTTCGTCGCCCGGCCGACGGTCCCGCTCGCCACGCTGTCGGCGATGCTCAACCTCGACGGCCTCAATGTCCTCGCCGCCACGACCGATATCGCCGCCCTCGGTGCCGACCTCTCGTCGCTCGACGTCCCCTTCCGGGCGGCCGCGGCGGCGGAGGGCTACGCGCTCACACCCAACGACAGCCCGATCATGCAGGAGGCGGTGCAGCAGGACTTCTTCAGCCGCTCCGACCAGGCGTCGTTCGCCCAGGCGGGGGTGCCAGTCGCCTTCCTCTATTTCGGGGACCGGGTGGGAGCCTTGCCGCCCGGCTCGGGGAAGGAGCGGCTGGACGACTACCTCCGGCATCGCTACCACCAGCCGAGCGACGACCTTCACCAGCCGCTCGACTACGAGGCGGGCGCGCGCTCGTTGCGGGTCTTCGCGCGAACGTTGCTCGCCGCGGCGGACGCCCCCGCTCCCGCACAATGGAAGCAAGCCTCGCCGTACCGGAGAGCCCCATGAAGCCCAGGTTGCCTGACCTCGACCATGACCGGAGGATCGCCTTGCCTCGCATCGTCGCGTTGATCGTCGCCGTCGTGTTCCCCCTCGGCTCCCCTCTCTCGCCGCTGACCGGCCAGCAGGCCCCCGGCGTCCGGGCGGCGAACGCGGTCGCGGCGAATGTGATGCGCGCCCATCTCGAATTCCTGGGCGACGACGCGCTCGAGGGCCGGGCGCCCGGCACGCGGGGCGGACTCATCGCGGCCAAGTACATCGCGGCGCAATTTGAGCGGCTCGGGCTCGAGCCCGCAGGCGACAGCGGCACGTATTACCACGAGGTGCCCGTCATCGCCCTCACCCCGACGCCACAGGTAACGATCGTCGCCGGGGGCGACGCGCCGCTCGAATTCAAGCGGGACTACGTGCTCTGGTCCATGCAGGACGACTCGCTCGTCTCCGTCGCGGGCGACCTCGTCTTCGCCGGTTACGGCATCGTGGCGCCGGAGTACGGATGGAACGACTACGAGGGGCTGGACGTGAAGGGGAAGGTCGTCGTCGTGCTAGTGAACACGCCGGGGCTCAGGGATTCGACGCTCTTCAAGGGCAAGGTCCTGACCTACTACGGACGCTGGACCTACAAGATCGAGGAAGCCGAGCGCCAGGGTGCCGCCGGCATTCTGATGGTGCATACCCCTGAGAGCGCGACGTACGGGTGGGCCACCGTCACGGGCTCCTGGACCGGGCCGCAGACCCGCGTCGCCCGGAAGCCCGGACCGCTGATGGTCGCCGGATGGCTGAGCCAGGACGCTGCAGACCGGCTGCTCCAGGCCGGCGGCGGGCTCGGAAGCCTCACCGACGCCGCCAGCCGCCGTGGCTTCAAGGGGGTGCCGCTCAACGCTCGTCTGGGTGCGACCGTCCGCAGCACCGTCCGCCGGTCGAAGACGTACAACGTGCTCGCCCGCCTGCCGGGCCGGGGTCCCAAGGCTGTCGAGGCCGTCATCATCGGGGCGCATTACGACCACCTGGGCATCAGCCTCCCGGTGAACGGCGATTCGATCTACAACGGGGCCCTCGACAATGCGTCCGGCACGGCCGCCATGCTCGCGGCGGCGGAAGCGTTCGTGCGGAGCGGGGTGCACACCCCCCGCTCCCTGGTGTTCATGGCCTTCGCGGCGGAGGAGTCGGGCCTGCTCGGCTCCACTGCCTATGCCGCCCGACCCACGATCCCGCTCAAGGGCATCGCCGCGGTGCTGAACATGGACGTGATGAACCTCTTCGGGCGGACCCGTGACATCGCCGCCCTGGGGTTGGACCAATCATCGCTCGGTCGGCTGTTCACGGCCGCCGCCAGACAGGAGGGGCTCCGGGTGATTACCAACCAGGATGCCCTGATCAAGGGCGCATTCTTCCGGTCGGATCATTTCCCCTTCGCCCGCGCCGGTGTGCCTGCGTTGTCGCTGCAGATAGGATTGGACTTCGTCGGCCGGCCGGCAGGATGGGGCCAGCAGCAGGTGGACGACTACACCGCGAACCGGTATCACCAGCCCAGTGACGAGCTCCTGCCCTGGTACACCTACGACGGCGCCGTCCAGCAGGACCGCGTGATCGTGCGAACGGCGGTGGCCATCGCCGAGGGTCCCGCCCAGCCGGTGTGGAACAAGGGCTCCGAATTTGAAGCCGCCGGAAAGGAGCGGCTGCAATAGCCGCGCGGGCTGCGCTCCCACGAAATGGGCCGATGGCGTATCGCCATCGGCCCTAGTATCTTTGCGGCCGTTTAATCCTCGGTCGCCCCGCGAGCCCCTGGAGCCCTTCTGGAACTGCCGTCGCAGCATCGTGTTCCGCTTTCCTGGCTGCTCCAATACGGCAGCGAGCCCATCCGGTACCGGACCTACCGGGACCTCGCGCCGGAAGGATACGCCCCTCCGGACGTCATCGAGGCCGCCCAGGCCGCAGTCACCGGGTCGAAGGCCGGCCTGGCAGTCGTCAAGAAGCAGAAGGACACGGGCGTCTGGGGCGGGAACCTGCTCGCCTTCAGCGCGGCCGCGGCGCAGGGAATCAAGGATACCGGAACGATCCCGCAGTATCGGCGGCTCCTTCAGCTCGCGTGGCCCCTGGACGGCCGGCCGTTCAAGCTGGCCGACCGGATCCTGTTCCGGCTCCTCACCCGGGACGACAACCCGGCGCTCCTGTTCGAGTTCCAGAAGCTGGTGGCGGCCGAGCCGGCGGCGGAGCCGTGGATCCGCGACCTCACTCGCGAGGCCGCGTCCTGCGCGCTCGCGGAGGCGGGTCACGTGGAGGACCCTCGGCTCCGCGGCTCCGGCCACCGGATTGCGAGCGCCGTCTCCCAGTTCCTTCGGAGCCCGCTCGCGGAGAAACCGTTCGTGAAATCGGGCAAGAACGTCGTGCTCCATGCCGAGGCGCATCCCCCCAGCTGGTACTCCGTCGCCATGCTCGGGTCGATGCCCAACCTGCAGCGGGAGCGGGCCGGCTTCACCGAACGGCTGGGGCACTACCTGGCGCAGCCGGCGCCGAAGAAGGCATTCGCCGTCCAGCTCGGGAAGAAGCTGGTCCGGCCGGTGCACCTCCTGCTCGGCGACCCGATCGAGGCTGATGCGAAGGGCACCCCAAAGGATCTTCCACTTGCGTTGCACTACATCGAGCTGCTGGCGCGGATCGGCGCGCTGCACACGGCCCCGGTCGCGACGAAGGTCCTGGCCCGCCTCCTCAAGGACTGCGACGACTCTGGGGTATGGGCGCCCAAGGGCCTCCGCACGGCACCGAAGCCGCTGAACAAGCTCACGTACCATGCCTATCCGCTCCATCCCGACGGCGCGACGGTAGAGGACCGCGAGGTGGACGTCACCTTCCGCCTCGCCTTGATCGCGAAGCTACTGGGGTGGTCCGTGGAGTTCGTTTAGACGCCTTGCCTTCAACGAGGTAGCCCCCCAGACTACTCGCATGCCTCGTCTGGACCTCACCCCGTTCGGCTATACCCCCACCGAAAGCCTCGTCTACGGAGTCCTCCTGACGGGTGGGCCCGGGACCGGTTATGCGATCGCCCGCGCGGCCGGCCTGGCGCGCGCCAACGCCTACAGCGCGCTCGAGGGCCTGGTCGCGAAGGGCGCCGCCCGCTCCGACGGCGGCCGGCCGCGGCGGTACCGCCCCGAGGATACCACGGCGCTCATCGCCCGCATCGCGAATCACCACGGCCAGGCGCTCGACAAGCTGAGCGCGGACCTCGAGGGACTCGCCGCGCCGACGGCGCCGACCGTCGTGGAGATCGATTCGCCCCGCGCGGCGCTCCAGCTCATCTCGCACGACGTCGCTCGGGCAACGGGCTCCGTCTCGCTCCTCGCGCCGCCTGAGGCGTACCCGCTCCTCGCTCCCGCGCTGCGCCGGCCGGCCGCTGCGGGGGTTGCGCTCAACCTCCTCGCCACGGCGCCCGTCGATTTGGACTTCGCCCCGGTGGGCCTCGCGGCGGAGAACCACGCGTGGCCGGGTACGCCGCTGGTCTCGGTGGTGGACGATCGGAGCGCGGTCGTCGCCTACCGGCAGGGGAGCGAGGTCCACGGCCACTGGAGCACCGCGCCGGCCCTCGTGGCGGCCGCCCGCTTCGCGCTCTCCGGATACGGCGGCCCCGCATGAGCGAAGACGACGAAGAGCAGCTCCTCCGCCGGCTGCGGCGGGATTATCTGGAGGAGGGTGGAGAGGGCTTGGCTGAGCTGCGGGCGGACCTCGCCCGGCTCAGGAACGGCGCCGCCGACGCGGCGGCGGCGGTCAAGAGCAGGCTGCACCGGCTGGCCGGCTCCGGGGGGTCGTACGGGTTCGCCCAGGTGAGCGCGATCGCCCGCGAGGCCGAGCTGTGGCTGGCGGCGGGGCCGCCGGAGAGCGAGATCGTCGCCAGAATCCAGGATGCGGTTGGGAGGCTGGAGGCGGAGTTTGAGAGGGCAAGAACAGCGGTGAACGGTAAACAGTAAACGGTAGGACGGGGGCTCAGCCATCAGCCGAGCCCCCGTTTACCGTTCACCGTTCACTGTTTACCGCATTTCAGTGTCTGAACCCCGCCGACAAGGGGACGACGTCCTTCGGGTTCTTCTCGTCGCCGAAGAGCAGCCGCCCCTCGCGGAACGACGCCCCGCGCAGCGTGAAGGCGAGCACTTCGCCCAGCTCGTGGACCAGGTGCACCTGGAGCTTGTCCCGCACCTCCTTGGGGAGGTCCTCCAGGTCCGGCTCGTTCTCTTTCGGCAGGATGATCGTGGTGATCCCCGCCCGCTCGGCGCCGAGCACCTTCTCCTTGACGCCCCCGATCGGCAGCACCCGGCCGCGGAGCGTGATCTCGCCCGTCATCGAGACGTCCGGCCGCACCGGCCGGCCGCTCATCGCGGACACGATGGCCGAAGCCATCGTGACGCCGGCGGACGGCCCGTCCTTCGGGATCGCGCCGGCGGGCACGTGGACGTGAATGTCCCGCTCGAACATCTCGTCCGGAATCTGGAGCGCCGCGGCGTGCGAGCGCGCGTAGGTCCAGGCGGCCCGAGCCGACTCCTTCATCACGTCTCCCAGCTGGCCCGTCAGCACCAGCTCGCCCTTGCCGCGCATCGTGCTCGCTTCCACGAACATGATGTCCCCGCCGGTGGGCGTATAGTACATGCCGGTGGCGACGCCGACCTGGTCCTCCCGGCCGGCCTTTTCGGGATGCACCTTCGGCCGCCCCAGCAGATCGTCGACCATCGCCCGATCCACCGCCACCCGCTCGGTCTCACCGGCCGCGATCTTCCGGGCGACCTTCCGGGCCAGCCGGCCGATCTCCCGCTCGAGCTGGCGCACCCCCGACTCCCGGGTATAGCCCGTCACCACTTCGGACAGCGCCTCGTCCGTGATCTCGAGCTGGCCGGCCCCGATCCCGTTCTCCTCGTACTGCCGGGGGATCAGGTACTGGCGCGCGATCTGGAGCTTCTCTCGCTCCGTGTAGCCCGAGAACTCGACGACCTCCATCCGGTCGAGCAGTGGCGCCGGGATGCTCTGGATAAAGTTCGCCGTCGCGATGAACAGCACCTCGCTCAGGTCGAACGGCACGCCGAGGTAGTGGTCGGTGAACGAGTCGTTCTGGGCCGGATCCAGCACCTCGAGCAGCGCGCTCGCGGGGTCGCCCTGGAACGAGACGCCGAGCTTGTCCACCTCGTCGAGCAGGAAGACAGGATTCTTGGTGCCGGCCTGCTTCATCCCCTGGATGATCCGGCCGGGCATGGCGCCGACGTAGGTGCGGCGATGGCCCCGGATATCCGCCTCGTCGCGGGCGCCGCCCAGGGAGATGCGGACGTATTTCCGTCCCATCGCCCGCGCGATCGACTTCGCGATCGACGTCTTGCCAACGCCCGGCGGCCCGACGAACAGGAGGATCGGCCCCTTGGCGGCCTTATCGTCCGGGTTGCCCGACGTGGACTCGACCGGATGTTCGCCTGCGGTCTTCTCCCGCTCCCGCAGCTGGCGCACCGCGAGGAACTCGAGAACGCGGTCCTTCACGTCCTGCAGCGCGTAGTGGTCCTGCTCCAGGATCTTCGAGGCCTCGCGCAGGTCGAGGTGATCCTCGGTCCGCGTATTCCACGGCAGCTCGGCCACGTTCTCCAGGAACGTGCGGATCACCTGCGACTCCATGGACTCCCGCCCGGTCCGCCCGAGCCGGGCGAGCTCGCGATCCACTTCCTTCCGCGCCTCTTCCGGGAGATCGAGAGCGGCGAGCTTCTGCTTGAGCTCCTCGAGCTCGCCCGGGCCGTCTTCGTCCTCGCCCAGCTCCTTCTTGATCTGCTTGAGCTGCTCGCGCAGGAACATCTCCCGCTGCCGCTCGCCCAGCTCTTCCTGGACCTGCGACTTGATGTCCTCCTGCGCATCGACCAGGCTGATCTGGCGCTGCACGTGCACCAGGACGCGGCGGAGCCGCTCCTCGACCGACAGCGTCTCGAGCAGCGCCTGGCGCTGCGGCGGCGTGATGTCGATGTAACCGGCCACCAGGTCGGCGAACCGTCCCGGCTCGTTCACGCCGGCGAGCACCTGCTGCACGACTTCCTCGGGAAGCCCGGACTTCTGCCCGAGCTCGGCGGCGCGGACCCGCGCCTCCCGATGGAGGGCCACGAAGGCGGGCTCTTCCGAGTTGAGCGGCAGCATCTCCTCCGCCTCCCGGACCACGGCCTGGATGTAGCCGTCTTTCTCGCCGTAATGGAGCGCGATGCCCCGCCGCTCCCCGTGCAGCAGCAGCTGCATTCCCGAGAGACCGCGCTGCATCTGTCCGATCCGGGCGATGGTGCCGACGGTGTACAGCACCTCCGACGTGACGCTTTCGACGTTCTGGCGCTGCGACACCGCGAACACCAACCGGTCGGGCGTGGTGAGGGCGGCCTCGATGGCGCGCAAAGTGCCCGGGCGTCCGGCGCCGATCGGCGCGGTGACGCCAGGGAAGAGCACAACCTCGCGCAGGGGAAGCACCGGCAAGGTGAGACGTTCGGTCATGTGGTTCGCTACTCCTCTCATGGGCCCCGAGGAGCCCGGATGGCACATCAAACTACAGTCGGTCCCACCAAAGCATCCTGCGTGCCAAACCGGACACCGAGGTTCCGCTTGTGTCTCAACAACTTGTAGAGGGTG
>Ga0070706_100007509_pt1 | contig 10219 bp, 9 predicted proteins | sample KBSK5501metaG_FD_65476 | JGI IMG/M metagenome (GOLD analysis project Ga0070706, IMG submission 65476) | Corn, switchgrass and miscanthus rhizosphere microbial communities from Kellogg Biological Station, Michigan, USA - KBS K5-50-1 metaG | ecosystem: Host-associated > Plants > Roots >...
TGCCGCATCCGCTCCATCTGCTCGACCTGGCGCAAACAGGGCCGTTCCGTCCTTGATGCCCTCACCCACGCCTTCGCCGGTCACCCGCTCAGCCTACACATCCCGTCTTGAATGGTTACGGTGCTACCTATGAAAACTCCGGCCTGTGTCGTCAGCCTGGCCTGCGTATCAGTCTAATCTTGCTTCAGTATGTAATCGAATCAGATTGCGTAGGTGCTGGCGGGCTTCATCTAACAGGTCATCATAGGTCATCACACGGATTCTTGGCGTCTCCTTATTCATTCGCCGTAATGAGCGTCTATTATTCTCCGACAGCACATGCCCTCGCCCAATCACCACCCAGCACTCTGGATCACCAATATCTGGCAGCGTGTGCCGGGCGTATTCTCCGTGCTCTTCAATCCACTCTCGCCAATCCTCTACTTGCCGCCTCGCATGGGTGAGCGCTGCTGACGGGTCTCCCTTGCGGTTGAATAAGGAATGATTCGACTGTTCAATCTCGACGAGGATATAGCGCCGCTCTGTCAGTTCGATTGCGTAGTCTGTGACGTATTCTGTGCCCAACGCCACCTTTGGACTCAACTGCACTGCCACCGGATGCAGAAGCGTTTGATTCTCAGCAAGAAACTGTTGAATGTTCTCCTCTTTGGGGCTCGACTTGAGGAGCGCGTCGAATCGATTGATCATGACCTGAAGTCGACGCAATACCTCAGAACGTAGCTTGTCAGGCGGTACGGTACCCGTCACGTGCAGGTGGTGACCAGCCACAAAGGTGAGCGCATCCTCCGCTGCTCGTGCAAGAGCCACAGCCTCATCCCACTCACGCGGGTCATAGCCCCACCACACTTCTACTGTGTCCCATGGCGTGCGGAAGATCTCGCCGGTTGTGGAGTTCACGACCTCAAGACCAGAGATCATAATCTTAGCTTGTTTGCCACTTGAGGTCGTCACTGATAAGTTCAGGTTGTAGGGTGCTGCTAGCTTCTGCACTGACTCCTCAACGCGCTGAAATTCGAACGAGTCGTGCTCAGAAGGCCAGTGAGACAAGATGCCACCATCACGGCCAAGAACCGCCAACAATCGCTTTGATCCCTTTAGGAAAGTGGGGAATGCATCTGATATTGCTGCGTATTGCGACATGTAGCGCCGAAGCGCCTGGTAGTACGCCCAAGCGCAGCGCTCAATCTGGTCTGCCGTGGGCTCAGTAGTCATTTCAACGCCCTGTCTCCGGCCGAAAAGCCTCCCTGCAATAGCTGGCAGTATATGTTGTTTCTAACGTCCACCCGCCAACCATAGTACTTGAAACCAGGCTTGGTTGGTAAGACGCGATGGAGCTCAACCATCCAGCAGTGGACGATCGCGTGCTCGCCTTCCTGCAGGGATATCCCTTCCGAGCAGACGATTTCGCCCGCTCCTGGGATAGATCATGTCGGTTGCATCCGCAGGTGGCGCGGGCAGTCGTGGCAGCGTGAGGTCTGGCACGGGAACGGGTTGCGGACCATGCTGTGTGGCTGCGTACTCTTCTGCTGTCGTGAGTAAGGACGCTTTGTTCCTGAGTTGGCAACGTCATGGATCCGCTACGAAGCGCCCCTTGTCCAGATGAAAGGAGTGCCAATCAGATGCATTCGAGAATACAGCCTCGAACGTCCTTGGCAGAGCGAGCGTGCGGATTATGCTCTCGTTCGTGATGCGGTAGCTGACCTGCACATGAAACTGGAAGTCAATAGTCGCCTTAGACGAAATCTGGAGTGCCAAGGAATCAGCTTCCCCTGGTACCAGTTCCACCCTCGAATGGGGAACGCCGTAATTGGCGAGGAGTTCGGAGCCGATGTCTTGACCGCTGTAGGTTACCTCATACGGTTGGCTCGTGAAACTGGGTGGCGTCCCACTCATCCAGACATTTAGGGGGTGGGGAACTGGCAGAACCTGCCCAACCACAATTACCACCCGCTCGATTGAAATGCTGTAGGGTCCGCGGCTGAGACTGTGTACACCCATGACTACTCGATAGGGGGGTGCCACCGACTGTTCATCTAGGCGAACAGCCGGGATACTCGTGGGCAGATTCCCAAGGGAATAGCTTTGAGGATCGTTAGGAATCTCATATGCGGTGCTCGCTAGAGCCGTGAAGTAGAGCTCGAGGTTGCTGTCATGGACGCCTTCTGTGTTGGTAAGGAGTATCGGCGGGCGGCACACTACTTCTGGACACCATGTTGGCTGGATAAGCACAACGCTTATCACAGCTACTGTGCAAGCAACACTTCCGACGGAAATCGCGCTCGCGATGGCCAAGCGTCGGCTATATCTCCCGACCGCTGGATCCACTGGACGCTCGGAGGATGGTTGCGGCTGGCGCAGAACGATGAGTGATGCCCCGGTAATAGCAATCAACCCAATCCCTATTACTACAGAAACTATTGGATGTTGCCGCACAAGCGCAAAAAGAGGGACCGTCGATGGAATGCCGCTGAATCCCAAGAGGATAGAGACGATACCGGCACCTATGATGCTCGCAAGTGCGAGCATACTCCTTACGATAAGCCGCGCCAAGCGGTGTACATGGAGACGTACTGCTGAGCCTACTGGCTTCTCTTGCGACATCGCCTGCCTCCCTAGACGGGCCAAAGAATTTCACTGTCTCTACATGTCCCTCCTCAAGGCGCTTACAAGCACTGTTGCTCTTCCGACGGGGCCTGATTAAAGGCCTCTTGGACGAACGAATCACCCTGCAGCCCATAACAGGAAAAACGATCAGCGCTGGCGAGTGTCAGCACTATTGGCTTTGGCGATGGTATCACAAGCGTTTGGTCGCCATGCGATGTCGAGACATCCACTGTGAGCTCGATCGTGTACTTCCAATTATCCGGCTTTGAGGTGAACTTCAGCCCAAATCCCGCATCGTCCCCCGGCGCCACAGTTGTGAGCCCAAAACACCTCTCATCATAGTTTGACTTTGCCGGGACGACTATCTTATCGCTGGTGTCGCTACCACTTAGGTTGAATACAACCTCGGGCACGCAATGGCCTGAGAATTCAGGATAGCATGGTCCGAACGTTACTGGATTGGGCCACATAGTACATACGTCGACCAGATGATATCTGGAGGCATTTGGTACAGGTCGCGAAGTCAGTCTGATGCCAAAACCCGTGATCTGGACTGGATCAGTTCCTGTGTTCGTGATATCAATGCCGGTGTCACAAGAATGAGCGCCGGGGATTGCCTCAAGCATCGTTGGTAGCGGTGGAACATCAGTTGCCGAAAATAAGTCCTCTGGCATGAGACCAAATGCAGACCCCTTCGCAAACGGGAGCAAGAAGTCTGCGACCTGCTTCAATGAACCTGCGTCGTAAGTATTTTGGGTGTCTTTGAGCGAAATGTTCAAACCACAGTTGACGGAGTTCAGTTCGACGTGGAATCCCTGAAACCGCGCTGATACTGGAGCATTGAGGGCCGCCAACAGACCTGAACTACTGGTGGTAGCGGCTGACGACTGGGCGCTTGGTGTTTCGTCCAATTGTCCAGTAATGGTGACCGCACCACAGCTAGCGAGCAATATTGCTGGCACGAGCACTATCATCGATCGAACGATTTTCTTGTAGAGGATGGCGAGCAGGTGCATAGGCTCCCTCAATGGTCAGTAACCCTACATCAGACCCTCACCTTCAAAGACAGATGCTGAAGTTAAAGATGGCAAGTATAGCGTGATTACCTTATACCAGAGAAGGGTGGTCATGTCCAGACACTTCTTCTAAACATGGAGCGCGGCGTACGCTCGTCTCAACTGTGTGTTGGCTATTATGGACTACTGCTCATTGCAAGCGAGTACGACGTAAGCGCCCAGCACGCGGGTGTCCACAAAGATGGAAAACACGATCCCAGTATATGAGTGCGTCTGAGCTGCCAGCTGCTCACACGGAAGTGGCACGCTGCAGGCGAGTCGCGGACCGTACCGAAAGCCAAAGCTGCAGCGGACCAGCCTCATGTGTTCACAGCGGGGGTGTTCACAGAAGTAGATATCACTATACCCCCCTCTTCATGTGGGAAGGGGGACAGGGGTCTGACATGCGTCAACTCCTCTTCCCCTGTCCCCAGTGGACAAAGGAAGGTCAACAGACTTTTGCCTGCACCTCGCGCCACCATGACACCAACCGTGACACCAACCCAGGCGCACTGATATGGACAACTATGGACGGATTGGCAGATGTGAGGTCGGAAATTTGGAACAGAAAGACGACTATGGACGGCTGTGGACGTTGGGAAGCGCTCTCCAAAACCGCAGGTAAGCGCTTGTCTGCAGCGTGCGCGGGCGAGCAACAGCATACTCGGCTTATGACCAAGAAGATGTATTGCTGCCCCTCGTCTAGGTCCGATTCAAGATACTCTGGCGGCGCATGCGACTTGATATACGCCACGATCTGCTCTGCCACTTGCTTGGGCGACTGCGCCAAGAGCAGCGAGGAGATCGGGACACCAAAGCGAAACAGGTCGATGAGATTCAAGGGCAGCCACTTCCACCACGGCTGCGCCGCCTGCTCACCAGTTGGCACATGGCTCTGGGGGCGCCACCAGAGACTGTTACGCTCGCGCCGCGTGAGGGGAGGCACCGCTCCAGCACCTTTCATCATTGCTTGACACCGTTGGTACGCTGTTCAAAAGGCAGGGAACCACGCTCCGCAAGTGGATCGGCCCGCTGGCTTCACCGTGCATAGCGCTCAGCCTCCGCACGCAACGCATGGGCTCAGTGTATGGATGGCGTTGAGTGGATTTTGGGGAATGGCGTGTGGTGCGACAACGGCCTCATACAAGCGGATGGAGGCGCAGGCGTCATGGTCACACAAGATGTCGGTCAAGACGTCGATCAAGACGTCAGTCAAGACCTTGACCAGGAAACGGCGACGACGCCGGGTAATGCTCCCAGCGGCGCGGGGCAGGATCACTACACCGGCGTGCTGGTTATTCACGGCGTCGGCGACCTGAAGCGTAATACGACGTTGGAGGAAGCCGTCAACACCCTCGCGTACTGGTTCAACCATCAGGCAGGGCTCGCCCTGCGGCGGGACGGACCTGGGCGCGTCTGGGTAACGGCGAAGTTGACAGACGACCCCAATCCGGACGCCCCCGCCGCACGCGCCACAATGCGCTTGACTGCGCCAGCAGAGGCGTCAGCAGGTACGGCGGGAGCAAGTGCGGACGACGACTCGGCGCTGCAGTTGGAGTTTCGCGAGGTATGGTGGGCGGAGTCTCTGGGGCTGCCCTCGGTCGCGGCGACCATCGCCTGGGCGCGGATCCAGGCGTGGGAACAGGCGTCCCACCTCCTGCTCCCTATCGGACGTCGCCTTGGACCCTCCCACGCCGCTTTCCGCGCCCCCGCCCGCGAGATTCCGCAAGCGCTGACCTATCGACCAGCGGCGCCTAGCCGTTCTGCGACGCCACGCGCCAGAGCACGGGATGGCGTCACACTTGGCGTCCGCAGGTCATTGACGCGACCCCAGCGCCTCCTGCTTGTGGCAGCGCTAGGGCTCTACGGCCCCGTCCAATACGTCTGGAAGGCGGCGCAGTGGCTGCTCCTCACGCCGCTGATCCTGATGTTGCTGCTGGTGATGGGCGTGGTCCGCCTGCTCGCGCTGCTTCCACCGCTTCGCTCCACGGCGCTGGCCAGCGCGTCGGCGTTCCTCGACTACATCATGCTGCACTGGATCGCCGCCACGCAGGTCTACACGCAGGACTACACCCGCTCCGCTGGGATACGCGAGCGGTTCGAGAGCGAGATCGAGCGGCTGTTGCGGGATGAACGCTGCGACCGTCTCGTCGTGATCGCCCACTCGATGGGGACCGTGATCGCCTACGAGGGACTGACAACGGTCCTCACGCGCCCTGAATTTCGGGACAAGGATCAACCGGTGACGTTCATCTGCCTGGCGCAAGCGCTCCGCCGCGCGTGGCTGATGACGGCGGATGACCCCCATCGCCTGCGCGGGGTCCTGCCTGAGCGGGTGCGCTGGCTGCACTTCTGGGCGCGCTACGACCCGGTCGCGGCAGGCCCCTTGAGCGCCCGCTCACTGCCGCGCTTGGATGCGTGGCCCGATCCCGAGACGCCCGATCCGCACGAGGCGCTCTGCGCGCGGCTGGAGCGCTGTGAGAATGTGGACGTGGTGAACACGGACAGCGCCCTTACGGACCATACGACCTACTGGCAGAACTTCGAGCAGGTCGTGGGACCGATCGCGCGGGAGCTGGTGGCGGGGCACCCGGTGCTGGACCAGGCGGTGCAGGCGCGCCTGGCGACGGCGGACGAGATCCTGCTGCGCCGGTGGCGGGTGGCGTGGCGCGCAATGGTGGCGCTCCTCGGGGGGCTCGGCCTGGGCCTCACCCTCTTGCTATGGGACGGCAGCCAGCGGTGGACGCTGGGGCACCTGCTCGCCACGAGTTTCCTGCAGTACCTGGGGGATCTGCTGGGGGCGGTGGCGGGCGATTTCGGGGCGGTCCTCAAGGATGCGCTGGACGCCGTCAGAGCAATTAGCCAAGGGACGAGTCCACCGATCAGGGTGGACATCGGGATCCTGAGCTTCCTCCCCGCGGACGAATCCTGGTCCGTCGTCGCCGCCCTCCTCGTCGCGGGGACAGGCATCCTGCTCATCGGCCGGGGGATCGCGCTACGCTCGCCGCTCGCCTTCAGCAGCGGTGTCACGACGACCGGCGCGCGCGGCCTGCTGGCGCTGTGCGCCGCGTATCTGGCGCTGCCGGTCGCGGCGACGACGATCGCCGCCATCCTTGCGGCTATGGTCGGCGGATCCCCGTCAGACGTCCCGGCCCCGCTGGCGCTGCTGGTGGTCATCGCCCTCCTGTGCGGCGCGGCGGCGCTGGTGTTGGCGATCGTCTCATCGGCGCGGCGTCGCCAACAGGGCTGGGAGGCGGCGATCGTGATCTTTGCGACGCCGCTCGCGCTCCTCGTGTTCTTTGCGACGCCGCTTGGGCTCCTTGGGCTCCTCACGGCCACTAGTCTCCTGCTCGCCCCTGGGTTGGCGACGCTGGTTGTCGTCGATTTCGGGAATTGGTATACCGAGGCCCTGTTCCTACCAGGACTCGCTGGCGCGTTCGTTGGCGTCATTGGGGGTCTCGTCGCACTGCGGACACTGGCGCGCCGTCGTCTCGCCGGGAGTTTCGCGCTCGTCGTTCTGATCGAGCTTGCACTCCTCGCGTTCGTGGCCCAAAATACCCTTGCGGTCAACTACGATTTCATCAGGGTCGCAGTCGAGCGGTTCCCAGGCGGGCGCGGCGCATTTGAGACGCTGAGCACCGCGTTGCTCGCCCCCGTACTCTTCCCCTCCACCTTCATTGGCCTCTTTATGCCGGTGCTCGCGTACACGCTCGTGCACGGGAGCGAGGCGCAACTCGTCCGGCGCGCTACGCCTCCACCGCGCGTGGGGGCGGCGCGCCTCCCAGTCGCTGCCCTGGCGTTGCTCAACGCCCTGGCGTTCGTTGAAGCCTACCTCTTTGAAGTCTCGACCCGGACGCATGCGGACGAGTATAGTTCGGCGACCGTGGCGATTGGCGTGGGTGGCGCCGCCATCACCACCCTCATCGGTCTGGTCGCCCTTGGTCGGGCGCTGGTCCAACTGGTTCGCGCCCACCGCTGGGGATGGCTCATCACGCTGCTGCTGACCCTCCTCGTGGTGTTCTTTGTCGTCGGGGGCTTCGATCCGCAGATCACCTTCCTTTTCCCCTTCAGCTTGCTCTACGCCCGTGGCCTACTGAGTAGTCAAGGAGCACGCCTGGCGCTCTCCGTCTGGCTCCTTGGTCTGAGCGCAGTGACAATCGCGCTCATCGATGGTCTGTGGGGCGGCGTGACCGTGCCGCGCCAGGAGCAGAATGCCGCCGTAGATCCGACTCGTATTGCCGAAGGCGCGCTATGAGTCCCCTCCGCCGTGATGGAGCAGGGTCTGCTCTGCAGCTTTGGACCGCGCCTACTTTCCACACATCCCCAGCAGAATCTGACCTTATGAATATCCCCCGTGCGCTCATCGACCATTGGGTGGATCTGCTTTGCTACGCCGCCTAAATGGACAAGGTCTAGCTAACACGCTCTGAGTGGGCGTCACCAGCACCAGATTCTGGAACTGTCGCTCTGGAGGGAATGTGATTGCAGATGCGCCACGAGGCCTGAATTTTCCGAGAATATACCGCTCGCCAGATTGTGGCCCTGGAGGTCATGGAGTCGCTTCACACCTAGCATGAGCTATGCGGCTATTTATGGCGCCTGACAAGCGCCGCTCAGCGAGGAGGCGCTGATAATAGGCGCGCACGGGCATAGCCATCACACCGTGGAGATGAAGAACGCCGCCCCCACCGGCATCGGCGCGCGATCCACGCGGCATAGGAACCCACCTTGCCAGAATGGGCGCGTTGCTCAGCGTTTTAGCTTCCAGATGGAGAAAACTCCCCATCCGACGCGCTGCACTGTCACCAGCATGCCGGGATGAAGCTGGTCGTAGTCTTCCTGAGAAATCGTGATGACTTTGTCCCCCGCTATGGCGGCTGATCTCACAATAATGTAGAACGGCTCCCTTATGCCCTCATGCCCTTTGCGCATAATCGTCGCCACGATGGTCTGCCCGAACATCTCTTCCCTGCCGATCATGGGTTGCCGCGATGTTCTGCCGCAGATGGTGTGGGTGATGGCGCTGCTGCATCCGAGAGGCGAGGCCCACCCCTTCAAGGAGGTGGTAACCAGCTCCCCTAGTGGCTCACCGTCGTGACATGGTTGCCGAGGGCTCTACCGCAAAGGTGGCTGTGGTGATTTCCCCACTGTCGGACATCTCACCCACATCTCCGAGGAGTAGCGCATCAACCTCCGCTTCCCCGTCATGGATCGTCATGCGCTTGTCCTTCTCTGGCAAGCGCTGTGCCGAGTACGCCCTTCCCTCAGGCGAATCAGACGCTAGCGGCAGCGCAGGCAGAAGGCATAGGTTTTGATCTGGCTGGGCAGCCGCGCCAACGCTGGCAGATCGTGCGTATGCTCGCTTGTGTCCAACCGCCGCTCGAGGCGCACCAGGTGGGCATGCTCGCGGCACAGCGGTTTGCCACACCGCATGCACGCAAACTCAGCTGGCGCGTCGCAGCCAGTGGTGTAACACAGACGATCTCGCCCTATGACTCGCATCTGCATCCTCCGTGACTGAGATCGTAACGGACGAATCCCGCACGCAAGGGTGCTCGCCAGACGCTGATGGAGGGCGCCGAGGCGCTAGCGGTAGTCGCGCCGGTTTGGGCGCTCCTCACGTGGGCGCGCCTCGCTCACGTTCAACGTACGCTCGCCTACTTGGGCGCCATTGAGCTCCGCGATGGCTTTGCGGGCAGCCTGGTCATTCGCCATGTCAACAAAGGCAAAACCCTTGCTCTGCCCTGTATCGCGGTCGATGATGACGTGCACTTCGCTTACTTCGCCATACGGCGCGAAGAGTTGAGTCACCTGCTCATCCCGAAAGGTATACGGGAGATTCCCGACGTAGATTCTCAAGCTCATAGCAGTCGATGCTCCTTCGCTGGATGGCGAGAGAGACGCAGGTAGGAGGCGCACCAACCCTGCGTCCGCGCCTGACAGGGTGTCAGCGCTTGTGGTGCGTGCCCCGAATGTGGTATGGGGGGTGGGGCGCAAGAAGGGGACTAGGCCATCTCGTGCGAGGGCAACAGCCATACGGCCAAGCAGGAGACGCATTCATCTGCGCTGACACTGTACCATACTGGGGTGCGCTGAAGTGTCCCTCACGTGGGCTACTGGTGTCGTCATCTCATCTCTCATCTGATGGACTTGTGCCGCTCGTCTTGCAGCTCTTTGGCTCGATGTTCCAGGATGCGCCACTGAGTCGTGCCATCACTGCGCCAAGGATCATCGCCGTGAAGATGAAGTTGAGCAGAGGCAGCGATAAGCGCAGGTCGGGGAGAGAAGAGCAGTCGAACAGCGCTTGTCCTCTGGCGCCATCAATGCTATAGTTGCGCCGTTCTCACCTGCCATGCTGCAACGAACGCACGACCTGCTTATCAAACGGTCGCTGATATCTACCTCGCAGGGCGAGCATGAGCGAGTCACGGGGGCGCGCCATGACAGACACCCCTAGCTTGTGATTTAACCATGAAGAGGCGAGCGACGAACTCGGGGAGCGGTCGCTGCCAGGAGAAAGTCGAGCTGGTAGTCGGATTTAGGCGGCGTCGGACGCGCTG
>Ga0070706_100007510_pt1 | contig 10218 bp, 9 predicted proteins | sample KBSK5501metaG_FD_65476 | JGI IMG/M metagenome (GOLD analysis project Ga0070706, IMG submission 65476) | Corn, switchgrass and miscanthus rhizosphere microbial communities from Kellogg Biological Station, Michigan, USA - KBS K5-50-1 metaG | ecosystem: Host-associated > Plants > Roots >...
CCTCTGAGCTGGTGGTGGGCGTGCCCGGGCTGGGACGCACCATCAACGTCGCCGCCTCGAGCGGCGATTTCGCGCTGATGTACGCCCTGATCGCGGTCGCCGGGCTGCTGGGCCTGACCTTGAACGCGGTCTTCGCGCGGGTCGAGGCCTGGGCCCTGCGCTGGCACCCGGCCCAGCGCCTGGAAGCCGGCGCGTGAGACGGCTGCGCGAACTTGGACCGCAGCTGCTCGTGCCCGCGCTCGTGCTCCTGGCCTGGGGCGTGTGGTCGGCCCGCGCCGAGAACTTCTTCTTCCCGCCGCTGACCGACATCCTGGCCAGCTTCCGGGCCAACTGGCTCTTCGCCCGCGTCCCCACGGACGTTGTCCCCAGCCTGGAGCGGATGCTCGCCGGCTACGCGCTGGCCGTGGCCGGCGGCGTGGGCCTGGGCGTGCTGATCGGCTCCTTCCGGCTCGTGCGCTGGGCGGCGGGGCCGGCGGTGGAGTTCCTGCGCGCCATCCCGCCGCCGGTGCTGATCCCGTTCGCCATCCTGACTTTCGGTATCGGGCCCCAGTTCAAGATCTTCGTGATCGCCGCCGGCTGCGTGTGGCCGGTGCTGCTGAACACGATCGACGGGGTGCGCGGCATCGATCCCACCTTGCGCGAGACCGCGCGCGTGTACCGGATCGGAGCCCTGGCCCGGCTCCTCTCGGTGGTGTTGCCCGCCGCCAGCCCGCGCATCTTCGCGGGCCTGCGCACCGCGCTCTCGCTGTCGCTGATCCTGATGGTGATCAGCGAGATGGAGGCCAGCACCAACGGCATCGGTTTCTTCGTGCTCCAATCGCAGCGCTCCTTTGCGATCCCCGACATGTGGTCCGGGATCCTGCTCCTAGGCCTGCTCGGCTTCCTGCTCAACGCCGGTTTTGTGGAGCTCGAGCGGCGCCTGCTGCGCTGGCACCGCGGCGCCCAGGCCAGCGCGCTGGAGGGTGCATGACGCTTGAGGTGCGCAAGCTGGCCAAGACCTACGGCAACGGCGCACAGGCCACGCCCGCAATCAAGGAGCTCAGCTTCCAGGTCCGCGAGCGGGAGTTCATCTGCATCGTGGGGCCGTCCGGATGTGGCAAGACCACCCTGCTCAAGTGCGTGAGCGGCCTGCTGCCGGCGACCTCGGGCGAGGTGCTGCTGGACGGGCGTCGCGTGACCTCGCCGCCCGAGCAGATGGCGCTCGTCTTCCAGGAGTACGGGCGCTCGCTGTTTCCCTGGATGCGGGTCGAGCAGAACGTGCGCTTCCCGCTGCGCCGCAAGCGCCTGCCGCGCCGTGAGGCCGACAGGCTGGTTTCGCAGTCGCTGGCCGCGGTCGGGCTGTCCGAGTTCGTGCGCCACTACCCCTGGCAGCTGTCGGGGGGGATGCAGCAGCGCGTGGCGATCGCGCGCGCGCTCGCCTACCAGCCCCAGATCCTGGTCATGGACGAGCCCTTCGCGTCGGTGGACGCGCAGACCCGCGCGGACCTCGAGGACCTGCTGCTGTCGGTCTGGGAGCGCTTCGCGGTCACCATCCTCTTCGTCACCCACGACATCGACGAGGCGGTGTACATGGGCGACCGCATCCTGGTGCTCAGCGCCCGGCCGACCACGATCGAGGAGACGGTCGCCGTCGAGCTGCCGCGGCCACGCGACCAGGTCCGGACCAAGGAGCTGGCCGAGTTCGCCCACCTGCGCGGCCACGTCTACCGGGCGATAAAGAAGCGAACCTAGACTTGGGCGCCGTGGACCGTCCTTCTATCTACGAGTTTGCGGGCGGCGAGGCCGCGTTCCTCGCGCTGGCCGCCGCCCACCACGAGCGGTGCCTCCAGGATCCCGAGCTGAACCATCCCTTCTCGCATGGCGTGAATCCCGAGCACGTCGAGCGGCTGGGGCGCTACTGGGCCGAGGTGTTCGGGGGTCCGCCCCACTACTCCGAGCGCCACGGGGGCCAGCCGGCGATGCTGGGCATCCACGCCGGCGAGGGCGCCGGCGAGGAGTACGGCCCGCGGTTCGTGGCTTGCTTTGTACAGGCGGCGGACGACGCGCGGCTGCCCGCCGACCCCGAGTTCAGGGCCGCACTGCGCGCGTACATGGAGTGGGCGGTGGCCGACGTTCTGGCCTACGCGCCGCCCGGCTCGCGGGTGCCGTAGTCCGCCGCCGTGCCGCACTGGTCTTGGGAAGGACGGCAGTAGCCGCCCCCGTCAGGGCGCTCGTCTTCGACATCTTCGGGACCGTCGTTGACTGGCGCCGCGGCGTGGCCCGGGTGGCGGCGTCTTACGGGTTGCCCGGCGCGAGCTTCGCCGACGCCTGGCGGGGGCGCTACGTGCCCGACATGGACCACGTGCGCCGCGGCGCGCTCCCCTGGCTCAACCTTGACCAGCTGCAGCGGCGCTCCCTGGACGAGCTGCTGCCGGAGTTCGGCGGCCAAGGCCTGGATGATGGCGCGCGCGAGCAGCTGGTCCTGGCCTGGCACCGTCTGCCGCCCTGGCCGGACGCCAGGCGCGGCCTGGCCCGGCTCCGCAAGCGCTACCTACTCTCGCCGCTCAGCAACGGCGGGTTCGGGCTGCTGACCGAGCTCGCCAAGCACGGGCGCCTTCGCTTCGACTGCATCCTGTCCGCCGAGCTGTGCCGGCACTACAAGCCCGACCCCGAGGTCTACCTGATGGCCGCCGAGCTGCTGGCGCTGCGGCCGTCCGAGGTGATGATGGTCGCGGCGCACAGGAACGATCTGAGAGCGGCCCAGGCCTGCGGACTCCGAGCTGCGTTCGTGGAGCGGCCGCGCGAGTTCGGCCGTCCCGACCTGGCCGACCGCCTCCCCGACCCGGAGTCCGACGTGTCGGCCGCGGACTTTCTGGACCTCGCTACCCGCCTCGGCTGCTGACTCCCGGTATCCATCCCAGGTGTCGCGGGGCTGTCGCGGCAGGAGGCCAGCCGAGCAGTTCAAGGTGCCTCGGCCGCGAGAAGAGCGGCGGCGGCCGCAGGGCGAACGCCCGGCCCCACGGCTCTCTGATCAGCTGCCAGCCGCCCTCGTGAAGCATCCGGTGGTGCCAGTAGCAGACCAGGGCCTGGTTGGGCAGGTCGGTGGTGCCGCCACGCGCCCAGTGCTTCAGATGATGGACGTGCTTTCCATCTCGATCGCAAGCCGGCCACTGGCAGGCGCCCTGGTCGCGAGCTACGACCGCGCGGCGTGCTGCGGGCGAGACGACGCGCGACTTGCGGCCGACGTCGATCACCTGCGACTTTGGCCCCAGCACGACGCGCCGGAAAGTGCCGTCGCAGGCCAGGCGCTCGACGGTGCGCATGGCCACCGGCGGAATACCTTCTATCTCGGCCGCCGGAGCCCCGCTGGCGCCCGCTAGGGTCTCGGCCGAAACCGTGACATTCAGCTGGGTCACCTGGTGGCCCGCCGCGTGCTCGACCACCGCGTCGTGCAGCCGCTGGGCGTGGGTGCGGTGGTCGTGCCGGCCCCGGCGCCGCACCATCGGTGCCAGCGCCGCTCGCCAGGTGGCCACGCCGACCGCGTCCATACGACCCCAGATCGTGTACATGCCGTCCTGGCGCCGCCGCATCGTCAACTCGCGCTGTTCGAACTGAAGCTCGGCGGTGTTGGCGAAGCGGTCGGGATCGCATGCGTGCAGGTAGTTCTGGCAGCTGTGCCAGAACTTGCCAACGCTCTCCGCGAGGGCCTTCTCCAGCAGCGGGCGCTCATCAAACCCCTGGCCGCGTGCGTTCGCGGTGTGCGCCATCACGATCACGTGCCCGAGGCCGATCCGGCCCTCGGCCATCGCCTGCGCCGTGAGGGGCAGGCGGTGAATCTGGTTTCCCACCGCCAGGCGGTCCCGCACGGCGCCCTCACCCATGCGGCAGTGATGGCGCAGGAAGTCGCTGGCGCGCGGTGACTCGACCTCCAGGTGATAGCCGGAGGCGGCCAATCTGGCAGCATCGACGGCCCACCGCAACTCCTCGCGATCCAGGCGCCGGCGGCGGGCGCCGAGATCGTCGGCAAGCGCTTTGGCCTCGCTCCTTGACAGGACCGAATGCATGTTCGTATGATACCAGGTTTCGAACGTACGTTCGGTCTTTACAGAGATGCGTCGATTTGCGACCGGCCCGACCGATGTCTTAGCAACAACGCTATGGAGGCAACGAGATGAGACTGGTCGCAACCGAGTACCTATCGCTGGACGGCGTGTTCGAAGAGCCGGGCCACTGGTCCTTCCCCTACTTCACCGAGGCCGCCGGGCAGTTCAAATGGGACGAGCTCGAGGCCAGCGAGGCGCTGCTCCTCGGGCGCAAGACGTACGAGGGCTTCGCCGCCGCCTGGCCGACCATGGAGGGCACCGGCGACTTCGGCGTGCGCATGAACACGATGCCCAAGTACGTGGTCTCCTCCACGCTGACCACGCTCGAGTGGAGCGGGGCTCAGCTGGTCAAGGGCGACCTGGCGACCGAGATCCGCAAGCTCAAGGAGCGGCCGGGCCGCGACCTGTTGCTGTCAGGCAGCGCGCAGCTCTTCAACGCGCTGATGCGCGAGAACCTGATCGACCTCTACCGGATCATGCTTTTCTCGGTCGTGCTGGGCAAAGGCAAGCGCCTGTTCGACAACGGTGACGCACAACGTCCCCTCGAGCTGGTCGACACCAAGCCCCTGGGCCCGGGGATCGTCATCCTGGAATACCGGCAGTCTCCACAAACGAGTCCGTGAACTGGCTCTGATAGAGGTTGAAGTAGAAGCCGCGGCGGGCGAGCAGCTCGTCGTGGCTTCCCTGCTCCACGATCCGGCCGTGGTCCATCACGATGATGCTGTCGGCGTTGCGAATCGTCGACAGGCGGTGCGCGATGACAAAGCTGGTGCGGTCCTTGCGCAGCCGCGCCATCGCCTCCTGGATCAGCACCTCGGTCCGGGTGTCCACGCTGCTGGTCGCCTCGTCCAGGATCAGGATCGGCGGGTCGGCGAGGAACGCGCGCGCGATCGTCAGCAGCTGCCGCTGTCCGGCTGACAGGTTGGAGGCGTCGTCGTCGATCAGGGCCGCGTAGCCTTCGGGCAGCGTGCGCACGTAGGCGTCGAAGTGCGCGGCCTGGGCGGCGGCCACGATCTCCTCGTCGGTGGCGCCCAGCCTTCCGTAGGCGATGTTGTCGCGGATGCTCGCCGCCAGCAGCCAGGTGTCCTGGAGCACCATGCCGAACTTGCCGCGCAGCACATCGCGCGGCAGGTCGCGCACGTCGGCGCCGTCGATGCGAATGGCGCCCGAGTCGACGTCGTAGAAGCGCATCAAGAGGTTGACAATGGTCGTCTTGCCGGCACCGGTCGGGCCCACGATGGCGATCGTCTGGCCCGGCCGCACCCGGAGGTCGAAGTCCTCGATCAACGGCTGCTCCGGCTTGTAGCGGAAGCTGACGTCCTGGAAGCGAACCTCTCCCCGCGTCGTCGATGCCACGGCTGCGGCTTCAGCGTCCGGTGACTCTTCCTCGGCGTCCAGGAGCTCGAAGATGCGCTCGCTGGAGGCGATTCCCGACTGCAGCAGGTTGAGCATCGCAGCCAGCTGCATGATCGGCATCGTGAACTGGCGGGAGTACTGGATGAAGGCCTGGACGTCGCCCAGCGACATCGTCCCCGTCGCCACCTTGTAGCCGCCGATCACCGCGATCGCCACGTAGTTGAGGTTGGAGACCAGCGACATGGCCGGCTGGATGATCCCGGACAGGAACTGAGCCATGAAGCTGGCCCTGTACATGCGCTCGTTGAGCGTGGCGAACTGCTCGATGGCGCGCGGGCGGTGGCCGTAGACCTGCACCAGGGCGTGTCCCGTGTGCATCTGCTCGACGTGCGCGCTGAGTGCGCCGGTCCACTTCCACTGTTCGACGAAACGGGGCTGGGAGCGCCGCGCGATGAGCACCGTGATCACGCCCGACACGGGTACCACCACCAGAGAGACCAGCGCCAGCAGCCAGTTGATGGAGGTCATGATCACCAGGACTCCCACCACCGTGAGCACAGAGTTGAGCAGCTGGCCGAGGCTCTGGTTGAGCGTTTGCCCGATGTTGTCGATGTCGTTGGTGACACGGCTCAGCAGGTCGCCGCGCTCGTGGCGGTCGAAGTAGGACAGCGGCAGGCGGTGCAGCTTCTCCTCGGTGTCGAGGCGCATCCGGTAGACGGTGCGCTGGGTGACGCCGGCCATGATGTAGCCCTGCAGCCAGACCAGGCAGGCGCCCACCACGTAGACCAGCACTGCCAGGGCCAGCACGGAGGCGATGGCGTTGAAGTCGACGCCCACGCCGGGCGTCACGTTCATGCCGGAGAGCATGTCGGCCAGTTGGCCCTTGCCGTGCGCGCGCAGCTGCACGATGACCTGCGCCTTGGTCAGGTTGTGCGGGAGCGTCTTGCCGACCAGGCCGTCGAAGAGAAGGTTGGTGGCGTTGGCCAGGATCTTGGGGCCGAGGATCGTGAGTCCGACGCCGATCGCGGTGAGCGAGATGGCGGCGGCGATCGCGGTCCGCTCCGGACGCAGGCGCAGCACCAGCCGGCGCGCGGTGGCCCGGAAGTCCTTGACCTTCTGCGGGGGCGGTGCCATGCCGAACATTCGGGCGCCCATGGCGCCGCCACCCTGGCCCGCACGGTCGCCGCCCGGGCCACGCGCGATCACGCGACTGCCTCCGCGCCCCGCAGCTGGGAATCGACGATCTCCTGGTAGGTTGGATTGCCGGCGAGCAGCTGTTCGTGGGTGCCGGCGCCGACCAGCGAGCCCTTGTCGAGGACCAGGATGCGGTCGGCGTGGCGGATGGTGCTGACGCGCTGGGAGACGATCAGCACGGTGGCGTCGGCGACCTCGGCGCGCAGCGCGGCGCGCAGGCGAGCGTCGGTGCCCGCGTCGAGCGCTGAGAAGCAGTCGTCGAAGATGTAGGCGCGCGGCCGCTTCACGAGCGCGCGGGCGATCGCGAGGCGCTGGCGCTGACCCCCCGAGACGGTGGTGCCGCCCTGCGCGACCGGCTCGTCGAGGCCCTTGGGCATCGCGCGCACGAAGTCGGCCGCCTGCGCGACCTCCAGCGCGCGCCAGAGCTCGTCCTCGGTGGCCTGCGGGCGCCCGAGCAGCAGGTTGCTGCGGACGGTGCCTCCGAACAGGTAAGCCTGCTGGGGCACCAGGCCGAGCCCGTCGCGGATCTCCTGCAGCGGCTGCTCGCGGACGTCCACGCCGTCGATGCAAACCGCGCCTCCGGTGACGTCGAAGAAGCGCGCGACCAGGTTGACCAGCGTCGACTTGCCGCTGCCGGTGCTGCCGATGAGGCCGGTCGTCTCGCCCGGTCGCAGCGTGAAGCTCAGGTCGCGCAGCACCGGGCGCTCGGCGCCGGGATAGCTGAAGCTGACGCCCTCGAAGTCGACCTGTCCGGAGCGTTTGGCAGGCACGCGGGGCTGGTCCGGATCGGCGATCGCCGGCACCGTGTCGACGACCTCCAGGATGCGCTCCGCGCAGGCGCTGGCGCGCGGGACCATGATCGTCATCATGGCGGCCATCAGCACCGCCATCAGGATCAGCATCAGGTAGGTCAGGAACGCGGTCAGGTTGCCGATCGGCATGCTGCCGCTGTCCACCAGGTGGCCGCCGAACCAGATCACGGCCACGCTCGACAGGTTGAGGATGACCATGATCGACGGCATCGCGAGCGCAAAGATGCGCGTGACGCGCAGGGTGGTCGCGGTGAGGTCCTGGTTGGCCACCTCGAAGCGCCCGCGCTCGTAATCGGCGCGTACGAAGGCGCGGACCACGCGCACGCCGGTGATCTGCTCCCGCAGCACCTGGTTGATGCGGTCGATCTTGGCCTGCACCGACCGGAACAGCGGCACCGCGAAGTAGAGCAGGCTGCCGATCACGGCAGCCATCAGCGGAATCACGACGAGCAGCAGGAGCGAGAGCTGGGCGTCCTCGTACAGCGCCATGATCACGCCGCCCACCGCCATCATCGGCGCCGACGCCAGCACGGTCAGCGCGATGACCATGAACATCTGGACCTGCTGCACGTCGTTGGTGTTGCGCGTGATCAGGGAGGGCGCGCCGAAATGGTTCATCTCCTGCGCCGAAAAGCTCTGCACGCGCTCGAAGATGGCGGCGCGCAGGTCGCGCCCCGCGCCCATTGACACGTGAGCGGCGAAGTAGACCGAGACGACCTGCACGATCGAGACGACGACGGTGATCGCGAGCATCAGCGCGCCCGTCCGCCAGATGTAGCCGACGTCCCCCTTGACGACCCCGTTGTTGATGATGTCGGCCGTCAGGTTGGGCAGGAACAGGTTGGACACCGCCACGCCGAGCAGGAGCAGCAGCACGAGGGCGACCTCGCGCGAGTAGGGGCGGAGCCAGGTCCTCAGCAGGCGGGTCAGCATCAGGTTTGAGCCTTCTCGCGGAGGCGGCGAACCGACTCCCGGAACTGCTCCAGGTGGGACTCCGGCATGGCCTCCAGCAGCCGCTGGTGCACCCGCCGGAAAGCCCTGGTCAGGTGCGGGATCAGCGCCTCGCCGGCCGGCGTCAGCTCGATCACGACGGCCCGCCGGTCCCGCTCCGAGTTGCGCCTCGCCACCAGCCCCTTGGCCTCCAGGCGGTCGATCAGCCGGGTGAGCCCGGCGGTGTCGGTGCCTAGCGGCTCCGCGAGGTGGCCGATGCCTCCATCGCCGTGCACCCGCGCCATCACCAGCACCGTCGCCTGCTGGGTGGTGAGGCCGTAGTCGACCAGCTCACGATCCATCGCGTTGCGCAGGTCCCGCGCGAGCTTGAACACCTCGCCCGGCAGCGATTCGTACATGACCGCCCGAAATTATATGTCTAGACAGTAATTGTCAAGACAGGGTTAGTTCTTTCAGCGCCGCCTGGATGCGCGCGGCGTCGGGCAGCCAGGCCTGCTCGAGCGAGGGCGCGTAGGGCACCGGGCTGAAGTGCGGGGCCACCCGCCGGACCGGCGCGTCAAGATCGTAGAACAGCTCCTCCGCGGCCCAGGCCGCCAGCTCGGCGCCGATGCCCGAGGTGATCACGGCCTCGTGCGCGACTAACAGCCGGTGGGTCTTGCGGACCGACTCGGCGATGGTCGCCCGGTCGATCGGCGCCACCGTGCGGAGGTCGATCACCTCGACCTCGATTGCCTCGGCCGCCAGCGCATCGGCGGCGGCCAGGGCGTGGTGCACCATCCGCGACCAGGAAACCACCGTCGCCCGGCTGCCCGGCCGGCGCACGGCGGCGGAGCCGAGGGGCACCAGGTGCTCGCGTCGCGGGCGCGGGCCGCGCCGGCCGTACAGCAGCCGGTGCTCGATGAACACCACCGGGTTGGGGTCGTGGATGGCGGCGCGCAGCAGCCCGTAGGCGTCGTCCGCGGTGGACGGCATCACGACCTTCAGCCCCGGCACCTGGGCGAACAGCGACTCCAGGCTCTGCGAATGCTGGGGGCCGGAGGAGCGGCCGGCGCCGCACTGGGTGCGGATCACCAGCGACAGGGGCGCGCCGCCGCCGGTCATGAAGTGCAGCTTGGCGGCCTGGTTGAGGACCTGGTCGAAGCAGACGCCCAGGAAGTCCACGTACATGAGCTCGACGACCGGCCGGGTGCCGGCCATGGCGCCGCCCACCGCCAGGCCCATGATCGCGGTCTCGCTGATGGGGGTGTCCAGGACGCGCCCCGGGAAGCGCTCGGCCAGGCCGCGGGTGATGCCGAAGACGTTGCCGCCCTGCCCGACGTCGACGCCGGCGACCCAGACCGCGGGGTCGCTCTCCAGCTCCCAGGCCAGCGCCTCGCGCACGGCGTCCATGTACTTGATCTCTTCGCCGGCGTCGACAGCCTCGTGGGCGGGTTCGCTCCAATCGCGCAGCGTGTAGCGCGTGACCTCGGCCGCCGCCGGGCTGGGCTGGGCGCGGGCCGCGCCCACCGCCGCCTCGACCTCGGCCGCGACCTCGGCCTCCGTGCCGGCGTCGCCGCCCTGGCGCAGGAGCGGGTCGGACTCCTTCGCATGCGCCACCTCCTCGGCGCTGCGGTAGCGCTCGGGGTCGCCCTCGTAGTGGCCGCGATGGCGGTAGGTGCGCGCCTCCAGGAAGGCCGGGCCCTCGCCCGCACGCAGCGCGCGCACAGCACTCGCGGCGGCCGCCTGAACGGCCAGCACGTCGTTGCCGTCCACGACCTGGGCGGTCAGCCCGTAGGCCGAGGCCCGCGCGTGGGGCGCCAGTGGGTGCTGGAGCTCGAGGGGCG
>Ga0070706_100007515_pt1 | contig 10213 bp, 8 predicted proteins | sample KBSK5501metaG_FD_65476 | JGI IMG/M metagenome (GOLD analysis project Ga0070706, IMG submission 65476) | Corn, switchgrass and miscanthus rhizosphere microbial communities from Kellogg Biological Station, Michigan, USA - KBS K5-50-1 metaG | ecosystem: Host-associated > Plants > Roots >...
CGCGGAGATGACGTGGCGCGACATCGACGCCGTCGTCATCGGCAAGGCGCCGGACATGTTCGAGGGCGTGATGATGCCCGAGCTCTACCTGGCCGACGCTCTCGGGTGCGCCGGCAAGCCCATGTTCCGTGTGCACACCGCGGGCAGCGTCGGTGGTTCGACCGCGCTCGCGGCCGCGAGCCTCGTGCAGGGCAACGTGCACGAGCGGGTGCTCACGGTTGCGTTCGAGAAGCAATCGGAGTCCGACGCCATGTGGGCGCTGTCGCGGCCCCTCCCGTTCGCGCCACCGACGATCGCCGGCGCGGGTGGGTACTTCGCCCCGCTGATCCGCGCGTACATCCGCCGGTCGGGCGCACCCGACCACATCGGCATCCTGGTCGGCGTGAAGGACCGCGAGAACGCGCTGCGCAACCCGCTGGCCCACTTGCACATCCCCGACATCAGCTTCGAGAAGGTGGCCGAGTCGCCGATGCTCTGGGACCCGATCCGCTACCTCGAGACATGCCCCTCGTCCGACGGCGCATGCGCGATGGTGCTCACCGACGAGGCCGGGGGCGACCGCGCCGCCGCGCCTGCGTGGGTGCACGGCACCGCCATGCGCAGCGAGCCCACGATGTTCGCCGGCCGCGACGCGGTGAACCCCCAGGCTGGCAAGGACTGCGTGGCCGACCTCTACGCGCAGGCCGGAATCACCGATCCCCGCCGCCAGATCGACGCGGCCGAGATCTACGTGCCGTTCAGCTGGTACGAGCCGATGTGGATGGAGAACCTCGGCTTCGCGGCCGACGGCGAGGGCTGGAAGATGACCGACGACGGCAGCACCTCGTTCACGGGTGATCTTCCCGTCAACTGCTCGGGTGGCGTGCTGTCGTCCAACCCCATCGGTGCGTCCGGCATGATCCGCTTCGCCGAGGCCGCCCTGCAGGTGCGGGGGATGGCAGGCGAGCACCAGGTCGACGGTGCCCGCACCGCGCTCGGCCACGCCTACGGCGGCGGCTCCCAGTTCTTCTCCATGTGGATCGTGGGCCGCACCAAGCCCTGACGCCCCGCCGCCCCGGCTTCGGGGGCCGACCCCGGCTACTTCTCCAGGATGTGGACCGCGGCCGCGGTGCCCAGCCCGACGACGTGGGTGAGCCCGACCCGTGCTCCCTCCACCTGCCGATCGCCCGCCTCACCTCGCAGGTGGGTGGCCACCTCGTAGAGGTTGGCGACACCTGTCGCGCCGAGCGGGTGACCCTTGGAGATGAGGCCCCCCGACACGTTGACCGGCCTGCGTCCGTCGCGGCGTGGCGCTCCGGAGTCGATGAAGTCGCCCGCCCCGCCGGGCTCGCAGAGGCGCAGGTTGTCGTAGTGCAGGAGCTCGGCGGTGGCGAAGCAGTCGTGCAGCTCGACCAGGTCGAGCTCGTCGGGCCCGATGCCCGCCTGCTCGTAGGCCTGGTCGGCCGCGTTGCGTGTGACGGTGTTGACGTCGGGTTGCACCTGACCGGACTCGACCCACGGGTCGGTGGCCATCACCGAGGCCGAGATCTTCACCGCCCGCCGCCGCTGCTCGGGATCGAGCGTGCGCAGCTTCTCGTCCGACACGAGCACGGCTGCCGCCGCGCCGTCGCCGGTGGGGCAGCACATGAGGACGGTGTTCGGGTACGACACCATCGGCGCGCTCATGACCTGCTCGAGCGAGTACGCGGCCTGGTACTGGGCGAGGGGGTTGAGCGTGGAGTGCTCGTGGTTCTTCTTCGCCACCGCCGCGAACTGCTTCGGACCCACGCCGTCGTGCTGTCGTGCGTAGTCCATGCCCGCCTGGGCGAAGACGCCCGGCATCGTGCCCGTGCCCAGCACGCCTTCCACCGACATGACCGACCCGTAGCGACCCGCGGGCTCGTACACCTTGCGGTCGCGACCTGAACGCCCGGCGCCACCGAGCAAGCCGGCCTTGCCCATCTTCTCCACACCGACCGCGAGGCCCATGTCGGCCTCACCCGCCTTGATGGCCATCAGCACCGTGCGCACCGCGGTCGCCCCGGTGGCACAGGCGTTGGCCACGTTGTAGACGGGGACACCCGTCTGGCCGATCTGTTTCTGCAGCCGCTGGCCGAGCATGGCGTTGGCCTCGAACAGCGTGCCCACCGCGAGGACGCCCATGTCGAAGATCGAGACGCCACCGTCGTCGAGCGCGGCCAGCGCCGCTTCCGAGGCGAGATCGATCGAGTCCTTGTCGGGGTAGCGCATGAACTTCGTCATCGAAGCACCCAGTATCCAGACGGCGTCGGACATGACGGTCCTCCTCAGGACGCGGATTCGAAGCCGAACGCGATCGCGTCGGTACCCTCGTCGTCGGTGCCCGCCGTGAAGGTGGTGAGCCGGACGGGCATGCCGAGCTTCACGTTGGCCGGGTCGGGATCGACGCCGACCAGGTTGGACTGCACGACCCCGCCGCCCGCGAGGTCGACGAGCGCGGAGATGTACGGGACAGGGACGCCCGGTGCCGCCCGATGCACGATGGTGAACGACCGCAGCGTGCCCTCGCGGGCAAGGCGCCGCACACCGAACTCGCGCCCACCGCACTTGGCGCACGCGTTGCGTCGGTCGAAGTAGAGCGCGCCGCACCCGCTGCACTCGTGCGACTCGAGGTGAGGCTCACCGCCCTCGATGACGAGATAGTCGACGAGAGGGATGCGCGGGCTCACGCCGTCAGCGCGGCGGCCGCGAGCCCGACCCCGAAGCCACCCTCGGCGTCGATGTCGACGGTGATCGGATGGCGCCAGCACAGGCCTGGCGGCGTCGTCACCCAGTGAGAGCCGGCCGGCAGCTCGTCGACCTGTTGCGGCAGAAGGCACGCGGTGGGCGCGGCCGGGAGCAGCCGGGAGAAGGTGGTGGGGTCGAAGGGCGTCTGCAGGATCTGGGGGACGCCCGCGGCGAGCGCGGCCACGGCCACCGTGTCGAGGCCGAGCGACGTCGAGAGCGAGAGGGCGTGGAGCAGGCCCCGGTTCTCCAGCGAGACGGGGAGCGACGTCGGTTCGGCGGTGTGTGAGTCGGCGGCGCCTGCGGGGCGCACGAACCGCGCCGCGGACTGACGCAGCTCGAGGGCCTTCCACCACACGACGCCCGGGGCGTCGCCGACGATCAACGCCCGCACACCCGCGGCGCGGCACGCGCTCACGCCCTCCGCGCAGGCCAGTACGACCGACGCATCCGCGCCCAACGGACTGTCGAGCGGTCGCACGGTTGTGATCGCCCCGACCTTGATGGTCGCGAGGTAGGCGACCAGCAGATCGGGTGCGTGGGCGTCGCAACAGACGACGGTGACCGGGTCGCCGGACATCACCCCGAGGTCGACGAGAGCGCGGGCGAGGCGGTTGCTGCGACGATCGAGCCCACCGTAGGTGAGCTGGTCGCCCCGGACCACCTTCACCGCGACGGCGCCGGGCCGGTCCTGCGCATGGATCGTCACCAGCTCGGCGATGCCCGCCACGGGCGCAGCGTATCATCGGGCCGCGAAAAAGTGAAACAGGTTCTAAGTCGGAGGGAGCAGCATGGGAACGTTCACGCGCGACGAGATCGACCGGGCCTTCGAGCACTACCGGGCGGTGGCCAAGGAGGCGGGTACCTCCAACGACTGGCGGGCGTGGGCCGACCTGTTCACCGAGGACGCCATGTACATCGAGCACCACTTCGGCGAGATGCGCGGCCGGGAGGCGATCTTCGACTGGATCTCCACGACGATGAAGCAGCCGATCAACGAGGACATGACCGAGTACCCCTGCGAGTGGTATGTCATCGACGAGGACAAGGGCTGGGTCGTGTGCTGCATCCAGAACCGCATGCGCGACCCGGGCGACGGCTCTGTCCACGAGGCGGCGAACTGGACCCTCCTCAAGTACGCCGGTGACAACCAGTGGTCGTGGGAGGAGGACATCTACAACCCCAACGAGTTCACCGCGATGATCAAGGGTTGGTTGGGCGCGAAGAAGGACGCGTGAGCACGCGCCAGCCCGTGGCTGCGTCGATGAAGCGGTGCACGTCGGCGCGGATGATCGCTGCCCCCTCGGGCGAGTCGTACATGCGCGCGGACATGTCCTCGATCGAGCGGAAGCCCAGCTCGGCGATGCCGTCCACCTCGGCCGCGCCGGGCGTCACCGGCTCGACCACGACGTTCTGCACGTAGCGGCAGAGCGCGGGATGGTGCCGGCGGGCGAGCGGCGCGTGCACGTTCGTCCAGTGGTCGGCGAACTGCCGGCGGGTGAGGCCCGGTCGCCGGCGCACGAAGGAGATGCGGGTGACGCCGTCCGCAGGCGGGCCGTCGTCCCATTGCGGCCGTTCCTCGACGCGGTAACCCGTTACCAGGCGCCCGCCCGTGAGCGCCTCGACGTCGAGTCGCGCGGCCTCGTGCGCCCACACCATCACCACCTCCGCGACGTCGGAAGGCCCGGGCTCCCGCTCGGGGCGGGTGAGGTCCTCGCCGACGACCTCGTGCACCACACACGCGCGCACCCCTCCGACGTCGGCTGCCACAGGCAACGCGCTCGTCGCACGGTCACCTCGGTGTGGGTGCACCACCAGGACGAGCTTCAAATCGCCGATGCTAACGTCCGGTCGAAGAACATGGACCTCCGCTTCAGCGACGAGGACGAGGCCTTTCGGCGTGAGGTCCGCGATTGGCTGGCCGAGCACAACGTCGGACGGTTCGCCGCGGTCGAGGGCAGGGGCGGGCCGGGCCACGAGCACGAGGGGTTCGACGTACGACGCGAGTGGGAGCGCGTGCTCGGGCGCGCGGGCTGGACCTGCTTGGGCTGGCCCAAGGAGCACGGTGGGCGGGGCGCCACGCTGGCGCAGCAGGTGATCTTCAACGAGGAGTACGTGCGCGCCAAAGCTCCCGCGCGCGTGGGCGTGATCGGCGACACGCTCCTCGGTCCGACGCTCATCTCGTTCGGCACTCCTGACCAACGGAGGCGCTTCCTGCCACCGATCGTCGCGGGTGACGAGCTGTGGTGTCAGGGTTACTCCGAGCCGGACGCGGGATCCGATCTCGCCAACGTGCAGACCAAGGCGGTGCTCGACGGCGACGAGTGGGTGATCACCGGGCAGAAGGTGTGGACGTCGCTTGCCCACTGGGCCGACTGGTGCTTCGTCCTGTGCCGCACCGACCCGTCGGCGCCGAAGCACAAAGGGATCTCGTTCATCCTCTGCCCGATGCGCCAGGCCGGTGTCGAGATCCGTCCGATCATCCAGCTCACGGGTACGTCGGAGTTCAGCGAGGTGTTCTTCGACGGAGCTCGCGCCGCGCGTCACGACGTGGTCGGCGAGGTGAACGGCGGCTTGCGGGTGGCGATGGGGCTGCTCGGCTTCGAACGCGGCGTGGCCACCCTCGGCGTGCAGCTGGGTTTCGAGCGCGAGCTTCAGCGCGTCATCGCGCTGGCCCGCGCGCACGGAGCCGCCCGACACCCCGCGATGCGACAGCGGCTGGCCCACGCGTGGATCGGATTGCGCATCATGCGGTTGAACGCGTTGCGCACGCTGAGCACGATGGAAGGCGGCACGCCGGGCCCGGAGGCGTCGATCACCAAGCTCTACTGGGCGACGTGGCACCGCAACCTGGGTGAGCTGGCGATGGACGTGCTCGGGCCCCACCTCGAGCTCGACGAGGAGCTGCAGCGCATGTTCCTGTTCGCGCGCGCCGACACCATCTACGGGGGGTCCAACCAGATCCAGCGCAACGTCATCGGCGAGCGGGTGCTGGGACTTCCGCCCGAGCCGCGGGCGGGAGGCTGAGATGGAGCGACCCGACTCTCGGGGACACGCGCTGCTCGAGGGTCGCACCGTGCTAGTCACCGCGGCCGCAGGCACGGGCATCGGCCAGGCGACGGCGCGGCGCTGCGCGGAAGAGGGAGCGTTCGTCGTCATCAGCGACCGTCACGAGCGGCGCTTGGCCGAAGCGGCGGAGAAGCTGGAGCCGCTGCTGGGATCGCGACCACCTGCGATTCCTTGCGACGTCACGAGCGAGGCCGACGTGCAGCGACTGTTCACCTCGGCCATCGAGGCGGCGGGCCACCTCGACGTGGTCGTCAACAACGCGGGTCTGGGTGGTACCGCAGCACTTGTCGAGATGACCGACGAACAGTGGCACTCGGTGCTCGACGTCACCCTCAACGGCACCTTTCGCTGCACGCGCGCCGCGTTGCGGCACATGGTCCCGCGCCGCGCCGGCGCCATCGTCAACAACGCCTCGGTCATCGGGTGGCGGGCGCAGGCGGGCCAGGCGCATTATGCGGCGGCGAAGGCGGGGGTGATGGCCCTCACCCGTTGCGCCGCCATCGAGGCCGCGCCCGCGGGGGTCCGGGTGAACGCGGTCGCGCCCAGCCTCGCCATGCACCCGTTCCTCTCCAAGGTCACCACCGACGAGGTGCTCGACGAGCTCACCCGCCGAGAGGCGTTCGGCCGGGCCGCGGAGCCGTGGGAGGTGGCGAACGTGATCGTGTTCCTCGCCAGCGACTACGCGTCGTACATGACCGGCGAGGTCGTCTCGGTGAGCAGCCAGCACCCGTAGCCGCGGCGTCGAGCGCCAGGTCAAACAACTTCTGACGATCCGTCAGCCCCCTATTGAAACGCGTTCACAAGTCGGTCAGAATCGCCCCCGCTGGTGGACCAAGGGGGAAGACATGGCTCGTTCTCGTTGGCTGGCTCGTTCTCGTTGGCTGGTGTGTGCCACGGCCCTCGTCGTGCTCGTGGCCGCATGCTCACGCGGCAGCAGCAAGGCGAACGTGAGCGGCGAGAGCACCACGACACCCAAGAGCGCCGCGCCGGGCTCGTTCGGAACCCTCAAGGACGTCTGCGGTCCCGGCAACGCGAAGGGCGCCACCGCCACCGGCGTGACGGACACGGAGATCTCCACCGCGGTCTTCTCCGACCCGGGTTTCGTGGGCCGGCCGGGCCTGAACCAGGAGCTGTTCGACGCGGCCAAGGTGTTCGCGGCGTGGTGCAACGACGCCGGCGGGATCAACGGACGCAAGATCGTCGTCCACGAGCGCGACGCCAAGCTGACCGAGTACAAGCAGCGGGTCATCGAGTCGTGCCGTGAGGACTTCTTCATGGTCGGCGGCGGGGCCGTCTTCGACGACGCCGGTCAGCAGGACCGGCTGAAGTGCCTGCTGCCCACCATCGCCGGCTTCGTGGTCACACCGCAAGCGCGAGCCGCCGATCTGACCATCCAGCCCGTGCCCAACCCGTTGACCGTCCTGCTGATCGCGGCCCAGCGTTACGTCGCCGCGCAGTTCCCCGATTCGATCAACCACGTCGGCTACCTGACGGGCGCGATCGCGACCACGAGGATCGTGAACAGCCAAAAGCTCGAGTCCGCGCCCACGCTCGGGTTCAAGTCGGTGTACAACGCCGAGTACAACCCGCTCGGAGAGTCGAGCTGGACCCCCTTCGCCCAGGCGATCAAGAGCGCGGGCGTCCGCGGCCTGCAATACACGGGCGAGCCCGAGAACCTGGCCAAGCTGCTCATCGCGCTCTCCGAGATCGGCTACCAGCTCGACTGGGTCGTGGCCGACGCCAACCACGTCGACTCGAAGCTGATCGAAACCGGCGGCAGCGCGGTGAAGAACGTGTTCATCGCAGGGGCCGTCGTTCCCTACTCATTGGCGAAGACCAACCCCGCCACCCAGCAGTACCTCAACCTGTTCCAGAAGTACCTCCCGAACGGCAAGTCCAAGGCCTACCTCGGCTTCCAGGGCTTCTCGGCCTGGCTCCTCTTCGCCACCGCCGCCAAGCAGTGTGGTGCCCAGCTCACCCGTCGCTGCGTCTACGACAACGCGTTGAAGATCACGCAATGGACCGGCGGCGGGCTCCACGCTCCCACCGATCCGAGCAAGACCGCGGGGACGGGGTGCGCCCTCGTCACCGAGGCCACGCCTAACGGCTTCATCGTGCCGAAGGGCTTCAAGGCTACCGACGGCATCTTCAACTGCGACCCGCAGAACACCTTCACCCTCAAGGGTGACTACGGCAAGGGCGTGACCCTGAAGGACGTGGGCCTGACCATCGACGACCTCAAGTAGGCGCGGCACGGCCCGTGGAGAAGCTTCTCATCTTCACGATCGTCGGCCTGAGTCTGGCCGCCATCTACTCGATCATCTCGAGCGGGCTCGTCCTCACCTACACGACCACAGGCATCTTCAACTTCGCCCACGGCGCGACCGGCATGCTGGCCGCGTTCACCTACTGGCAGCTGCGCTTCGACTGGGGATGGCCGGCCCCGGTCGCGCTGGTCGTCATCCTCGGCGTCCTCGCGCCGGCCTTCGGGCTCCTGCTCGAACGGGTGATCATGCGCGGGTTGGTCGGCACGACCGAAGCGACGAAGCTCGTGGTGTCGATCAGCCTCCTCGTCGGCATGATCGGGCTGGCCAACGTGATCTGGAAGCCGGGCGTCAGCCGGCCGATGGCCCAGTTCTTCCAGGGCCGGACGATCGACCTCGGGGTGACGACGATCACCTACCACCAGGCCATCACCATCGCCGTCGCCATCCTGGTGGCGGTCGGCCTTCGCTTCCTCCTCTTCCGCACGCGCATGGGGGTGGCCATGCGCGCCAACGTGGACGACCGGACCCTGGCGCTGCTCAACGGCGCTCGGCCCGGCCGAGTGGCGATCTACAGCTGGGCCATCGGCTCCTCGCTCGCCGCGCTCGGCGGCATCCTCATCGCCCCGAGCATCGCGCTGGACGCGGCGTCGCTCTCGCTGGTCATCGTGAACGCCTACGCGGCCGCCATCTTCGGGCGCCTGCGCTCGTTGCCGCTGACGTTCGTCGGGGCGGTCGTCATCGGCCTGGCCGAGGGCTACTTGTTCGGTTACCTGCCGGGTGACAACCCGTACCTCATCGGCCTCCGGCCTGCGGCGTCGGTGATCATCCTCTTCCTGGTGCTGCTGATGCTCCCGAACCCGCGGCTTCGCACCCACGGCCGGTTGCGCGAGTTCTTCCCGGCGCCATCCATGCGCGGAGCGCTTCTCTTCGCGGCGAGCGCGCTCGCCGGAGGCGTGGTGATGGCCACCACCCTCGGAGAGGTCGACCTGATCACCTACGGGCAGATCTTCTCCATCGGCATCATCGCCCTCTCGCTCGTGCCGCTGGTCGGCCTGGCCGGGCAGATATCGCTGGCCCAGCTCGGCTTCGCCGGCATCGGCGCAGTGGTGATGGCGCACCAGGGGGCAGGTGGCAACCCCCTCGGCGTCGTGCTCGCGGTGGTCGTGTGCGCCGGCGTGGGCGCGCTGGTGGCGCTCCCCGTGCTGCGCCTGTCGGGCATCTACCTGGCCCTCGCGACCGCCGCGTTCGCAGTGGCGCTCGACCGCTGGATCTTCAACCTGCCCGACTTCGACGTCGGGCCACTGCACATCAGCATGTTCACGCAGGGCTCGGTCGACGTCGAACCCCTCCGGGTCTTCGGCTACGCCTTCGACACCCCGGCAAGGCAGCTGCTCCTCGCCAACGTCGCGTTCGTGGCCGTCGCCATGCTGGTGGTGGCGGTGCGCAGGAGCGGCTTCGGGCGGCGCCTCCTCGCCATCCGCGACAGTGAGGCGGCCTGCGCGACGTTCGGCCTGAACCTGGTCGGCACCCGCCTGGCCGTGTTCACCCTCTCGGCGGGCATCGCCGGGCTCGGCGGCGCCATCTACGCCATCCAGCTGAACTCCATCAACCCCACCCGCTTCGACGTCGTCGTCGGCCTGCCCATCTTCATGCTTGTCGTGGTCGGCGGGGCGGGGTTGGTCGGCGGTGCGCTGTTCGCGGGCGCCAGCCTCAACGGGCTCCTACCGTTCGTCGCCACCCTCGGCGACACCGCTGCGAGGCTCTCGAGCATGGCCCCCGGTCTGGTCGGCATCGGGCTGGGCCGTAATCCCAGCGGCGCCGTCCAGGACATGAACGAAGGGGTCGCGCCCCTGCGGCGGGACCCGGCGGCGCTCGCGGGGATGTTCGGCCTCATGGCGTTGTGGTACGCCCTCCGGCTCGCGGACGTGATCACCAACTGGCCCTTCGTCATCCTCTTGGCCCTGACCTTCGTGGCTGCGAATGTGTTGGCGATGCTCCGGGCCCGGCCGCCGAAGGAGGCCGTCGAGCCCGAGCCTGCCCTCGAATGGGTGGGGATCACGTCCCCCTGGACCGCCGAGCGGGTCGTCGCCATCGACCGCGCTCTCGCCCTCGACCAGGTACGGGTCCGTGCCCCG
>Ga0070706_100007517_pt1 | contig 10212 bp, 10 predicted proteins | sample KBSK5501metaG_FD_65476 | JGI IMG/M metagenome (GOLD analysis project Ga0070706, IMG submission 65476) | Corn, switchgrass and miscanthus rhizosphere microbial communities from Kellogg Biological Station, Michigan, USA - KBS K5-50-1 metaG | ecosystem: Host-associated > Plants > Roots >...
TTCGACTACCACGACGGCGACATCTACTGGTGCACCGCCGACGTCGGCTGGGTGACCGGCCACAGCTACATCGTCTACGGGCCGCTCGCCAACGGCGCCACCACCGTGATGTTCGAGTCGACGCCGATCTACCCCGACCCGGGACGCTACTGGCGGATCGCGGACGACCTCGGGGTGAACGTGCTCTACACCGCTCCCACCGCGCTGCGGGCGCTGGCCCAGGCGGGCAACGACTGGGTGAAGCGCTATCGTCGGGACTCCCTGCGGATCCTGGGCAGCGTGGGCGAGCCCATCAACCCCGAGATCTGGCGCTGGTACCACGACGTGGTGGGGGAGGGACGCTGCGCGGTCGTGGACACGTGGTGGCAGACCGAGACGGGCGGTATCCTCATCACGCCCCTGCCCGGGGTCACCCCGACGAAGCCCGGGTCCGCGACCCTGCCCTTCTTCGGGGTGCGGCCGGTGGTGGTGGACCCCGCGGACGGGAAGGTGCTGGAAGGGAACGGCGTGAGCGGCGCCCTCTGCCTCGGCTCACCCTGGCCCGGCCAGGCGCGGACGGTGTACGGCGACCACGAGCGGTTCCGGGCGACGTATTTCAGCCAGTACCCCGGCTACTACTTCACGGGTGACGGCGTGCGCCGCGATGAGGACGGCTACTACTGGATCACGGGCCGCATCGACGACGTGCTGAACGTCTCCGGCCATCGCCTGGGCACCGCCGAGATCGAGAGCGCCCTGGTGGCCCACGAGGCGGTGGCGGAGGCGGCGGTGGTGGGCTTCCCGCATCCCATCAAAGGGCAGGGGATCTACGCCTACGTGACCCTGACCGCGGATTACCCCGCCCACGACAAGGAGCAGGTGGCGGGCTCCCTGAAGGAGCAGGTCCGTCAGGTCATCGGCTCCTTCGCGGCCCCGGACGTGATCCACGTCGCGCCCGGTCTGCCCAAGACCCGCAGCGGAAAGATCATGCGGCGCATCCTGCGCAAGATCGCGGCCTCGGAGTACGACGGTCTGGGGGACCTCACGACCCTGGCGGAGCCCGACGTGGTGGAGAAGATCATCCAGGACCACAAGGCGGGAGCCGGGGCGCGTCGGTAGGTGGGTCGAGGGAGGTCCGGCGCCGGCTTCCTGCTCGTCGGCCTCCTTGCGCTCGTCGCGGGGGCGGAGGGGCCGCCCGCGCGCGACGAGCTGCGCCGCCGTTACGAGCGGGCGGGCGCGGCGCACCGCGCCGGTGACTATCCGACCTTCCTGGAGGAGAGCCGGGCCATCGCTGCCCTCGCTCCGCGAAGCGTGCGCGCCCGGTACAACCTGGCCTGCGCCCATGCCCTCCTCGGCCAGGAGGCCGAGGCGCTCGCCATCCTGGAGCGGCTCGCGCGCATGGGCGTCGCCTTCGACCTGGAGGCGGACGCGGACTTCGCCGGAATCAAGGGCTCGCCGGGCTTTCGCGCCGTCGTGGAGCGCATGAAGGCGCTCGAGGCTCCCGTGGGATCGAGCCGCCCGGCGTTCACGATTCCGGAGAAGGACCTCCTGCCCGAGGGCGTGGCTCACGACCCGAAGACGAAGGCGTTCTACGTGAGCAGCGTCCACAAACGGAAGATCGTGCGCGTGGGGCCCGACGGCACGGTGCGCGACTTCGTTCCGGGGGCCCGGGACGGGCTCCTGTCCACGCTTGCCCTCGCGGCCGATCCGGGGAGCCGCTCCCTGTGGGCGGCCACCGACGGCGTCCCCCAGACCCGGGGACTCCGGAAGGAGGACGAGGGGCGGTCGTCCGTGATCGAGTTCGACCTCGACACCGGAGCGAAACGGCGGCAGGTTGGCCCGCCCCCATCGGTTCCGGGGGCGCGCTTCGCGGACCTGACCGTGGGCCCGGGAGGAGACCTCTGGGTGGCCGACCCCTACTCGGCGCGTCTCTACGTCCTCCGGAAGGGCGAGGCGTCGTTCCGCGTCTTTCTCGAGCCGGGGACCGTGGAGTCCCCGCAGGGGCTGGCGTTTTCTCCCGGGGGACGCTGGCTGTTCGTGGCGGACTACACGCAGGGGATTCTGCGGGTCGACCCCGTGACGGGTAGCGCAGATCTGCTGGAAGCGCCGGCCGACGCCGCGGTCACTGGCATCGATGGCCTGCTCTTTCAGGGTGGCGGGCTGGTCGGCATCCAGAACGGCGTGCGGCCACACCGGGTGGTCCGGCTCCGGCTCGACCCCGAGCTCCGGCGCATCACCGAGGTGGTGGTCCTCGAGCGGAAGAACCCGCATTTCGACGAGCCCACCCTCGGGGTGACGGTGGGGGACGAGCTGTACTACGTGGCCAACAGCCAGTACGAGGCGTTCGGAGAGGACGGGCGGCCCGACGCGGCCCGGCTGAAGGACCCGGTGATCCTTCGCTTGCGCCTGAGCCGCTAGCATGGGCCGATCGTCGGGCGAAGCCCTCGCGCGGATCGAGGAGGAGCTGGTGGCGGAGCGAGCGGCGGCGCTGCGCCGCATCGCGGACCGCCTCGCGGAGCTGATCGAGGAGCTCCACGACCTGCGGCGGGCGTCGCGCGCGAGAGAAGCCGCGGGCGCGCCCCTCGTTGATCAGTACCGCGCGGTGCAGAGGCAGGCCCGTCGATATCGCTGGTACCTCGAGGTCCAGCGGGAGGCGATCGGCCTGCGCCGGCACGAGATGCTCGATGAGCTCTACCCGATCCCCGCGGAGCCGTTCTAGCGTCCGGACCTCGCTCCGCCGGCCTCGCCGTTAGAATCATCCCAGGTCATGCCCTTCTCCTACTACGGCCGTCTTTCCCGGGACAACCAGCGGATCTACGAGTCGAGCGACCGCGTGGCGGCGGTGCGGCTGGCCCGGCCGGCCCTCCTGCGGCCGCTGGTCGAGGGACTGCGCGCCGCGCTCGAGAGCGAGAACCGCCGAGCGGTGGCGGCGGCGGCTTCGTACCTGTGCCGGGGGTTGACCGAGATGCTGGGGGTCCCGCCGGCCGCGGTGGAGGTCCTGGCCGCGCGTCCCAGCGCGGGCTGGGGAGAGCTGCACGGGCTGTACACCCGCGACGACCGGCGTCCCCCGCACATCCAGCTCTGGATGCGCACCGCTCGGCACCGGCGGGTGGTCAAGTTCCGGACCTTCCTGCGCACGCTGCTCCACGAAATTGGTCATCACCTCGACTACGAGCACCTCAAGCTGCGCGACTCGTTCCACACCGAGGGCTTCTTTCGCCGGGAGTCGAGCCTCTTCCACCAGCTGATGCCCGAGGAGGGGACGCGCCGGTCCGAGGAGGAGGCCGCGGGCTGACCCTCGGTCGGGTCCGAGCGCAACCCTTGGGGCGCCACGAGCGTCTCAGGGATGGCTGTCCCTGTCGGCGGGGCGCCTTCCCGGGAGCAAACGCATGAAACGACTGGTTCTCCTCGCGACCGCGCTGGTGCTCGGAGTCGGACCGGCCTCGGCCCAGACCGTGTTCAAGGGCCTGGATGGCGATCCCTGGTGCCGTGAGCGCGAGGGCGACGCGAGTCGCGCCACGCAGTGCGAGGTCCGCGAGGCCACTTGGCCGGGGCGGGGTGAGCGCCTGGCCATCGACGCCAGCCCGAACGGCGGGATCGAGGTGGTGGGCTGGGAGCGCGCGGAGGTCAAGGTCCGGGCGAAGGTGGTCGCGGTGGCCGACTCGGAGGACGAGGCCGCCCGCCTGGCGGCGGAGGTCCGCATCGAGACCGGGCCGACGATCCACGCGGAGGGCCCGTCCGGCGGGCGCCACGCCCACTGGTGGGTCAGCTACCAGGCCTTCGTGCCGCGGCGCACGGACGTGCAGCTCGAGTCCACGAACGGCGGCATCCGCCTGGCCGACCTGGCCGGGCGGCTCGAGTTCCGGACCACGAACGGCGGAGTCTCGCTCACGCGGGTGGCGGGCGACGTCAGGGGCCGCACCACGAACGGCGGGGTGGAGGTGCGGCTCACCGGCGCCGAGTGGAAGGGCCAGGGGCTCGATGTCGAGACCACGAACGGCGGCGTGACCCTGAGCGTCCCCGACGACTACAACGCGGTCCTCGAGACCGGCACCACCAACGGGCGCCTCCGCGTGGACTTCCCGGTGACCGTGCAGGGCGACGTGAAGCAGCGGATATCCGCGCGCCTCGGGCGCGGCGGCGCTCCCATACGCGTGACGACCACGAACGGGGGGGTCACGGTGCGGCGGCCCTAGCTGAGGGGTGTGGTGGTACGCTCGGGCGGCCGCGCGCGGCCGACCCGAGCATGAGTGACGAGCGGCGGCTCACCCTGCGCACCACCAAGGCCCACGCGGGCCGCCGGCTGGATGACGTGATCCTGCACTGGCTGCCCGGAGCGCTGGGCCGGCCGCTCTCCAAGGCCAAGGTGAGGCGGCTGATCATGGCGGGGGCCGTGCGCGTGGGGAGCGCCGCCGCGCGCCGCCCCGGGCAGATGCTCACCGCGGGGGGCCTCGTCGAAGCGCGCGTGCGGCTGGATCTCCTGGCCGATCGCACCTCCCGGGACCGGCCGTTCACCCTGACCGCCGACCGGATCCTGTTCGAGGACGCCTGGCTGATCGCGGTGGACAAGCCGCCGGGGCTGCCGACCGCGCCCACCGTCGATCCCGGCCGGCCCAGCCTGTTCGCGGCCGTCCGGGCCCACCTGGCCGCGCGATCGGCAGGCGACGCCTACCTGGGGCTGCACCAGCGGCTCGACCGCGACACCTCAGGAGTCGTCCTCTTCGCGAAGGACGCGGCGGTGAACCCTGCGCTGGCCAGGGCGTTCGCCGATCACACCGTCGGCAAGGCGTATCACGCCCTGACCCGGCGGCCCGCCCGCCTGCCCCCGCGCGCGTGGCGGGCTTCCTCGTCCGTGGGGGGGAAGCAGGCCGAGACCGACTTCGCGCTGCGCCGGGTGCTCGCCCACGGCCTGCTCGTCGAGGCCCGGCCCCGCACCGGCCGGAAGCACCAGATCCGCGTGCACCTCGCGGAGGCCGGTTGCGCGGTCCTGGGCGATGACCTCCACGGCGGACAGGTCTCCCCGGCCGTCGAGGTCCCGCGCCTGATGCTCCACGCGATCCGTCTGGAGCTGGCGCACCCGATCAGCGGCGGGCGCCTCGTGATCGAGAGCCCGCACCCCGGCGACTTCCGTGGCGTCCTTTCCGCCTTGGAGAACCGCGAGCGGGCACGAGCGCGCCGCGGCTGACCAGGTCGGCGAGCAGAGGGAGGAAGCCGGGGCGGGCCAGGTGCGGCGCGAGGGCCGCGCGGTCGAGGTGCGGCGCGCCCGTCAGCAGGGGAGCCGCGAACGCGAGGCGGGGCGGAAGTGGAAGCAGCACCCCGTCCACGAACAGGTCGACCCCGGCGGGCCTGCGCACGAAGGCGATCCGGCTGCCGGGCGAGCGCGCGAGCCCGGTCCCGCTCCTGAGCCGGCGGCGGAGGACCCCGGTGGTCATGCGCGGTGCCCGGTGTTCGGGACTCCCGTCGGCGGGCGTGGTGAGATGCGCGCCCACGCACCGGTCGAAGGCCGGCCCGTCGAGGCGCCGGAGCTCCCGCCGGACGAGCGAGCGCATCCGCTGGAGCGCGGGACGAGCGATCTCGCCCGGCTGCCGAGTCGGCCGCAGGTCCGGATCCTCGTAGAGCCGGGAGGCCGGGATGGCCCGCAGGCAGTGCGTGACCGCCGCCGCGAGCAGGTCGGCGTGGGCCGGGGCGCGGAAGCCGATGGAATAGGTGAGGCTGTCCTCGAGGGCGACGCCGTGATGGGCCACGCCGGGCGGCAGGTACAGGAGATCTCCGGGCTCCAGCACCCACTCCACGTCCGGCCGGAAGCGCCGCAGGACGCGGAGGTCGAGACCCGGGCGGAGGGCGGGGTCGGGCCGGCGCTGGATGCGCCAGCGCCGGCGGCCCAGTCCCTGGAGGAGGAAGACGTCGTAGCTGTCCACGTGCGGCCCTACGGTGCCGAAGCGCGGGGCGAAGCTCACCATCAGGTCGTCGATGCGCCAGTCGGGGACGAAGCGGAACCGCTCACGGAGGCGTGACACCGCCGGGAGGTGGCGGTCCACTCCCTGGACGAGCAGGGTCCAGTGCGTGGTCGGGAGGGCCCGCAGTCGCCGCGGGTCCTGGGGTCCGGGCAGGACCTGGAAGGGCCGCGTCCCTCCCCGCACGAGCACGAGCCGCGACTCGACGCCCTCCTCACAAGAGAGGCCCGCGAGCTGGTCGGGCGACACCAGGTCGCGAAAGCCGGACAGGGCTCCCCGGACCAGGAGCGGTCGCTTCTGCCAGTGGCGGCGCAGGAAGGCGGCGGGTGAACGGCCTCCGAGCAGCCGGCGGTCTCCCGGGGTCATCGCAGGAGCACCGGGATCCGCTCGCGGAGTCGGCAGCCCGCGGGGGAGACGTCGCAGTTGAACGCGAGCAGGCGAACCCCCGACCGCCGGGCCTCGGCGAGCGCGTGGCCGAAGTCGGGGTCGATCGTGCGGCAGGGCGCCACGCTGGCCGCGTCGGAGCGCTGCGCGACGAAGACCAGGAGGCCCGCGCCGCCGCGGCGCGCGTGACGGGCCAGCGCCCGGACGTGGCGTGTCCCGCGGGCGGTCGGGGCGTCGGGGAAGAGCGCGCGACCCTCGACCACCAGGCCCACGGACTTCACTTCCGTCAGCACGCGTCGTCCCCGATGGGCGATGCGAAAGTCGAAGCGCCCCCTTCCGTGCGCGGGCTCGCGGGCGAGCACGCGCGCGCCGCTCAAGCCGGGGACGTGGCCGGAGGCGAGGGCCGCCTCCAGGATCCGGTTCGCCAGCACGGGGACGAGGGACGTCCAGGTGCGCCCGCATCGGACCAGGGCCACGTCGAAGGCGGTGCGGCGCCTTCCAGGGCGCGCCGGCAGCAGGCGCAGCTCCACACCCGGGCGCAGGAGGGCCTCGAGACGCCCGGGGTCCCGGCAGGCCGCGAGGATGCGCTGCCGGCCTCGCCGCGCGACGATCAGGAACCGATTGGGCCGCGCGACGAAGGTGGCGGACAGGAGCGGGCCAAAGGTGACGAGCCCCGCGTCACTCCGGCCCATCGAAGCTCCAGGGGCCCGGCCGGGTGAGCTTGGCGATCGCCTTCTTGAGCGCGGTCAGGAACTGCCGGCGCGGCCACTCGCTGGCCCCGAAGCGGGCCAGATGCTCCGTGTAGACCTGGCAGTCGATGAGGGTGATGTCCCACCGCAGCAGCTGCTGCGCGAGGGCCACGAACGCGGCCTTGGAGGCGTCCGGGACGCGCGTGAACATCGACTCCCCGAAGAAGGCCGCGCCGAGCGACACCCCGTAGAGCCCGCCCACCAGCGCGTCCCCGAACCAGGCCTCGACGGAGTGGGCTACGCCCTGGCGGTGGAGGGTCGCGTAGGCGTCCTTCATGGCGGGAGTGATCCAGGTACCCCGCTGACCCGGCCTCTTGGTGGCGGCGCACCCCTCGATCACCCGCGGAAAGGCCGTGTCCATGGTCAGGCGGAACGGCGCCTTCCGCATCGTCTTTAGCAGGCTGCGCGGGACCCGCAGCTCCTCCGCCCGCAGGACCATGCGGGGGTCCGGGGAGTGCCAGAGGATGGGCTGGCCGGGCCCGTACCACGGAAAGATCCCTTGCCGGTAGGCGAGAAGGAGCCGCTCGGGACGAAGGTCGCCGCCCACGGCCAGCAGGCCGCTCTTGTCCGCGAGACGCGGAGGCGGGAAGACGAGGCGCTCGTCGAGACGGAAGACGGGCAAGGGGAGCGCCCGCTAGCGCGTGCGGTTGAGGGCCGCCACGATCTCCGGAAGCTGCTCGTCGGCCTTCTCGGGGAGGAGCATGCAGGACCCGGCCCCGGCATGGCCGCCGCCGCCGTAGAGGGAGAGCAGGACCCCGATGTTCGTGCGGCTCGTCCGCTTGAAGATGGAACGGCCCACGCTGACCGCCACCTGCTCGCGCCGGGGGCCCCAGTGGAGGCGGATGGAGACCGTGGCTTCGGGGAACAGGGTGTAGACGAGGAAGCGGTTCCCCACGGGGATCGCGGAGAGGGGGCGGAAGTCCGTGACCACCACGCTGCCCTCCATCCGGGAATGGGCGAGGGTGGCCTCGCGGAAGGCGCGGTCCTGGGCCTGGATCCGCTGGATGCGGGTCTCGACCTCGGGGAGGGCGAGCACCTCCTGCACCGGGCGGGTGGCGAGGGCGTCGAGGACCCGCCGGAAGTAGTCCTGGAAGGCCCCGAGCCCGGTGCGGGGATCGAGGGTGTACCCGAGCAGGATGTAGCCCTTCGGGGCGAGCACGTCGTCGAGGGTGAGCTGGGCCGAGTCGAGGCGATCGGTCTCGGCCACGAGCTCCGCGAAACGCGCGAGGTCGGGGTGCTCGGGCAGGTAGTGGTCGTACACCACGCGGGCCGCGCTCGGGGCCTTTGCGTAGCGGCCCTTGAAGTTGCGGGGCGGGGTCCCGCCCTTGTCGGTCAGCAGGTGGTTGTCGAACCATTTGCCGCAGGCCGGGTGGTAGGGGAGGTTGGCCACGATGTCCTCGTGGCTGATGGGGAAGCGCCGATCCGCGATCTCCTGGGGGTGCACGAGCTCCAGGGAGTCGATGGGCTCGCAGCGGGTCAGGAGGAGCGCGCACGTCAGGCCGTCCAGGTCCCCGCGGGTGACGAGCCGCATCGGCCCCGAGTGAAGCACACCGGGGGCGGCGGGCACAAGCGCGTCCTAGGCCTTGGGGAGCGGCTGGTAGGCCGCGGGGGCCTCGGGCGTGGGGGGCACGGGCCTGAGGCCCCGCGACCCGGCGGGCAGGAGGGCGAACCCCACCGCCGTCCAGAAAGCCTCCTTGCCGCGCTTCAGCAGCACGAAGGCCGCGCCCACGGTGGCCGCGTCCCGCACGTCCAGCGCGCGCAGGCAGAGCACGTAGCCGAAGTCCTGCACCCCGAGGCCTCCGGGGACGGGGACGATCATGACGCGGGCCAGCTGCAGCGCGGTGTCGAAGGCCATGACGGAGGTGAACGGGAGGGGCGCGCCCAGCAGCGCGAGATAGAGCGCGCTCTCGAGCGACTTGACGACCCAGACCGCGAGGAAGCTGGGCAGGGGGCGCAAGAGCAGGGCCGGCCGGGTGGAGAAGAAGCGCGCGAGATGGGCGTCCGCCTCGCGGAACTTCACCGCGTGCCGCTCGAGCCACGGACGCAGCCAGGACAAGCCGAGCCGCTCCAGGGCGTGGCGCGAGCGCTGGGCGATCCGGGCGTGACCGAGCAGGGTGGCCAGCCCTCCCGCCACCGCCGCGAGCACGGCGGAGGTGGCGAGGAGCAGCCAGGCGAGGCCCGGGCGGCCGATCGCCCGGGTGGAGGCGGCCTGGAGCGGGCCGTAGGCCAGCACTGCGGCCAAGGCCAGGAAGACCCCATGAGAGAGGATGACGAAGAACTTCCGCGCCACCACTCCCACCGCCCCTTCCTCGATGGAAAGGCCGCAGCGCCGCTTGAGGAGGTACGGCTGGAGCGACTCGCCGATGAGCGGGCCCGAAGGCAAGGCCATGGCGACGGCCTCCGCCGAGAGGCGCACCTTCAGCAGGCCGAGGAAGGGCAGCCTGCGGCCCAGGCGGCGGAAGGCGAGGCTCCAGCCGAGGGCCTCCAGGGCGGTCACCGCCAGGAAGGGGAGGAGGAGCAGGGGGAGGGCGGGTCCGATGGCGCCGATGAGGCCGAAGGCCTTGCCGAGGTCGGCCTTGCGGAGGGTGAGGACGAAGAGGGCCAGGGCTCCGGCCGCCGGCAAGAGGCGCACGAGATGGACCAGGCGGCGTTTCACGGCGACTTCCGAGTGTAGCCGCTGCCCCTTCGCCGCGCCACTCTTGATAGACTTCCCCGGGACGTGGAAGAGTTCTTCGATCCGTCATTCCTCTCCGAGCTCGAGAGCCTGGTCGCCCTGCCCGAGGCGGAGGCACACGCGGCTTTCGTCCCCACCTCGCTCTCCGAGCGCTTGGACGCCTTCCTGGCCCCTCGCCCCGACCGCGGCGAGACGGCGCCGCTCGACGAGGCCGGCTTCCTGGAGCTCAGCCCGGAGGCCCTCGCCGAGCGCACGAACGCCCTCCTGGAGATCTGCCGCCAGAGCGAGCGGACCCGGGCCGTGCAGGCGGTGGAGAACCTGGTCGTCTTCTTCCAGGCCCTCGTCCCGACCCTGCACGAGGACGCCACGCCCGCGATCAAGGGGGTCTTCTTTCACCTCGTGCCCAGCCTCATCCACATCGCCTACAACGATTTCGGCGAGCAGGAAGACGCCCGTCGGGAGGGGCGGCAGG
>Ga0070706_100007521_pt1 | contig 10209 bp, 8 predicted proteins | sample KBSK5501metaG_FD_65476 | JGI IMG/M metagenome (GOLD analysis project Ga0070706, IMG submission 65476) | Corn, switchgrass and miscanthus rhizosphere microbial communities from Kellogg Biological Station, Michigan, USA - KBS K5-50-1 metaG | ecosystem: Host-associated > Plants > Roots >...
GCGCATCGCGACATGGGCAAGAGCCACTTTGTCGATCTTCGCGATGCGACCGGGCGTATCCAGCTTTACTTTCACGCGAAAGAAATCGGTCCGGATTCGATGGAAATTTTCAAACTCCTCGATCTCGGAGATTTCATCGGCGTGGAGGGCATCGCTTTCTTCACGAAAACGGCCGAGCCCACGTTGAAAGTCCGGAAGTTTGAAGTGCTGGCGAAATCTTTGCGGCCGCTGCCGGAAAAATGGCACGGGTTGCAGGATGTCGAAGCGCGCTATCGCGAACGTTATCTCGATCTTGTTGCGAATGAGCAATCACGTGACGTTTTTGCCAAACGCATCGTGCTGGTTCGCGAACTCCGGCGCTTCTTCGAGGAGCGCGGTTTTCTGGAATTGGAAACGCCGATTTTGCAAACCGTCGCGGGTGGGGCCGCGGCGGAGCCGTTTAGCACGCATCACAAAACGCTCGATCTCGATCTTTTTCTGCGGATCGCGCCTGAACTTTATTTGAAACGCTTACTCGTCGGCGGATTCAACAAGGTCTTCGAAGTGAGCCGGAACTTTCGCAACGAAGGAATCTCACGAAAACATAATCCTGAGTTCACCATGCTCGAAGCCTACTGGGCCTACGCCGATTTCGAAAAGATGGCGAACCTGGTCGAGGAATTGATTTGCCGTCTCGCGGAAATCATTTGCGCTTCCCTTCAAATCGAACATCGAGATGCGGATGGGAAGGTCGTTCGCACGATCAACCTGAAACGGCCCTGGCGACGCGCTCGCTATGTCGATCTTGTGCGCGAAGTCGCGGGCAAAGATTGGTTCGAACTGACGAGCGAACAACGGCGCGAGCGCGCGACGCGCGAGTTGAAGGTGGAGATCCTGCCGCAGCTGGCCGATTTCGAAGTCACGCAGCACGTTTTCGAGAAGCTCATCGAAGAAAAAACCTTCGATCCGCTCTTCGTCACACATTGTCCAAAAGAGCTCGTCCCGCTGGCCAAGCAGAACGCTGTCGATCCTGCACTTGTCGATGTTTACGAGCTGATTATCAATGGCGTGGAGATTTCGCCCGGCTACACCGAGTTGAACGATCCCGACGTACAGCGCCGTCGTTTGCTCGAGCAAGCCGGTGAAGAAATACAAAAAATCGACGAAGAATTTTTACTCGCCCTCGAGCACGGGATGCCGCCAGCGGGCGGCTTCGGCATCGGCATCGATCGATTGTCGATGTTATTTACCGGCGCGGAATCGATCCGTGACGTAATTCTATTTCCGCTGCTCAAACCCAAGCGTGACTAAGCGCTACGCCGGCTTGCCGCAATATCGGGATTATTGAGTCGGTTTCGGCGTTGGCGAAACCGTTGCGGCCGGACTGGCTGCCGGCGACGGTTTCACGCTTGCACTGGGCGAGACCGATTCGTCCTTTTTGCGCTCAGCGTCTTTGACTTCCAGACTTGAAGATTTCGTTCTAAAACGTGAATCGTCGTTATTAGCGTCACGGACTCCATCTGTTTTCGCACCGGCGCTTCGCAGTGAAGTGATGTCTGCATCGAGAAGACTTCCCTTGAACTTACTGTCGGTTCCGCTGGTTGGAAGCTTGGCCGCTTCAACTTCGATGACCTTCTCTCGAGGCGGAGCGTTCGTGTGCTTTGGGAGCGATCCGGTGAAGGAGGAGTCATCCACATCCGAGTGGTTATATAAGCTGCTCGGCGATCCGGGTGACGGACTCGCGTCGGGGCTTGTCGTGCGTGGATCCAAATTACGCCCGGAAGCCGGAACGGGATTGGCGTTATTGCTATTGTCCTGATCGCCCGCGATCACATACGAAACCAGCCCTATGCAGCCGAGCAGGATTATCAACTTGCGAAGATCCATCATTCCACGATCGAAATATTTGTCGTGAAATTAAAATCGCGCCGCAGCTTAAAATCAAACATTTTCAGACGGGCTATCCGGATTGCTCCGCTACCCATTGCACGGCAAAACGAGCGACTTGCCGAGCGTTCGCGAAGTTGAGCTTTTCTTTAATATGTGCGCGATGGCTTTCCACGGTTTTGGGGCTCAGATGCAGTTCACGCGCGATCTCGCGCACGTCGTGACCTCTGCCAATTAACTCGAGAATTTCCAGTTCGCGGTCGCTCAATCGGTCTACTCCGCTCGCGCTGGTCTCACCGGCGCGCTGCGCGAACTTTGTGATCACGGTCGAGGACATCGCCGGACTAAGATAAGGTCGTCCCGCGAAAACGTCCTGGATCGCGTTCACGACGTGGTCGAGCGCTTCCTGTTTCATGACATAGCCTTGCGCGCCGGCGCGCAGTGCGCGCAATGCATAGAGCGATTCGTCATGCATTGAGAGCACGAGGATCAGCAGCTTCGGAAATTCGGCGCGGATGTTTTTGATCAATTCGATGCCATTGGTGCCCGGCAAGCTAACATCGGCAATGACCAAGTCGGGCGCGATTTGACGAATCAGGTCCATTGCTTCGACGGCGCTGCCAGCCTCTCCACAGACCGCCAGGCCGTCATTTGAATTGATCAACTGCTCGAGGCCTTTTCGAAAAAGCGGATGATCATCAACGATCACAATGCGTTTCGCGTCCGGCGGATCGCATTTCGGATTGTTGTTGGTGGATCTGACGCGTCTCATTTTACTTCAGGCACATAACAGCAAACACGAGTTCCACCTTTTTTTGGCGATCCGACTTCCAAGCGGCCGCCGATGGAACGCGCACGATAGTTCATGATGTGAAAGCCCAATCCGTGTGCGTTGTTCAGCTCGTTTTGAAATCCGACGCCATCATCAGTCACGCTCAGGACGATTCCCTTTCGTGAATGGCCCAGCGCGACCACAATTTCCCGGGCTTGCGCATGTTTGTTCGCGTTGATCACCGCTTCGCGCGCGATGCGATAAAGGTGTAATGCGGCCGCGTCATCGTCGAGATGGACTGGCTCTTTGATTTCCAGCCGGCAAGGGGTCCTCCAGATTTCCCGGTCCACCAAGTCTTGCAGCGCGGCTGCCAGCCCGGCCGAATCGACATCGACCCGATGCAAGGCGCGGGAAAGATTGCGCGTATCGGCCGCGGCGTCGTTCACTAACTGGGCGATTTTTTCCAGATCATGCACTTCGACGACACGATGATTTTTTAACCGCAGCGCGACTGAACGCGCCATGAATGCCACCGCGGTGAGGTGCTGGCAAATCCCATCGTGCAATTCCTGGCCGAGGCGCTGTTGCTCGCGGTCGCTGACCTCGAGGATTTCGCCTTCGAGTCCTTTGCGCCGGGTGATCTCTTTTTCCAACTCTTGATTTGCAGCGTTCAATTCTGCGGTTCGTTCCTTAACGCGCTCTTCCAGCATCGCGTGCGCTTCGCGTAACGCGACCTCGGCGTGCATTCGTTCGCGTAAATCGATAATCGCCGTCTGGTAGAAAAACGCGCCGTTTTTTGCGGAAGAAGTGGTCGGCGTGCTGGAAAGCTGCGCTGGAATCGCTTCGCCGCTTTTTCCTTTCAGGTGCAGCTCGCTTTTCATGCGGCGCTGATGCGATCCGCACAAACGGAGATGACGCAAAAATACGTCCGACTCGCCGCGGGCGACGAAAAGCGTAAAGGACTTGCCAAGCAAAGCCCTGCGTGAAGTAGCGAGCAGGGACGCCGCGGCGAGATTGACCTCTTCGATTCGTCCGGCACGATCGAGAGTCACGTACGGAATCGGCGCAAAGTCATAAAGATCGATATACCGCTGCATAGCGGCTGCGAAACCGGTCTTCGAATGAAGGGTGGTGGCGTGAGCCCAGTTTGTTTTTACATAATTGCGGTTGCGATCGAGCCGCACAGTTTTGTGCGCTGATTTCCACGCTTTTCGGCGGGCCGTTTTCTTTTTCTTCATGGGCCGCCTTAAAGAATCGCTACCTCAAGAAGAAACGTCAAACCGCTGCGCGAAATCCTCGATTGGATTTAAACTGCGCGGATTGTCGATCTACGGAATGCGGCTGGCTGCTGATCGTCTGGGCGGGTTGACGCGAACCGGCTAGATATTGGGCGTCGAACGCGCGTAGTGCCGCTTCAACTGTCGGTCCAATCCCAACGATGCCTTCTTCTACGCTCGGACCGAGAAGCGCAATCCAAAGCTCACCCCGGATCGACAACTGTGGCCGGCGCACCGCCGAGGGACTGCGCGGATGTGCGATGCAATATAGTTCCATCCTCTCCATCGCCGCGGCTGTCCCGTCGATCCTCTGTGTTTTCACGCAAAAAGAACGCACCACAGCTGATGGGTGGACGGGCTCGATTTCCAAACGCGCGGGCCACAACCACGATTCATGAGATTGGCTGCGGCGCTTACCGGGGACGCGGCTGGAACCTAAGGTTTACACTGATACGCGAATTCGGCATTCGTCTGATTGTGCCGCGACTGGTCGGTCTGCCATGCTCGCGGTCATGGCGCTGCTGACACCGATTGAGTTGTCCGACGGAGACAAGCTGGCGATTTTGCAGCGCCTCGATCGATTCCGGAGGTGGCGCTCGCTGGAGGAGAAACGTTATTGTCTCTGTTGCAACAGGCTCATTACGGGATCGCAAATCCAAGTGGTCGGCGGGACGCGCGGCACCGGGCCGCTGCGCATCATTTGTCCTACCCAAGGTTGCTATTCCATTCCGATGGATTGGGTGCTGCCGACAGACGAAGTGCTGTCGAAGATATCGATGTTGCAAACTGATCCACAGAACATCGTCGCGCCAAAGCATCGGGACAGGGTGCGCGAAAGTTCAATCAGAGCGCGTCTGCGCGAGTTCGCAACCCATTTTCGACAATCAGCTTAGGCGAACGCCCAGCACTCGCTGCCCAAGTGCCACGTGCGTAGGGATTTGACCTACGACTAAACCGGTTTGCAGCCCGATTGCCGCAATTTCTTGGCTCCGCATCTTTTGCCTTACGCGGCGTCGTGAGGACGCGCGACAACCATTTGTTAGGCAAGAACTCATGCTAAAACGGCGCTTCGATTACGACGCTATCGAACACGCTTCCGATGAAGCTCTCATGGAGGCAATTACCGACCGGCATCAAAGGGCCCTTGATGAGTTCTACCAACGTCACGGCAGCAGGATAAAATCGGTGATCGGGAATGTGGTGCATGAGGAAGGAGAAGCCGATGACGTGTTGCAAGAGATCTTGATTCAGATTTGGCGCGAAGCGTCGCATTACTCGCCGAAAGCAGGCAAGCTGCTTGGGTGGGTGGTGACACTGGCCCGCCGGCGCGCGATCGATCGCTTGCGGCGCAAACAAGCATACTGTCGGGCAAAAGAGCGCTATCAAAAGCACCTTGATCAACAGCCGCAGCTGATCCCGCAGCCGCGTGGCTCAGATGAGGAGATCGAGCGCGCCGACTTGCGACGCTTTCTTCATCGACGGTTGAAAAATCTTCCGTACTATCAGCGCGAAGCTATCGAGCTTTCCTTCTTCACCGGAATGAGCCACCGCGAGATTGCCGCGGTCACGCGGGCACCGCTCGGTACAGTGAAAACACGCCTGGAGTTGGGATTGCAAAAATTAACCCAGTCACTAAGGCCGATGCGGCACAAAATTTAACCACGCGTTATCCCATTTCCCACGCGGGAAAAATTCAGGACGCCGGAGTGCGAAAATTGGCTTAGGGAAAAATCGAAGTTCGGGCGAGCGTCTAATGCAGGGCGCGCGAATTGTCGCCAGGCCCGGCGCAGCCAGGCACCTCCTTCAAGGAGTATGCACTTCACAAAGGTAAATGTGAAGTTTGCAAGCGATGAGAAGCGAATCGCTGAACTGCCTCTCGCCAAATTACAAGTACGTTAGGGAGCGACGGCGTCTCTTACATCCTAATCTCTTGCGAAGTCGCTCGCGTACTTCGATCGCGTGCTCTCGACAGAAGTGTGAGGTAAAAAGCGGCCTGTCGCATCGAACACAGAGTCCGCGCTTGATTCGTCTAAGCTGTCGCTTCCGCTCCCGTGAAATAGGCAGCTCTGAGAATTCGTCGTTTTTCTTGCGCACCGCAGTTTCGCGTTACCCCTTGCGTTGTTTCTTGCGCCACACTCGGCGCTTCGCCTTCTTGCCGGTTGGCGGCGGCGGAAGCTTAACGAGACGGCGCATTGCTTCGTCAAAGCCGAGCGGCTGCTTTAGCTGAACCGGTTTAGCTGCTGGCACAGTCGGAGAGTAGCCAAATTCTCAACGATCGCAAAACTTAAGAAGGCCGATGCCGCTACTGTAATCTTCAAAGAAAGCGGGAATATGTCGGCAGTTAAACTTTTCAAAGCACTCAAGAAGCGAGGACATCCAGTCAAGTCGAGGAATTCTATTTCAACCATGCTGAGCACGAATAACCGATTTGAACGAAAAGGGAAAGCCACTTGGGGATTAGAGAAGGAGCTAGGGGGACCGCTGATTGATTCAATTGGCTGCCTTTTGGGTGCAACGCGGTCGATCTTTCATTCAAAAAAAATAAGGCGCCCAATCTGAACTGTAATTCTGCTGTGCCCCGTGCTATCTTTCAGCAAATGGATACGCCCAAAATCACCGCCTATCTCAAAACTTATTGCGGCTGGAGCGCCGGCGTGCGCGCCGTGCTCGCCAAATACAATCTCGCTTACACGGAAAAGGATATCATCCAAAATCCGGCTTTCCGCTGGGAGATGGAAACAAAAAGCAGCCAGCCGCTTTCACCGTGTGTCGAGATCAATGGACAGATGCTCGCAGACGTTAGCGGCGAAGAAGTCGAGAAATATTTGATCGACCATAAGATTGTGCAGCCGAGCGACGCGCAAACCCGCGTGCCGCTCAACGCGCCCTGCGAGACCGAGCAGCACGAGGGCGAAGTGAAGCTGCGGTTTTAATTGATTTTTCCCGCACGCGGTCCTGTTTCGCGGCAAGGTGGATCGAGCGGTCCCTTGGTCGATGCGAAAGTTAGGCGGCAAAGCCGCATTTGTTTGCCATCGCCCGGCGGAGCGGCCGATCCACCTTTTGCATGACGCGCATTTTCCTCGGCGTGAATCTGTGGCTAGATTCCTGTACTTTCTGCAATGAAACTCTTCGCTCGCGCTCGATCTGGAAAGAAGCGCGGTAAACTTTTTCGCTACGGCTGGAAAGTCACATTGCTCGGCCTCGTGGCAGCCGGTGGCTTCGCCGTTTTTCTTTTCTACGGTGTTTGGGCGCAAAGCTTCGATATGAAAAAGGTCGGCGAAATGCCGGAGCGCAATACCGTGTTCGATGTCGATGGAAAAATTTATAGCCGTCTTGCGGGCGCTAACCGGCTCAAAGTTTCCCTCGACGAGGTTTCACCGCTTTTCATCGACTCCGTGCTCGCGCGCGAAGACACGCGTTTCTATCAGCATCCCGGAATCGATTGGCACGGAATTCTGCGCGCCCTTGTTCGTGACCTTTTGAGCGGCTCGGCTAAAGAAGGCGCAAGCAGCATCACGCAGCAGCTTGCCCGAAACAGTCTTCCCCTCGGTGGGCGTACCATCAGCCGCAAATTGCTGGAAGCGATGGTCGCCCTGCGCATCGAGCGCGGGTTTAGCAAACAGCAAATTCTCGAGCTTTACGTTAACCGGATTTACTTCGGCTCCGGCTGTTACGGCGTTGAAACCGCTTCGCAAGCTTACTTTGGCAAAAATGCCTCGAAACTGAATCTTTCCGAAGCGGCGCTGCTCGCCGGTTTGATTCGGAGCCCGAATCGCTTTTCGCCGCTGAAAAATCCAGAAGGCGCGGCCATGCAACGCGACGCTGTCCTTGATCGCATGGTGGATTTGAAGAAAGTTTCCGCCGCGCAAGCGGGGCAAGCCAAGCTTGCCAAAGTCAATGCGCGTCCGAGGCGTCTGCTGCAAATCCAGGAAAACTACGCGATGGACGCGGTGCAGCGCGATTTGAACCTCTTGCTGACGCAGGACCAGATCGACAATGGCGGTCTCTACATTTACACGACGCTTGATCCCGCTGTGCAAAATGCGGCGCAGCAAGCACTCGAGACCCAACTTACCAAGATCGAGCACCAGTCAAACTTTCATCATCCTCTCAAGACGAACTATCAGCCGCCGGAGAACGGCGAGGACTCCGCCATGCCATATTTGGAAGGCGCTGTGGTGACAATCGACAACACGAGCGGGGGCATCCGCGCACTTGTAGGTGGCCGCGATTATTCGCAAAGCAAATTCAATCGCGCGCTTCCCCCCACGAATCGACAGGTCGGTTCCGCCTTTAAACCTTTTGTTTACACGGTCGCTTTCACGCAGGGACTTTTGCCCGGCGCGGCCATTAGTGATGGCCCGATTCAGCCGGGCGAAATCGAGGGCGCTGGAAATTGGTCGCCCGGAAATTCCGACGGCACTTACGGCGGCATCCAGCCTTGCTCATACGGTCTCATCCATTCGCGCAACACTATGAGTGTGCGCGTCGGTCAATTCGCCGGTCTCGATGGTGTACAAAAAGTCGCGACCACACTTAATCTCGGTCAAAATATCCCGCCCGGCCCCGCCGTTTACATCGGTTCATTCGAGACCAATCTGAAAGATCTCACCGCCGCCTACACGGTTTTCCCGAATGCTGGCGTCCGGAAGCAGGCTTATATCATCGAGCGGATCGATGATCCGGAACACAGACCGATCTACCGCGCCGCGCACATCTCCGCGCCGGCGCTCGATCCCAGCGCAGCCTGGATGACTTCAGAGTTAATGGAGCAGGTGCTCACAACTGGAACCGCTGCGAGCGCGCGTTCGTTAGGCTTTAAGTTGTCGGCTGCGGGGAAAACGGGAACGACCAACGATTACAAAGATGCGTGGTTTATCGGCTACAGCAGCACATTGACGTGCGGCGTCTGGGTCGGATTTGATCAACCGGTCACGATCATCCCGCACGGTTACGGTGCCGCTCTCGCGCTGCCGGTTTGGGTGCAAGTGATGAACAAAGCCGCGCAGCGTTATCCACCGCAAGATTTGCAACCCACCATGCCGATGCAGCACGCCTTGGTCTGTTCGCTTTCCAATCATCTGGCCACCACCGGTTGCGAAGCGGCGGGAACTGCCTATGAGATCGATTTGCCCGCTGATAAAGTGCCCACCGTGACGTGCGAACTGCATGGTGGCGACCAAATGTTCGCGAACAGGTTGGACGACTTCGGCCGGAAAGCTGCCACTTTTCCGAACAAGCTCTTCCAAACCTTCAAAAAATTCTTTGGCGGAAAATGATTTTGTAGGGCGTCTATGTCAGGCGCCACTCGTTAGGCCTTCCGAATCACCCACCGTATCAATGTCGATCTTGCCTTCCGGGATGGAAACTCTGCGGCGCGCTCGCGTTTCTAGCCGTGACGCGGGATGATACGCGCCTGTAGCTGTAGCAGCAGAGAGCCTGCCCTGAGCGCTAGTCGAATGGGTGTCGGCTGCGAAACTCGATACTATTCGCAGGCATTAGTGTAGTGGCGGCTGTGTCAGCCGCATTGCATTGGTGTAGTGACGGACTGCCCCAGAGCTGCATCGCAGGTAACCGCGGGCGACATCCGGCAGTTGTCGGACCTCTACAAAAGTCGCCTCCGTTCTTTGAGCTTGACATTGCTACGAGTCTGGCGGAAATCGCCGGTTTCAAATAGAATCTGAATCGGGCTGGGGCGTTTCCTCCTGGTAGCTCCATCCCTTTCAGACTTGCAATCCCAACGATTAACAACCGGGAGAAGGAGCAAAGTCTATATGTTTGAGCCGATCCACCACAAAACTGCAACTCTTCCTCTACCAGAGTCAATTAGCCAGTTACCCTTGCGGCGCCGTTTTCTTGTCGGCGCGCTTGCGGTCGCGCTCGCGTGGTTCGCGCTTTTGCCAACGACGCAAGCGGTTAGCCCAGCACCGGACGGAGGCTTTGCCGGCGGGAACACCGCGGAGGGTACCAACTCTCTCTTTAGCCTCACCACCGGCATCAACAACACGGCCGACGGTGCTAACGCGCTCTTTAGCAACACAGGCGGCAACAACAACACGGCAACCGGTTTTGAGGCGCTCAATGGCAACACAACCGGCAGCTTCAACACGGCCAACGGTGTGAATGCGCTCTTGCACAACACAACCGGCATAAGCAACACGGCCAACGGTGTGAATGCGCTCTTTAGCAACACAGCCGGCAACGACAACACGGCCAACGGTGTGAATGCGCTCAATGGCAACACCACCGGCAGCTTCAACACGGCCAACGGTGTGAATGCGCTCTTGCACAACA
>Ga0070706_100007524_pt1 | contig 10208 bp, 11 predicted proteins | sample KBSK5501metaG_FD_65476 | JGI IMG/M metagenome (GOLD analysis project Ga0070706, IMG submission 65476) | Corn, switchgrass and miscanthus rhizosphere microbial communities from Kellogg Biological Station, Michigan, USA - KBS K5-50-1 metaG | ecosystem: Host-associated > Plants > Roots >...
GTAAGCTTTTCTGTCATGCAGGTAGCTTATCGCAATTTCAAAATGTTGTCACTATTTGGCCGAACCATGAGTTTATGACATAATAAAAGCATGAAAGCCTACTCATACGATCTGAGACTGCGCGTGCTTCGCGCAGTGGATCAAGGACGACCACGAGCGGAAATCGTGACTCTGTTTGCCATCTCATTAGCGACACTCAAACGGTATCTCAAGCGCCAGCGTGAAACAGGCGATGTGTGAGCCAAGCCAATCCCAGGACGCCCTGCCAGGAAAGGAGCCGCTCTGCTTGCTGGGCTACAACCCCAACTTGATGCTTACCCAGATGCAACGCTTGCCGAGCATTGCCAGCTCTGGGAAAGCAGCCAGGGTATTAAGGTAAGCACCGCGACGATAAGCCGTGCGATCCAACGCCTGCACTGGACCCGGAAGAAAAAGACGTTACGTGCGAGCGAACAAAAGGAAGGAGATCGGGAAGCCTGGCGAGCACAGGCCCAAACCTTGGATGCGAGCAAACTGATCTTTATCGATGAATGTGGGTCTAACATTGCGTTGACTCGCCTGTACGCCCGATCCCTCAAGGGAAAGCGGGCCTATGGTGCAATTCCACGCAACCGACGAGCCAATATCACCCTTCTGGCTTCTCTCTCACTCCAAGGCATGGGCGAGGCGTTCATTCTTGAGGGGACGGCGGATGCTGCTGCCTTTGAAATCTACATGGAACAGATTCTGGCACCGAGTTTGCAAGCGGGACACATCATCGTGATGGATAATTTGAGCACGCATGCCGGAGAAAGGGTTCGGCAAATCATCGAAGCACGGGGATGCCAGCTCCTGTTTCTGCCATCCTACTCCCCCGACTTGTCACCAATTGAGGAAGCATTCTCCAAACTGAAAGCCTTTTTACGCCGGGTAGGAGCGCGCACTCCAGAAACCTTGCAAGAGGCCATTGGACAAGCCATTCGTACTATTACTGAGCAGGACGCTCACGGATGGTTTGGACACTGTGGCTACCAACCTGTTGCTTCGGGTATGTGAGGAAGCTGAGTGTCAGCTTGAGGAATCGATGGCGTCGTTTCTTCACCTCACTGTTGTAGAGAATATATCCTACAATGCACACTCGAAGCGGTTCAACCAGCCGAAAAATGGCCTTTAGATAAGCTTATCTTTTTGTCTCAGTTACTCATCGCAAGCCGGATATTTTGGCATGTTGATTTAAGTTACGTGGAATATGGAATATTCCATTCGTAACTTAAATTATGTGGATTTTGTGCTCATTCATTGGAGAAGCTAAGAAGAAGAGAGCGCATATTCCACATACTTGTGACATGACTTTTGACACAGCTCAGGCGTACATGCAGGAATTCTGCATGAGAAGATGAGAAAGTGTGTCACATAACGGCCGATTTTGGCAGGCACTCAAGGGCTTTAGTCTGCTTCACTTCTTCAAGGTCTTGAACTCGGAAACCGAGACGAAAAACTGTTACGACCCCACCTCGGCAAGAGTCGTGCACTCCACACGCAGAGGGTTCGGCTGCGCCCACCGGAGACGATATAGCGCCCATCTGGTGACCAGGCTAGCGCGTTGATGGTTCGAATATCCTTGTTGGGAAACAACCAACTCCGATGAAGCATATGTCTGTGATAGGTAGCAACACAGCGCCCATCCAATGCCTTTATTATCTGCACCAGGCCATCGATGTCATCACCAAGAGCGATGAACCTCCCATCTGGTGACCAGGCCAATGATCGTACTCGCTGGTAGTCATAGGTGGAGATCACCTGTCCGTTGGTGGCATCGAGGATCACTACCCTTCCCCAGTCACTGATAGCAAGACGTGTACTCTCGGGGGACCAGGCAAAGCTCTGTATCGTATGCTGGCCTGGGAAAGTCCACAGACGGACGTTGCCATCAGCGCTCCAAGCCTGAACTGTTCCATCACTGTCGCCCATCGTAGCAAGGCGGGCTCCATCTGGCGACCAGGCCAGCGCGTTCACACTCCATGTATACCAGGAATGGGTAGCAAGCAGAGTCCCGTTCTGCGCATCCCATATATGCACGTTTCCCTGCAACACTCCAGCAGCGATATGCGCTCCATCTGGCGACCAGGCAACGGCAGTGATCGGTTTGTAGCTTTGTGGGGAAGCAGGAGCGTTCTGATCGGGGAGCGTGTAGGCGGAGACAGGTACGCCATCGAGGGCCTGAATGCTCTGTATGCTTCTTTGCCCATCAGTCAGTAGCAGGTGCTTACCATCTGGCGACCATGCCACTATGCCTCCACCACTCGTTGCGGTTGGGAAGGAGCGGAGGAGTTCGCTGGTGCGCGCATCCCAGAGTGTGACCTGGCTAGTAAACCCGGAAACCAGATATGCCCCAACTGGCGACCAGGCCGCAGCGTATACAGTGTCTCCCACCACGCGCACCCAGCGAGTGCGCAGACTACTCCTCAGCTGCAACCAGAGATCTTTCGTGCGCGTTTTCAGCACCGAGCGTGCGAGAGAGGCAAGTTCTGGATGCTGCCGTGAGTGCGCAAAGAGCACAAAGAGCGCCTTGTATCGAGATACGCGTTGCTTTTTCCGCTGAAGAGCTTCAGAGAGACGATGCTTGAGGCGTTGTCGGTACGGCACCCTCCTTACAAGACCTTTCCCATCAGCGATATATTTCCTGGCCTACCTGACCTGCTGGAGCAGGGTCCAGGTCAAGGCAAACATACTCTCCTCCGTAGCCACTCCAGATAAAGGGAAGCCACTTGAGACGCCAGTGAGAAGACTGAACGGGTCCTGGAGGTTCTTCGGGAAAATCTTCGTCATAACCCTGCTCCCAGTTCTCTTTCAACATCTTCCAGGTTTCCACGATATCGGCCAGGGTCATGGCTTTTTCCCAGGGAGGGAATGGGCATCCACCGTCATGAATACGATAGGACGCTTTGAAATCGTCTGGGAAGGTCACTCCCAGCGCCGCCTCAGCATGGGCAATTTCTTCCTCTGAAACGCCCACTGAGTATGATGGGTCCCAAACAGAGAGCGCTTTGGTTCTGAACCAAATGTCGATACGTTCCCAGAGCGTTGGTATGGTGTGCATCGGGGTTCTCCTTCATTTCCCAAATACAACCGTTTGTGACTCATTCTAAGCCAGGGGCTCAAAAAAGGCAATGAGGGGCGTGAAGATTGTGTACCCGTGCAAATTGATCTCACCGACTTTTGCCCCCGCCACCTATGCATGAGCTTGCGAATCGCGCGTGCCCAGCTGAACACTCGGCGTACCTGCTCCTCTCCGGCTTTCCGCATCAGCCCCTTCTGCTGTTTCAGCAAACGAACGGTCTTGACACGCCTCGGCCGTTCCTCGTTTTCCACGGATGCCGAGAACCTTTCATCCCCAACAGCGAAGAGAAGAAAAGAGCCAATTACGACACTGATTTCTAAAATGAACAGGTTGGAAATGGCTCAATTTTGTGAACACCGCTGCACATCGAGGCAGAGCCATGCCGTCACGTGTAGGCTGGAGAGTACTTGACCTTGCAACAGCCCTGAGAGACTCTCGCAAATGCTTGCGTTTTTTGGCTTCTGGTGCTATAGTGCAAGGGTGGCAGCTAAAAGGCACCTGGTTCCCGGCTGGATTGAAACAAGCATAACAAGGAGAAATCAGAATGAATCAACATTTGGTCGCAAAGGCGCTCCTATCCCGGCTGGGAGTGAAACTAATCACAGTGCTTTTTAACAGAGTCTACATCCCCGTCGCAAGGGCGCTCCTATCCCGGCTGGGCATGCCACAGGGGCTTGAATAGACGGATTACTGGATGAAACCATGTCGCAAAGGCGCTCCTATCCCGGCTGGGAGTGAAACGGGGCCAAGAATCACCAAACCTTCGTAGACGAACGGCGGCTACAAGGCCCCTGGCTCCCGTCCGGGATTGAGGGAAAAAGATACCCAGGATACACGTTTCTTGTTGAGCGTGAGTCCTGGGTGTTTTGCTTCTACTCAGAAGATTTTGCGGTTTCCGTTGTAGTAGAATACGTGTTTGTGGGTGAAGTAGAGAGTAGCAATTCGCTAATGCTGTCAAATTTGCTGTCAGAAGCAGTTATTGTATCTTGAGTGAGGTGTTTGGTGGCTGTTCTGGAGTGCGTTGAAGAGGATTCCGTCTCGCGGTGCTTCATGCAGTAGCTATTGTATCACTTTGTTAAATGTGGGTAAGAATCAGACTTGAAAGATAGGGGTATCCGGCGGCCCTTCCATGAAAGTAGCGAGGGTGTTATTCGCCCTGCTGCGTGATTGCTTGCAGAATCAATCTGTCGGGACAATACTGTGGAAATGTTCGCGCGTAACATACCAGGCAATAATCGCCCACCAATTCATCATCATCACCGGTGCCATAGTAAGTGATGGTATGTGGAGCACATGCGTAGTGACCACAAGGACGTAGCTCGGCCTCGTCGCGGTGCGGGAGCGCGTGCGGAAATTGTTCGATGTAGCATGTGTATTCTTCGGTCATGGTTGTCTACTCGCTTGTCATTCAGGGTCGGTGCAGATGGCATAGCTGCTCAGAAAATGAACCTCTGGCATAATATATCTCTTGGTTGGCTGTGTCAAGTATGGCATTGGCAGGAGGAAAGCCGCCTGTCAACTTGTCATACACGCATTGACGTGCTACACTTTCTAGCAAGGACATAGCACTGCAATAGCCTGTGTCTGGTAATTAAGTACGTAGTACGAGGTCGGGCTTATGATTAAAACTACCCTTATCTCCGAAATGCTGAAATTTCATTTTGGCAGGAAAATATTTTGCGCGGATGGTGAAGATGGTGTCCTCGTTCATGTTATATTTGACCCCGCGACACGCCGCATGACTCATATAGGCGTGAAGCAAGGGCGTCTTTTGGAAAAGCTGTCCATCTCCCGTTTGATAGTGTTGTATCGGCGTCTGGTGATGGTGTAACACTGCGCGTAAAACGTGCTGATGTAGCTGCTGCCACAGGGGAAGAGCAAGGTGGGGCAATCCTCGACAATAAGAGTGTTGTCGAGAACGCTGGTTCTGCCGCTAAAGGCTCACTGATGCTTATTGCAGTCCATCCAGAGCATGGCGAACTGGCCTATATTGTCGCGCACGATTTACGCCCAGGCCAGGATACGCTGCTTCACGAGGCATATGTCACCTCGGTGGCGGCTGACAAGGTAACCGTGAGTATTCCTGACGATAAGCTACATGCTCTCCCTCCTTATCGCTCGGATAGAGAACTCCAGCAAGAAGTGGAATCGATTCTGTTTGACCTTACTCCCCTGCATATTGACCTGAAAGCGATAAACATTCGTGTGCTCGATAGTGTGCTGTACCTGGACGGGAATATCTCGAGCACACTTCGTTCAGATATAGTGCAAGACCAGGTATTGGGCGTGGAAGGCTTGATGGAAATCAAGAATCGCCTGGTTGCAGATGATCAGCTGGCTGCTGACCTGGCGCTGGCGTTAGGCCAGGATGACCGCACACGCGACCTTCCGATAGGTGTCTACCCGCGCCTGGGGGTTGTGCGCCTGAGCGGCGCTGTTCATAACAGCCAGCAAAAGGCTGCTGCTGAAGAGATAGCGAAAAGCTTTCCGGGTGTACGTTCGGTTAATAATGACCTGGTTGTTGATCCTGGTGCGGATATGCTCAATGTGATGTCTCCGGCAGAGGGTAGGGAGGCGAAAGATATCGTGCCCGGAAAATACATCAGGCATACGCAATGACCTTGTCCCGCTTCAAAAGCGTGAGGTTCTTGCTAAGGATAACTTACACGTTCACGCGTTAAAAGGCGCACGACACAACTCTTGACATGCAACCTCGAAAAGTAATATCGTCGAGATAAAAGTCATTGGCCTCGCCTTTTTTGGGATGAAACCGACCGTATAAAATATCTATGGCAGACATGGAATCTACAGAGCAAGCATCGCATCCGCCGTCAGATAACAAACCAAAGCCGGTGAATGGGGGACATATGACTACACTACGCCGTGAGGTAGCAGCACAGGCACTGAAAGAACTCTGGCAAGAACTGAAGCTTGAGAAAGAGCCACTTATCTTTGCCTCACCGATGCAGAGAAGGGTGCAGTTAGAGCACCATCCTCTGCTGCTCGATCAGCTTGTAGCCAATGACAAGCAGCGTAAGAAGCTCGTTTTTGGGCAGCTAAAGAGTTGGGAACGGCTCAGCGCCCCTGAGTATGCTCAGGGGATCGCCGCGACCGGAGAAGTCAGTATGCTACTCAAAGCTGACATGGTGCGGCAGGCAGACATTGGCGAGCGCGGCACCATTCCAGCAGCCCCTTATGGCTGGGTGTGTTATGCCTTCAAGAACGATTGGAAGGCGCTCTCTGTCTACTTCTACGATTCCGACAACAGCGATTCGCTCACACTCACTGCCATTCCCAATGGGCGCCAGGATGAATGGCTGGCCTTTCTGAAGCAGCTGGATGATTTGCACGACACCATCTGGCGGCGCACACGTCGTGGCTCTATTGAAATTATCGGCGGCAGCGATGAACTTGCAGAGGTAATCAGGAAGTCATCCTTTGATGACGTGGTGCTCCATGAAGAGACCTTAGAGCATGTAGCTGCCCAACGGCATATTTTCGATGAGGAAATTTTGAAGCGTTATGAGTCCTTGCGAGTGCCGCGCCTGCGGAAAGTCTTGTTGATCGGTCCACCTGGGACCGGGAAGACCACTTTGCTCAAAGCAGAGGGCGCATTTCACGCCACACAGGGTGGATTGGTCTATTATGTCTGCGCTCCCCCCTATAACCGCAATAGCAGTGCGTGGCAGCACCTTACCAATACCTTGCATATGGCGGCTGAAAGCCGGATTCCCACGCTCGTCTTAGTCGAAGATTTTGAAGTGTTTGTCTCGAATCCATCTGAACAGCTATCGGTAGTGAACACGCTCGATGGTGTGGCTACGCCCGATAATCCAGCGGGGACGCTTTTGCTCGCGACCAGCAATGATCCTGAGAGGATCGACCAGCGCATTCGAGACCGTCCTGGACGTATCGATGCATTGATTGAGATTGGCCTGGTCAAAGATACCGAGCTTGCCATACGCTTCCTCAAACATTTCCTCGGTTCCGCCTATCGCGAGGAGGAGCATGCGCCCGTTGCCTCGCAACTGTTAAAGCAGCCTGGCAGCCATTTCCGCGAGGTTTGTATCGCTGCCTCCATGCGTGCGTTGGAACGAGGCCGTACTGAGGTGCCGGGCGAAGACCTGCTGTGGGCGCATGAAATGATTCTCGCCGGGCGAGTCGTTGCAGCCGAGGCTGAGCGCTATACCCCTGCGCCGGCTCACAAGCGCGGTGACTACTTTGGGCGCAAGAACTGAGCGGAGCCTGGCACCCGCTGGCACCTATCCGTCTTGCCAACGCTGCTGCGCAGCTAGCAAGAATGTCCGGGGGACATTCGCGGAGCACTCAGGCAAGACGAAAGGAGAAGGGGTGCCACTACAGTTCATCTCTCAATGGAAGATAGTCAGACTACTAGCCCGTTAGTGCCTGGTCCAGGTCGTCGATGATATCCCCGACATCCTCGATACCTACGGATAGCCGGATACAGCCGTCTGTAATGCCGAACTTCTGACGCTCACTTGGTGTCAAATTGCGGTGCGAAGACATCGGCGGGTAGCTTACCTCGGAGTAGACATCGCCGAGTGTCGTTGCCGGCAGGCAGAGCCGCAGCCTGTCCATAAAACGGTAGGCTGCTTCACGAGTCTGTTCTTTCAACTCAAACGCGAGCAACCCGCCGTATCGCCCTTGCTTGAGCAAGCGAGTGGCGAGATCGTGCTGCGGATGACCTGGTAGACCTGGATAATGTACGCGCTCAACTGCCGGGTGTCCTTCCAGGAAACGAGCGACCTGTAAGGTATTGTTGCAGTGCCGCTCCATGCGCAGCGTCAAGGTTTTCAACCCGCGAGTTATAAGATATGAATCAAAAGGGCCGAGCATCGCACCTAACATCGTTGCGAAAGTGCGTAACTGTTCAACCAGATTATTCCGCTCGCTAATTACGACGCCTGCGGTAGTGTCACCATGTCCACCCAGGTACTTGGTTGCGCTATGCACAACCAGGTCGAAGCCGTGTTCGATTGGCCGTAGGAGGTAGGGTGTAGCAAATGTATTGTCAACAATGCTCAGTGCACCTACCTCGCGAGCAGCCGCGCTGACGGCATCCAGGTCGGTTACCTTGACCAGCGGATTGGAGAGCGTTTCCACGAAGATAACATCTGGTTGCTCTTCACGAATGATTTCACCGACGTTGGAGTTGCACAGGTCATACAAGGCCAGTTCTACCCCTACAGGTACAAAGATCGAGCGCAACAACCCGATTGTCGGGCCATAGAGGTCTTGCGCGAGCAGTATTTTTGTTCCAGGCGCGAGCCCGGCAGTCAGGAGCGCAGCGTGAATGGCTGCCATACCAGAGCCGAAAACGACCGCGCCGGTACCACCCTCGGCCTCTGCCAGTACCTCTTCGAGCGTCTGGGCATTTGGATTGCCCTGGCGTCCATAGACATAGCTTGGCTCACCGGAAGGAAGACGCCCGTTAAATGCCTGGTCAAGCGCATCGGCGCTGGTATGAAGATAGGTTGTGCTGGTGTAGATAGGCTGTACTGTAGGTTTGCCCGAATTGCGTGTAGTGCGACTGAGTTTACTGCTATGCACAAGTAGCGTGTCTAATTTCCATGACCGGTCATCGAGTTGCTTCATAAGGTTCCTCTCGCAGAGATAGACGTAGGCGACCTTCCCAGGTCTCCAACTGCCAGGGAAGCAATGGCATAGATACAGGGGAGCCAGTAAGGAACGCCGAATACGTCAGAATGAAGGTAGATAGATAAATGCTCCAGCGGCAACGAGAATCATCTCGATAAAAGTGCCTGTAATCGCTGTCACGAATGACAATAGCAAATTTTGCCAACCTCTACCTGTCTGCTTGCTATACACATCGATAGCGTCGAGTGCCGTGCCCAGTGTTGCGCCCAGCAGAAATAGCCAGAGGATCACTCGTCTCCCCAACGATGTTCGATATTGATAGCTGCGTTGAGATCAGCATGCGTGCTGTAGCCACGGACTCGACAGCAAAACGTTTGCTGGTTGGGCCGGTTGGCTCTGTCTACATAATAACACACGCTGCTGCGTCTGGTTTCTCAGCGTTGATCTGGTGAAAAGCTGGTCAGTTTGGAAGTTTCTGGAGCAGTCCCGCGCCCGGAGAGCTGTTTTTGCAGATAGGCCAGTTTCTCCGAAGATAAGCTCATCATTCACCAAAATTGAGCCAGACCTATTCCATGGGTGGAATTCCCAAATGTACACGAAGTTGACCAACCTTATCGAGGTACTGCAGGTGCTCCTTCTATGGATCAGCAGTATCAGGTCGAGCGCGATTGGAGGAGTCCCGCGATGAGCAGCCCGACCATGCGGCGGGCATCGTAGCGCGGGTCGAGGTCTCCGCCAACGCAGAGGCTGCCGATGCCACGCATCAGTTCGTAGGCATCAATATCGGCGCTGATCTCGCCGGCTTGGGCGGCGGCGGCGAGCAACTGAGCGCAAACGGGCACGAGGCGGTCAAGGAAGTAGGCATGCAGCGCGTCGAAGCCGACGCTGTCGGGTTGCAGGACCGCGGCGAGTCCATGCTTCGTGACCAGGAAATCAACGAAGAGGTTGACCCACTGACCGAGTGCCGCGTGCGGCGAGCCACCATTCGCCAGCAGAACCGGACCAGCCTCGGCGCAGGCCTCGACCTGATGGCGGTACACGGCAACAACGAGATCCGCTCGCGTCGGGAAGTGGCGGTAAATCGTCCCCATCCCGACGCCAGCCGCCGCCGCGATGTCACGCACCGGCGCCTCGACACCGGACATGACGAACACGGCGGCGGCGGCGGCGAGCAACGCCTGCTCGTTGCGCTGCGCGTCGGCCCGCTTCTGCCGGGCTGGTTGCCCGGCCCCCTCGTCGATGGTGGTCATCGCTTCATTCCCTCAAACAATAGCTTGACAAACGGAACAATGTTCCGTATAATAGTATCGGAGCAGTGCTCCACTTTCTCAGTATACTATGGAGGAATACGGTCATGCAATACCGCACCCTGGGCCGCACCGGCATCACGGTCAGCCAGCTGTGCCTCGGCGCGATGATGTTCGGCGCCTTCGGCAACCCCGATCACGACGAGTCGATCCGGATCATCCACAAGGCGCTAGACGCCGGG
>Ga0070706_100007525_pt1 | contig 10208 bp, 7 predicted proteins | sample KBSK5501metaG_FD_65476 | JGI IMG/M metagenome (GOLD analysis project Ga0070706, IMG submission 65476) | Corn, switchgrass and miscanthus rhizosphere microbial communities from Kellogg Biological Station, Michigan, USA - KBS K5-50-1 metaG | ecosystem: Host-associated > Plants > Roots >...
GCGCTCGAGACCGGCAAGTACGATCCGAGCCTGCCGCTCGCCTTCAAGATCGCGTCGGTCTTCGGCCAGCGCATCGAGGACATTTTTCAGCCGGACGGGCACGACCTCGCGGCGTCAGAGGTGCCTGGCAGAGAATAGACTTGCTCTGCCCCCCTCCTGTGCCGATGGGAAAGGGGGGTAAAGCATGGGGTGCCCAGCCCGCGGTGCGCTACCAGCTCGGCGGCTCGCTCTCCGGTGGGGCGAACCATGGATTGTCCGGCTCAGCGGACTCAGCAGGCTCCTGGCCTTGCTGCGGGCGTTGCGCGGGTGGTTGCGGTGGGTACTGCGCGTTGGGCTGCTGTGGATACTGCGCGTTGGGCTGCTGTGGATACTGCGCGTTGGGCTGTTGCGGTGAGCCTGGCGCAAGTGGCCCGGAGTTCACCCAGCCAGGGCCAAACGGCGCGCCGGCGGGCATCTGACCCTGGGTTGAAGGCGCGGGTGGCGGCATCTGAGACGGCATCTGAGATGGCATCGAAGGCGCGGACGGCGGCATCTGTGGTGACCAGGGCGACTGCGAGAATGGCGGCTGTGCGGGGAAATGCCTGGAGTTCTGTGGTGACAGCTGCGGTGACGGGCCCATCAGGGGAGCCGGCTGTGCCTGGCGGCTACGCCCGGTGATGCGCTCGATGATGAGGTCGGCTGCGGTGCCAGTTGGGGCGGGCCAGATGGGGCGCCGGCCCGCCTGGGCATCATCTATAGCCCCAGCGAGGCGACGCAGCTCGTCTTCCGTACGGCGCAGCTGGTGGTCGGATTGCGCGGACTTCTGCAGCCGCGCGAGCAGGTTGTTGAGCGACGCCGCCACCTGCCAGAGGATATTGTCCTGCACGACAGGCGCGCGGGCCGCGAAATCGCCATTGGCCACGCGTACGTGTGTCTCGAGGAGCTGTTGCGCGCCGACTTCGAGCTGGCGGCGCTGCTCGGCCACCGCGTGCTCAAGCCCGGCAAGTTCTTCGGCACGATCTGCCCGCCTAATAGCCGAGTCCACCGAAGTAGCGCCCAGCCAGCCGAAGAATCCGGCGAAAAATGCCAAAGCGACATGGCGGTTGACCATACCCCACCAGCTAAAGATATTGGTCTCATAGGCAATGTCATCGAACCCGTTGGCGTTGGCAGTCGTGATGTGAGCATGCGGTTGCAGCGTGAAGTCGCCGATTATGAACGTGATCGCGATCGTTGCAAAGACCCAGGGTGAGCGCCGGTCGGCAATCAACGAGGTGAGAAAGATAGGCAGCACGAACAAGTCGTAGGCGGGAAGCCAAATGAGCCGCAGTCCACCCTTCGCCTGAACGATTGCAGCCATGATCAGTAGCATCAGAAGCGTTGGGACGAGCCAGGCGGCGACGCGGGTCCTCCCGGTGCGGTTTAGCAGCGCCGCCAGTACTAGTCCAAGAGCCATTGTTCCGACAGCCTCTCCCGTGCTCGGGTCGGCCAGGCTGTTCGATACCAATGTCACGAGGAACACGAACACCGCGAGCATGCTGACACTGGTCAACTCCGCCTTGCGGATGCGCTCCCGCTCAGCAACTGGCACCAAGCCAAGTGGGCGCGGGGGTGCAGTAAGCGACAGCCACCAACCAAGCAGTCCACTGCGTATGGCGGCTGTCTGATCCATGTTCGAAGCCCCAAGAGGGCGATTACCTTTTCCGGTCTGCTGATACATGCCGTCTCTATAGTCCTGCCTTGGATTCATGCCGCACTCCTCACTGCCCCATGCTTGTGACGTACCGCAGTTATCTTAGCTCGCTCCCTGAATGGCGTCGACGTGCTGATCTGGTGAGGCCGTTGGCGCGTTCCGTGTGGCGAGCCGAGTTGCCGTGTCGTACAGGCGCTCCACACCGAGCAGCGCCGACGGTGCGCCCTGGGAATTCTCTCGGGCCCAGAGAAAGCATGAGTATTGGGTCTGTGTGTCAGTATACCCTGCTGTCAATGCCCCGGCAGCATCGTCAGGATCAATAAGTAGCGCGGTCAATGGCTCACCGCGCCCGGCCGCCTCGGCGATGCTCGCACGTGCCAGCGCCGTAATGACTGCCAACCGGTCTTCCACAGCAGGATGCACCAGGATTTCGGTGCGGCCACAGAGGAAGCTGAAATTCATCGGGACGCTGCTCGCATGGCATAGAGCGAGACCAGCCAGTGTACCGTCTCGGTAGATCGCGAGCACGCGCCGGAAGCGCCGCAGCCCACATTGGATGAAGCGTTGGTTTAAGCGCGAGAGAGTAAGGTCACGCTCGATCAGTCCCAACGCCCGCGCACGCAGCGCACCCACTGTGGCAACACCCAACTCATAGGCCAACGCATAGTCATCCGCGGGCAGATCCACCACCTCAGTGCCGAAGCGTTGGGCTGGCTGCTCGCGAAGGACCAATGCTGGATCGCAGACGAGATATTGTTGCGTGCTCTGTGTTGAGAACTCAGGCATCAGTGCCTCGCCGATGTAGCGCGCGGCGCGCGACGGCCAGCGATTCTCTGGCCTGAAGTACATTTTTGCGAACGCGAATTCCTCATCGGCATTGATGGTCTTCAAGCACGCCAAAATGGACTGGAGCATCGCCTGGGGAGATCCTTGGCTGGCGGCGTGCTCTACAACATACGTGCCAAGATTGTCACGAAACGCACAAATCGAGCTCACGATTCTGCCGTCGCGACAGGCGCCGTGAAATTGGAAAAGGTCTGCAGGCGCCTCCAACAGCCTCGGCCAGTCGGCACGAATCAGATGCTGCGTGGTGGCAAGCCGTTCAAGCTTCGCCGGGTAGACAAACCGGACGGCAAGATAGTGCTCCCATATTGCCGTGAATGCGTTAACAGCGTCGATGTCCTGATCGCCGCTCAGCAACAGTGCCATGTGAATGCCTCCCTGCTGCGCCGGGCATCCTAGGCCGGCACAGTACCGCGAACCAGTACAACGGTTGAGTAGTAGAGTGCATCAGGTGATGTCAGGGCCTCAAGATAGGCCTTTCGGAAGCGCTCCCACCGGCGATGATCGCCAGACTGTTTAATGAGGAACGCTGTAGAGGTGGCCAGTTTCTCCTGCCAGTTCGACGTATCCCGCTCTGGAAGCCCTCCATAGTAGACCTGATAGGGCTCCACGGTTACCTTAACGTTGACCATGCCTGCTTCCCTGAACCAGCGGAAGAGTTTGCGGCCCACATGTGGATCGAATCCATACTCCGCGAGCATCCGCAGCGCGTCGCGCACATCCTTGCTTAGGGTCTCATCCATCGGGTAGAGCCTCGTTATCTGTCCGTCGAGATCGGCTACGACGACGCTTCCATTTGGTCGTGTCACCCGTACCATCTCTCTAAGGGCTGCCTGCGGCTCGGACAAATATTGGAAGAGGAACCGAGCATGTGTGAACTTGAAAGCGTCGTCGGGGAAAGGGAGTTCCTGCACCTCTCCTTGGACGAAATCCACTTCCACACCGTCGCGCTGTGCCAGGATACGCGCTTGCTCTAGCCGGGCTGTGCTCATATCGAGTCCGGTCACGCAGGCATTCCCAGCGATCTTGGCCATGACTCGTGTTACAGCCCCAGTGCCGCACGCCAGGTCTAGCGCACGCATGCTGACTCGCAAACCTGCCCGAAGCAACTGCTGGCCTACGACGAAGGGATCGGTCTTCAACTCGAGCCGATCGCCCTCGGTGGGACTGTCCATGAAGTAATGCGGCAATGCCTGTTGTTGGTGGACCCCGGCGAACTCCGCTAGCTTGCCGGCCTGTGTGCCCCCATGCAGTGGTTGCTCGCCAGCATCATGGCTCGGCACTTGGTCAATCCTTGGCCCACCGGTTGCCTTCCGGCGCTTTCCCAGGTTAAACACGATGCTCCTCTTTGGTGTCCGGTGCATGTACGCACGTCAGCAGCACGATTCCAGTCGTCAGCACGATTCCCGTGTCCTCGTGGCAAACCCTACTGTATCGGGGAGACAGCAGCTTGTCAATCACACCGGCTCACTCCAGTCGTGGATCGTGAGGTCAGTCGTCAGGGAACGGCCTGCCGCTTCTCCGGCTATAGTGACCGCAGGTCGTGGGTTCAAGTCCCGCTGTCGACTCCCCGCCACTTTGTGACCTCGCCCCGCTTCATTCCTCGCCTCACGGCCACCTCCCTCACCGCGATGACACCCCCCGAGAGCCCTCAGAATGACCCCTGCACCCCCGACTGCACCCCTTGACGCGTCAGATCGCGCCCAAAATGGCATCCATCGCTGCTGCTGCTTGCTGCTGCATATCGGGCAGGACGTGCGAGTAGATATCGAGTGTGATGGCCACACTGGCATGGCCGAGCGTCTCGCTCACCACCTTGGGATTGATGCCCGAGAGGAGCAGGAGCGTGGCCGCGGTGTGCCGCAAGTCGTGAAAGCGCATCGGGGGCAGGCCAGCACGCCTCAGCAGCGGATAGAACAGGCGCTTCCTGAAGTCCCCACCCTCCATCGGCCGGCCGAGCGTGTTGGGGAAGACGAGATCCTGCTCGTTCCACAGTTCGCCTAAGCTGAGCCGCTCGACGAGTTGGCGCTTGCGGTGCGCCAGTAGCGCGGCCACGGTCCCCTGTGCCAGGGCGATCCGCCGGCGACTGCGCGCCGTCTTGGGCTCAGAGAAGATGTAGCCGGCGGGTGGTCCAGATGTGCGCTGGAGCGTGTAGCGCACCTGCAGCACGCCCGCATCGAGATCCACCTCGCGCCAGTGCAGCCCCAGCAGCTCCCCCTGGCGCATGCCGGTCGTGAGCGCCAGCACATACAGTGCGTGGTGGCGATCGCCGGCAGTCTGGGCTGTCTCGAGGAGTGTGCGCACCTGCTCCCTGTTGAGCACCTGCATATCGTGCTCGGCCATGCGGGGCGGCGTCACCAGGTCCGCCACGTTGCGTGCCGCCTGACCGGTGCGGTGGGCGTTCTTGAGCGCGGTGTGCAGCACCGTGTGCAGGTGGTTGACGCTTGAGGGCGAGACGCCACGATCCAGCTCCGCGGCGTAGAGCGTCTGCAGGTGTTGGGGTGTGAGCTGGGCGAGCCGCACCTTGCCAATCGCCGGCATGGCGTGCAGCCGCACGTACTGCTCGTAACGCTTCCAGGTCTTCGGCCGGATCGTGAGCTTCACGATCGCCAGCCACGCGGCCAGATAGGCAGCGACAGTCTGGCGCTCATCTCGCACGATGGGCAGGCCATTGTCACGATCGCGCAGGGCTGAGGCCAACAGGCGCGCGGCCTCCTGGCGTGTCGTGGCATACAGGCTCTTCCGACTGCCGTCCGCTAGGCGCAAGCGCGCCTCCCAGCTCACCTTGCCATTGCGCGTGCGCGATCGGATATTGCCCTCGTCTCTGCCCCTGCGCTTGATCGCCATCCGCTGCCCCGTTCGTGTTCCGCTGCGGCTCCGCAGCCTGCCAGCCGATCATGCAACCAGTATACACCGAGGCCCGTGTTGGACTACGCCTTGCTCAGGAACTCATCGAGCATCTGAATCGCACCGTCGCAACACGTTCTGATCTGGATGCCCTGCGCATTGATGTAGCGGTTGTGGCTCGACCGCAAGCTCACCTTGTCCAACATATCCAGGTAGGCGACTGGAGTCCATCGCTGGATCTCTTGATTGACCTGGCTGCACAAGGATCTAGTCGAGGTGAGGAGCGTAAGCAGTGGCACCAGTTGCGCGAGGATAGTGTAGGTGTCTGCCAGTACGGTCTCAAGTACCGTAAGGCTGTACTCGCCGCGAGGATCCCGAGTGCCTAATTCTTGTTCTGGAACGGCAAGGATGAGTGAGGTTCTTTTGATGGTTTCGAGCTCAGAGCGCAGGAGCTGGAGTTTCAACCGCTTCTCGTAGTATTGCAGAAACATGAGCCTGATCTCCTCATAGCTCATCTCCTCGTTGCCTTTATGCGTCCGCTTCGGAAAGCGCTTCGCCCCGCCAGACACAGAAAGGCAATGGGGCGCAGTCCAACTTCGGGGAATGTGCACCACATGCACGACGTTGCCTGAAGCAAGCGGTATCGGCGGGTTCTTGAATGTCCAAAGTACAGCAGGCTCGCAGGCAGCCGGGTGGCTGCCAAAGTGCTCAGGGAAATCGAGGCTGCGCGGAAAGCCCACCAGGCGCTCTTCTACGGTGTCGGCCGATGCATTCGTGACACCAAATACGAGGAAGCCGCCGGAACTGTTCGCAAACGCAGCACAGCTGAGTCGCAGTCGCTGCTTGGCACCATCGTCCTTCGTGTGAGGCAAGGTCTCCTTGAAGTCGAAGTATTCTGACTCGTAATGACCCAAAGTCAAGAGCTTGATAATGACTTCCTGCGTCCACTGGTCCAAGCTCGTAGGAATCAATGTTTGTACCCCTAGCCCAATGCGTCTTGACATACATAGGCGATTGCCAATAGTTGGCTTGCAGCGTAAGCCAATACTATCACGCGCGGCCGTGGGGCCAGCCGCAGGTGGCAAATAGGGGCGGAACGTCCGATTTCTCCGCCGGGCGTACGCTGAGACACCGGAGCGCCTGTCGAGAGCCGGCGAGATAGGAATCGCCTGCTCTTCAGTTTCAGCGACTTCTATTCGCCCGCCACCGATTGGCGACCGCCAGCTCACTTGGCGCCGAAGAAGCGCTGGGTGAATGTGGCGATGAAGCTGATCTCGATCAGCAGGCCGAGCACCGCTTCTATGGCCGCAAGCGCAGCGACCGGGTCGCCCAGGCTTTCGAGCGGCTGGAAGAAGCCGCGGCCGTGGAAGCTGCTCACGCTCAGGATCAGCGACTCGTACCAGGGCAGCGGCGCGAGCTGCGAGGGGGCGGGGAGTCCGAACGGGATCCAGCCTTGCGTCGCTTGCATGTAGAGGACAGTGAAGCCGGTGATGGTCGCTAGGTACCAGAAGACGCTGCGGCCGGGATGGTAGCCGTAGCCCGCCAACAGCGCCAGGAACCCGGAGAAGAGCCAACGCACGAGATCGCCGGGCAGGCGCAAGAGCCGCCAGGGGCGGCGCCAGTCCCAGTCTTCAAGCATGAGGCGGAAGTACAGCTTACGTTGCAACACCTGGGCGCGGTCGGTAAGGCGGTCGGCGATGTCGCTGTAGCCCTGGTCGCGGAGACGCTGCGCCACCTGGCGATAGGCGCGCACCGCGTCGCGGTGCGCACCGGCGTTGCTGCGCCAGCTCAGGTGACGCTCGTCGCCCAGGCGCCGCAGGGCTTCCCAACCTTCCATTTGGGTGAGCTGCACTAGGTCGAAGTCACCCCAGTGGAGATCACCGAGGGCCGGTCCGTAGCGGGGGCGACGGAACATACGAGCTAAAAGAGGACGTGCATCACCGTCCGCTAGGATGAATGCGCCGGCAAGCGTCGTCTTGCTGTCAAGCGTTGCCCCGTCGAGGTCGGCCTCCTCCAATTTTGCTCTTTTGAGGATGGTCTCCTGCAGATAGGTGTTGCGGAGGGAGGCCTTCCACAGATAGGTGTTGTAGAGGGAAGCCTTCCGAAGATCGGCGTTGTCGAGGGAGGCCTCGCGTAAAATTGCGAAGGAGAGGTCTGCTTCCTGCACCTGTGCCCAGTTGAGTTGGGCCTTCCACAACATTGCGGAGTCGAGCGAGGCTTTCTGTAACTGCGCCCTTTCGAGGATGGCCTCCTGTAACCATGCATCGGTGAGAGCGGCCTCCTGCAAGTGTGCAGAGGTGAGGTTGGCCCTCTCCAGCTGGGCCCCGCTGAGGTCGGCCCTCGTCAGCACCGTGCAGACCAGGCTGGCGCCCTCGAGGTGAGCTTCCCTGAGGTCGGTACCTTCCAATGTAGCGCTGTCAAGAAAGGCGTCCTCTAGGTGCGCCTCGCTCAGGATGGCCCCCTCCAGATGCAGGGCGGAGAGTGTGGTAGGCACCGGGCGGGGGCCATCCTGGACATCCTCGGCAGGGCTGTGCCTCGCTGGGTCGAGGCGAGGAGCGCCAGGATGGCCCCCGCCCCGCTCGTAGTAAGTAATGCGCTCCTCAAGATAGGTCATAACTTTACGGGAATCTTCGTCCATCTCTATCCTGCGGAGCAGGTCCCTGTCCTTTCGCGCAGCACCCAGCTTGCCGACAGCTTCTTCCAGGTCGCCCGCTGGCCCCGCCATCGCAAGTGCTGCCAGGAAAAACGCCTCGGCTCCGTTAAGCCGCACACGCTTGAAGGCGCTCTGTTCCAGTTCGCGTTCGCCCTTGGGTTGTGCTGCCCATACGCGCTGCCGCTCGGCCATCTCCCGCAGTTCCTGCTGGCGCTCGACCGGGATCGTGTCGAGTGGGTCGCCCCACTTCGGCACACGCTGCTCTTGCGCTTGCTCCGCCTGCTGCTCCTCGCTCACCCAGCCCTGCCTCCGCGCTCCAATTGCCTGCTCGCCGCCATCAGCATAGCGACACTGTCAAGGAGGCCGGCGGGTAGACTACTGGCCCGCCTGCGCGTCCACGTCAGCGCTCACCGAGCGCCGAAGAGCCGCTGGGTGAAGGTGGCGATGAAGCTAATCTCGATGAAGAGGCCCAGGACAGCCTCGGTGGCAGCCAAGATGGCCACTGGGTCACCAAGATTCAGCCCTTGCGGAAAGAATCCGCGCCCATGGAATGACGCGACGCTCAGCACCAGCGCCTCATACCAGAGGAGTGGCTTTGTGCCCGGCGGCTCAAATAACCCGAACAATGACGCTCCATGGGTAACTTGTAGATAGCCCCGGGTGAAGCTGGCGATGACGACCAGATACCAGAAGATCGTGCGCCCCGGACGGTAGCCGTAGCCGGCGAGGATCGCCAGCAACCACGAGCCGAGGTACTGCGGCAGGCGGAAGGGATTGCGCAGACAGCGCCGCAGTAACACGCCGCGCTGGCGAACCTGGGCGCGGAGTGCGAAGCGATCTGCCACCTCGCTCACGCCTTGCGCCCGGAGCTGAGCAGCGAGCTGGCGATAGGCTCGGGCTACCGCTTCGTGCGTGGTGATGCCGGCACGCCAGCCAACGCCCCGTTCATCGCCCAGCCGCTGCACCGGTCCCCATTGCACAGCGGTCAGGTCCACCGTGCCGACACCGCCCCAGTGGATGTCGCCGAGGACAGCGCTGGTGTTGCGCTGGCTGCGCCTCCGCCAGTCGAGCAGGCGGTCGCGCCACGAGCGGGGTGTTGCCAGGATGGTTCCATCTAATCGCGTCTTGCCATCTAAGGTCGCGCGGGTGAGAGTGGCGCGGGAGAGAGTGGCAAAGCTGAGGTTGGCGTCACTGAGGTCGGCGCCGCGGAGAGCGGCGTCATGGAGTATTGCGCCGAAGAGATTGGCACCGCTGAGTGTCGCGCCGATGAGGTCAGCGCCAGTAAGCACAGTACCGCTGAGCCTCGCGCGGCGGAGGTTAGCGCCGCGGAGTGTCGCGTCACGGAGGTTGGCGCCCTCCAGATGAAGCATGAAGAGGTCAAGGCGATTTTGCATGTCGGGATCGGGATCGCGTAGCCTTGCCGCTGCCTGCTCGATCCCCTCACGACTGCTTTCCAGTCCGGCCAGTGTGTAGGCCGCCAAGAAGAAGACATCGGCGCCGGTGAGCCATACGCCATCAAACGGCCCGCGGCGCTCGCCGTGATTGGCATTCGGTGCGTTCCACGCATTTAGGAGGTCATGAAGCTCCTGCTCGCGCTGCGCAGTGAGCGGCTGTCCCCAGGCATCGGCATCAGTGGGGTTCTCGAGTCGGTAGGGTATCTCGGGTGTCTCGGCTGGCCATGGTGACACGTACCTGCGTGGCGCTGGTGGCAGCTGCTCGTCGCTCATCACTCATGCCCTCCCCGCTCACCGTTCGGCTGTGCTGGCACCAGTATACCGACGTAGCGGCGCATTGAGAAGGAGCAGGATGCCTCACGCCTCACTCCCTGTCATGTCCCGTCCTCACCTGCCAGCGCCCGTCACGAGATGGTCTGCGCCGGCGCCTCACCCCTTGACGGCGCCCGCTGCATCCGCGCTCGCTCTCGATCAACAGGGGGCAGAGCAGCACAGATGGCGCATCGCTACGGCAATCCCGTCGCGGTGGTACGCGCCGCCGACGGCACACCGGCACACTTCCGCTGGCGGGATCGTAAGTGGCCGGTGTCGGAGGTCTTCGAGACGTGGCACCTCATGGATCGCTGGTGGGAGCAGCCAGCCAATCCAGCAACGACCACCTACTCGCTGGCGCATGGCGAGCAGGACCGTACCTATTACCGCGTGTGCTGCCGTGGTCCAGCCGGCGAGCAGGTGTTTG